>Ga0209723_1003573_pt1 | contig 18498 bp, 10 predicted proteins | sample BiotimSIPDNA_2_FD_185750 | JGI IMG/M metagenome (GOLD analysis project Ga0209723, IMG submission 185750) | Anaerobic biogas reactor microbial communites from Washington, USA - Biogas_R2 time_0 SIP DNA (SPAdes) (version 2) | ecosystem: Engineered > Bioreactor > Anaerobic > Unclassified | place... | reverse complement strand
ACTCTCGAGTACAAGGAGTACATCCGAGGGGTGCTGACTAATGCCCGGGTTCTTGCCGCTGAACTTACCGAGCGGGGACTCAAAGTAGCCACCGGGGGCACGGATAACCACCTGCTGCTGGTCGATCTCACCTCCCAGGGCATCGACGGCGACCGGGCCTCGATCCTTCTGGAGGAGGCCAACATCATCGTCAACAAGAACCGCATCCCCGGCGATACAGGGACGGCCACCAAACCCTTCGGCATCCGCCTGGGAACCCCGGCCTTAACCAGCCGGGGGATGGGACCAGAGGAAGCCCGGCGCCTGGCCGGGTGGATCGCCGGGGTCATCTTCCACCCCGAAGACCAGCCCCTGCGCGACCGGGTGAAGTCCGGGGTGACCGACCTCTGCCGCAGGTTCCCCATCTACCGGTCGACCTTCTAGGTGTTGCGTACCGGCGAACTCGTTTGAGGTGGCAGGGCGTGCCCGCCAGAACAGTCTGGCCGGGTCTTGGAGGGAACAGGGGCAAGGCTACCTACGCGCGGGTCTCCTCCAACTCGTCCTTGCGCGCCTTCTCGCCCGTGAACGCCTCCCAGCGGGCGATGGCCAGAGATGCATAGTGCTCATCGAGCTCCATTCCGTAGCAGACCCGGCCGGTGCGCTCAGCGGCCATCATGGTGCTGCCTGAACCCAGGAAGAGATCAAGCACGATGTCCCCGGGACGCGATGAGTTCTCCAGAGCCCGCTCCACCAGTTCGAGCGGCTTCATGGTGGGATGAAGTGGTGATTCATCGGGGCGCGGCACGTCCCAGACGTCCTCTTGGTTGCGGCCTGCGTAGAACCGGTGCTTGGCTCCTTTCCTCCACCCATACCAGATGGGCTCATAGGATCGTTGATAGTCGGCTCTTCCCAGCACAAAATGGTCCTTGTGCCAGATGATGGTATCTGACCACTGGCCGCCGGCTTCAGTAAGGATGCGGGAGACCGTGGGCCACTCCTTGGTACTCATGCATATGTAAAGGGCCCCATCCACACTCTCCAGGAGATTCTCGGCCCACCCCCGGCAGAAGGTTTCCCAGGCTTCAGGTGGCAGGGCATCGTTTGTAAGCCGCCGGCGGGACTGCCCCCGTTGACGGCCGCCGTGGTCGCCCAAGCGGACATTAAATGGGGGATCTAGGAAGGCCATCTGGGGACGCGCCTCACCGAGGAGCCGATTCACCTCGGCGGGGTCGGTGGCATCTGCGCACAGCAGCCGGTGCCGCCCCAGGATAAAGAGCTCACCCCTCCGAGCTCGGGGATGCTTGTAGGCGGCGCGAAGCGCTGCATCTAAGTCGATGGTCTCGGGCCGGTCCCTTCTGGAGCGCGCCTGAAGACCGTCCAAGAGGCTATCGATCTCCTTAGCCTCGAACCCAGAGAGGGTAAGATCCACGTCCGAGGCGTCCGCCAGATCGGCAAGAAGACGCCCAAGAAGCTCGGTATCGAACTCACCACCGATCCTGTTTAAAGCCACATTAAGCAACCGGGCTCGGTCCTTATCTAAGTCCAGAAACACCACCGGCACCGTATGCAGTCCCAGCCTGCGGGCGGCCAGTAGTCGTTGGTGGCCGCCGACGACCATGCGGTTTTCCCGCCGGACGATAAGGGGATCCACCAGTCCGAACTCATCGATGCTGCGAGTTAGCGCCTCCAGTTCTTCTTCTGAGATTCTGCGGGGGTTGGCCGGATCGATCTTCAGTGTGTCACTAGGTACGGTCTCGATGTAGATGGTAGAGGTGCCCGTGGTCATGATGGTGACTCCCTTCCTTCTCTGTCCTTTGTCTTTCTGCGCTTTGCCTTCTTGGTTTCATGTCGGGGCGGTTTATGTCGGTCTTCTTGACCTCGAAGGTTGGTGCCTAGTCAACTGGCTTTCTGGCCCTCTTCTATCCCAGAATGGTGGCCGTTGCGTATCTGGTGCGGGAGCGCTTGCGCGCGAGTTCCGCATAGGAGTCGGCGTGGGCGTAGTGGTCCGGACCCCGCTTGATCCACACCGCCCGTTTGGCACCGGTGGTGGGATCCTCCCGGACGGCCCGAAGGATATTGGTCATCTGCCTCACATACTCGCCTACCGGTGCCTCCACCCGGGGAATGCGGCGCAGACCCTGCTTATAGCCGTCGCGCCAGGCATCGAAGGCCTCGGTGCGGTTGACACTGACGACCGGTGTGTTCTCGGTGTCGAAGCTGAAGGCGGCTCGGCCTTTACCGGCGTTGTAGTAGCTTAAATAGACGCGGCCCGAAAACCGGCGGGCAAAGGCCCGGGCGGCGTGGGTGTTGGGTAGAGCATCTATCACGCAGGCCCGCACATCGAAGTCCCCCATCAGATGATCAAGGTAGGTGAAGCGCTCGTCGGTTAAGGGTTCGTGGTGCACATAGACGGTAAGGAGGTAGTCGTCATCGGTCGGTTCTTTTATAACGATGTGAAGTCCACTTCCCTGGTCCACCCCCATGACGCAGCCTCGGCCGCTTGCCATGAGCGGGTAGTCTCCCACCAGCCCCAGAAGCTCGTGCTCGCTTAGTCCTCCTTCGGCCGCGAGATACGGTAGCCCCAGCTCGGAGTTGAAAAACTCGGCCGGAAACCGGGTCCGCTTCCACTGGGCAAGTAGAGCGGCCGGCTTGGTGTGGGCCCCAAGAGCCCTTTCTTTCGCAGAAAGAGCGGTGGATGCGAACTTGGAGATGGAGTATCCGTGGCTGCGGCGCCCCGGGTGCCGGGCCGCCCAGGCACCTGTGCCCGGGTCCAGGGCGTGCCCGCAGCGGGTGCAGATAAGGGTCTCATAACCGGGTCTGCCTTTGACAAAGACGATCTCTTCTCGCACGTCCCGGGGACTGCCGTGGGCCTGCAGAAACTCATCTTCTAAGCAGTGCCACCGGGAGCAACCCGGGCAGCGAAGCAGATAGTGGCGTTGGTCGCTTTCTTCGTAGATCTGGTCGATGCCGTATCCGGGTAGCGTAGGGGTGGAAAGATAGAGCTCATGACCGAAGGCGGAGTGCCCCAAGCGTTTGCGCGCGAGCTCCAGGTTTTCCGGGATCATCTCATCTACCTCGTCGAAGATGAGAAAGTCGGCCGGTACGCTCTTCATGCGGGTGCGGCCGGTGGTGCCCCGAAAGTAGATGGAGCCCCGGCCGATCTTCTTTAAGCCGGTGGTATCGGTGTCGCGCATAAGAGCCGAGAGATAGGGACTGTCTTTAAGAGCCGGGCGGAAGCGGTCCTGGGAGAACTCGGTCACGTCATGGTCGGTGGGGAAGTAGTAGATGACCCGGCCCCCGTAACGAACGGCAAAGAAAAGGGCCCGGGTGATCCCGTACTCGGATGCTCCCATCTGGGCGGCCTTGCGCACCACCACCACGGGTTCTTCCTCCAGGTAGAGCCCCTTTAGGTACTCATGGCCCTCAAAGTCAAAAGGCCCACCGGAAATGGTGCGGTGGGCCACGGCAAAATCAATCAGGCGCCCGGAATCCCTCAGGTAGCTCATCCCCCGGGCAAGAAGGGCTTGTTTCTCGGCCGGTTTCCAGGACTCCCAGGACCCGGCTAATGGCCTTATCGAGTTCCGGTCCGACGTGTGGTGTGGTTTCGAGGTGCATGTGTCCACTGGTCTCTATCTCCTTTTTCTCGACGTATCCCCGATGACGTCCCTTGGTGCGAAGGGTAAAAAGCACGGCCCAACGCTCGCCGTTGCGCACAGCCTGCTCCAGCTTGAGCTCGGCGAAATCCACCAGGCGGCCGCTAAAGGACTCGACGAGCTCCTGCAGCTCGGGGGACTTCTTTATGCGGGCATATACGGCCGAGGGCCATACCCCCAAGGACTCGGCCGCCAGATGCACGCAACCGTGGTAGGTCTCCAGGGCCTTTTTGATCTCGGCGACTTTGTGGTGATGGCTCAACGCGGGGTCCTTCTGGTTGGTTGCCCTGTGGCCCCATCTTCCGCTACACTTGAAACGATTGAACGATAGAGATGAACGGATGCCAACAAGTGACCATGACTATCAACGAAACACAGTGAGCCAATGATAGCACCAGCCACGAACAATACAAGTCTTTCCGAGGAGGAGGTGCGCGAGGCGCTGGGTGCCCGGTTAGGGACGGATCTCTCCGATGGAGAGTTCGCCTTTCTCGTTTTGCAGGGCGGGATCGAAGAGATCAAGAAGGCAGGAAGCCCAGATGAGCGGGAGAGGTCTCTAAAGCGAGCCACCGAGACCATCGCCAACCTGCGGCTCTCTCAGGGTAAAGCAGTGGGCCAGAAGGCACGTGAAGTGGGGGGAGCGGCCGGCGATGATACTGACCAGAGGTACGCACTTTCTCGGCTGCTCGCCCTAGAAGCATTGCGGGAGCCCGAGGTCATCCAGTTTAAGGAGACGTACCTGGGGGGTGGTTTTCTTGACTGGGAGAAGATGAAAGAGTGGATCGAAGCAAAGGCTGAGGCAGAGGGGGAGCACTCTACCTATATAGAGGTGGTGGTTCCCCCCGGCGCCGAGGTGCGCCCGTCGGCCTCCGGTCTTAGGATAGAAAGCTCGGTGCCGCTTGCTGAGCTTGCAACTGAGGGCGGCATCAAGGCTAAGTTCCTTACCTACGGGGTTCCCGGCGACCGGTGGGTAAAGCACACTCCGGTACGCGCGGGCGGAGTGCTCGATGAGCTGCGCAAAGTGTGTGAGCGTCTGAGCAAGGACTATAGATTCACTCCGGATCAGGCCTGCGTCTTAGTGCTGTGCGGAGTGACCCCCTATATGGTGGGGGTACGGGCGCAGACCGAGGTGCAAAGCGCTCATCCGGCCGCCAGCCGCATCTGTCTGGAAGTAGACCCGGTGGTGGCGCCGGTGGAAGTGCAGAAAAGGTACAGCGATATCCGCCAGAAGCTGCTTAAAGGGAGCTACCAGCCGCTTAGGGACAAGCACCTACGGCTGGCGGTCTTTGCCGCCGAGCGCCGTCCGCCCGCCAAGTGGGCCCAGGTCATGGACGAGTGGAACCGAGAGTACCCGTCAGAGACCTATGACACCGACACCATCTTCGCCCGGGACTGCACGGCCGCCCAGCGGCGGCTGCTTCGGCCCCGGCTGGATCCGGATGCGGTGCTGTAAGCGGGGCTCGTGGTCGGTCACATCGATCCCGCAGGGACAGAAGAAACGTCATCTTGCGCGAGGTCACTGCACTTTTGACTACGATCTTGACCTCGGGGCCGGAGGGCAGGCGGCCGGACAATAGGGCCCCATTGCCTCGAGCAGCCTCTTCTTCAGTTGCATCGGTGCCCACTGCCCGGCAAGAAATGAGCGGACGAAGCCGATGCCGAACAACTCATGTGCGCAGTAGAAGCCATGACTCGCGCTGCCTTCGAAGGCAATTGCATATGAGCTGCCCTCGGCCCGCTCCGAGCAACTCAGCTCTAGCGAGATGCCTTCGCCTTGGAAGTTGCCCAGGGAGTAGGACAGGCTCTCAAGTGCACCATTGAAGTGGATGGTTCCATGCGGTCGCACCAGATTGAGTCTCTCGGTCTCCTTTTGGATTGCCGCAAGATCCAGCCGATTAGACAGACGGCCTTCGAATCTCCAGTAGGGCTTACCGCCAACTCTGACCAGCTCAGTTATGGCTGGAAAAGAATAGCTGGTTGCTCCCAGAGTGACGGCTCGGAAGTATCCTCGATCTGAACCACGGTACGGGGTCAGCTGTGCCTGCACATGGCCTTTGTTGGATCTCAACATCCACTCCAAATCAGACCGCGGTTCCAGCCATCCGCCGAGCGCTGCCGCGGTGCGCTCAAGCCAACCGACGGCTTGCCGGAGAGAGGCTTCTCCGGCGTGGTCAGTATCCTCGCGCGTGGGAAACAAGCTGAATGTGAGGGTGAATTGTGACGGCTTTTTAAAGAAGCCCAGTCGCCAGTTATTGATCATGACCAGGATCTCCCCGCATGCCCCCAGAACTAGATACCTCTGGTGATCGAGGAGTTGGCTCTGACGAGCGTGGCTGAGAGGGTTTCGAAGCTCCTCCAGTATACGTAGGCAACGGTCGAGGCGACTCTTGTCGCCGGAGAATGCCGTCGACAGATCGCTCCAATTAGAGACTATCAACTGGCGGAGTTCATTGACGGTTGTGTAGTCCAGGAGTCGCTCTGCCGTCTTCTGATGTGGAAACGAGGAAGCCTCTGTTTGCCTCCGGGTGATAAGGTCTGCCCGCACCCGCTCGCCCTCTGTCTGCGTCGAATGCCACATGTTTGCGTCCATCTCCCAGGAGGGACCGTGTCTCTTGCTGAGCTCGACATCGACCATCTCCCGCAGCGCCGTCTCCGTATCGTGCAAGCACTCGTCTGCGTGTTCCGGCTCGTAGACGAACTCCATGGTTTCCCCCTCGGCTCAGTCTGTCACGGAGAGATCCCTTTCTCAGCTATGGTACCAACATGCCCGCTTTCAGGGCTGAGCAGGGTGTGAGGGCGGCGCTCTCCGGATGCATTCTGATGATCGTGAGAGGCGATTTCCTTGAGCGCTCGGCTGGTTTCAGCCCGAGACTGCAGCGGCCGTCGACTTGCAATTTCCCCTGTAAAGAGCGGTAATCAACTGGCTCAAGCACAATTGACTACAAGGCGCCAAGGAGACTCCTTACGTCATGCGCGGCCATGTGAAGAAACGCTCAACCTGGCAGTTTGTAGTGGATCTCGGACTGCAGCCCATGCAGCGCTGCCCGGCCTGCCGCAAACGCTATTGGACCCGGGACGGCCGCCTGCCGTGCTGCCCTAAGTGTGGCGGCCTACTGGAAGATGGAATGGCCCGCCGCCAGGAGTTTCACTCCGGATACGCCACCCGCAAGGAAGCGGAGACCGAACTGGCCAAGGTAGCGGGGGCCATCGCGGGCGGCTCTCATATCGAAGCCTCCAAACTCAAGGTAGATGACTTTCTCTACCGGCACTGGCTTCCGACGGTGCGTCCCACCGTGCGGGCTACCACCTATCTTTCCTACCTCTGTCATATCGAGCACCACCTGGCCCCCGCCCTGGGCCAGATTCCCCTGCAGAAGCTCTCACCCACCCGCATCAACGCTCTGTACGCCAAGCTCCTTAACGAGCCCCGGGTAAGTAGAACCCTTCCCAAGAACCGCAAGAAGGACGAGAAGCTGCGACCCCTGGCCCCGGCCACCGTACGCCGCATCCACGCTACCCTGCATCGGGCCCTGCGAGATGCCGTGAGATGGAACCTCATCGTGCGCAATCCGGCCGATGCCGCCGACCCGCCCCGGGCGGTGGGCTGTGCCGGGGCCAAGGTGCAGGTGTGGAGTAGCTCTGATCTCAAGAGGTTCCTATCCTTCGAGCGCGCAAGCCGCTTCTACCCGCTGTGGCTGCTTCTTCTTACCACCGGCATGCGTAGGGGAGAGGCCATGGGACTCAGATGGCAAGACATCGATCTTGACGGCGGCACCATCGCCATCTGCCAGACCCGGGTGCAGCTTAACTATCAGACGGTCACCTCTACCCCCAAGACCCAGAAGGGCCGGCGCCTGGTGGCCTTGGACCCGGCCACCATCAAGGTGCTCGCCGCTCTCTTGGGCACGCGTAAGAAGGAGTGCGCGCAGGAGGGTAGATGCGTAGAACCCACGGACATCGTCTTTACCGACGAACGGGGGGAGCCGCTTCACCCCTCTCGTTGTACCCATCTCTTTCGACTGGCCAGTAAGAAAGCCGGGGTGCCCCAGATTAGACTCCATGATCTCAGGCACACCCACGCCACGCTGGCCCTTTCTGCCGGGGTGCATCCCAAGGTGGTAAGTGAGCGCCTGGGGCACGCCAACATCGGCATCACCTTAGATACCTACTCCCACTGCCTACCTGCCCTCTCCGAAGAAGCCGCCTGTCGGGTGGCGGCTCTTGTGGTCTCCGGTGATGTGTGACCCCTCTCCACTTTGTCCACTTTCGAGCAGGACCAGGGTCACTGAAAACAGAGGCACCAGAGCCCCGGATAAGTACACGAGAAGTACACCACCGAGTGCACCACCGGCGCTGGGGCCAACTCCCACTGACCTGCCGTAGCCGCGTGTGCAGGGGTTTCTGAAAAGGCTGCCTGCTCCACCACTCGCACAGTGCGGCTCGTAGTCGCTTTTAATCCGGGTGTCGTTGGTTCGAGCCCAACACGGCTCACCTCTGGAAAGCCCCGCAAAGCGGGGCTTTCTTAGTGGCCTTTTCAGCGTGGCCTGGCCGTGTAGACGCCAGAATGTTCACCACAAGTTCACCACAAGTGCACGGGACCTATTGTGGCGACCAAGAATCGGCGCCCATCGTTCCTATCCACCGTAGCGCGCGACCACTTCGTCCTATCTGACGGCAACCTTGTGGCCGAGCTTCTTCCGATGTCCGACGTAGCGCCGCCACCTTGATGCTCCTTGAGGAGGGCACATGGGCGCTCGTGGTTCCGTCCGACTAAAGATGTACTATGGCAAATAGTCACCGTTACCTTTGGCAACAGGGGAGGGTCCTGTTGCGTGTTTTCGCGCGGGGGGATGCGGATGAACGTCTTTGACCTTCATGGTCGGCTGATCGACGACTACAGTCTGTACGTCAACAGCTTCATCCGAATCAGGGATGAGCGAATCCGCGAGAAGGTCGACCAGGAGATCCAGGACGGCCTCCTCTGGCCGGCACCCTTGGTGCAGCTCAACCCCTCGTTCGAGTCAGGCGGCCTGGTAGCCGACCTGGTGGCTGAGAAGGTTCTCCATCCCGAATGTGAGCAGGTCTTCCGGGTCGGCAAGGAGAAGGGCGACGGGGGCAGGCCCATCACGCTCCATCGCCACCAAGCCGAAGCTATTCGCGCCGCGGCCACCGGCGACGACTACGTGCTCACCACCGGCACGGGGTCCGGCAAGAGCCTCGCCTATATCGTTCCCATGGTGAATCGGGTTCTCCGGGAGGGCTCCGGCAAGGGCATCCGCGCGATCGTCGTCTATCCCATGAATGCCCTGGCCAACAGCCAAGCCGGGGAGCTGCGCAAGTTTCTCTGCGATGGCTATCCGGACGGCAAAGGCCCCGTTACCTTCCGCCGCTACACCGGCCAGGAGTCGGACGAGGAGCGGCAGGAGATCATCGGTAACCCGCCGGACATTCTCCTGACGAACTACGTGATGCTGGAGCTCATCCTCACCCGTCCTCACGAGAAGGGTCTGATCGAGGCCGCGCAAGGGCTGCAGTTTCTGGTTCTGGACGAGCTGCACACCTACCGGGGACGGCAGGGGGCGGATGTCGCCTTCTTGGTGCGCAGGGTCCGCGATCGTCTCGCAGCTGGCAGTGTCCAGGTGGTGGGTACCTCGGCCACCCTGGCCGGAGCCGGGTCTCTGGACGAGCAGAAGGCTGAGGTGGCCCGCGTAGCTTCGCAGCTGTTCGGGGCGCCCGTGAAACCGGAGCGGGTCATCGGGGAGACGCTTCGCCGGGCGACTGTGCCGGCGGACATGGACGACGCCGAGTTTCGGGGCGATCTGTACCGGGCGATACTGGACGAAGGTACCTCAGTGCCCGACCGGTACGACGTCTTCGTCGGCCATCCCGTCGCCCGCTGGATCGAGGGAGCCCTGGGAGTAGAGCCTGACCCGGTGAGTGGGCGTCTGGTGCGCGTAGAGCCGAAGAGCATCGCCGGAGACAACGGGGTCGCTAGAGTGCTGGCTGAGGTCAGCGGCGCTCCCGAGGGCCATTCTGCCGAGCGCGTCGCCGACTTCTTACTGGGGGCCGGGCAGTGCGAGCGCCATCCAGTCACCGGCTTTCCGCCGTTCGCCTTCCGGCTGCACCAGTTCATCAGCCGGGGAGATGCGGTATACGCCTCTATCGAGCCGGAGGACAGCCGTCACCTGACCACCAACGCCCAGCAATTCGTCCCTGGGTCTCGGAACAAGGTGCTTCTCCCCTTGGCCTTCTGCCGTGAATGCGGCCAGGAATACTACGTGGTCCGGGCAACGCAGTCTGCCGATGGCGTCCGGGTCCTTACGCCGCGCAGCGTTTCTGAGCGGGTGACCGAGGCGGACAGCACCGCGGGCTTCCTCTATCTCAGCTCCACGAATCCGTGGCCCGAGGACAAGGAGTCCGTTCTCGATCGTCTGCCCGAGGAGTGGCTTGAGGTGTCGAACGGCGAGCGCAAGGTGCTGAAGAGCCGTGCGAAGAAGCTGCCCCAGACCGTCCGCGTGCTCGCCGATGGCACGGTCACGACGGGTGACGATGGAGTCGCCTGTCAGTTCGTGCCGGCGCCGTTTGGATTCTGTCTCTCCTGCGGCGTCTCCTACGCCGGCCGCACCGGTGACTTCGCTAAGCTCGGCCAACTCGGGTCGGAGGGGCGGAGTACTGCCACCACCATTCTCGGTCTCGCGGCCATCCAGAAGCTGCGCTCCGAGGAGTCGCTCAAGCCCGAGGCCCGCAAGCTGCTCAGCTTCACCGACAACCGACAGGACGCCTCGCTTCAGGCCGGCCATTTCAACGATTTCGTCGAAGTGGGTCTTCTCCGCGCCGCGCTCTACCGGGCGGTGGACGAGGCCGGGGATGCAGGCATCCGACACGACCAGCTCACCCAGAGAGTCTTCGATGCCCTTGACCTCCCGCTGGAGCAGTATGCGACCGATCCTTCGGTCAAGTTCGCCGCTCTTTCAGGCACGCAGTCCGCGCTCCGCAACGTGCTGGGTTACCGGCTCTATCGAGATCTGCAGAAGGGCTGGCGAATCACCCTGCCCAACCTGGAGCAATGCGGACTGTTGAGCATCGAGTATGAGTCGCTCGAGGAGCTCTGCGCCGCCGAGGAAGAGTGGGCGGGCGCTCATCAGGCCCTAGTCTCCGCCAACCCGGCGGTGCGCGCCTCGGTCGCCAAGACCATGCTTGACTGGATGCGCCGAGGTCTCGCCATCAAGGTCGACTACCTGCGCAGCGAATACCAGGAAGGGCTCAAGCAGCAGAGTAGCCAGCGCCTCTGTCCTCCCTGGGCCATCGATGAACAGGAGCGGCTGGAGACGGCCACGGTGGTCTTCCCCCGCTCGACCCGGGCCGGCGACTATGGAGGCAACCTCTTCCTCTCCGGCCGCGGCGGCTTCGGCCAGTATCTGCGGCGCCCGAACACCTTCCCCGACCACGATCCCAAGCTTCTCGTGGTGGATGCCGATGCCATCATCCGGCAGCTCTTGGAGATCCTTCGGCGGGCCGGGCTGGTGGAGCCCGTGGTCGAGGGCGGCAACGGGGAAGTTCCGGGGTACCAGCTTCCCGCCGCTGCGATGATCTGGAAGGCGGGCAATGAAGCGATTCCCTACCACGACCCCATCCGCGTGCCCCAAATGCCCGCCGGCGGAGGGCACGTCAACTCGTTCTTCGTCGGGTTCTACAAGAAGACCGCTCGAGGTATCGCCGGGATCGAAGCAAGGGAGCACACCGCACAGGTGGCCTACGATGATAGAGAGGAACGCGAGAAGCGTTTCCGGGAGGGCAGACTGCCCATCCTCTTCTGCTCGCCCACCATGGAGCTGGGCGTGGACATCGCCGAGCTCAACGTGGTCAACATGCGCAACATACCGCCCAACCCGGCCAACTATGCCCAGCGCAGTGGGCGCGCCGGGCGAAGCGGTCAGCCGGCCCTGGTCTACAGCTACTGCACCACGGGGAGCCCGCACGACCAGTACTTTTTCAAACGGCCGGAGCGGATGGTAGCGGGAGCGGTGACGCCGCCGCGACTCGACCTGGCCAACGAGGATCTCATCAAGGGCCACGTCCACGCCATATGGCTGGCGGAGACCGGTCTGTCTCTGGGTAAGTCGCTCAAGGACATCCTTGACCTAAGCGGCGACGAGCCCACGTTGCAGTTGCAGGAGCACGTCCGTGCCCAGGTAGGAGCCGAGAAACCGCGCGAACGTGCGCGGGCCCGCGCGGCTATCGCTTTGGAGGCTTGCCGGGTTGAGCTGGAGGCCGCCGACTGGTACGGCGAAGGCTGGTTGGATGAGGTACTGGACCAAGTAAGTCTGCGCTTCGACCAGGCCTGCGAACGCTGGCGCGACCTGTATCGCAGCGCGCTTGCCCAGTTCAAGGCTCAGAACAAGGTGATCGCCGATCCCACCCGCAGTGCGCAGGATAAGACCCTGGCCAAGCGCCTCCGCGCTGAGGCTGAACAGCAGATGAACCTGCTCACCGACGTGGACAAGCTCCTACAATCCGACTTCTACAGCTACCGCTATTTCGCCAGCGAGGGCTTCCTGCCCGGCTACAGCTTCCCGCGGCTGCCGCTGTCGGCCTTTATTCCGGGCAAGAAGATCAGCGGGCACGAGAAGTTCCTCTCCCGGCCGCGGTTTCTGGCTATCTCGGAGTTCGGTCCCCGGGCAATCGTCTATCACGAGGGAGCGCAGTACCGCATCAACAAGGCCATCCTGCCGGTCAGGGAGGGGGAAGACCTGGCCCAGTGCCGTGCCAAGGTCTGTCCACAGTGCGGGTATCTGCACCAGTTCGACGAAGGGGACGGCCCCGATCTGTGTCAAAGCTGCGGCGTCTACCTGGACCCGGCCATCACGAATCTCTTCCGGCTCCAGAACGTCGCTACCCGTAGGGTGGATCGCATCAGTTCCGACGAAGAGGAGCGCATGCGTCTCGGCTACGAGTTGACCACGGCAGTCCGTTTTGGCCACGACGGCGTCAAGATGCACGGCAGCACCGCCACGGTCACAGGCGCCGACACCGGCGAGCCCTTCGCCAAGCTCACCTACGGCCACGCGGCGCTCATTTGGCGGATCAACAGGGGTTGGACGCGGCGCGCTAACAAGGAGCAACTGGGCTTTGTCCTGGATATCGAGCGCGGCTACTGGGCCAAGAACCAGGAAGACGATCAGGACGACGACGATCAAGACCCGCAGTCACCCCGCACTGCTCGGGTCATCCCCTTTGTGGAGGACCACCGCAACTGCCTGCTGATAGACATGGCCGTGCCACTCAGCCCCACCGAGAACGCCTCTCTCCAGGCGGCGCTCAAGAGGGCCATCCAGGTTAGATACCAGTTGGAGGACAACGAACTGGCCGTAGAATCCCTCCCGAACGACGCAGATCCCAGGCGGATCCTCATCTACGAGGCTGCGGAGGGAGGGGCGGGCGTTCTGAGGCAGCTGCTGAACCCCGGCGCCCTTGCCGCCGTGGCGCGGGAGGCGCTGTCACTCTGCCACTTCGACCCCGACAGCGGTGAAGACCTTCGCCGCGCCCCGCGCGCCAAGGAGGACTGCGAAGCTGCGTGCTACGACTGTCTAATGAGCTACCAGAACCAGCGCTACCATCAGTTGCTCGACCGGCAGGCGATCAAAGAGCTGCTGTTGACGCTGCGCGATGCCGCGGTGGAGGCTTCGCCCACCAACCTCACCCGCTCCGAGCACCTCAAGACGCTCATGAACCAGGCGGGTTCGGAGCTCGAGCGCCGGTGGCTGCAATTGCTGGAGAAGTACAACCTGCGGCTCCCGTCGCACGCTCAGAAGCTGGTCGAGAAATGCGGCACCCGCCCCGACTTCCTGTACGCCGGAGACCAGGTCGCCGTCTACATCGATGGGCCGCCCCACGACTTCCCCGAACGCAAGGAGCGCGACGCCGCCCAATCGGCCGCCATGGACGACGCTGGCTATACGGTCGTCCGCTTCCATCACGAGGATGATTGGATGGCCATCATCGATAAGTTCCCGTACGTCTTCGGGAAGGTCCCCGGCGCAGGGGACGGCGCCTCCGGAGGCGCCGCGTGACTTTCGCCGTCGGCTCCCTGGTGCGCGCCCGCGGGCGTGAATGGGTGATCTTGCCCGAGTCGGAGGGCGACCTACTGGTGCTGCGGCCTCTTCGGGGCACCGAAGACGAGGTCACCGGCATCCTCCAGACGCTGGAGAAGATCGAATCCGCCCAGTTCGCTCCGCCCGACCCGAGCGACCCCCGCCAGATCGGCGACTACCGCTCTGCGCGGCTGCTGCGCGACGCCGTGCGCCTCGGCTTCCGTTCGAGTGCCGGGCCCTTCCGCTCCTTTGCCGCCATCGCGGTGGAGCCCCGGCCCTACCAGCTGGTGCCGCTGCTCATGGCCCTACGCATGGACACCGTGCGGATGCTTATCGCGGATGATGTGGGCATCGGCAAGACCATCGAGGCGGGGCTCATCGCCAAGGAGCTCCTGGCCCGTGGCGAGGTCGAGCGCCTGGCCGTCCTCTGTCCGCCGGCTCTGGCCGAGCAGTGGCAGGGGGAGCTCAGTGACAAGTTCCACATCGACGCCGAGTTGGTGCTCTCCCAGACCGTCAGTAGGCTGGAGCGCCACTGCGGTCCCAACGAGTCGCTGTTCGACCGTCATCCCTTCGTGGTGGTGTCGACCGACTTCATCAAGTCGCCGCGCCACGTGGAGGAGTTCAAACGGGCCTGCCCCGAGATGGTGATCGTCGACGAGGCCCACACCTGCGCGACGGCCACCGATGGCCGCAGCGCCCAGATTCAGCGCCACCGGCTGGTGGCCGGTCTGGCCGTCGATCCGAAGCGCCATCTCATCTTGGTGACGGCCACGCCGCACAGCGGCAAGGAGGACGCGTTCCGCTCGCTGCTGGGATTCCTCGACAAGGACTTCCTCCAGCTTCCCATGGAGTTGGGGGGAGATCACAACAAACCGCATCGGCAGCGTCTCGCCCGGCACTTCGTGCAGCGCCGCCGGGGCGACATCAAGGCGTACCTCGACGAAGAGACGCCCTTCCCCGACCGCGAAGAGGCCGAGGACACCTACAAGCTCTCGCCCGAGTACAAGAAGCTCTTTGACCGCGTGCTTCGCTACGCCAGGGAGACGGTGCAAGACGCCGCCGGCGACCATCACCGCCGGGTCCGCTGGTGGTCGGCCCTCGCACTGCTGCGCTCCCTCGCCTCCAGTCCGGCCGCGGCGGCTGCCACAATGCGCACCCGCGCCGCCGCTGCCGACACCGATACCCCGGAGGAAGCCGACGAGATCGGCCGTCGCACCGTCCTCGATCTCATGGACGCCGACCTGTCCGAAGGCACCGACCTCATCCCCGGCGGCGATGCGGAAGAGGAGGGCGGCGACGTCCCCATCCGCAGACGTCTTCTCGATATGGCCCGCGAGGCCGATGCCCTGCGCGGAGCCAAGGACGCCAAGCTGAAGAAGGCTACCGCCCTGGTCAAGGAGCTCCTGGGCGACGGCTACCACCCCATCGTTTTCTGCCGCTTCATCGACACGGCGGAGTATGTGGCCGAGGCCCTGCGCAAGGCCCTCCCCGACACTGAGGTGGCCGCGGTCGCCGGCACCCTCCCGCCTGACGAGCGCGAGACCCGCGTGGCTGCCCTTGCCGAGCATCCCAAGCGCGTCCTGGTCTGCACCGACTGCCTGAGCGAGGGCATCAACCTCCAGGAGCACTTCGACGCCGTGCTCCACTACGATCTCTCCTGGAATCCCACGCGCCACGAGCAGCGCGAGGGCCGGGTGGATCGCTACGGCCAGAGGAAGCCCAAGGTGCGCGTGCTCACCTACTACGGCACCGACAACCAGATCGACGGCATCGTGCTCAACGTGCTTCTGCGCAAGCACAAGACCATCCGCGGGTCGCTCGGCATCTCGGTGCCGGTGCCGGTCAACACCGAAGCTCTGGTAGAGGCTCTGCTCGAAGGGATCCTGCTCCGCGAGAGGGGTGGACGGAGCGCCGACCAGCTCATGTTCGAGCTGGACGATCTGGAGGATATGGTGGAGCGGCGCGACACCGTCCACCGCGAGTGGGAGGCGGCGGCCGACCGGGAGAAGCGCTCACGCACCATGTTTGCGCAGGAGACCATCAAGGTGGACGAGGTGGCCAAGGAGCTGGCCGAGGTCCGCACCGCCATCGGGAGCGGGCTGGACGTCAAGCGTTTCGTCCGCGATGCGCTTACCGCCAACAGAGCGGTGGTCACCGGCGACGACGCGGTGAAGGTGGAGCTGGCCGAGGCTCCTCAGGCGCTGCGCGACGCGATGGGTCTTTTCGACGTCTCCGCATTCCGGGGCCGTTTCGAGCTGCCGGTGGCCGAGGGAGAGGTCTATCTGTCGCGGACCCATCCCTATGTCGAAGGTCTGGCCACACACACTACCGACGTAGCCCTCGACGGTCTGGAGGAAGCGCCCGCCAAGCGGCTGGGAGCGATCCGCACCAATGCCGTGGAGAAACGGACCACGCTCCTGCTCCTGCGACTGCGCTTCCATATCACGGACTCCGTGGGGCGCACCGGCGCCCTGCTGGCGGAGGAGTCCCAACTGGTCGCATTCCGGGGAGCGCCAGGCGCGCCCGAGTGGCTCGCTGACGACGAGGTCGAGGCTCTGCTCGCGGTGACGCCGACAGCCTCCGTCGCGCCCGACCAACAGCGGGATGCGCTGGAGCGGATTCTCTTGGAGTTCGATGAGGTGCTGCCGCACCTGGAGGACGTGGCGCGGGAGCGGGCCCTGAGCCTGGCGGAGTCGCACGACCGCGTGCGGCGCGCAGTGACGCGAAGCGCGGGCGCGGCGGCCAAGGTCGAGCCCGAACTGCCGGTGGACGTGCTCGGAGTCTACGTCTATCTGCCGGGCGGGGGTGCGGCATGAGGCGCCAACTCGCGTGGCGACTTGAGACCGAACGGCCCCCAGCTGGGGTACCATATGTGCAGCGGCAAGCAGTTGAAGGGAATGGCTGCCATGAAGTTCTTCGTAACGGTGGACAGGGACGAGGATGGAGTCTGGATCGCGGAGTGTCCGTCGATTCCCGGCTGCGTGAGCCAGGGGGACACTCGGGAGGAAGCTCTCTCCAACGTGGAGGAGGCAATCGTCCTCTGCCTGGAAGTACGTGCCGAGCGTGGGCTGCCGCTCACCATCGAGACAAAACAGGTCGAGGTGGCTCTCTAGATGCCTCCCCTGCCTTCGCTGAGCGGGCGCGAGGTTGTGCGGGTCTTCGAATCCTTTGGCTGGGAAGTTGCACGACAGCGAGGGAGTCACATCGTGTTGGTGAAGGATGGCTCCCTGGCCACCCTGTCGGTTCCAGACCATCGGCCGCTCGCCAAAGGAACACTCCGGTCGCTCATCCGGTCTGCGGATCTCACCGTTTCGGAGTTCGTCACCGCGACAGAAGAGCTGTAGCGGAATCGGCCCATTCGGGCCTCCCATCAGTCTTGCCGGGCGGGGGCGTCTGACATGCGCGCCCGCCACCACGACGGCTTCACCACGGTACGCACCGAAGGTGCCGTGCTGCCCCGCGATCTGCTGGCCCGCATCGTGGCCGGCGACAAGGACCTGGGCGGCCTCACTCCCGACGACTACCACCTCTCCGGTGAACGCCTGAACGAGGCCACCAACCGGTCCTGGAACCGTCTCCAGGGCGCCTGGGCAGCCTTCCGCAAAGAGACCGACGCGCTCCGCCCCGAGGCGTGCGCCGATGCGACGGGCGCGGCTCCAGGCGCCCGCGGCGCCAACGCCCCCCTCGAGCCCGGCACCAGCCCCACCCGCGAGCGCTGGCTGCTGCCGCTCTTTCAGGAGCTGGGCTACGGGCGCCTTCCTACCACCAAGGCCCGCGAGATAGACGGGCGCGCCTACGCCATATCCCACGCCTGGGGCAACGTCCCCATCCACCTGGTGGGCCTGAATGTCGACCTCGATACCCGCGCTGCCCGTGTGGCCGGGGCCGCCCAGGCCAGCCCACACTCGCTGCTGCAGGAGTTCCTCAACCGCTCCGACGAGCACCTGTGGGGGTTCGTCTCCAACGGTCTGCGGCTGCGCATCCTGCGTGACAACCGCAGCCTCACCCGCCAGGCCTACGTGGAGTTCGATCTCGAGGCCATGATGAATGGCGAAGCCTACGCCGACTTTGGGCTCCTGTATCTGTTGTGCCATCAGTCGCGGGTGGAAGGGGAGCGTCCCGAGGATTGTTGGCTGGAGCGCTGGAGCCGGGCGGCAGAAGCCCAGGGCACCCGGGCCCTCGATCAACTGCGCAAGGGCGTGGAGGAGGCCATCAGCGCTCTGGGGGCCGGCTTCCTCGCTCATTCCGATAACGCCGAGCTGCGCCGCAAGCTCCAAGCCGGGGAGCTCTCCGCCCACGACTACTACCGCGACCTGCTCCGCCTGGTCTATCGCCTGCTGTTTCTCTTCGTGGCCGAGGACCGGGGGCTGCTCTTCGATCCGACGGCGCCGGCCGGGGCCAAGGGTCTCTACACCCGCTTCTACTCCACCGCCCGTCTGCGCCGCCTGGCCGAGCGCCGGCGCGGGGGACGGCACTCCGACCTCTATCAGGGTCTGCGCCTGGTCATGCGCAAGCTGGGCGAAGACGCCGGGTGCCCGGAGCTGGGTCTGCCGGCTCTGGGGAGCTTCCTCTTCACCGAGGAGGGACCCGCCAGGCTGGGCTCGCTCGACATCGCCAACCGGGACCTGCTCGCCGCCGTCCGCGGACTGGCGTTCACGCTGGACAAGAACATCCGCCGCGCCATCGACTACCGCAATCTGGGGAGCGAGGAGCTGGGGAGCGTCTACGAGGCGCTGCTGGAGCTCCATCCCGAGGTCAACGTGCCCGCCCGTACG
>Ga0209723_1003570_pt1 | contig 18506 bp, 10 predicted proteins | sample BiotimSIPDNA_2_FD_185750 | JGI IMG/M metagenome (GOLD analysis project Ga0209723, IMG submission 185750) | Anaerobic biogas reactor microbial communites from Washington, USA - Biogas_R2 time_0 SIP DNA (SPAdes) (version 2) | ecosystem: Engineered > Bioreactor > Anaerobic > Unclassified | place... | reverse complement strand
GACCCGTCAGACCCGTCAGACCCGTCAGACCCGTCAGACCCGTCAGACCCGTCAGACCCGTCAGACCCGTCCCAGTCCCCAAACCTTAAGGACAACAAAACCCAGCGTCAACGTCCCAGTCCCAGTTCAAATTCCCAGTCCCATTTGTCCCATTTGTCCCATTTGTCCCATATGTCCCAGTCCCAGCCCCATTACTCCCCTCGCCCAAAAGGGGGCATGTCACATGTATTCTTAGTACGAAACCGGTGAATTTAGGTTTACTCAAAGACGACGTCCCCGAATATCTCCGGTTCCTGGAACTTCATGGTTTCCATGTTTGGCGACCAGAGCAGCAGCTCCAGCTTCTTTTCCCCATGTCCAACAAAGTCCTTGGGCAACGGGGTATAAGCCTCCATTCCGACATTCATCGTCCAATTGGTGCCGCTGGTCGGCTTTTCGCCCAGTGTCTCGAATGGGATCGTCACAAAGGAGCGCCAGGTATCGCCTTCGACATTCGTTGTAAAGCTCCATTTTCCATCCCAGGCCTTGTCTGATTCCCGATACAGGGGATGCAGTGGATCCGTTACGTAGCCGAATCGGGCATCGAAGTACGACCCCGCCACCGGATTGATGATTAAATGGTAGAATGTTTGACGATCTCCAGAGGGGTCGAGCATGAATTCAAGGCAGTCCTGGCGCCAGCAAGGGCCGTCCTTGCCAAGTTCCAGGTAGTCCTGACCGGGAATCACCTTCGCCTCGCAGGCAAAGTAGAGCGCCTTGTCATCGTAAACCACCTTGAATCGAGCCTGTGCCTTCGTATCGGCAAGCTGAATGCCGGCAAGCGATTGCCACGAGGCATCCTTCCAACCTCCAGCAGACGCATCATTGTCGGGATCCCCATCGACTCGACGAATCTGCATCGACTTGTAGCTAGTCCCCGGAAGCACGCCGATCTCAAGCAAACGCTCCACGTTCCAGGTCAAGGGAGCACCGACAGGCGCGCCCAAACGACCGTTGACCATTAACGCCGATTTTCCAATGCTACCCAAGAAGGGAATGCCGCCGAACTCCTTGAACGTTATCATCCTATTCTTGCCGTCATAGTAGGAATCGACCAGCTTGTTACGTTGGACCACCCGATCCGCCAGAACCTTGAACGACGCCTGGTTGGGGTCGGTTTGGTACATGTTGTAGGCCGCAAGCGTGTTTCCCAAGCTCTTCAGGTACTCGAACTCCTTGCGTACCAACTGCAAGCGGGAAGCGATTTTCCCTTCAGGCGCCATCTTTTCAGCCCGTGCCAGGTTTTTCTCCAAGGAATTGATCAGGTCGGGACTGTAGATTGCGCTAAGGATAACGGTTCGGTTCTTTGGGATACCTCCCAATCCGTCCGTTCGTCTCGATCCGACATTAGGCAAATACAATTGATTAAGCCTTGTGTACAGAATATCAAAGAAAGCCGCCATTGGCGCATATGCCGGCCCATAGGCGCGACGATAGAACTCATCCGCCAAAACATGGCTTTCGACGTCTGGATTGTCAAGCATCTTTCCAAAAACATAATAGGCGGGTCCTTCCGTGCCGAACAATTCGCCGAATCCGCAACGGTAGATCCCCTTCACATTGTTGGCTGCAAACAGCTTCACCTGGTTGGCGACGAAGCGAGGCGTCGTCTTCGGCGTGATTCCCACCGACTGATACCAGCCCCAGTTGTAGATATACGTCGTAAATCCCTGGGAAACCTTGACCGATTTCCAGGCATCGAAATCCGCCTGGGAGTATCGGCACATCTCGATGATCACATTATCGGGAAACTCCGAAAACGTCTTTGGAGGATCTTGGTTTGGCGGGTAGCACAGGAGATGGAGCATTTTCCCGGGTCTGTCCTTCAGGAGTCGTTTTGCCAGCCCCAGTTCGAGGATCCAGATTTTTTCGCCTTCGTCGTCTGTATTTCCATATTCCTTGCATTGTTTGCATTCGCAAGGGACGTATCCATCAGTTTGGGCGACTTGCACTGCGGTTGCGCCCTGGTCCAGCCGTTTAAGCGCTTCCTGGTAGATCAGTTCCTGGACTTGCTTGTTTGAGATGCACAGGTGTCCGCCGTCGCCGCTTCGTCGGTTGCCGATCAGCGCAAAGTACTCTGGATTTGACTTGGCGTACTTGCTGGCTGGGCATGCGTCATAGAACGAATGACCGCCGTAGGTATGGAACGAGGAACGGCCGAAGTTGTTGTTGGCATAGTCGTAGAGCAGCGAAGAAAGGCGTCCCGTAGCAAAGATCAACCTTGGCGTCACCTCGCGACGCAACCCGCCCGGAACCACAATCCTGTCGCGCTTCTGAAAATCGATCCCCGCCTCGCCCGGAAGCAAAAACCTGGTTCCAAGGTAATCTTCCATAAACACGACTGCCGCCTTGACCGTACCCAAAATATAGTTCAAGTAGGATCTCTCAGGCTTGTCCAATCCGTACCTGTGACGATCGTATCCCGCAATGAACAGCTTCCCGTCCTTTTCCAGAATGATTCCATTGAAGTATTCGAACTTGGTCACGTCAACCCCGACCTGCGAAAGGGCACGGGTCGCGCCAAGATAGATCGACTTGACTTGCGGCAAAGCCTCGCCTTCGCGAACAACCACAGCCTCGGCGCCGACACCTTCCTTCAGCGATGCCTGCAGTACGCCAGCGACCTCGCGTAAATGTGCCTCAACCCCAGCATTCCCAGCATACGAGTCGGGCAAGACAATTTGCGCCCTGCTCCCCGATTCCAAAACCCAGTCGCCACACAAACCAACCAACGACAACGACATAATCAGCGCCAATAGTCTCATGACTTCATTCCTTTGTATCGATTGTGCTTGTTCCGGAACAACTGAATAAAACTGTACTTGCTCACAGGCAAAAAAACAACCCCCGACGAGGATTTCTCTCAGCGTCGGGGGCGATTTCTGTTTTCAGATTACTCATACTCAATAGTCCTTGGACCATTGTCCCATGGTGGTGCTGTACTGGTTTCTTGATTCCACGTGACCATCGCACCACAGGTAGTTGTTGTTGGTTCCAGAGCTGTGGATGGCGTCCTTGGGATTAGCGATACGATCCGTCTTGAAGTTATCTCCTCCAGCCGGCAAAACCGATTGGTTTTCCCCGCCTGGGAACTCAGTGGTATTAGCTGTACCATACAATCCGCACCAAAAGTCTGCTGAACTTACTGCACGATTGTCTGTCCAAAGGATGGTATTGGACGGGTTCTTGATGGTAGCCAGCTTGCAGCCCTTGTCAAGACGGGTGGCATTGTTTCCATTGTCGCTGCAACTCTGGTTGATCGCGTACGAAACCTTCCAATCAGTATCCCAGTTGTCGGAAGTCTTCGCGGCAACATAAGTAAAATGAGCCGTGCACGACGGGCAAATGAAGACCTTCTTGTCTCCGATAAAATCGACAACCATAAACGGAGAGTACACACGATAGTAGCCTGGCCAAGCATTCGTGACATAGTTCGGAGGAAGCGTTTCATCATTGGAATCGGCATACATCATGTGAGCCAATCCAATTTGCTTCAAGTTCGAAACACAGGAGATCGCACGGGCCTTTTCACGAGCCTTCGACAACGCCGGCAACAGCATCGCAGCCAAAATGGCAATGATGGCAATCACAACCAACAACTCGATCAACGTAAACCGTCTGCTTTTCAACATGATTTAAGCTCCTTTGTTTTTCGACTCGTCTTTTCAACGCAAAAATTATTCTTATCAACCAAAAAACGGTCAATAATAGATATCTTACAAACAAACAAAGTAATTTCAAGTTTTTTTTCGATAAAAAATACAAAAAAACTTTCAACTTTTTACTGGGATTGCGTCGACGCCATCGCCATCGATCGCCAATTGCTTTCTGGCAGAGGGAAAAGAGTTCGCGGAGTTTTCCCAAGAACGAACCCAAGCGGCATGTCACATGCCATTTGAGTACGGAAACGAGAAATTATGAATGATGAATGATAAAGTCCGACCTGTCCGACCCTGTCCTGAATTATGAATGAGGGCTGAAGAAAATTTCAGTCCCAAAACCTCCACACCCACAAAACCCAACGTCACGTCCCATGTCCCAGTCCCATGTCCCAGTCCCATAAGTCTCATATGTCTCATAAGTCTCATTTGTCCCAGTCCCAGTTCTTTTGTCTCAGAGTTCTGGGACGATTCCATCAGACGCCAATTGGACAGCACCTCTCGGAGAGAGTCCGACGACTGTGACCTGTGGACCGTCAGGCATGCAGGAACGCTTGAATTGATGCGTAAAGAACCGCTTGACAAACAGATCCAGGTAGGATTGCTTAAAACGCTTTCCAAAGGCGCAAGTTGCCAGGAAAGCGACTTTTTCCTTCGAGGCTCCGCCATATGCGAAATGATAGAGGAAGAAATCGATAAGTTCGTAGGGTCCGATGATATCCTCGGTTTTCTGCTGGATTTCCCCGGAGTTTTTTGGGGGTAGCAGCTCAGGGCTCACAGGCGTATCGATTACGTCACGCAAATACTCGGCAACATTGGAGAAATCCCCGTTGGCGCACCAACCGAGCACGCTTCGGATCAAGGTTTTGGGCACACCGCTATTGACGGCATACATGGACATATGGTCGCCGTTGTAGGTGCACCAGCCGACTGCCAGCTCGGACATGTCGCCAGTTCCCACCACCAAGCCATTGCATGCGTTTGCCAAATCGAACAAAATCTGCGTGCGTTCCCGGGCCTGCGTGTTTTCATAGACAACATCATGCTTTTTTGGATCGTGCCCAATATCCTTGAAATGCTGCAGGCACGCATCCTTGATGCTAATCTCGCGCAATTCGACGCCGAGTTCATGACAAAGAGCGAGTGCATTTTTATAAGTCCGGTCTGTCGTCCCAAAGCCTGGCATCGTCACGGCAATCACATCGGAAGCTTGTCGCCCCAAGACGGACATTGTCCGGACGCATACCAGCAACGCCAACGTCGAATCAAGACCTCCGGAAACCCCCAAAATCAACTTCGACGAATGAGCCGCTTCAAAACGCTTGCACAAACCGGCGACCTGAAGCGAAAATACGTCAGACAACTCATTGGGATCCTCGGGGACAAATGGGGTCTTCGACAATGGACGGTGCAACGATTTCCCAAAATCAATCTTAACCGGAAGCTCATTCTCAAGAAGACGATGGGTTGACGCATCAGCCAGACAGGAGATGTCGCGAAAATCCATATCCCTCAGGCGGCGGGAGGTGACAAAACCCAGATCGACGTCCGCATAAAGCACGGCATTCTCACGCTCGAACCCTGCGGATCGGGCAATGACTTCGCCACATTCGGCGACGACGCATCGCCCCGAGCACACTCCATTAACCGTCGATTCCGTCACTCCCGAACTGCACACCGCATAGGCGGCAACCAGCTGTTCGCTTAAACTGCGACAACGCCGGACTTCGGCATCGCCGCGCCCAACATAGTGATGCGAACTCGTGATGTTCACCAGCAAGTTGGCGCCGCCCAACGCATAGCGCCGGCTCGGTGACAGAATAGATTCGCCATCACCGCCAACTTCGACTCCAAAGCGCAACGAACCGCCAAAGTCAAACACAAGATCCGTACCAAAGGGAATCTCGTCCTGCCAGGCAAACTCGACCAACTGACCGGAAATGCCATGACCTGATGAAAAATGACGCTTCGACGCACCAAGGAAGCTCCTGGGCACAATCCCAAGAATATCACCATCTTGGACGACCACAGCGCAATCGTACAGGCGACCACGCACCAAAACCGGTGCGCCAAATACATACACTGGATCTTCAGGCAAGCTGGAAACAAAGTCCGATACGCAATCCGACACATGATCCAGAAAGCCGGCGTTAAGAAACAAATCCCCGCAATACGCGGAGGTCACGGACAACTCTGGGAACACGACAATATGGGAAGACATCGCCGAATTGGCGCAGGCAAGCATCTCATCGCAATTTGCCGCAATATCGCCAACATGGCATTTCGGTACGCAACACGCAATACGGTAGATATCCAGCATGGTCGCCCCCTGTCATCTTAATTGTTGTTGTTGCCTAAAAAATCACAGCTTTGCCGATTCGACTGCCGCCTTGACCTTGGCGAGTCCAGTCTTGCACACGGTCAAGGCATCTTGCGCCCAGTAGCTTCGGTTGAAGAGTTCCAAGGAAAGGACGGTTCCACCATTGGCGGCAACATCCTTCAAGATGGATTTAAGCGGCGCGATGCCATCTCCTGGGTAAACCCGGTCACCGTCTCCAATCTTGTCCCGGGGTGGATCCGCAGGATAGTCGTTGATATGGAGGACAGGCATCGCATTCTTGCTGAGGAGACGCAAAGGAACGTAATTCCCGCCGCCCTTGTAGATGTGATACACGTCAAGAACGACAGCCGCCTTCGGATGCTCAGTGCCAAGCACAACCTTCATCACCTGGTCAATACGATGCAAATTCGCCGAAAACCCCCATAGCTCAAGCAAGGGAACCACGCCATGTTGATCGCCAATCTTCAGCACTTCGACATAGCGTTCCTGCAAGCGCTCCAGTGCAATCGGACTAGACGTGGCGCCAACGGGAGGACAAGCAAGACGCTTGCCGCCGATTTCCGCCAACGCAGCCAGGTCGCGCCGCACCTCCTCCAATCCGGCGGCACGTTCCGTCGCATCGTCGGAAGCCCACTTCCCGAATCCGATTGCGCTTTCCACGGCCAGCCCCAAATCCGCGATTTTCTGCCCCAGCTCCCGGAGCGTGCCGCCCGCATTTCTGTACCCGTGGACTTGCTGCATCCAAGGCTCCACGCTATCATACCCGGCGCGTGAGGCAAATTCCAGCTCTTCGACGAATCTGAGCTTTTGTCCTCTGATGGTTCCTGTATTGAGGCAGTACTTGAACATTTTGGGCATCCTCCTGGGCTTTGATTATTCCGCCATGACTCCGCTTGCCTTGTCTTCGCCCAGTTCGGGGATCCCGTTCAGCCATTCGAGCAAATCTTCAGGGAGCGCTTCAATCTTAACAATCTCGGCTTCCGAGCCATTGGGCATTTCAACTAAATCGCCCTTCTTGCAATTGAGCAGGATCTTGGCGACTTCCGTCTCAAAGGAAACCAGCCTGCGTTCGGGAATCGTATCAAGCAAGCCAAGAATGCAATACGTCGCTTTTTCGCCGCCAATCACGTACTTGACGGTGACCTGGCTGCCAACGACCACCTCGTCCTCGACGACAACATCCCTGAAATCCGTCCCCTGGACACCAAGAAGGCTCTGCTCGTAACGAGCCTGTTCCTTGCGCAACAACGCCTGCTGCTCCTTGGCGTACTTGAACTCGGAATTCTCCCGCAAGTCGCCGCGACTGCGGGCATCGGCCAATGCACGGGCATTCTCGGGAATCATGACATCGATCAAATGCTGCAACTGCATCTGACGCAAACGCAAACAACGCCAGCTCGTCACACGCGGCAACGCCGCACGGACAACCTTCTTCTCCTCAACCAAATACAAGTACTGGGGATACAAACGAACAATCTTGACAACCAAGCTCTGGCGGTCAGAGGCGTCAAGCAGCGGCAAACGCTTGATGCAATGTACAAAATCAGATACCGACTTCTCGTTCCCGTTCCTCATCAGATGCTTCTGGAACTTCTCGTCGTCCATCATCAGCTTGAACAAATCGCGATGAGCTTTCAGATAAGTGCCCTTGACGCCCTTCTGAAGCGTCCTGAACAGCAAGTTCGGATTGGTCAAGTACTTGTCTTTCAGGTCGCCGTACTTGGTTTTCCATATCCACAGCAATGCGTCGGCAGAAAGCAATTCATTGTCCAATGCCTGGGCGACTCCCTTCGGCAACAAGCCCGCCTCGGAAGCAGGCAATGCCTTCTCGGTATTGCTCCATAGGCGATGGGGCAAATAGCATGTGCGCTCAACCAGGTAGTCCGCGCCCATCGCCGAGCATGTAACCTTGAACCAGGGCAGCACTTGCCTCCCGGGCATCTTGTCGCTCGTATCCAAAAACAGCTGGTGATCCATCCAGACATCGGCTTCCTTCTCGACCAAATCGGCCAGGACATCCGAAAACCATTGGCTCATCGAGGCAGGAAGCTTCTGCTGCAGTTCGGCAAGAGAAAGTGCCAAATTCAAAGCCTCCTCCTCCTTGCGCTTGATGTCTTCGCTGTCACGCCTGGCGCCGGCAATCAAAACAGCGCGCAAGTCGTCAACCTCGTACTCCTTCCCCTCTTCCAAGGAGGAAACCGACTTCATGCGCTCGCTCAACTCCTTCAAGCTACGGCTTTGCTCCCAGCTTTGCTCGGGAGACGAATCAGCCGATGAAGGACCGGCCTCGGACACCTCGGGTGCTTCGGCAACGGCGGTCAAATTCCGCAATTGCACATCGGACATCACATGCGGAACCAGCAAAGCGCGGGCGGGATTCATCAACGGAGGAAAGGCACTGCAAACCGCCCCCTGGATCCTCTCGTTCAACGCCGACAACGGCATCTTCTTGGGACGTTCAGTCTTCAAAAGCCACTTGTGGACCTCGGTATCCATCTTCACCAACAGCATGCTGTCGAGGAAGTTGCGCAAGCCCAACGTCTGGCGACGCTGGAACGTTACCTTCACCTCGTTGCTGAAGTCATCAACCGTCCTGACGACCCCAACGCCAAACGCAGGGGCAAAGCAAAACGCATCGCGCTTGACATGGGCCATAACCGCAAGACGGCGGTTAACCTGCGGCAACGGCTCCTTCTCATCACGGATGCCCAATGCCTGAATCAAGCCTGCCGGATCGCCGTAATTCGGAAATTCGTCCTTCGCCAAGATCGCATACAAATTCCTGAACATCGTGCCTTCAAGGCAGCAATTCAGCATTGCCGAAACGAGTTCGCGCTGCTTGCCATCCAAACGCTTCAAATCGCATTTCTTCGCAAAGTCCTGCAAGCCGTTTTCCCAATACATACGGACGTCCTCGTCCCAATCGCCACATTCGCGTGGCTCGGCAAGGCGAAGTATCTCAGTCAACTTGCCCACAGCGCCCAAATCGCCATCGCCGGCAGATATGAACAACATGCCCAGCTCATCTGTCATCGAAGAATACGTGGTGGATTCCGCCATTGTCTTTCCTTATTCTTTATTTAGTTTGCACGACTATCTTAAATTGTAATTCTATTCCGTTTCCTTAGGCGTCCAAGAGTCTCTAGCGACGGTTGGTCTTCCTGTAGTTGCTCTCCACATGCCCGGCAATCGACCTGGCCTCCGACTCGCTCCACAACGGGGGCAACAGCAAATACTCGCTCTCGTCATAGGGGGGAATGACCATTGTGCCACACACATAGCCATCCAGCAACACAACCATTTGACTGCCGGCGTACTCCCCGGTCGCCTGACGCCACAACCCCTTCCCCCTGCGATCCATTTTTAAACGCAAGCCCCAACGACCGCTCGCTTCGTCAGGAACCAATTCAACACTTCCAAACGACGACGAATCAAGCGTCGGAAACCGGGACACCACATGTTCGTTCTGACCCATCACGTCAACCACGCTTCGGATCAGTTGAGTGTCGGGACCAAATCCACCAGGACGAACCTCCCGATGCAAACTAAGGCAAAAAACCGGACCTTTCAACGACTCGCATCCCAGCGACAGCAGCAGAATCGCCGCCAGAAAACACCACTTGCCCCATTGCATCTTTTGCTTCATTGTCCTGTCAATCCTCTTCTAGCTTACGATACAACGTGCCGCGACTGATCCCCAGGAGCTTGGCCGCGGCCTCCTTGTCACCTCCGCAAGACTCTATCGCCTCGCGGATGTAGTCCCGCTCACATATGCGCAAATATGCCTTCAAAGACATCCCGGCACTGCGAGGAGGACGAGAAACCTGAACAGCAGAAGTCCGCTCGCCTTCAACTGCAGATGGCGAGCGACGAAACTCCTCAGGCAAATCTTCAACGCCCAATGCCTGCTTCTTGCCACCGGACAAGGCAATGATGCGACGCAGCGCATTCCCAAGCTCGCGAATGTTGCCAGGCCAGTCGTAGCGAGTCAAAACCTCAAGGGCCTCTTCAGTAAAACCGGCGAAACGAACGCCGCTCGAACGATACTCGCATTCCAAAAAATGACTGACCAAAACCGGTATGTCGCTGCGACGGTCGCGCAACGGAGGCAAATGCAAAGGAAATGCACTCAGGCGATAAAACAAATCCTCGCGGAACTTGCCTTCCTTCATCCGAGATTCAAGATCCTCGTTCGTCGCCGCAACAACGCGAACATCGACGTGAGTCGACGAAACACCGCCAACAGGACGCACCTGGCCATCCTGCAAAATCCTCAATAGCGACAATTGCATCCCCTGCGGGATCGAGCCGATTTCGTCCATGAACAGCGTCCCGCCGTTGGCGGCCTGGAACAACCCTTCCTTGTTGCGAACAGCACCCGTAAACGCCCCCTTGACATGACCGAACAACTCGGACTCAAGCAAATTCTCCGGAATGGACGTGCAATTCACCGCGATGAATGGACCACCGCGACGACGACTGTTCCAATGAACCGCCTTCGCAATCAATTCCTTGCCTGTACCGCTCTCTCCACGAATCAACACCGTCATCTCAGTATCGGCAACAGCCTCCAACTGGGCGTACAATGCCTTCATCGACTCATGCTCGCCAGCAAGCAAGCCGTACTTCAAGCTCACCTCAGGCAACTCGACCCCACGACGACGATCGCGAGAAGGCTCGCGAATACGCCATGAGGACAACTCCAAGCCGTGCTCAAGCAAACGCAACGCCTCCTCGGCACGTACAGGATACGTCAACCTGCCGCAGGCACCAAGACGAGACGCCTCCTCGTACAAACCCAATTCAGAATAGCTGCAGGTAACCAACACGGAAGGCATGCCCCCAGGAACATTGCTCAAAAGATCACGCAATTCGCCAAAACGAGCGACCGGACAAATCACGACGTCCCAATCGCCATCGCCATAAACTTCAATATACGAGGACACATCGCCGCAAACGCGGACTCGATGCTCCAGACTCCTATACAGACTCCGGAGTACTTCGCCCACTGTCGACGTCTCGTCAAGTATCAGTACTTTGCCTTTCTGCGACATCTTTTCGTAGCTCCTGCGAAACTTATAATGTATTATTGTTTGCCCACATATACAAGCTTTATAACTTTTTTTCAAAAAACAATCGACGCATTCCGAACCTGAAAACATGCCATTTTTTTTGCGTCCGACCCGTCCGATGGGATTCCGCTACTGAAAAAGGGGCTCCCCTCAACTTTTTTTGAAAAAAATTTATTATATTCGTGCAACTTTAGTCATTATGGAGTATAGTGTTAACCACATCCAAAAACATAAGGAAAAGAAAGAAATGGAAGAATATCTTTGGGAAAAAGTTGAAAACAACGAAGATCGAGTACAGGCACTTATTAACGAAGCAGGCGTGACCAGGCCGATTGCGCTTGTCTTGGACATGCGCGGGATCGGTCCTGAGAAGATACGTGACTTCTTGAATCCGTCCTTGGCGGACATCGGGGATCCCTATCTCCTCCCTGGAACCAAGGAAGCCTCGGCTAGACTCTGGCAAGCCATCCACAACGGACAGAGAATCCTCATCCACGGAGACTATGACACGGACGGCATTACGGCGTCCGCGCTTGTCGCATGGGTCCTCAGGAAAAACGGCGGAATAGTAGAATGCTATCTTCCCCATCGGATTGACGACGGCTACGGGCTTACCGTCGAATCCATCTCCAAGACACAAGCCAACAAGTGCGACCTGCTCCTGACAGTCGACTGCGGAATCACCTCGTACGACGCCGTCCAACTGGCGAAAGACCGTCAATTGGACTTGATCATCACCGACCACCACACACCCGGCAGCGAACCGCTGGAAGCCCTCGCGGTCGTCGACCCCAAGCTTCCAGGCGCCCCCGAGGAGATCCAGGAGCTGGCAGGCGTCGGCGTGGCCTTCAAAGTCTGCCACGCTTTCCTCAAGTACGGACGCGAAAATGGTTATGGCGGCGAGGATACGGATCTGCGCCAGGGACTTGACCTGGTCGCGCTCGGAACCGTCGCTGACATCGTCCCGCTGCTCCACGAAAACAGGATCCTCGTCAAGCATGGATTGAAGATCCTCGCCGGCAAGCAACGTCCCGGCATCCACGCACTTTGCGAAATCTCAGACGTCAGCGAAAACCTCGCAACGTCAGACATTACCTACAGGCTAGCTCCTAGAATCAACGCAACAGGACGACTGGGAGACCCGACTGATTCACTGAAATTGCTTGAAGCCGACAATATGGTGGACGCTGCAAACCTGGCACGAAAGCTGGACGCACAAAACCGTGAGCGCCAGGCCATCGAGGAAATGGTGGTCAACGCCGCGGAAGCCCAAATTGCCCACAGGTACAACCTGAACACCACCCGTTCCATCGTGGTCTGGGAAGAAGGCTGGCACCAGGGCGTGGTCGGCATCGTCGCCTCCAGGCTGACCCGCAAATACCATCGGCCGTCCGTGGTCCTGACCCGCGATCCATCTGGTCAATTCACGGGTTCTGCCCGATCGATCAGACGCCTGAATCTAGTTGATTTGCTAGGCGAATGTTCAGAATCCCTCATCCGTTTCGGCGGTCATGCAATGGCTGCAGGACTCTCGCTCACCGAGGAAAACCTGGATCTCTTCTGCCGGCAGTTTGACAATGCAGTCCAAAAAGTCCTTGGCATTGAGTCGATGAAGCCCATCCTGGCGGCATGCGGAGAAGTCGCCTTCAACGAATTGGATGACCACTTTTTCCTGGAGCTTGAATTGCTCGAACCGTTCGGGCATGGAAATCCAGAACCCATTTTCATCACCAAGAACGTGGTTCCCGAACGGAAAATGCCTGCCGGCAAGAACCATACAAGGGGAATGGTCGTGGACGGTTCGGGAACACGAATGCAATTCATCGCCTTCGGGCGCCTCCCCGACCTCTTCCCGCCGCCGCCATGGGAAATCGTATACTCGCCCCACATCAATCGTTTCAACGGAAGTGCCGTCCCGCAACTCCGAATCCTGGACGTGAGACCAGCCGGGGGCAAGTAGGGTTTTCCCCAACCTTCCATCTCAAACCAATTGGATCTACGCAAATGAGCCACCTTTACGCGTACTTGCTCTCGCGCTGGATTCCCTCGACGCGCCGCCAACTGAGACCTTTTCCGGGCAATGGTGGCCTTTTGTCGTATGGACCTGGCAATCACGGACATTGGTCACAGCAAACCAACAACACGGCCTTGACCGCCTTCGCTGAACTAGCCGTCAACCCCCACGCCAGTGCTGGGGCGGCAAAGATGTCCCGCGACCAGATGACGGACACCGCCCTCAAGCTCCTCAGGTTCACCCTCCAGGGGCACCACGCCGGCGGCGGTTGCTGCGTTGACGGCGAAACCTGGGGGCACTCGTGGATCTCAGCGCTCTGCATCGAACGAATGGCGCACGCCATCGAAACCCTGGAGCCCCATTTCACGGAGCAGGACAGGCAGCAGCTCAGGAACGTCCTTGTGTCCGAGGCTGATTGGCTCCTGGACAACTACACCATCTCCGCAGGCCTCGTCAACAACAACAAGCCGGAAAGCAACATGTGGAACGGAGCACTGCTCTGGAGAACGGCTTCAATGTACCCAGACCTGCCGCGAGTCAAGGAATACAAGGAAAAGGCAATCAAGTTCTTCGCCAACGCAATCTCGTTCCCAAAGGACGCAGCATCAGTTAAAAACATTGACGGAACGCCACTTAAAAACCTTCACGAAGGCGCCAACTTCTTCGAAACATGCGCCTGCAACCACCACGGATACCTCAATATTGGATATATCAACATCACCCTCTCAAACCTGGCAATGCTCCACTTCTCGGGAAAGCACAACAACTGGGAACTCCCGAAAGCGCTTTACCTGCACGCAAAAGACCTTTGGCCATTCACCAAAACATGCGTATTCCCAGATGGAAGACTGCTCAGAATCGGAGGCGACACAAGAGTCAGGTACTGCTACTGCCAAGACTACTCAATCCAAACCTGGATCCTTTTCAATGACCTGCTCCGGGACAGGGATACCCTGCAATTCGAAAAAGGCTGGCTGGAAAATGTCAAAAAAGAACAAGCCAGCAATGACGACGGTTCTTTCCTCGGCAATCGGCTCCGCTCACTGGAAGCCGTCTCGCCGCTCTACTATACAAGACTCGAAGGGGACAAGGCCGCTTCGCTGTCAATGGCGGCGGCATGGCATCGGAGATTCCCCGAACTCCATGACAAATCCAAGGGGAACAACACACCGCTGCTGCAGGACTGGGAGGACGAATACCATGGAGCCTGCTTTACACGATCGGAAAACAGGGTCGCAGCATGGACATGGCTCGCAGCAGAAAAACCAATGGGGCTAACAATCCCGACCAACCAATCGTCCATGGCAGAATGGAAACTCAACTCCGCAGGGCAAATCCTAGGAATGGGAGCACTGGCGGAAAATATTAATTCTGTCGCAACTCGAACAACGTTCCCAGGCGGATTCGTTACTTCAGGATCCTTCATAACAAAGTCAATCCTCCCAGTGGCTGAAGGCGAATCGGAAGACCAAATCGCAAAAACATGCATCGCGTTCGCAGCACTACCAGACGATGCGACAACCCTCGTCATCCAAGCCGCGCACGCACTCAACCGATTCTTCTTCAGAGCCGTCAAGGGACTCGCAATCCTGATACCTAACGACGTATTCAACGGAAACAACAGAACCTTCACTGCCCAAAAGATCAAAACACAAACACTCGTCGCACCACCAAAGGAACGAGAAACCATCGAGTGCGGAACCTGGCTCAACATCGATGGAGCGATCGCATTCAGGGCGCTCAATACAAACCTCATCCTGAATCGACCTCAGAAGCCGCAAATCACCATCAAATCCTCGAAAAGCCAACCTGCATACCTCGCAGGCGGACTGCTCTATGCGGAAGAAATCTGCGCACATACCTGCATCGAAAACGAATTCCCCGTGTCCTTCGACCCCAATGAAACACTCTTCGACCTGGCTGTCGCCATCAGGACCAATGCTACAGCGCATGACACCAGAAACTGGATGAGGCAGCCATTACCCGAAAAACCAACCGCAGACAAGCCAAAAGACCTGAGATTCGCAACCATTCGTGGACAAGATGACATCGACTACGCACTTGTCTTCAACATTGGTTCCGAGCCGATCCAGGTGGAGGCCTTCAAGCAACAACTGGAACTGCAACCCATGGAAGCAAAACTCATCGCAAGCCAAACCACAAACTAAAGGAATTTCACAATGAAAAAATTCATATTGCTCCTCGCAGCCACCACAGCCTTGGCACAGGCGGCAGCCATCAAAGCCGATTTCGAAAACTGGGATGGGAATCCTTTCTCCTGGAAACTCATTCCCAACGGATTCAGCGCCTACCAGCCCGGCGGCGACACCCTGGCCTACACCGGCTTCAAGCACTCCGAAGACGCCAGCATCGAAGCGGTCATCACAGTCGGAGAAAGGCAACGTGAAGCTCGCTACCTGGTCGCCGGCGTCGGATTGTTCCAAGACGAGAACAACTTCTACCATATAGCACTCGTCGAAAACCCAACTGGCGATCACCATTTCATCGAATTGCACCAGCGCTTCAACGGCGTCTGGCCCTCGAACGACAACCTCAAGACCGTGGAAAGCACCGTCAACGACGAGAAGTGGCAGGCCGGAGTCCCCTATCGCGTCAAGCTGGAAAAGAAAAAGGACATGATCACGGGCACCGTCCATACGATGCAGGGAGAACTCTGCTGGAAGCGAATCATGCAATTCAAGGACAACACGCCCGTCAATGCCGTCGTGCCCGTGATCAGAAACGAATTCGTCAGCGCAACCTACACAGACATCAGCGCCGAAACCGGAAAACCAATCCCCGCTGACAGCTTCGTCAACCAGACCTTCCCTGAGTATTGGTCAAAAAGCTTCGTCAAGGAAAAATCCACTGCCCCAACGGGTTTCTTCCAAGTCAAGCAGGATCCTGATGGGAAATGGTGGGCATACGACCCGCTGGGACGGGGATTCGTCGTCTTCGGCATCGACTGGGTCTCATACGGAGGGCATCGTTGCGAATTCCTAAATGGAAGACTGCTCCACAAGGAATACAACGACAAGAGGTTCAATTCCAAAAAGGAATGGGAAGACGAAACAATCGACCGCCTGACATCCTGGGGATTCAACCTCATCATGGGAGGAGACAGAAACCTTCTCTACAGGGGACTCGCCTACGCATCGACCATCGGAGTTGGAGACCCAATGGCGCTGTTGGGAGACGAATACGATATCACGCCAAACGAAATGCGCCCATGCTCGGCTTTCCCAAACGTCTTCCACCCGGACTTCAAACTATGGGCAGAATACAGAGTCAGGAGAGCATGCAGGCCAAACGCAAACAACCCATGGATATTCGGATACTTCATCGACAATGAACTCGCATGGTGGGGACGTGGAACAAATTATGGAGGACTATTCGACGCCTCGATGAAGAAACCCAAAACACACCACGCCAAAATCTTTATCAGAGACCTGCTGAAAAAACATGCCGATGGAAACATTGACAAGCTCAACCAAACCTGGGACTTGAACCTGACGAGCTTTGACCAAATCCTTGAACTCGACAGGCTCCCGAATGCAACGGAAGAACAGAAAAACATCAAAATCGACTTCCTTAGAAACGCCGCAGAACGATACTTCGGCACCGTCGCAAACATTTTCCGAAAGGTCGATCCAAACCACTTGCTGCTTGCATCGAGATTCGCGGGAATAACTGGAAGCCACGAAGTCGTCTGGGAAACGGCGGCCAAGTATTCAGACGTGATTACCTGGAACAACTACTGCTTCGCCGACCTCGACCAAGAAGCCGTATTCGACAACCTGACTGCAAACAGAAAGCACATCCCGGACCTCTACCAGGAAGTCTATGACATCATCAAAAAGCCGACCCTGATCACCGAATGGTCGTTCCCCGCGCTCGATTCGGGACTTCCCTGCACCTACGGGGCAGGACAACGGTTCTTCACCCAGGCGGAACGGGCAAAGGCAACGGAACTCTTCGCAAGAACAATCCTCGCGCTCCCATACATGATTGGATACGACTACTTCATGTGGGTCGATCAACCGCCGCTCGGGATCTCAACGCCATTCCCCGAAAACACCAACTACGGAATCATCAACCTTAAGGGAGAACCCTACCCGCTGATGGTCGATCTCTTCAAAAGAATCCAACTCGATCCATACAAGGCGAGAAACGCAACGATCCCAAAACCAAAGCCGGTCACCAACCCAACACCCCAAGAACACTACGAAAAGTACTTGGCGAAACTCCCGGCACTCAATCGATCGGCGCCAAACCCAGCCTTCAAAGTCCAGAAAACAGGACAAAACACCTTCACGGCTACCAATGGTATCTACACTCTGCGAACCACCCCAGAAGACTATAGGATCGTCATTGAGAAGGACGGCAAAAGCGTGACAAGGTTCGGCTTGATGCTCCACTTCGTAAACAAGGAAGGCAACCTCACTTGGGTCAATGTGAACAGGATCGACAATGTGGATATCGCAAGCAACGACCAGCAACTGGTCATCGAAATCGCAGCAAGCCACGAAGCGAATGATCCAGAAGCCACGGACAACAACTTCCAAATGAAGGCGAGACTCGTGCTTGCGCCGGAACAAGATTGGTTCCTCGCGCAGATCATTCAAGCCAAAAACACACAGCAGAAAGACCTCCCCATCAAGGGACTCTTCTTTAGGTTCTACCCGTTCTTCGATGGTAACCCAACATGCAACACAGACATCCCGAAACGCCCCGTGCCAAACCTGTGGTCCCCGGTCAAAACCACGGGATGGCTCTCGGAAGACGGCACGACACACCTCGGAATCGTCGCAAATAAAGAACAAGATATCGTTCTCAATTGCTGGATTGACAAAAAAGGCTCAACGTATCCAGACGTGATGAGGTTCCTGCCGGAAATCCTTACCCTGAAACCAGGAGAGGAATACGTCCCGGACAAACCGCTCTACGTACTCGTTTTCGCAGGAAAAGGACCGCTCCAGCAAATGCAGAAAAACGCAGCCAGCTACTGGAAATAAAGATTGAGGAACATGCGCGACCGGAAGGACAAGGAAAGGCGACCAAAAGAAACCGGAAATGCAAACTAATTTTTTGAATGGCTCCGCAGCATCAACTTGACGCAACTGACTTCACTTATAGTGTATATGCAAGGACATATAACCCAGTCAAACCGGGGAATTGCATGGGATGCATGAATAAAACAAGAAGATGCAAGACTTTGCGCCGCAGGCGCGTAACCATGCTTAACCCCTGGCTTCAGCCTGGGGTAGGATGCCCTCCAAAAAGATCAGGCGCCTTGTAAAGGCGCTACAGAAGACTGCCCCATTTCCATAATTCCACCCTGCAGTTAGGTTGCATCAAGTCGATACATCCCATAAAGCCTA
>Ga0209723_1003569_pt1 | contig 18507 bp, 11 predicted proteins | sample BiotimSIPDNA_2_FD_185750 | JGI IMG/M metagenome (GOLD analysis project Ga0209723, IMG submission 185750) | Anaerobic biogas reactor microbial communites from Washington, USA - Biogas_R2 time_0 SIP DNA (SPAdes) (version 2) | ecosystem: Engineered > Bioreactor > Anaerobic > Unclassified | place... | reverse complement strand
CCCGGGACACCCTGATTAAGAGTCAGGTGCTCTACCAACTGAGCTAAAGGCGCGTGGAGCGGGTGATGGGAATCGAACCCACGTGACCAGCTTGGAAGGCTGGAGCTCTACCATTGAGCTACACCCGCAGATTCTGGTTCCAGGCGTTCAGGGATAGTTCCGGTGGCATTTGCTGCCCTCAATTCGCAATGATCGCTTTCTTTCCCTCGCCCTGCCCGGTCTGAAAGCTCTCTTGCTCATTGGACTTCCGTTTCGCCTTCATCCGCCACTGGCGGCGCTCTCTTCGGCCCTCTTGCCCTGCTGAAAGCCCTCAGGTTTTCAGCGGAAAAGGAGCAGTTATGGAACGGCCTGCCCCGGCGGCGAGGGGAGTGCAGGTCACTGCGACGCTGGAGCGGTAGACGAGACTCGGACTCGCGACCTCAACCTTGGCAAGGTTGCGCTCTACCAACTGAGCTACTACCGCATGAAAGGCTGCCGGGCATGGGCTTGAACCTTAAGAAAATGGTGCGGACGAAGAGATTTGAACTCTTATGCCGTTAGGCACCAGATCCTAAGTCTGGCGCGTCTGCCAGTTCCGCCACGCCCGCGCGCCAGCACTGACCGGGAAATTGGTGACCCATCCGCGACTCGAACGCGGGACACCTTGATTAAAAGTCAAGTGCTCTGCCAACTGAGCTAATGGGTCGAGGTTTCCCGCTACGGGGAGGTCGGCCCCGCGTCAGCGAAAGATATAGTAGCACGGTCCTTTTCGACTGTCAAGCGCGCAAAGGCTGAAGATTCGCCGGGGACAGCGCCATAGCCTGGGACCGCCTCCGGGCAGAATCCTACAGATTTTCGCCGTTGGCCTCCATCACTTCTTTGTACCACCAGGCGGACTCCTTGAGGGTGCGCCGGCCGGTTTCATAGTCCACATGGATGAGCCCAAAGCGGTCTGAATAGCCCTGGGCCCACTCGAAATTGTCCATCAGCGACCAGTAGAAGTAGCCTGCGATGGCGACGCCATCATCCGCCGCCCGGCGCAGGGCTCTGAGGTACCGGCGCACATAGTTCTCCCGGTTGGGATCATGCACCCTGCCGTCCAGGGACAGGGCGTCATGGCAGCTCAGCCCGTTTTCGGTGATAAGGATGGGCGTTTGGTAACGCTCATAAAGGAAGCGTGGGCCCCAGTAAAGGGCTTCGGGCGTGATGGGCCACTGAATGCCCGTCTTGGCGATGCCGGGGGGATGGGGCTTTTCTTCCCAGCCCCGGGCATTGTCCGCGGCACTAATAACATTGCCCTGATAGATATTCTGCCCGTAATAGTCAAGCTTTTGGTGGATAAGCGGCATGTCCTTCTCCCAGCCCTTCGGCAGGAAGCATCCCAGGCGGGAAAGCCCCTGGGACGGATATTCCCCCAGCATCACCGGATCGCTCCACCAGGGAACATTCCAGTACCATTTCTCCCCCTCGGGCATGTTGAAGAAGGCAGCCCGCGCTGCCGCGATGTCTTCCCCGCTCCCTGTTGCCGGGATGCAGGGGCTCATGTTGGGCGCGTATGCCACCTTGCAGCCGGGTACCAGGGCGCGCAGAGCCTGGACAGCTCTCCCATTAGCCACAAGAACATGGTGGGCCATGGGCACCATGGCGTGCGGGCCCATGATAAGGCCGGGAGCATGGATGCCGTTGCCATAGCCCAGGCCAATGAAGCACTGGGGCTCATTCAGGGGGATGAAGTCCTTCACCCTGTCACCGTAGCTCCGGGCGCAAAGTGCCGCGTATGCTTCAAACCACCCAGGCATATCCGGGTTTTCCCAGCCGCCCCGGGCCTGCAGGGCATAGGGCAGGTCCCAGTGATAGAGGGTCATCCAGGGGCGGATGCCTTTTTCCAGCAGCGCGTCGACCAACCGGCTGTAGAAATCGACCCCCTTCGGATTGACCGCTCCGGTGCCCTCGGGCATAAGCCTTGGCCAGGACACGGAAAAGCGGTAGTTCCTGATCCCCATCCGGGCCATAAGGCCAATGTCCTCCAGATACCGGTGATAGTGGTCGCAGGCCACATCGCCCGTGTGCCCTTCAAACACCTTGCCCGGCTGGTGGCTGAACGCGTCCCATACGGAAAGCCCCTTGCCGTCCTCCCTGGCCGCGCCCTCGATCTGATAGGAAGAGGTAGCTGCTCCCCAGATAAAATCATTGCGAAACGGCATAATGACTCCTTGTTGTTTGGTTTATTGCGTTAAGCGCCAGTGATGGCGCACACTGTCTGGCCTTTGATCAGCCGGGCGGGCACATGGACAAGCAGCGGCCGGCTTCCCTGCGGGTTTTCAATCTGATCCACCAGGCTTTGGGCGGCCAGGCGGCCGATGCCCTCACAGTCCTGTGCCACCGTGGTCATCTGGGGGCGGCACATCTGGAGGATGCTCACGCCGTCAAAGCCGGCCATGGAGATATCCTCCGGCACCCTCAGCCCTTCGGCAGCCGCGGCTTCCAGCCCGCCCAGGGCGGCATAGTCATCCGGAAGGAGGATGCAGGTGGGGCGCTTGGGGCTCTTCAGCAACTCCCTGACCGCCTCGCGGGTTTCATTGGGCCTGTGGTAGGAGCTGGGTTTGATCCAGCCAGGGTTCACCGGGATGCCCGCCCCTGCCATGGCGGCGTGAAAGCCTTTTAAGCGCTGGACACTGGCCACAGCGGGCAGGAGGCCGTGCACATAGGCTATGTCCCGGTGGCCCAGGGAAATAACATGGCGGGTCAGCTCCGCCATGCCTTCCTCGTTCTGGGACATCACGCAGCAGCGCCCCTCCAGAACCTCATCGATGGTGACCAGCGGCAGGCTGCTGCGGCTCAGCTGGCGCACCTCGGCATCCTCAAAATCGCAGCAGAGCACGCACACGGCGTCCACCTTGCGGTAGAGGCTGTGGGTCAGGTAGCTCATCCCCAGGGCTTTGGAATGGGGGGTGATGAAGCTGATGTCATAGCCATGGCTTTCCGCTTCGGACTTGAGTGACTCCAGCACCGGCGCAAAGAAACTGTGCGTAAATCCGCTGCCGCTTTTTTCGTTGTAGACAACGCCGATGTTGTAGGTGCGCCCGGTTTTCAGCGCCCGGGCAATGGGGCTGGGACGGTAGCCCAGTTTCTCCGCCGCGGTCTGCACCCTCAGCCGGGTATCTTCGGAGATGTCGGCGTAGCCGTTGAGCGCCTTGCTGACAGTGGATGGGGAGACACCGCAGGCTTCGGACAGGTGCTTGATGGATATGGCCATGGCGCCTCCTTCCATTATTCGTGTAACTAAATCGATTTCGCCTTCCCACTATAGCCATCTTCCAGCAATATGGCAAGGGACGGGGGAAAGGTTTTCGTAAATTTCGTTACGGGTATGAAAAAAAGGTGTGGCTACCCCCAAAAAAAGGGGTGCACGCCCCGATGGGAAGTGGCGTGTTGTCCGTTCCGTAGGCTGCGCCAGCGAAATCCTGCCCCACCGGAAGTCTCTTTGCTCCCCTTCCGGCGCGCTGTTTGCCGGAAGCGTGCGCTGCGGGTTCCCCTCACATTCACAAGCCGCGGGCTCCTGGGGAGAGAAAGGTATCCCGAAGGCTAAGAACCGGGCTTTCTACGCTAAGAGCAACGGATCGTTAAGCCTGCCGAAGCCCTCTTATCACTGCCTGCCTGTCTGGGCTCAGCAGGAGCCGCCCGGCAGGAATCGGGTGGCACATACTGAGGTGCTGTGATCAGGCGTTAGCGGGCACGGGCGGCCAGGGCCAGGATCTCGGGCTCCTGTGCCTGTGCTGTCAAACCCTTTTCCCCGGTATAGTGCACCAGGCCCGGGCCCCCTCCCGGGATCTTCCGCACATTTTTGCGAAGGGTGTAGTCCACCTGCACCGGCTTCCCCCGGGACTGGGAATAGAACGCAGCGATTTTGGCAGCCTCCTGGATGGTGGCCCGGGGCACAGCCCGGCCGGCCGCGGTGATCAGGACATGGGAGCCGGGAACATCCCTGGCGTGCAGCCAGATATCTTCCCCCCGGGCCTCCCTGAGCAGGCGTTCGTTTTGCCCGGCGTTGCGCCCGGCGATGATGATAAAGCCGTCTGAGGAGGTGAAGCGCATCATCGGGCTTTCTGTTTTCTTCTTCTTTTTGCCTTCCCCTGCCAAGGGGCGGGCGAAGCCTGCCAGCGCAAGCTGGGCCCTTAGTTCGCTTATTTCCTGGTTGCTCTGCGCCCGTTCCAGAAAATACAAGCTCTCCTCAAGCAGCGCGATGTCTGAAAGCGCCCTCTCCTGGTGGGAGTCAGACAGTTTCCGTGCGGTGTGGGCTTTGCGGTAGCGCTTGAAGTAGCGCTGGGCATTGGCCGAAGGCGGCAGCGCGGGGTCAAGGGGAATGGCCGTCTCCCCACCGGTGTAGTAGTTGGGCAGGGTGACTGATTCAGCACCCCGGGGCAGGGCATGGAGGTTGGCAGTGATCAGCTCGCCCATCACCCTCAACTCTTCCGCCTGCTCAAAGCTTGGCGTTTCTTCCTGAATGATCGCCAGCTTGCGCCTGGCCTTGTTCAACGCGTTGGTGATGGTTTTGTTGAGGCTGGCGGCGCGCTGCGCAAGCCTGAGGGCACGGTCCCGGGCATCAAAGCGGGTTTCCACGGCCTGGGACAGGCTGTCCGAAGGTTCCTGTCGCTGCTGAGGCTGGCTGATAAAGGGGAAGGGCAGCGCGTCAGCCGGCGTACCTTCCATGTCCATCAGAAGCCGGGGCGACGCCATCCCGGGAAGGGCGGTGAAGAGCGCAGCCAGCCTATCCGCCAGCGCCTCTAAGTCAAGGCCGTCAAGCCGGGCTTCAGTGTCCCCGGCAACCCTGAGAGCCATCTCCCATGCTGTCTGGCGGGATACGCCGGTGACATGGTCCGCCAGGAACCGGTCAAGTGGGCCCTTGAATGCCTTCATCCGGGCAGCCAGGGCCGCCTTGTCCATTTCACCCGGGTCCAGTTTGTCCTGAACCGGCGGCATCTCGTAGGGGAGCCCTGGCAGGAGCTGGCGCACCCGGCTCATATCCGGGCTTACATGGCGAAGGGCATCCAGGATCCTCCCGCCTTCAGTCAGTGTGAGGTTTGAGTGCTTGCCCATGGCCTCAAAATAGAGCACCTTTTCCCGGCTGCTCTCCAATTCATCCCTTCCTGTGACCCGCATTTCAATCAAGCGGTCGCCGCCCAGCTGCCGGATGCCGGTGACCCGCCCGCCTGCCAGGTGTTTTCGCATCAGCATGCAAAACATCGGCGCCTCATCCGGATTCTCGTAACGGGACTGGCTCAGGTGCATCCGGGCGCTGCCCGGGGTAGCGGAAATCAGCAGCCTGAGCGTCTCCCCCTGCGCCCGAAGCGTGAGGATGACCAGGTCATGGTCCGGCTGGCTGATCTTGTCCACCCGGGCGCCCATCAGCTTCGCTTCGAGCTCCCGGGCGATAAAACCCAAGGTGATGCCGTCAAGGGGCATAGAAACCTCCCCGTGTGTTTTCCCCATTGTAGCACAAGAAACCCCCGGCGGCCTTCGCGTGGGCGCATGGGCCATGGATCAGCCCTGTGAGCGGATTATCCTGAAGGGCGCGGCCCGCCGGCCAAACCGGCTCCCGCCAATACACCGGGGTGTGGACGGATGCCTGGGTTTGGTCAGAGCGCCTGCCCGCACTGGCCGCAGAACTTCGCGGTCTCATCATTCAGGGCCCGGCAATGCGGACAGCGCACTTTCACGCCTTCTGCGGGCGCATTGTCCCCCGAGGACTCTCTGAAGCCCTTCACCGCGTCCTGAACCATGCCACCGACGGCGTGGGTGTAGGGATGAAGGTCCTCCCGCGCCTTTTCAGGGTCCAGCAGGATGCCGGACCCGGCCAGGCCCCTGGCGCCCGCAGCACGCAGGAAACCGCCGATGATGACCAGCACCACGCCGATGAAAGGCAGTGAAAAACCGCGGGGCAACCTTTCCCAGCCTCTCCCAAAGTCCCCAAAAGAAGAAACGGCTGACAGGAATCCCCCCAGGAAAAGAATGATCCCCAGCCCCACCAGGCCCATCCCCGCATAGTACAGGGCTTTTCGGCCGGGAGAAATTTCCGGGCGCTTTCTGAACTCACTTGTTTTCACGGCCTGCCTCCTCGGACCCATATTTTTGCATGTTTACTATATCAGGTTTGCTGTTCCCGGGCATCCCTTTTTCGCTTGTCAACCGGGCGTCACTTGGCTATAATGAAAACAGCATAGAAACATCGTTTCTAAATGCCCAATATTAAGGAGGAAGCAAGATGAAAAAACTTCTGTCCCTCGTGTTAGTCCTGGCCCTGGCACTGCCCTTTGCCGCGTTCGCGGCGGAGTATGATGTCGCCATGATCACGGACATCGGCACCATTGATGACAAGTCCTTCAACCAGGGCACCTGGGAAGGCATCGTGGAATACACAGATGCCAACAGCAAAACCCGCAACTATTACCAGCCCACCCAGCAGTCCACGGAAATCTACCTGGACATGATCGAGCAGGCCGTGAACGACGGCGCGGACATCATCGTCACCCCGGGCTACCTGTTTGAACAGCCTATCTTTGTGGCGCAGGACATGTACCCTGAGGTGCACTTCGTCCTCATCGACGGCAACCCCAACGACGGGGACTGGAGCAAGCCGGAAGGCCCCGAATACCGCACAGAAGCCAACGCTGTTGGCATCGTCTACGCTGAGGAGCAGGCGGGCTTCCTGGCGGGCTACGCCGCCGTCAAGGATGGCTATACCAAGCTGGGCTTCATGGGCGGCATGGCGGTTCCCGCCGTGGTGCGCTTTGGCTACGGCTTTGCCCAGGGCATTGATTACGCCGCCACCGAAATGGGCGTGGATGGCCTGACCCTCAACTACCACTACACCGGCGGTTTCGCGGCCACACCTGAAGCGCAGGCACTGGCGGCCTCCTGGTACGCGGACGGCGTCGAAGTGATTTTCGCCTGCGGCGGCGCGGTGGGTGACTCCGTCATGGCAGCGGCTGAAGCCGCGGGCGCCAAGGTCATCGGCGTGGATGTGGACCAGTCTCCCCAGAGCGAGACCGTCATCACCTCCGCCATGAAGGGCCTGGCCGCCTCCGTTATCTCCACACTGGACGCCTTCTACAACGGCGAATTCCCGGCCGGCCAGGCGCTGGTCATGGACGCTGCCCGGGATGGCGTGTCCCTGCCCATGGAGACCTCCAAGTTCAACACCTTCAGCCAGGCCGACTATGACGCGGTCTTTGCCAAACTGGTGGCAGGCGAGGTGCCACTGCTCAAGGACACCGATGTGCTGTCCGTCACCGAAATTCCCGTTGAGAACGTAACGGTCACTGAAATCCAATAAGACCTTGTTTCAAAGGGAAAGGGGCTTTAACAGGCCCCTTTCCCTTACTTTCCTGAAAAGGACAAGCCATGAGCGAATATATCATTGAGATGCGGGATATCACCAAGGATTTTCCCGGCATAAGGGCCAACGACCGTGTCACGCTCCAGCTGCGCCGCGGTGAGATCCACGCGCTGCTTGGCGAAAACGGAGCCGGGAAGAGCACGCTGATGAGCGTCCTTTTCGGCCTTTACCGGCCCGACGGGGGCGAAATCCTCAAAAACGGGGAAAAGGTGCAGGTCAGGGACCCCAACGATGCCAACCGCCTGGGCATCGGCATGATGCACCAGCACTTTATGCTGGTGCAGAACTTCACGGTGCTGGAGAACATCATCCTGGGGGTGGAAAACACAACCAGGGGTGTGCTCCAGATGGAGGAACCCCGGGACAGGGTGATGCGCCTGTCCCAACAATACGGCCTGGCCATCGACCCGGACGCGCTGATTGAGAACATCACGGTGGGGATGCAGCAGCGGGTGGAGATTCTCAAGATGCTCTACCGGGACAATGATATCCTGATCTTTGATGAGCCCACCGCGGTGCTCACCCCCCAGGAAATCGACGAGCTCATGGGCATCATGAAGGGCCTGGCCCAGGAGGGCAAGAGCATCCTCTTCATCACCCACAAACTCATGGAGATCAAGGCCGTAGCCGACCGCTGCACGGTGCTGAGAAAAGGCGCACTGGTGGGCACAGTGGATATCAGGGACACTGATATGGAAACCATGGCGGAGATGATGGTGGGCCGCAAGGTGAACTTCTCGGTGGAAAAAGAAGAAGCCCGCCCCGGGGAAGCCATCCTTGAGGTCAGGGATCTGAAAGTGGCGGGGCTGCACGGCAAGCTGGCCGTCAACGGGGTCTCCTTTCAGGTGCGCAAAGGGGAGATCGTGTGCATCGCCGGTATTGACGGCAACGGCCAGAGCGAACTGATCTACGCGCTCTCGGGCCTTATGCCCATTAAGGGCGGCCAGGTCTTCCTGAAGGGCCGGGAAATAAGCCATACGAGCATCCGCCAGCGCAACAACGCGGGGCTCTCCCACATCCCTGAGGACCGGCACAAGTACGGCCTGGTGCTGGACTATGACCTGGGGCTTAACCTGGCACTGAAAAACTATTTTTCCCCGGCCATGCAGCGCCGCGGCTTTATCCGCTTTGACCAGGTGCGTTTGCAGGCAAACAAACTGATTGAGCGCTTTGACATCCGCTCCGGGCAGGGGGCAGACACCATCACGCGCAGCATGTCCGGCGGCAACCAGCAAAAGGCCATCATCGCCCGGGAGATCAACACCGACCCGGACCTTCTCCTGGCCGTTCAACCCACCCGAGGGCTTGATGTGGGCGCCATGATCTATATCCATAAGCAATTGGTGAAAGAACGGAATGAAGGCAAGGCCATTCTCCTGGTGTCCCTGGAACTGGACGAGGTATTCCAGCTGGCCGACCGGATCCTGGTGATCTATGAGGGCAGCCTGGTGGCCGAGCTTCAGGGCAAGGACGCTACCCCCCAGGAACTGGGCCTGTATATGGCCGGCAGCAAAAAGGAGGCCACCGCGTGAAACAGATCAGAAAAGGGCTGTCCAACGCCTCCGCTTCCGTCCTGGCCATCCTGGCGGGGCTTGTGGCCGGCCTGGCCATCCTGATTTTATCCAACCCGCAAAACGCCTTCCAGGGCCTGCTCACCATCTTTAAGGGCGGCTGGAACAACGGACTAAAGGGCGTGGGACAGGTGATGTACCACGCCACTCCCATCATCATGACCGGCCTCTCGGTGGGTTTCGCATTCAAAACCGGGATGTTCAACATCGGCGCCGCAGGGCAGCTGATGGTGGGCGGCTTCGTAGCCGTCTATGTGGGAGCTACCTGGACCTTCCTGCCAGGGGCGCTTCACTGGATCGTGGCGCTGGTCATGGGCATGCTGGCCGGGATGGCATGGGGAACCATCGTGGGTCTTTTCAAAGCGCTTTTGAATGTCAATGAGGTCATTACCTCGATTATGCTCAACTATATTGGCATGTACCTCATCAATTTCACCATCAAGAACAGCCACCTGTATGACCCGCTGAAAAACCAGACGGTGAATGTGGCGGCCAACGCCATCATCCCCAAGGGAGGGCTGGACAACCTGTTCTTTATCCTCAAAGGGCGGTTCAAGGATGTTTCCAGCGTCAACGCCGGTTTCTTTATCGCGGTGGGGTTCGCCATTCTCATCTATATCCTTCTGACCCGCACCACTTTTGGCTACGAGCTGAAAGCCTGCGGGCACAACCGCTTCGCCAGCCGCTACGCTGGCATCAGCGAGAAAAGAGCCATCATCTCCGCCATGGCCATCGCCGGAGGCCTGTCCGGTGTGGCGGGTGCGCTGATGTACCTGGCCCCCTCCAGCGGCATGCATATCCATGTGGAGGAGGTGCTGGCCGCCCAGGGTTTCAACGGCATCGCTGTGGCGCTGCTGGGGCTCTCAAACCCCATTGGCATTATCTTCACCGGGATTTTTGTCGCGCACCTCACCGAGGCCGGGCGCCACCTCCAGTCGCTGAGGTACATGAAGGAGATCATCGATGTTATCATCGGCCTGATTATCTATTTCAGCGCGTTTGCGCTTCTGGCGCGGGATTTCCTCTCCGGCAGAAAAGGAAAGCGGGCAGCGGTCATCGCGGACGGCCAGGAAGCCGGCCGGGAGGAGGTGGAGGCATAACATGGAGATCATTTATTTTATCTTTCAGCAGATGATGTTTTTCTCCATCCCGCTGCTTATCGTAGCGCTGGGCGGTATGTTTTCCGAACGCTCCGGCGTTGTAAACATCGCCCTGGAAGGCATCATGGTAGCGGGGGCTTTTTCAAGCATCTACTTCATCAACCGGGTACAGGGGGCAATGAGCGGCCAGGGCCTGCTGCTTCTGGCCATCCTGGTGGCCTTGGGCTCAGGCCTTCTTTACTCGTTCCTGCATGCTTACGCGGCGATTTCGCTCAAAAGCAACCAGACCATCTCCGGCACAGCCCTGAACATGATCGCCCCGGCAGCCTCCATCTACCTGGCCCGCACAACACTGCCAAACGGCATTCAGCAAATCCAGTTCGTCAACACCTTCCGCATCGAGAAGGTGCCGGTGCTGGGCGATATCCCCGTCCTGGGCCCCTTGCTTTTCCAGAACTGCTACATCACAACCTACTTGGGCCTCATCATCCTGGCTGCCTCCGCCTTTGTGCTGTACAAAACCCGCTTTGGCCTGAGGCTGCGCGCCTGCGGGGAACACCCCCAGGCGGCGGACAGCGTTGGCATCAATGTCTATAAAATCCGCTACGCTGGCGTGCTGATCTCCGGCGCCCTGGCAGGCCTGGGCGGCCTCGTGTATGTGATCCCCACCTCCACCAATTTCAACGCCACGGTGTCCGGCTACGGCTTCCTGGCGCTGGCCGTGCTGATCTTCGGCCAATGGAAGCCGTTGCGCATCTTTGTCGCGGCTTTCTTCTTTGGCCTGATGAAGACCGTCGCAGCCTCCTACTCCGGCATCCCGGTCCTCAAAGACCTGGGCATCCCCAGCGACATCTACAAGATGATCCCGTACATCGCCACCATGGTGGTGCTGGCCTTCACCAGCCGGCGCTCCCAGGCGCCCCGGGCCAGCGGCGTGCCCTATGACAAGGGAGCCCGGTAAGGGCAGCATGGAAGCATTCATGCCCCAGCCCCTTGCGGTAACGCTTCTTTCGCTCAACTCCCAATATGTCCATTCCTCCCTGGCCCCCTGGTGCTTGCGGGCCGGGGTTTTTGCTTTCGCCCGGGGCAGCCATCAGGTCACGGTGCTTGAAGGCACGGTGAATGAGCCGCTTGTGAAGGTGGCCCGGCGCGTCATCCGGGATGCTCCCCGGGTGCTGGGCGTCAGCTGCTATATCTGGAATATCAAGTCTGTCAAGGCTTTGCTTCCAATGATCAGGGCCGCGATGCCAGGGTGTGTGATCGTTCTGGGCGGCCCCGAGGTGGGTTTTTGCCCGGAGGACGCGCTTGAGGCCATGCCGGAAGCGGATTTCCTCATCGCCGGAGAAGGGGAACTTCCCTTTGCCAGGCTGCTGGACGCCCTGGGGGGCATCGGGAAACTTCATGAGGTGCCCGGGTTGTGCTGCCGGACAGGGAAGCATTTTCATTTAAGCCCCGCCCATGTGCATGAGGCGCCGCCGCCCACTCCCTATTGTCCGGAATATTTTGGTCAGCTCCATGGCCGCATCGCCTATATCGAGGCCAGCCGGGGATGCCCCTTCAGCTGCGCCTTTTGCCTGTCAGGCCGCCAGGAGGGCCGCCCCCGCTTCGTGCCCCTGGAGCGGGTGTACGGAGAAATTGGCGCGCTGGCCCATTCCGGCGCAAGGACCATCAAGTTTGTGGACCGCACCTTCAATGTGAACCGGAGCCGGGCGGACGCTGTTTTGCAATTTATCTCTGAAACCAGCACCAGCCTTCCCCCGGGCATCACCTTTCATTTTGAGATCGCGGGGGACATCCTGGCTGCCTCCACCCTGGAGATCATCTCCGCGGCCCCTGCCGGGCTGTTTCAGTTTGAAATCGGGCTCCAGTCCATGGATGCGGCTACCCTTTCCCGGGTGCGGCGAAAGACGGACATGGAGAAACTCAGGAAGAACATCCGCGCCCTTATCAGCCAGGGGAACGCCCATGTACACCTGGACCTGATCGCGGGGCTGCCCGGCGAAGGCCTGGCCGGGTTCGCCCGGGGTTTTGATGAAGCTTACGCCCTTGGCCCCCACGCGCTGCAGCTGGGCTTTTTGAAGCTCATCCATGGCAGCGCCATGCGGGAGGATCCGGAAACCTATCCCTGCACCTTTGATCCAGAGGCCCCTTACACGGTCACGGGCACACCCTGTTTGAGCGGGGAGGACCTTAAGGCCCTGCGCCTGGCTGAGAGGGCGCTGGACAAACTGCACAACAGCGGCCGCTTCAGCCGTACCCTCAGATGGCTGACACGCGCCGTGGGAATTTCTCCCTTCAGCCTGTTTCTGAGCCTTGGCCGGGCCATTACGGAGGCTGAATCAGGCAGCGCCCTTTCCCTGGACGGCCTGACCTGCCTGGTACTGGATCATCTGACAGGCTGGCTGCCGGAGAAGGCCCAGGCCATCAGGGATCTCCTGCTCCTGGACCGGCTGTCCTCCGTCCCTTCAAGCGTCCTTCCCGCCTGCCTGAAGTCCGCTGACACCCGGTTTTTTATTTGCAAGCGCGGGCTGAAAGCCCGCTTCCCCCGAAAGCCCGGCGTCATCAGGGCCATGGGTTTCCTCGGAAGCAAGGGAGGCAGCACGGTGGCCTTCTGCGACTATGATGGGAAAGACCCGGTCACCGGGCACTGGCATGTCCAGGTGATTCCTTTGCTTCGCCTGGGCGTGTAAGCCTGTTGTTTGCATTGCGGGGCATCGCATTGTATAATTCCCTTATCTTTCTTCAAGGAGTGTGGTTTCCGGCATGGACGACCCTGGCGGATCATCGGTCATCAGTTCGGTTATTCTGATTCTTGTCCTCACCGTCATCAACGCTTTCCTCGCAGGTGCGGAGATGGCCTTTGTCTCACTCAACCCGGCAAAAATTGGAGACCTGGCCGGCCAGGGGGACAGGCGTGCCCGCAAGGTACAAAGGCTGCTCTCTGATTCGGACTCTTTCCTGTCCGCGATCCAGGTGGGCATCACCCTGGCGGGCTTTTTTAATTCCGCATCGGCCTCCCGGTCCTTCGTGGGGCTCCTGGCCCCGGCGCTGGGCGGGATTCCCGGGGCGGAAACCATCGCCACCATCCTCGTCACCATTCTGGTGGCCTATATCTCCCTGGTACTGGGTGAGCTTTACCCCAAACAGCTGGCGATCCAGGTGCCGGAGGAGTACGCCCTCCGCTCAGCCGGGGCCATTCTGGCAATGCGCGCTGCATTCAAGCCGTTTATCTGGCTTCTGAATGTCTCAACAGGGCTGCTGAAGCGCCTCACTCCCATCGACTTCAGCAAGAAAGAGGAAAAGCTGACCCGCCAGGAGATGAAGGCGCTCCTGAACTCCAGCCGAAACGATGGCGCCATCGACATGGAGGAGTTCAACATGATGCGGGGCGTGCTCTCCCTGGACACCCGGCTGGTGCGGGAAATTATGGTACCCCGGGTGGACACCCACATGCTGGACGCGGATGACGCCCATGAAAAAAATATGGAACTGCTCCTGGACCAGCTGCATTCCCGCATCCCGCTGTTTGAGGAAGACAAGGACCACATTTTGGGTATCGTCCACCTCAAGGATGTCCTCCTGAACCTCCAGGCCTTAAACGGCGGATCCCTCACCCTGCGCGACATCGTCAGGCCCGCGCTGTTTGTGCCCGACACCATGTATACCGACGAACTGCTGGTGAAGTTCCAGCAATCCAAACAGCACCTGGCGGTGCTGGTGGATGAATTCGGCGGTGTGGCGGGCATCATCACCATGGAGGACCTGATTGAGGAAATCGTGGGAGATATCCGGGATGAGTATGACGATGACGACGCCCAGCCCCTGGTGAGGGTGACGGAAACGGAGGCTGTGCTCATGGGTTCCCTTCCGCTCAGTGACCTGAACCGGGCCTTTGACCTGGATCTGGTTTCCCAGGAGGCGGACACCATTGCCGGCTATATCATCGAGCGCCTGGGTTATATTCCCAAGCCCGGCGACACGCCCACAGTGGAGAACGAGCGCTTTTCCCTAAAGGTCCTGCGCTCCAACAACACCCGCATTGAAGCGGTGCAAATCAACCTGAAGCCTCAGGAAGGCCATGGAGCCCGGGATGGATCCCCGGAGGCGGACTGAACCTGGACAAATATGTTTCACGTGAAACAAACAGGAAATTTGAGGAACAAAGACATTGAAAATATTTGGGTTTTTAAAGCCTGAATGGCGCAGTATGCTTTTGATCACGCTTCTGCTGATCGTCCAGGCATACTGCGCCCTGGCCCTTCCGGGCTTCACCTCAACGCTGGTGGATGTGGGCGTCCAGCAGGGGGGCGTCGCTTCCCCCACGGCGAACAGCCTCTCCCGGAAGGCAGCGGAGGACATCCTGGCGCTGCTGGACGGGGCCCAGCAAACGCGCTTTGAATCCGCCTACCAGCTGAAGGATGATGTTTATGTGCTGCGCCCAGACCTTGGCAGTGAGGAAGTCGCCGCTCTGGAACAGGACCTCTCCCTGCCCATGGCGATGCTGGTTATGCTTGCTTCCCCTGAGGCGCCACCGGAAGCCCAGGCCGCCCTGGAAGCCCTCAGGATGGGCCTGCTGGACAAAGCCGCCGTGGTGGCTCGCGCCAGGGAGTTGATGGCAGCCCAGGGGGGCTTGAGCGGGCAGGTGACCCGCCAGATGGCCATCCGGTTTGTGCGCCAGGATTATCAGGCGCAGGGCATAGACCTGGACGCCCTGCGCTCCCGCTTTCTCTGGCGCCAGGGGCTGATGATGCTGGCCATCACAGCGCTGTTGGGCCTGGCCGCGACGGGGGCTAACTTCGTCTCCAGCCGTGCCGCCGCCCGCATCGGCCGCAGCTTGCGCGGGCAGGTGTACACCCGGGTATTGTCTTTTTCCGCAGCGGAGATCGACAAATTTTCCACCGCTTCCCTCATCACCCGTTCCACCAACGATATCACCCAGATCCAGCAAACCTCGGTGATGATGCTGCGCATGATGCTCTATGCGCCCATCCTGGCCATCGGCGGCATCTGGCGGGTGACCGGCGTGCGTACGGGGATGGGCTGGATCATTTTTGTGGCGGTGGGTGTGATGGCAGCCCTGGTGGCTGCTACTGCCGCCGTGGTCACCCCCAAGTTCAAGCTTTTGCAAAAACTTGTTGACCGGATGAACCAGGTGACCCGGGAGAACCTCACCGGTGTGCCTGTCATCCGCGCCTTTTCCCGCCAGGACCATGAAGTGGGCCGTTTCGGCAAGGCCAGCGATGACCTGTTCAGGGTCTACCGCTTTATCAACCGGGCTTTCAGCTATGTCATGCCGCTGATGATGCTGGTAATGAATGGTGTGTCGGTGATGATCGTCTGGTTTGGCGCCCAGGGGATCGACGCGGGCAACATGCAGGTGGGAGACATGATTGCCTTCATCTCCTACGCGATGCTGATCATCATGTCTTTCATGATGATTACCATGATGTCCACCGTTATGCTTCCCCGGGCTGAAGTGGCTGCCCAGCGGGTGAGCGAGGTGCTGGCGACAGACACCACCGTGACGGACCCGGCTTCACCCAATCCGTTGCTGCTTCCTGTCAAAGGGGAGATCGGGTTTCATCATGTGTCCTTCCGTTACCCGGGGTCGGATGACAAGGTGCTCAATGACCTGAACTTCACCATCCGCCCTGGTGAGACGGCCGCTGTCATCGGCGCCACCGGCACCGGAAAATCCACCCTCATCAGGCTGATCCCCCGGTTTTTTGATCCCACTGACGGTACCGTCACCCTGGACGGCGTGGACATCAAAAGCCTTGCGCTTGGTGATTTGCGGGGGCAAATCGGCTATGTGCCCCAGCAGGCTTCCCTGTTCTCCGGCACCATCCAGTCCAATATTTCGTATGGCGGCAAGGATATGCCGCGGGAAAATATCGAGGAAGCCGCCAGGCTGGCCCAGGCGGAGCCGTTTATCCTGGAGAAAACCCACGGCTATTTTGACAGCATCTCCCAGGGGGGAAGCAATATCTCCGGCGGGCAGAAGCAGCGCCTCTCCATCGCCCGCGCGCTGGCAATGAAACCCAGGGTGCTGCTGTTTGACGATTCCTTCTCGGCGCTGGATTACCGCACCGACCTGGCGGTGCGCCGGGCCCTTAAGGCCAAGCTTCCTGACAGCACTGTGCTCATCGTAGCCCAGCGCATCGCCACCGTCATGCACGCTGACCGTATCCTGGTCATGGACGAGGGCCGCCTGGTGGGCGAGGGTACGCATGAGGACCTGATGGATACCTGCGAGCCCTACCGGCAGATTGCCTTCAGCCAGCTGTCGAAAGACGACCTGGCGCCAAAAGGGGGTGCCCAAGATGAGTGACAAGCGCAGGGATAAACACCGCGCCGGTGGTCCGCCGGGCGGCCCGCACGGCATGCGTGCCGTGGAAAAACCCAAGGATTTCAAGGGCAGCGTCAAGAAGCTGCTTAAGGCCCTCAGTCCCTGGAAGTGGAAACTGCGGTTGGCGGCCCTCTTATCCGCCTTAAGCGCCGCCATCGGGATCTTCGGCCCCAAGGTTCTGGGCAATGCCACCACCGAGATTTTCAACGGTGTTGTGCGCAAGGTGCAGGGCACCGGCGGCATCGATTTTGGCGCCATTGGGCGGGTGCTCCTGGCACTGGTAGCGCTGTATGCGGTGAGCACAGTGCTCTCCCACATCATGTTCCGGCTGGGGGCGGATGTCTCAAATGAACTGGGCCGCAGGATGCGCCAGGACATCGGCAGCAAAATCCACCGGGTGCCCCTGGCTTATTATGAAAAAACCACCGTGGGGGATGTGCTCTCCCGGGTTACCAACGATGTGGATTCGGTGGTGCAGAACATCAACATGGTCTTCACCGAGGTCATCGCCGGTATCGCCACGGTCATTGGGGTGGCCATCATGATGCTCACCATCAGCCCGCTATTGACCCTTCTGGTGGTGCTGGTGGTGCCCCTGTCCGCGCTGATTGTCGGCGTCCTCTTCCGCAAGTCCCAGAAGTATTTCCGCCTCCAGCAGGAGACCCTTGGGGATATCTCAGGCCTGGTGGAGGAATCCTACGCCGGGCAGGATGTGGTGCAGGCCTTCAGGCAGGAGGAGTCTGCCAAACAGGCTTTTGATGAAAAGAATCAGAAGCTGTTTGACAGCAACTGGCGCAGCCAGTTCCTCTCCGGCCTCATGCAGCCCATCATGCAGGTGTTCTCCAATCTGGCCTATCTTCTGGTGGTGGTGCTGGGCGCTGCCCAGGCCGCTGCCGGCCGCATCGCTGTGGGGGATATCCTGGCCTTCATCCAGTATGTGCGCAACTTCACCCAGCCCCTGGCCCAGATGGCACAGGTGGTGGGGCAGGTGCAGACCATGGCCGCCGCCGCGGAGCGCGTGTTTGCGTTCCTGTCTGAAAAGGAGGAGATCGAGCCGGAGCACAGCCCCGTGATTGAGGATATCAAAGGCCGCGTGTGCTTTGAGGAGGTTGTGTTTGGCTATGACCCGGATAAGCCTGTCATCAAGGGCTTTTCCCTCTGCGTCCTCCCCGGCCAGACCTGCGCCATCGTGGGCGAGACCGGCTCCGGCAAGACCACCCTGGTCAAGCTCCTCATGCGCTTTTATGATCCCCAGGGCGGCCGCATCACCCTGGATGAACGCGACCTGAAAGCCTACTCCCGCCACGAAGCCCGCAAGCCCTTTGGCATGGTGCTCCAGGATACCTGGCTTTTTTCGGGCTCCGTGATGGAGAACATCCGCTACGGGCGGCCTGGGGCTGCGGATGAGGAGGTCATACAGGCCGCCCGCCGCGCCCATGCCGATCACTTCATCCGCGCGCTGCCTGGTGGTTATGGCATGGAGATCAGCGAGGAGGCGGACAACATCTCCGCCGGGCAAAAGCAGCTGCTCACCATCGCCCGGGCTGTGCTGGCAGACAAGCCCCTGCTGATCCTGGACGAAGCGACTTCCAATGTGGACACCCTTACTGAAAAGCGCATCCAGGACGCCATGAATTTCCTCATGCAGGGCCGCACCAGCTTTGTCATCGCCCACCGCCTCTCCACCATCAAGGAGGCGGACCTCATCCTGGTGATGCATGACGGAAACATCTCCGAGATGGGCACCCATGATGATTTGATGCGCCAGAGCGGCCGTTACAGGGATCTGTATGAGAGCCAGTTTGAGGAAACCTGAATCTTTCGGCAGCATCGCCAGGCATCCGGCCCGGATGTTTCACGTGAAACAAAGCCGTTCCAGGCTTGCGGGTAAAACACGCATGGCAAAGGGAGTCCCGGGATGATAACAGCCGCCGGCCTGGAAGACCTGGACAGGCTCCTGGAACTGGCCCTGCTGCTGTGGCCGGACAACCCGCCAGTTGTCCTTCGGGAGGAGATCGCGCAAACGCTTGAGGGCGGCGATGCGGCGTATTTCCTTTGGCTGGAGGACGGCAACGCGCTGGGCTTTGCCCAGGTTCGGATTCGCCGGGAATA
>Ga0209723_1003567_pt1 | contig 18518 bp, 15 predicted proteins | sample BiotimSIPDNA_2_FD_185750 | JGI IMG/M metagenome (GOLD analysis project Ga0209723, IMG submission 185750) | Anaerobic biogas reactor microbial communites from Washington, USA - Biogas_R2 time_0 SIP DNA (SPAdes) (version 2) | ecosystem: Engineered > Bioreactor > Anaerobic > Unclassified | place... | reverse complement strand
GAAACAGAATTTATCACACAAAAAGGAAGTACCTATACTCTTACAGGAGATGTTTCTGGGAAATATGCACTTGTTATTCAATGTAGCAATATTGTGCTTGATGGCGCCGGATACACTGTTAATGGATCTTCAGTCTACGACGCATATAGCAACATAGGTCTAAGCTTGGAAAACGTCAAAAACGTAACAGTAAAAAACATATCAATAATCCGCTTTCTGGGCTACGCCGGAATCCTATTATCCAATTGTTCGGAATGCCAGTTATACAATACTAATACAACATGGATACTTGACCTATCTGATAGCCATTTTGTTACAGTCTCTCACTGTTACATTAGCAATACACTCGGTTTAGGAGTTAACAATCAAGTCACAGAGAGTATCATTAAGACATTAAACCTCAGCAACAACAGCTTTGTTACTAAAAACAACATTACTGACGTTCTTAAGTCAAAGGGTTGCCGTTTCAACACAATTTACAGCAATAATTTTCTGGGCCAGAATTATTTTATTGATTCATCAGAAGAAAACTCTTGGGATAATGGTTCAATTGGGAATTATTGGAGTGATTATAAAATAAAGTATCCTGCTGCTTCTGAAATTGGCGACACCGGAATAGGTAATATTCCATATGTGATAAATGCGGGTAATGTTGATAATTTTCCGGCTATTGCACCATTTATTTTGCAGCCGTTACCTAAGTCGACACCAACAATTGTACCGGAGCCAGAATCGTCACCGGACCTCTTGCCTTTTTTGTTCATTGTTGTTGTGTCTGCTGTACTGATTGTGGCTACCGCGTTTTTGGTTTACTTCAAGAAACATAAGCATATACCTATTAGTGGTTGTTAGGGTATAGGAATAACCTGCGAGTGCATGTGTCTATTTTTTTTATCGCCTGTGTTGCTTAATGAGAACAGACACAGCTATTACAAATTTACCTCTCGGTGTAGGCATAGGTGTTTTAGTTACCCAAATGTCTGTGGATGGGATATAGTCATAAGTTATGTCAGCAGCGATAACGTATATCCTAAAATCAAATACTATCGCGCCTAAACCTTCTTCATTTTGAAGGATTAATGTTTTAGTTATCCAGAAATCATCAGAGGCAGCGGAGATTGGTTGAATCAATCCTATACTAAATAGATTTTAAGTAAAATTGTAGTGCAGTCTTTTTGGTTCATTTTATTTCAAGCTCCATTAAACATCGTGCCCTTTTTTATTTTTGCACAGATTAGAGTGATTAATACTTTTACAAAACTAAAAAAGTTAGTCAAGAAACCTTGACAAAGCCTTTGTCAAGAAACCTTGACAAAAACCCTTTTACACTTGTTTATTGAAAACGGAAGTTGTATAGGTGAGTGATATGGCAACTAACCATTATGTTATGAATCATAGGCTTTTGTTAAGAATAAAAAAAAGAGGCTACCCTTTATGCTTGATTTGCCATAAGCCGATTCTTGAAGGACAGAGGGTCGCAACCCGAAAAGCCACTGCACTTAGACATGAAGAGTGTTATCGAAGATCCTTTCTTTAAAAGATTAGATACTTTATATTAACTACTCTGAACAATGTTGGAAACAGTAATGTGAAGAGCTTGACTATACAAGAAATCGGTTGCTGTGGTGCATACTGTAGGACATGTATTCAATGGCAAAAAGACAAGTATCCAAACGAACGAGCTTGCCTTGGCTGCAAATTGGGCTATAGCGATGGAAAAAGAGATTTGGGTAGAGCTAAGTGTAAAATTAAGATATGTTGCTTTGGAAAAAGAAAACTTGAAACATGCGCTGAATGTATTGACTATCCATGCGAAGTTGTAATATCGTTTTATAGTAAGAATGGCTCAAAATATATACAGTATAGACGACAAGTTGAATTCATCAGAGATAAGGGGTATGAAGAATTTATTAAATTAGCTGACAGATGGAAAGGACCTCATGGAAAATTAAAGTGAAGAATATTCAGTTATTAACGTTAAATAGAATTATGTGTAACCCTGTTGTTTGTCATCAATTTCATCTCTGAAGGCTGAGAACAATTATTGATGATATTTCACGTAACAGAGTTGCGGAATAAAGTAATCGTTATAGGATTTAGGTTAAACGCAACATTTTTAGTGTCTAGTACTATGGTAAAACACTATGGTTTACAACGAAAATGTTTTAAGTACAGAAACCTGCCAGCTAATTGGAGAGAATAAGCATTGAAGAAAACTCCCCTCTTCGAGTTTGAGGTACCAACTTATAGGAAAAGGTCAATCGGACTCGTATCGCATAAAAAATCAAAATAGAAAAGATTCACTTTAGCCAATTCAACCCTAAAGCATGCTTAAGCAGTTGTTTTTCTCGAAGAAAATTTTGAATAAGACGTTTTATGTGCCAAAAACAGAATTATAAAAAATGAAACTACAAGAACGATTACAGTTAAAACCCAACTTAAATAGTGATTTTGAGGTTCAGCTTCATTTGGGTCGTTATAAGTGAACACAACAACCAAATCACCAGAAAGAGGCGCATCGTAGGTTGAGTTCATTTCCACTAAAACTACAAAGCCAGAAGTTACTTGTGACATTGTAAATTCTTTAGGCTGCCATTGGTTTGGTTTGCTTTCGACTGGTGCTGTATAAACTTGTATATCAACTGGGTTTTTTTCGAAGAGTATTGTAAAGTAAGCTGTTGAAGTCGGAGCTTCCTCTGAGAGGTAGTCAATGATGTTTAAGTCGTATAGAAATATGCAGCTACCATTTACCTTCTCGAGTGGATGCGAGTAATGTATTTCTAAATTGAAAGAATCAGAGATGTTTTCAAGGACAGTATAGATCATCCACCAGTCACCTATTGCGGTTCTATGTAACAACTGCGGATATACACTTGTATAATTGCTCCATCTAAGATATTCTCCATTTAGAACGACATGAATGTCAGTAGAGTCTGGAGGCATCGGATAAACCAGTGACAACATACTACATGTCGGAGTATTTAGGATAAAAATTGGGTAGTGTCCGTCAATTTTGGCCCATAAAGAGCCGCTAATGTCGGTTATTGTGTAGTTTATGTATTCGACAGGCATGGATAAATGGGGAAACTCACCTTCAGGATTTGCTCTAGCAAACAACTTAAACTCTGCATTAGTTAAAGAAGCTGTTAATAGCAAAATTGAAAGGATAATTATGATTGTTACAGACTTCATCACTAAACAAGAAGTCTTTTGTAAAGATTAGCTTTTATTTTTTTGTGTAATACGAAGTTTTCATCAATAAAATTTTTGCATTGTATTAGCATAAAAACATTTGAGACTGATTCTTTAAACAGGAATTCTTGAAAGTTAGTATTTGACATAGAAGGCTTTAAGAGCATAATCATTCAGCATTTCTCTAAGCTAACAGAGAGGACAGAGTCCTGTATGAAGTTTGGAATAATGACGCGTAATCCTGAAGCATGGAGCAGCAGCCAAGTTCGTGAAGCATTAAGTAGACATGGTATAGCCTATGAATGCTTTACTTTTCCGCGGCTAATAGCTCGCTTAGCTTACAAGCCGTATTTTAAAGTTAATAACATAAGTGTGATAGAAGACTTGGATGCGCTTATAATCCGTCCGATAGGACGTGGTTCACTTGAAGAACTAGTTTTCCGCATGGATATGCTCCATAAGATGGAACGTCAAGGATTTTACATGGTTAATCCGCCAGGCGCTATTGAGCACTGTGTTGATAAATACGACATACTGGCACTTCTCGAAGATGTAGGTGTGCCTGTACCTCGGACTTTGGCTACTGAAAGCGTAAACGAAGCCATAAAAGCATTCAACGAGTTAGGTGGGGATGTCGTTGTTAAACCAATTTTTGGTTCGCGCGGTCAAGGAGCAACACGAGTTAACGACATAGATATAGCTGATACAATTTTCAAAGCAATAACATTCCATCACGGCGTGATTTACATGCAAGAATTCATTGAGCATGGACACACAGATATTCGCGCCTTTGTTCTAGGTAATCAAGTGATTGCTTCGATGCGCAGAGTAGCTACAGGCTGGAAAACTAACTATAGCAGGGGAGCTAAACCTGCGCCTACAGAAATAAGTGATGACTTTAAAGAATTGGCTGTAAAAGCTGCGAAAGCTGTCGGATGCAAAGTTGCAGGAGTCGACATTTTAGAGGGACCAGATGGACCTAGAATAGTTGACGTTAACAGTCAACCAGGTTGGAAAGGGCTGCAAGCAGTGTCTAAAGTTAACATAGCTGAAGAAATAGTAAAGTTTGTAGTTCAAGAAATCAAAAAGTAGCAGTAAGCAGCATTGTGTAAGGGTCTTCTGCGTGGTCAGGAAAAGTCGTTGTACCAGATTTTTTGATCAGTATTTTGTTTTTGTTTTCAGTGAATTCACCTATATACGCAGGTTTTAACCCGAGTTTCTCTAAAGTTTCTGTAACTTTCTTTTTTGCTTCAGGTTTTATTGCAGCTATAATTGTGCCAGTTGATGACATAGCTAAAACTTGTTCGTCGCTAAGCTCAAAATGAGATTGAAGCAACAACACTTCGGCAGGTATGGGCAGGTTTTCCCAAGTTACTTTTAAACCCACGTTTGAAGCTTCTGCTAACTCATTAAGTGCGGATACAAAACCTCCTTCTGTGGCGTCATGCATAGCATCTACACCCCTTATTTTAGCTAACTGTAAAGCTTCTTTAACGCAACTTTGCAGTGTAACTGACTCAGATAGGTCACTCTGTTTCTTAAACCCAAAAAGTTTTTGCGCTTCCTTTTTGTGTGCAATAGAATAGTTGGTTATGGTTTCATGACCAAGAGGTTTTGTGCACATAATTAGGTCCCCTGGTTTTGCTCCTCCTGAAGTAATCAACTGATTAGGTTCTACTATGCCATAAACTGTGCATACACCAAGCAAATCATTTAAACTATCATACATTCCAGTGTGGCCGCGAATGATTGCTATATCCAATTCATCTGCAGCGTTACATGTTTGCTTCATTAAATCTTGAAAAACCTTTGGATTAGTTGGTCGTGGACCAAGCAGAGTAATTGTACAGAATTGGGGTTTTGCTCCTGATAAAGCTACATCTGATGCTGCATAGTTAATAAGTAACCAACCGAACCATTCATGTGGAACACCTGTGCATGGGTCAGTAGAAACTACTAGGTATTTATCGCCTAAATAGTGTACTCCTGAGTCGTAACCAACCATCGGTGGAACAACTACTCGGCCATCTTTTTTTATGCATTTAAGCATTTTTTGTAGTCCATTAGCTGGAAGTTTTCCCAATCACAGGTACACTCGCAACACTTTGCTTTTCTGTAGCAAATAAAGTATCACTCCACTTATTACCAGTTCGGGTAGAAGGTAACTTCCATTATATATTGACGAGTAAACAAAGGGGTCAACAAGTGGAGCAGATATGGGTGCCCAATAAAAAACTCCTGAAATGAAATGCATAACAAATCGTCCAGCGACTCCAACGATTGCACCAACTATAGGGTTTTTTTGGAAAAACCCAGCTAAACCTAACACACCGAATGCTAATGGATAATCAAGTAACAGTTGAATTGGATCAACAGCGTACGGCAGTAGCATAAACTGAATTATTCCATATAGAACCCCAGTGAGTAAACCTATTATTGGGCCGCGTCTAAGTGCCAACCAAAGAATCGGCACCATAGAAGCTAAAGTTATTGAGCCGCCCTGAGGTAGGGGATAAATAATTATCAAGCTTAAAACTGTCGCCAAAGCAGTGAAAATGGCGATTTCAGCTAAAACTTGCGTGGTTTTATGAGAATTTAGGTTTGTAGGTTTTATGGTTGAAGTTTTCATTTTGTTTTTCCCTCCGCCAGTATTACCTGGTTCAGGTTCCCAAAGGGTCGACAGCAAAATAGCCGTCCTCTCAGCCGGGTTATTGTTCCCAGCTCCCCAAGAACTAGTGGGGTAATGTTTTTAGGTTATATTAGTTTTTCTACTCAGACATTAACAGCAGGTTTGATCATAATGCAGCCTATGCCTAAAGAATATAATTTCAAGGAAATCGAAGCTAAATGGCAAAGTAAATGGGAAGAAATGGGAATCTACCACTATAACTGGAAAGACCAGACCCGTCCACCTTATAGTATCGATACTCCGCCACCTTATCCATCTGGCGAACTCCACATGGGCAACGTGTTAAACTGGACCTATTTTGATATGGTTGCTCGATACAAAAGAATGCAAGGTTTTAATGTGCTTTTCCCGCAGGGCTGGGACTGCCATGGATTAGGCATAGAAATACAAGTTGAAAAAGCAAACAATATCCGGAAACGAGACATACCCTCCAACCAGTTCCGCAGCATGTGCATGGCGTTGGTAGAAAAATACATCGCCATGATGAAGGAAGGCATACTGAAACTGGGCTGCAGTATAGATTGGACCACTGAGTACCGCACCATGGATTCTGATTATTGGCGCCGTACTCAACTTAGTTTTATTCGTCTTCTTAAAAGTGGATACATGTATCAGGGAACACATCCAGTAAACTGGTGCCCCAGAGATGAAACAGCAATAGCTGACGCAGAAGTTGACCATATAAAACGTGAAGGCACCCTTCACTATGTACGGTTTTATCTTGAAGGCAGTAAAGAATACCTACTTATAGCTACGACACGTCCAGAGTTTATTCCTGCCTGTGTAGCTGTGGAAGTCAATCCCAATGATGAACGCTACAACAAATATATTGGCAGAAAAATCACTGTGCCTCTAATGAATCGCAGTGTAGCTATTATAGGAGAAGAAAGTGTAGACCGCGAATTCGGAACAGGGGTAGTTCAGATCTGCACTTACGGTGACAAAGATGACGTTAGAACCGTTTTGAAACATAAACTACCGGTTATTAGGTTGATAAATGAAAGTGGAAGAATTACAGAGGCAGGCTGTAAATATTCAGGGTTATACCTTAATCAAGCTCGGACTGCAATAGTTGCAGATTTAGACACTGCGGGGTTGCTTGAGAAAACAGAAAAAATCATGCATGAAGTCGGGGTCTGCGAACGCTGCAAAACCCATATTGAAATCCTTGAACGTAAACAGTGGTTCATGAGTACGCGTAAACTTACAGCCGAAGTTGAAAAAACCACTAATGCGATAATCTGGTATCCAGATTACATGAAAAACCGCCTTATAGACTGGGCAAAATCTCTTGATTGGGACTGGGTTATCAGTCGACAAAGGTTGTTTGCTACACCCATACCAATCTGGTACTGCAGTGGCTGCGGTGAATTAGTCGTTGCAGAGGAAGATTGGGTTCCGATTGATCCTAAACTAGAGGGTCCGAGAATTGAGAAGTGCCCCAAATGTGGCGGTAAAAACTTTGTGGGTGAACAAGACGTAATGGATACGTGGATGGATTCTTCGATTACATGTGCAGTCCACGCAGGTTGGCCTGATAACGCAAATTGGAGAAAGCTTTTCCCTGCAAGTATTCATCCTTCGGGTACAGACATAATTCGAACATGGGCTTACTACCTTATGGTACGTCACTTAGCTCTTTTCGGCGAAAAACCATTCAGAAGTGTTCTCATAAACGGAATGGTTTTAGGTTCTGATGGCAGAAAAATGAGTAAGTCTTTGAAGAATTATGCTGCTGCTCCTGAAGTTTTAAGTAAAAACGGAGCTGACGCAACTAGACAGTGGGCTGCTGGTGGAGGAGCAACAGGCTCAGATATTCCGTATCGTGCCCAAGACGTTGAATACGGTAGAAGATTTTTAGTTAAACTCTGGAATGTTTCAAGTTTTGCAAGTAAACTGTTAGAAGATTATAATCCAACAGAAAACTTGGAAGTTGAATTGCAACTTCTGGATAAGTGGATAGTAAGTAAAACTGAAAATTTGACTAAAAAAGTAACTGAAGCCTTTGAGAAATGCCAATTTAACATAGCTGTTGAGGAAATCCGTAACTTCACTTGGCATGTCTTCTGCGATTTCTACATTGAAGCCATCAAAGACCGATTGTACAGACCTGATGTACACGGAAAAACTAGCCGTTTAGCAGCTCAACATACACTATATGAAGTTCTATATCGCGTACTGCAGCTTATTTCTCCAGTAACACCTCATTTAACTGAAGAAATCTACCAGTATATGCACAAAGAACACAAAGGTTACCCAAGTATTCAAGTTTCAGAATGGCCCAAATTTGATTCTGAAAAAATAAGCGAAACAGCAGAAAAAGACGGGGACTTAATAACAGCAATCATGAGTGAAATTCGACGAGACAAAGCAGAAAAGAAACTACCATTGAACGCTCCAATAAAAAACCTGATTATCTACACTACGAAAAATGAAGAGGCTGTAACCATCAAAAAAGGATGTGTCGACATAGCTTCCACCCTAAAAATAGAAAATATACGTGTTGATACTGAAAAAATTGAAGGAAGACAAGTTTCCCAATACGAAGTATATATCAAACCTGAATATTAGGGATAACTGATGAAGAAAGTTGGTTTGATAGGTTGCGGAGCAATCGGAACAGTACTAGCAGAAGCTATTGAACATAAAATCGTGATCTGCGATGAATTGGTAATTTTTGATTTAGACCAATCAAAAGCACAAAAGTTAAAGAATTCAATGAATTTTCCGGTTAAAATAGCAGAGACTCTTGAAGAGTTACTATCTGCAAAAACAAAGGTTATAGTTGAAGCTGCAGGTCAACGTGCTGTTCAAGAATATTACAGCAAACTTTTAGCATCTGAAGCTGAGCTAATTTTCATGAGTACAGGAGCGCTACTTAACCTAAACCTAGCTGACCCCCGAATTCATTTTCCAGCAGGCGCTATAGGTGGATTAGACGCGTTAGCCAGTGCCTCTTTGGCAGGCATCAAAGAAATCACTTTAACTTCACGTAAAAACCCCAAAGCTCTGGCAAAAACCAACAAAGAAGAATCTATTGTCTATGAAGGATATGCAGAGGAAGCGGCAAAGCAGTTTCCTCGCGAAATGAATGTTGCAGCCACTCTTGCTTTAACAGTTAAACCTGTAAAAGTCAAGGTTTGCGTAGTTTCAGATCCAGCTGTTACACGTAATACTCATGAGATTCAAGTAAAATGGCAATATGGAGAAATGCAATTACGATTTGCTAATGATCCGCATCCCGACAATCCGCATACTAGCGCGCTTGCAGCTTGGTCAGCTATAAAACTTCTTCAAAAACTTATAGAAAACTAAAGTACTATATTACTGAAAACCTTTTTTCATTAATAATTTGATTGAAATTAACTGTAAAATGCTGATTATCAAAAAGTTGAATTTAAAATAAAAAAGAAAGATGTTTATTTGTTTATTCAGTTGTGTCTTCTTCGTTTTCTTCTTCTGGGGAGGTTTGGTCGGCGTCGGCTTCGGTCATATCTTCGGTAGGCGCCTGATGAGGCGCTTCTAAAGGGTGGGCCTGGATGTTGGCCTCCCCCAAAATGACCGGTTCAATAACGTGTTCTTCACTTGTAGGTTCAATTACTTTCTCGAGGGTTGTTTCTAGTGGTTCATGTTCGGTTACATTGAAAGTGTGTAAGGGAACATCGTCTACAGGTTCTGCAGTTTCTTCAACTATGACTTCTTCAGTTGCAGTGACGATTTCGTCTGGAGCTTCGGCGACTGGTTGTTCTTCAGGAGGTGAATTATCAATTGTTAATGTTTCTTCTTCATCTGCTGGTTCCGTCTCTGCTGCTTCTGTTGTTGATTCATCTAAGTCCTGGTTTTCTGGTTCTATTTGAGCAGCTTGTAATTCTTCAAGAGGTGTTTCTTCAGTAATTGAAGCCTCAAATGTTTCGGTTTCAATTGGAGTTTCAAATACTGCATCCTCAAGTTGAGTGTTAGGAGTTTCTGAAGATGCTTCTTCTGCCTGAACTTCTTCAACAGGCATTTCAAGTGGAGCTTCCTCTACTTTAGCTTCCTCTATCGGATTTTCAGCTGGAACTTCAGCGTTTTCAAGAGATGCTTCAACTGTAGTCTCAATTGATTCTTCTAATGGAGCGAATTCGTTAGAAGCTTCATCCGGGATTATTTCAATTTGCGGCTCTTCTGCAGGTGCTTCTTCTATTGAAGTTTCAACTGGAAGGTCTGTTGACGCTTCTTCAGTTGCTGTCTCGCATGAACATTCTATTTCAGCTTCACAATTTTCAGTTGGAGCTTCCTCTGGAGATGCTTCGGGCATCATTTCTGTTGCAGTTTCTATAACTGGAGATTCAATTGAATCGGGCATAGTGGATTCTGGCTCCATCATTATTGCTGGTTCAATTGTTGGAGTTTCAACTGGAACATCTGGTGAAGCTGCTTCAACAACTGCTTCAGGAGATAAAGAGACTGGTTCAGAAGTTACTTGATCTGCTATAGGTTGAGGTGGAAAAATCTGGTTTATAGCATCTTTCATTACACATAATTCGTTTCGAGTTGTCTCTAGACTTGTAGTGAGCAGGTTGATTTCTCGGTTGTAAATATCCTCGTCAATTTCTCCACTACATGCTGAATCTCGTAGTTAGCAAGAAGCATCTCTAAAGTTTTAAGTTGACCTTCAAGGTCCTGAGTTCGCGAATTCATTTTTTCAGCTAATTCGTGACGTTGCTTTTCAATATCATTTATTGCATTAGTGATTTCTACAGTAAATGAATCACAAGTTGATTGGGAAATTTTTCCTGAGGTGTAAAGGTTATCTAAGGCTTTCTTCTTTTTCTGGGCAATCTCGTATTCTTCATTTAATCGTTTAAACGTGTGTTTCCATGAAATCAATTTATAGGCACCGCAGGTTTCTATCGCAGAAAGAGAGATAACATTTGTTAACATGCACATATATCGTTGGCTATTAAAAACAAGTTTGGACAATAAAAAATTACAATTTAAAATTAAAAAACCAGGTTTCTGGGCCACTTTTATGTACATGAACAAGATATTATTTTTAGTCTTTATACTTGATTAAATAACACTTTTAATTAAATATCAACCCTTTAACAGAGCGTTTTTCATAGAAAAACATCAAAGGTTTTCTGCTAAACAAAGCATTTCCAGCTAAAAAACAGCTCTAAAATTCACCCAAAACACTGATACAAGAGAATTAGAAACAGAATTTACCCATATACGCTTAACTATACCAAAACATGTAGAAGTAAAATAGATAAAAAAATAGGCAACAACTATTTAGAATAAAAACATAAAACAGAAACAAAAACCTATCATCAACTAAACAGCTAAGGTTAATGATGCGTATAGTAACAAAGCATTATCTAACAATTGACTAAGCTTTCTTCATAGCTTCCACCTTAAGTTCCTTTGGCATCAACTCGATTGCGTAACGCAACGCGGTCCTAGGCATAACTTTGCGATGCTTAACCACATAATCAAAAACCTCTTTTGGATGCTTGCGGCTTTCCTCTTTAAGTAGCCAACCATATCCCTTCTGCACCATATCGTCCCCATCCAATAGCAATATATCACAGATTTCAAATGCGTCCAATAGATATTTACCTTGTTTTGCTGGAATAATAAAGGAGACCGCTGCTGCCCGCTTCATCCAGCGGTTTTGGCTTTTTGCCCAGCTTTTAACTTCTGACACGATTTCAGGATACTTTTCGATGAGGCTGCCTACGGTGTGGTTGCAGAAGCTGTCGCATTCCGCCCAGTTAGTAATGTAGCATTCAATCCAGCGTTTAAAAGTAGCAATATCAGATGCCCCCAGATTGCCGATATATTCTGGCATCCAGTAGGATACAATGAAGCCTTCCTCCATATATCCGGAGTTGTAGAGTTCTTCACATAAACTAAAAACTTCTTGTTTAGGTTTATTTTTAACTTGTTGCCAGTATTTCTTGGCGATTTTGTTGACAGCAGAGGTTTTGACTCCGTAGTTTTTAATTTCTTCTTTAAAAAATCTGTGAGCGCTCTTTTTGATTTGTTCATCGACATTAGCAGCTAAGTCATTACGGATTTGCTGGATTAAGAGGCTCATAACAAAACAGGAATATGCCTTAACATATAGGCTTTTCTTGAAAACAGACTATCTAATAAAGTGAGAACCCATTTAACATTTCACTTTGGTTATTAGGCTATAAGTCCAATTAACCAATTAGCTGAATAGTGGTCTTGCTCAAACACTTGGTTAATTATTTCTTTCACGCTTGTTAATCTTAATTGTTTTTAATAATAAAAACCCTAAAACGTTAAAACCCGACATGTTATAATCGTTCAAAATGAAAATGCATTCTAGAGTTTGCCCAAACGCAATTAAGCCAAGATATTAAACAGGAAACAACTACTAAAAACTTAGAGTTATAACTCCCTACTACCTGTTTAGTGAAAATGAAACGAAATACTAAAAAACCCCCTTGTGTTTTTCTATCAGCCGCAACGAATCAAGCGCGGGTCCGTAGCTCAGTCAGGCTAGAGCATCGGACTTTTAATCCGAGGGTCGCGGGTTCAATTCCCGTCGGACCCGCCATCATATGTACGAAAAAGTACTAGCCTACTTTTTCTTTCTTATTTTTTCCCTAAGCGTACGCTCTATACTACTTCTTCGAATACCTCGACAGTTCACTATTGTATGGACTGCGTTTTTTGGTGCGGGCGTTGCTCTGAACCGACGATGCAGGGAAGGCGATCAGTAGGCCGTGTGGCTTCTTCTGACGCCTGCGACAACTTTAAGGAATCCAGGAGGCGCTAAGTTTTTGTCAGAGCAACCAAATAGAAGTCAAAATTTTGGCGTTTCAAAGTCCAAAGTCAAATTTGACTTCTCTACTGTACGCTCCCGCGTCCTACCCATCCTCAAGGGCATAGAGGTCAAAATGTACCCAGCTAAGATAGGTCGTGCCCATGGATGGAGCAAACAACACGTCGATTACTACGTAAAAAAGATAGAAAAGGCAGGCTTAATCCGTCGCCTGAAGCGCAGCAACTTTGTTGATTATCAGTTGACCGAGAAGGGTCAAAACTTTCTCATATCATGTGAGGGTGTCCTCTTTAGTAGTGGCGTCTTTCGGCTTCATCGGTGTTTCTTCAAGTTTCCAGTGTTGCGAGAGGGCGTCTATCCACTGGCGGATTTTAGGCGGATTGAGATGCAGAACTGGACTGCACTTTTGGGCTTGGAGCAAGGCGTCAAAGTGAGGCATACGACGACGTCGTGGATTGTACACGTGGAGACGCTGTATGGTCGTAGCCCGGGAGAGCTTGTGACTTTGGCTAAGAACTTGGCTGACCGAGTCGCTAAGGGCTTATCCAGTAAGTATGGTTGCGTTTTAGGCGAAGGGCAGATTAACAAGCGTCATGAGCTGGGCATCGATGACCCAGTCGCCAACTTGCTGAACCGCTATTTCACTGTGAGTTCGCCAAAGCGGGTTATCGATGATAGCCCAGGAGAAGACGAAGGCGAGCTTGACCATCTTGGCCGTGACGCTGCGGTCGAGTATTTGCTGATGCCTGAGCGCGTCAAAAAGCTGGAGGGACAAATGGGCAACGTCCTGTATGATTTGGAGAAAATCGCAGGCAGCCTAACCAAGCTAGACAAGATGGGCTATGACTTAGCCAAAGTTGCTGAGGTACTATGCAAGCTGGCTGATCCCGAAGGCAGTCAAGGCGTGGCTAAGGCTTCTGCTGATGGAGGTAATGGCTATGTCTCTTAGGCTGACTGGGGCGTTTTTGGATGTTAAAACCTGTTCAAAAGCCGTTTTAGCACTATGCCGAGGGTATGGGAAAAGTCCATGCTTTTTGGAAGTTGCTTTTCTACGGTTGCTTGGTGTAGATTGCCGAGTGCTAAAAGTCGCGTGCGTTGATGGAGCGAAAACTTTGGAGTGTGCATTTTGACATGGAAGAAAGAGATGAACCTGTTCAAAACACGGCTGTTTCAGCCCAAAAAGCGTCAAAAACTAAGCGTAGCCAAGCCGACAAGGTTGGAAAACTCAAGTACCTACTCGCCAAGGACAAGAAACTCGACCGCGACGTCGCTGAGATAAAGCTGCTTCTCCGTGTTATCTTTGCTGGCTTAATGGATTCTTTGCACTTTGAGAAGTCACTTATCGAAGAGGCAGCCTGTGAAGACGAGATTGACAAAGCCATTCTTCAGGTGCTGTTTGAAGCAGGCGCTCCCGGGATGCTGCCTAAAGACATAGCCGCCAAACTGGCTGAATTCAAGATTGCCCGCCATCAGGTTACTCGACGGATTGTACGTATGAATAAACGGCTGGCTAAGGAATTGGATTCAGTGGTTGTTGAGCGGCGAGGTTGGTGCTGGGCTATGACAAGCTTCGGCGTAGACGCCTACAAAGCATCAGAGAAAGACTTGCTAGACCAAGGCGTCGCTCTACATAGCGCTTCTGAAGAGGAGACAGGATTATGGCGCTGACAGAGCGTGAGCGGCAGATTATGCGGTTGCATTCTGAGGGCTTGAATGATTATAGAATTGCCAAGAAACTAAGAATGGAGACACCTAACGTAACCCGGTCCAGAAAGAATGCGCTAAAGAAACTGGAGCGTGCACTTGAAGATTTAGAATTCGCAAAAAATTTAAAAAAATAGTCAGTGAATTAAGAATGACTTACATTTTTGGTATTTTATAATATTAGATTCCTATGTATTGAATAAAACGCCGTTCCCGCCGCACTTTCGTTTTAATTGGAGGGTAAAGCTATGCGAATCGGTTAAGTCTGGCATTGGTTAGGCATCAATTCGCCATTTGAAAAGAAAAATATTGGATTAGTATGATTCTTATGGCTTAATGTCTTGCTTAAGCGTCATGTCCATTGCTAGATGCATTGTGTAGCTTAGTGCTGTTGAGTGGAAGGTTGACTGGGTAGAAACAGTTTCTTCCATTGTGGACTTGATAAGGCGCATTGTTCCAGATTCAAGGTATACAGTGTAGCTCATGTCTAGGTTGCTTGCCATGTTTACTTCAGGGTTGTTTGTGTCTAAGTGCATGCTTACGTTTTCGCTTGTCATTCCCACTTTAAAGACTCTAAAGGTGCCCGCTGGCGTCGATATGTCTTCATAGCCTTTGAATGTTATTTTCAAATCGCCTGTTGTTGCGATGCCGCTGATGCTTGGATATGGAACTGTGATAGTGTCGCCGACTTTAACTTCAGGCTTGGTTAATAACTGCGCTAAGAAGGAACTGCTGGTCACCCCATTATTTGGAGCTTCTTGGGTTGTGTTTCCTAGGTTAAAGACGTATGATGAGTAGCCCGTTTTACTCATTTTTTCAAGCATTGAGAAACTCGGTTGTATGTCGTTTAGTGCCATTGTGTGGTTTAATGTATAGTATTCACCGTCAAAGTCAACGACCTCTATGGTGTCCGATGCAGATGATGTGAAATTTTTCGGCGAGAGGGCCTGCGATGAACCTGTCGAGTTGTATGATTCGAATGTTCCAGTCATAACTGTGGTATAATCCATTTTTTCGCCCACAGTATAGTTAACGCTTAGTTGTATCGATGCCGCTCCTTGTGGAACCAAAAAAGCACCAGCAATAACTGCTATGGCAATCATGGCTATGACTATAACATAGGGCTTTTTTCCAAACCGCTTAGCATTACTATGGCTTAGTTGGTCATCAGGGGTTTTAGAAGCAAATGTTCGATTTTTGTTAAACACATTCTTTACCTCCAAGTATATGCCTTTGGAATTGTTGAGATTTAAGTCGTTTTGACTAAAAAAATTGTCAAAAAGCCTAAAATTAGATAATACCCTATTTTATCCTATGACCTCTGGGATTGCCTCTCTATATAAAATATTAAAGGATAACACTAGGCAGAAAATTATAGTTCTGATAAATGAGAATGGCAGTCTGAGCTACACAGATTTGATAGAAAAGTTAGAAGTTGTAAGTACTGGGCTGCTCAATTATCACCTAAAAGTCCTTGGCGACCTTCTAAGCAAGAATGACGAAGGCCAATATACGCTCAGTGAGAGGGGTAGATTAGCTTCACAGCTTTTAGAAGAGTTCCCCGAACAAGAGAACTTATCTGCTAAAAGAAAAAGGCAGAAACGGTTTTGGTTTGCACTCGGCTTAAGCCAAGCTGTTTTTTTGGTTGTTGTTATTGCCCTTTATTCCCAAGGATATGTCGATTCCGCAATACTAACTATGAGTACTGTAACATTTGTCGGTATGATAGCAATAACTTATCTAGGCTATAAGCTACGGGACAACCCCTTAACGCCTGAGTTAAGGGCGAAGAAGAAATTTACTGGGTTATATATTGCGGGCGGAGGTGTGGCAGGTGCCGTAATTGTATTTTTTGGGACTCCCATTGCTAGCTACATCTCTGTTTCTATTGGCGGTCCAAATTTACTTCGTGTTATTGGTTTTGATGCAGTGTACTTCTTGAGTTACCTCAGTAGTGCTGTTGTTATCGGCTGCCTTGTAGGATATTATATCGGCAAAAGGCAATCCTTCAGACAAACCAAATGGGGCAAATGGCTAGAAGCACATACATTTAATGGCTAAATAAAGAAGATGGCTGTTCCTTAGTCGCTTGTCTAATTTGTAGTATTAACATAGTCAACAAGCCGCTTCATTATACAAGCTTAACTTTTTGGTAATAAACCCCTTTTGGTTTACAACCCAAGATGTTGCTACCATTTATGCATAAGTCTGAACTATTTGCTTTATACATCAACAATCTGTTTAAATTCGCTTTATACTTTCTCTTTTGCCTATCCAATCGCCAATTAAGCCCGCCAAGAAGAATAACTGCACCAGTTATCGTAGTTATAAAGTAGCCAGATTGGGCATATGCAGTTCGTTCCTCCCTTTTAACACCTTTCTTTTGAGCTTTTCTTTGTACCTAATACCAGAAATGAAAAAGACTGTACCAGCAATAGAAACGGTCGAAGCAGTGATTCCAGGCGTAAATATAAAAGATAAACGCCTAAAAGGCAAGCAAGAATAAACTGGTTATTATAAAGCAAAGTTGGTTTCTTTTGTTTTTGTCCATAGAGACCTTATCCTCCATGTTATACCTCAACGCGCTCGTGTCTCTTTAAGGGGACAAAGATCTTATATGAAATCGCAATCATTAGAAATCCTACGGCTATGCTCCCCAGCGAAGCATAAGGAAGAAGTGAGGATGAGATGCTGCCAGTAAAACCAGTGACAACTGCGTGGTAGAATCCATATAATCCTAAAGCCAATAAGAAAACCCCGAGGATAAATAAAACCAAAAATTGAGCCCTAACGTTCTTAATACTCAAATCGACCACAGCAATTCCCCCGCGTCATAAATATGGGGTTAAGGACAAAAAAGGTTTATGGGTTGTCCATGACATGCCCGGTCGTTGGTGATGGGCAAGCATCGGCTTAACCGCATAAGCTATCCTGTGCAAGTCCAGACTCAATAATCTAAATATCGATTCGTCTTATATTTTGTTTTTTTGCCTATCAAGTCGCCAATAAAGCCGCCAATAATAAAGCAAACTGCGAGACCAACCAGCGAAATATTATGATACAAATCAGTACCTCCCAGCTTAACCAAAGTAACTAGTACCCCCGTTCTATGTAGCACATTTATTAGAATTATCCAAAAAGCACTGCCTATTACGCTTACGCCAACAGCAATGTAGAAAACTCTGCCTGTAATAGTTGGCTTAACCCGAATAAAATAAGTAAACGCCGCCAATACCTGTGCAACAAGTATTAAGAGCAGTACCCTTTCGATCGGAAAATTCATAATGTATCCGGTAAGTACAGAAAACATAGTCATGGTTACCGCAGCCACAAGCCAGTAAATTTTCAATCGCTGCTTATCGGGACCGTTTTGCTGTGGGAACTCTGTTAGCAGTCGTGAAGCCAGCTTACCCTTTTCTGAGAGTAAATATTTGCCCTCTTTGTCCTTCTCTAAGAGGTCACCTAAAACTTTCAAATGGTAATTAAGTGTCCCTGTGCTAACAAAGTCCATGTTATTCATTAAGTCAGTGTAGCCTAAGCTGCCCGTATCACTCAATAAACGAACAATTTTTCTCCTTGTCTTATCTTTGAGAATTTTATGCAAGGACTCAAGAGTAGAGGTCATTAATTAATAGAAATATAAATTACATTTTAAGGTTTTTTGACTAAAAACCTCGTCAAACCAGCGCCTTTGTTACCTTAAAAGTGAAGCTAAAAATAAAAAAAGGGGTCTTAGTTTTTAACATATTCAGTAAGTATTTTCTCTGTTTTTACTGACGATGAAACGATAGACGCTCCTCTTTGGACCATGCCTTCTTGGATTAAGTCAGATTTAATTAAACGACAGGTGCCTTGCTCAAGATATGTGGTGCCGCTCATGCTAAGCGTAGCCTTGTCAAAAGTCGCAATGTGGATAGCATCCAAGTAGTCAGGGTCAGCATGCACTACTAGGTCACTGCTTGATATCTCTATTTTGAAGGCCTTGTAAGTGCCGGCGGGCACAGCAATATCTTCTACCCCTTTAAACGTTAATATTAAGCTGCCTGTTAATCCGAGGCTTGCATTACCTGTGTTCACTGGAATCGTCCAAACCTCATCTACCTTAACTGAGGACTGCGCTAAGTATGCTGAAAT
>Ga0209723_1003566_pt1 | contig 18519 bp, 7 predicted proteins | sample BiotimSIPDNA_2_FD_185750 | JGI IMG/M metagenome (GOLD analysis project Ga0209723, IMG submission 185750) | Anaerobic biogas reactor microbial communites from Washington, USA - Biogas_R2 time_0 SIP DNA (SPAdes) (version 2) | ecosystem: Engineered > Bioreactor > Anaerobic > Unclassified | place... | reverse complement strand
TAGCTGTCCTCAATGACCGGAAGATGCACTTCCGGCAGATTCGCACAGCCTGTGGTGCTGCCGGTCTCGAGATAGGAAACGAGGGCATCAGAGACCTCGATTCCGATGTTCCTCTGAGCCTCTTCCGTGCTGCCGCCGATATGCGGAGTCAGGATGACGTTGCTGAGACCGCGCAGCTGAGATTCGAAAGGATCTTTGTTTGAGTTCGGCTCCTGCGGGAAAACATCGACGGCGGCTCCGGCGAGATGTCCGTTCGTGAGCGCTTCGTACAGCGCCGGAATATCCACGACGGAACCACGGCTCAAGTTCAGGAGATAGCTTCCCCGCGGCATCAATCTCAGCTGTTCTGCGCCTATCATGCCGCGCGTCAAAGGAGTTTCGGGAACGTGCAGCGTGACGAAATCAGAGATCTCCAGCAGTTCCTCCAGCCCCGACACCTGCCGTGCGTTGCCGAGCGGAAGCTTCCTTACGATGTCGTGAAATACCACCCTCATCCCCAGGGATTCGGCCAGCAGCCCTACCTGCGGTCCAATGTGACCATATCCGACGATCCCTATAGTCTTGCGACGCACCTCGTTGCACCCCTTCGCCGTCTTGTTCCAGATGCCTTTGTGCAGTTCCATCGAGCGTTGCGTGGCTCGTCGCGCCAGCATGATCACTTCCGCGATCGTCAGTTCCGCAACACTGCGGGTGTTGCTGAAAGGCGCGTTAAAAACCGCGACGCCTCTTCTGGTCGCCGCATCCAGATCGACCTGGTCCGTTCCGATGCAGAAACAGCCCACAGCCAGCAGATGGGGCGCGGCGTCCAGCACCCGCGCGCTGACGTGCGTCTTTGAGCGTATGCCGAGAACATGCACATCGGAAAGCATTTCGATCAGTTCATCCTCTTCGAGAGCCCCCGGCCTTCTTTCCACCGAAGAATACTGGCCATTGCGAAAGGTCTCCTCCGCAGCGGAGTGAATGTTTTCCAGAAGAAGTATCTTCATGTTCTCCTTCTGAAGCGGGATTATCGTGTCACTGGACATTGAGACTTGCTGATTCATTACTTGATTACCTGGATTAGTGTTGGATTCCTTCTCCGAACGATTACTCATCGAGCCGGATCTGCATGCACAGATTCATCGCCGGAGTCACCTCTTCGAAAATCGCCATCATGGATTCGATCAAATCGACCCCGGACGAACCCTGCACCTCTTTTTCCTGCATCGGATAGTATACCTGAAATCCGGCCCATGACGACGGATCTGCATTGTTGAGCATCCTTTTCAGCTTCGCGACATCGGGAAGACTCCCCTCTATCTTGTGGCGGTTTTCCCAGCAGCCGGCGTCGATGTGGAAACCTTCCCTGGAGACTAGCCGTTTCAGCTCGCGGGCCATGGCCCCGGACGGTTTCAGCGCTCCCAGAAGGCGATGCCAGTCCCAGTCGGGCTGCAACTCTATAGAGGGAAAGTCGGGGTTCTTCTTGAAACCGCGCTCGACCGAAAAGCCACACTTGAAAAGCCCTTCGCCGATATCGACCGTCAGAAAAAACTTCGCACACCCGAAACTCACCTTCGAAGAGATCGGCTTCGCGCTCCGGTTCGCACGTGCAACGAACCCGATCCACTGCCAGTAGACGCCCCGGCCGAAGCGCTCGGTGACAAAGGGCTGCCGAAAACGAGCCTCGAGAGCCAGTTTGAGAATGCGGGTAATACGCTGGTTGTCTTCAAGATTCCCGACCCGTATACCTCTCCGGAAATCGAGGTACTGCGGCGCAAACCCGATTGCTGTCCGCGGGAAAGGCGGCGAAGGCGTGAATTGTGGGCTCATAAGAGGCGTAGAATAGCACAAATAATGCCGGCGGTCTTCAGTCCGAGTGAAACTCCCGGCCGCGATTCCCATCTGAAGTTTTGAATAGTTTCGAAGATGTTCTTGTTTTGTATGAGAAGCGCAAAGAGTCTTCCGGACAACCACCCCATCAAGAAGATATTTCGCACTTACACCGAACGCGGACTGGCGCAGGCCAGTGTGAGGGACCAGGATCTGCTGCTGTATCTGGCCAATCTCCTGGTGGAATTCATGTGGATTGAGAACCTCTACGGGAAGACGATCGACGGGAAACGTCTTGAATCTCTCATCGACATACTTGTTCGGGCCAACGAAGCCGGCGATCAGGCCAGAGGAGACTACTACAGGCATTTGGGAGATTACAGCCTCTTTATGCTCGGCATGTTTCCAGAGTATATAGCCCGCAGCAGACGGGCCTTGTCGCCTTCCTGGTACCAGGATACGGGCCGTATCGGATACCAGATAGCCGGCGAGCTGGAGAAAAACCTCTGGCGCACGCAAGTCTTCCGCAAGCTCGCGGACAAGTTCGACCGTTGCGTCGTGACCCTGAACTGGGTGCGGGAATACTCAACCGACCCGTTCTACCAGCTGATGTTCCGTGAGTTCGGAATCAGCTGACGCCGCCGCCTGTCAGGCTGTCAATCTGTGTAAGATCTTCCTGCGACAGGGTCCACCCGGCAGCGGCTACGTTCTGTTCAACCTGCTCCGGTCTTGTCGCACCCGCAATGACGCTTGACACCGCAGGGTTTGCCAGCAGCCAGCTGACGGCAAGCTCGAGTATGCTGCGGTTCCGTCCGACAGCGAATTCTTCCAGCCGCTGCACGGTCTCCCAGTTCTCTTCCGAAACATAGCGCTGCGATACCGATCGCCAGGTTGCCAAACGGCTCCCTTCAGGAGGCGGCTCGGACTTCCTGTATTTGCCGGTCAGAAGACCACTGGCAAGAGGAAAATACGGGAGAAGCCCCATCCCATACCTCCTGGCAGCCGGTATCAGATCCCGCTCTATCCCGCGTGCCAGCAGACTGTACTCGTCCTGGCACGAAATGAACGAGTTGATTCCCAGTTCCCTGCTGATCCAGTGCGCTTCGACTACCTGCCACGCGGGGAAATTGGAGCAGCCCGCATACCGTACTTTGCCCTGACGGATCAGGTCATCCAGTGTCCTGAGGGTCTCTTCAACAGGCGTACCCGGATCGGGCGTGTGCACCTGGTACAGGTCGATCCAGTCCGTCTTGAGACGCCTCAGGCTTGCCTCCACCGCAGAGAGAAGATAGCGGCGCGAAGCACCCTTCATACTCCCCGAGTCGTCCATCGGCATGCCGGCCTTGGTGGCCAGAACGATGTCTTTGCGGCGCGACCCGAGCACCTCGCCCAGTATTGTCTCAGAACCGCCACGCTTCCCGTACACATCGGCGGTATCGAATAACGTGATCCCGACGTCGAGCGCCTTATGAATCACCGCCCGCGATTGCTCGAGATCGGTCCGCATGCCAAAGTTGTTGCATCCAAGTCCCACGACAGAGACGATCAGTCCCGAGTTTCCAAGGTTCCGAGTTTTCATGGAAGAAATGGTAGCACACCGCCGCCTGGGAGCGGCTCAGGCACCAGGGCGGGCCGACGCGAGGCGATGGTGCAGACAAAGCCGCAGTCGATGCGCCACCAGCCGGCGAAGACGCCGGACGACTCCGGATGGATGCCGCGAAAACGCGCCCATCCGAGCGCATCCACCTGAGTTTCAGGAGCAATGACAATGCTGCGGGTGTCAAGCCGCAGTCCCTGGCGGAGCGCCTTCATCACAGACTCCTTGGCACTCCAGATCAGGTTGACGGCCACGTCCGGGCCCAGCGGCGACTGCTCGGCAAAGCGCGACTCTTCATCAGCGAAATAGGCTTCCGCGAAACCTCCATCCCTCGGCTCAATCCATTCGAGATCGCATCCGATCGGATTGCCTCGCGGTCCTATTGCGCAAAGACTGCGTCCACGACTGTGGCTTATTGAAAGTGAAAGATCGGCAGGCGTGTTGTTCCAGAAGGCTTCGGGAGCACCGTCGGCTGCGGCGCGTATCTCGAGGGACCGGCTCGAAGAGAAATCTTTTGCTTCGTACCGGCATATAGCCCGTTTCGCCGTCCAGCGGCCCAGCCGCCAGTCGGCTCTCCGTTTCGGGAAACGAAGCCCGGCGAGGATTGCCTTCTCCCCTTCGCTGAGCCAGTCGTCGGCGGCGGGAAGCTCGGTCATGGACTGGGCAAGGAAAACAATCCGGACGGGCATCGCAGATACCGAGTGCACGAACTCCCGGGAGTTCGTGCGCTCTCCTTCTGTCTTAATTATGCCCCGGTACCGGCGGCATGCTGCAGTGCGCTGCGCAGCGGCTGCACCAGCTCAGCCTGAACCGGATCGGGAAGATCCATGGTCTTGTACCCACGCAGGACAAGATAAACCGCTCCGCCGTCATCGACCAGCCTGGCATCATACGAGCCATCCGGGTTCTGTCCAATGACGGAGAAAAACTTCGCGTTGGACTTGCCGTCAGGCAGTGACAGGACCTGAAGCTCCTCGAACGCGTGCGGCAATCCCAGACGCGACTGCAATGCAAGCCCGCTCAGACTCGCGGTCTGGAAGCAGAGCTCGATCAGGCGCGGATATACCGCCACCGGCAGATCAGAAGGCTCATGGTTTGCCGGCAAATCCCTGGCGAACAGGGCAACGATGTTTTCCCCGTCTTTCCATGCGCTGTCGATCACCTGGTAGGCTGGTCCATGGAAGTACAGGCGGTAGATGTCGGAAGCTTCGACCCTCGCGCCGTTCTTCGGCATGGCAATCAGCTTCTCCTTCTGGGGCTTGCGGCGCCCGGACACCAGCCTCACCTGTCCGGTGAAGTGAAGCGTGATCTCCGGCTCGGACTGGCCGTGCAGCGTCCGTGCTCCGAGGAGCCTGCAGTCGGCAACAATATCGTTGCCGGCGGCATGGAACTCCGCCTGGATCTTCAACGAGCGAGGCTGACCGCGGTAGAACTTGAACGGCGCCAGGAACCTGACGTTCTCGACGGCCCCGATATGGCTGTCCGGGAAGAGCAGCCTCGCGGTCTCCGCCATCGCCTCGATCCCCATGACGCCAGGAAGCACCGGAGTCTCATTGATCTGATGATCGAACAGGAAAGGCTGCTTTGCCGGATCGAGCGTCGTTTCGACTGTCAATCCGGAGTGCACCCCCATCCCTTCGACTTTGCCGACCATAACGCCGCGGTTGCGCAGCACCGCCTCGAACGCGCCCTTCTCCGAGACGTCGAGCCCTCCATGAGGATCGAATTCCTTCACCAGTATCCCCAGTGCCTTGCCGATGACGAGTTCACCATTGGTCCCGGCTGCCAGCTCCCGTCGTATCACGGGAATTCCGGCTTCGGGCGGAAGCATATCGATCCCCGCCTGCTTCATGATCGTCGGAATCGAGCCTCGTGCCGCCATCCCGATGCCGCTCCACGCCGTCCAGTCGATCGCGATACCACGCGTCTGCGGCCTGGTCGACCGGAAATTCGAGATCGACTTGCAGAGAAGATCGTTAGCCGAGCTGTAGTCGGTCTGGCCGGCATTGCCGAACCGGCCGGCGACGGAACTGAAGACCACCGCAGCCCCGACAGGCATGCTTCCTATGCTCGAGATCAGGTTGAACCACCCGTCAGCCTTGACGTCGAAGACGAGATCGAATTCCGACGGCTTCTTGTCGGCTATCGAGTGACTGATCTCCACGCCGGCTGCGTGCATCAGGACATCAATCCGTCCGTGCCGCTCGGCGACCTCCTTTATCACTCCTGCTACAGCCGACGGATTCGTCAGATCAAGGCTCCGGTAATGAGCAACACCACCACACACTTTCACCGCGTCGATTGCCGCCAGCGCCGCAGCGGAGCGTTCCAGCGCGGCCAGTTCCCTGTCCACCATTGCGGGAGTCGCTCGCTCGCCCTTCGCTTTGAGCCGCTCAAAGATCTCCCTCTTGAGCCCTTCGCGATCGCTGTGCAACCGCACAAGGTCCGGATTTGCCGGATCGGGTTCGGGTGTAAGGTCGAGCAGGTAGAACGTCCCGCCCGAAGCGGCGGCCAGATCGGCCGTGATCGACGAAACGATGCTTCCTGCAGCCCCGGTCACGACGAATACGCTGTCCTTGTCCAGTTTGACCGGTTCTCCCTGCGCCGGCGCCTGCTCCTGCAAACCTATGGTCCAGCGGCGCCCGTTATGGCAGCCGATTTCCACAGCTCCCGGATCGCGCAGCGTCTCTTCAATCAGGAGATCGGCCAGCGCGCTCGTTTTCCGGCTCGGCTCGAAATCGACCGCTTTCACGGTGGCATCGGGGTTTTCACGCTTGAACGCTTTCGTAAAACCTGTGATTGCACCTCCCAACGCATCCGCCGCTCCGGACGGATCGTAGCCGTGCAGCCCTCCCAGGCGGGTGGCCGACACGAAGAACGTCCCGGTCTGCCCGATGGAGTTGCCCAGCGCCTGCGCGGTTGCAAACAGGAGCTTCGCCCGGATCCTCGTTGCCTCGCGCCACTGTTCGTAGCTCATCCCGGCAATATCGGATTCACTGTCCAGGGCAGGAAGCCAGTAGAGACCCTGGATGGGGCCTTCGGCTTTCCACTCTTCGATTTGCCTGGTCAAGGATGCCGCATCAGGCGCCCCGTTTACAGCGAGCACCCGAACCCCCATCTTCTCGAGTTTCGCCATGAGTGATTTTCCCACGCCGCCCTTATCAGCCATGACGACCACGCGGCTCCCTTCTTTCAGAACCACGCCTGTCGCTTTGCACAACTCGAGAGCCGGCCGCAGCTGCGGCACGGGAATACGCCGCGGAATCGCGTCAGCCGCTTCCATGCTGCCGGTTACTGCGGTCTGGGGCGCGACCGCTTGCGCAACAGCGGGTTCGGTCCGGGATTCGCCCCCGGCAGCCTTCTTCAGGTCCGGCTTGCGGTCATAAACGAACTGAATCGTGTGTGCAAGTGTCGGGAAATCGCGCAGCTTCAGGTTGTCCTCGCGCGGGATATCATATGCCGCCCTGATCGCGGCAAACATCTCCGCCTGCTTAACCGTGTCGATGCCGAGGTCCGCTTCCAGATCGAGATCGAGATCGAGCATATCGGGGGGATAGCCCGTTTTCTCGGCGATGATCCTGAGAACGGTCTCCCTGACCGGGTCATCATCCGCCGCTGCTGCCGGAGCCGGCGAAGCTTCAGTCGTGGTCGGAGGAGCGGCTGCCGCGGCCTCCGATTTCAGATCGGGTTTCCGGTCATATACAAACTGGATTACATGAGCCAGAGTCGGGAAGTCCCTGAGTTTCAGATTGTCTTCCCGCGGGATGTCGTATGCGGCCCTGATCGCGGCAAACATTTCCGCCTGCTTAACCGTGTCGATGCCTAAATCCGCCTCCAGATCGAGGTCGAGATCGAGCATGTCGATCGGATAGCCGGTCTTTTCCGCGATGATCTCGAGTACCCGCTCGCGCACCCCATCATTCACCGCCGCTGCTGCCGGCGCGGCAGCCTGCGCAGGAGTCGCGACTTCGGCCGCTTGAGAAAGCGCCGCCTTCAGATCCGGCCGCCGGTCATAGACGAACTTCACCGCATGCGCGAGTGTGGGGAAATCTCGCAGCTTCAGATTGTCCTCGCGCGGGATGTCGTATGCCGCCCTGATCGCGGCGAACATCTCCGCCTGCTTGACAGTATCGATGCCGAGATCCGCCTCGAGATCCAGATCCATATCAAGCATATCCGTCGGATAGCCGGTCTTCTCGGCGATTATCTTCAACACCTGTTCCTGCACCGCATCTTTTCCGCCCTGTCCAGATGCGGAAGGTGCGGAAAGCGGAGCCGCGGATTCGCCCACGGCCTCTGCCGGCGCCGTGGCTTGCAGATCAGGCCGCCTGTCGTAGACAAACTTGACGGCGTGCGCCAGGGTCGGAAAATCGCGCAGCTTCAGGTTGTCTTCACGCGGGATGTCATACGCCGCCCTGATGGCTGCAAACATCTCCGCCTGCTTAACCGTGTCGATGCCGAGGTCAGCCTCGAGATCCAGATCCATATCAAGCATATCCGTCGGATAGCCGGTCTTTTCGGCAATGATCTGCATCACCTTCGCCTGCACCTCGTCAACCGTCTTGCGCGGAGGAGCCGCGGCAACGGGCGCTTCCTGCGGCGCCTTCACGGTTGAAGCCGGCAGTGAAGGTTTTTCAGTTAACTGCGCATGGTTATTACCATTTTCCGCTCCCGACGCCATACCCTGATCCTTGGCCCTGAGCGTGCGCTGCACCACCTCGAGTTCGGGAGAATCGTAGCCGGTAAGACGTTTAAGCCAGCTTTCCCACCGACCCCTGTCTTCGATACGGTACTGGTAACCAAGAGCTGACGGCGAGGGCCGTCGCCCGTCGGGCGTGGGCTCCCATTTCAGCAGGCTCATGCTGATCTGGGATCCGAAACCGGCACCGAGCCGCAGTGCATATTGCACCGGGTAGGAACCTCCTTTGGAGAGGTTGAGCACGCCAAGCTCCGGATCGACTTCCTTGAAGTTCGGCACCGGAGGAACAATTCCGGTTTCGAGGATCTTAACCGAGACCACATCCTCGATCCCCACGGCCATCGGGTGTCCCGTGAATCCCTTGGTGTTGGCGATGATGATCTTGTCAGTCGCTTCCTTGAACACATGCCTCAGTGCGAAGACTTCGGCGGAGGCGCTCCCGCCCCTTGCGGGGGTATAGGTTTCATGGGAGACGAAGACGGTTTCAGGGGCAATCTGGTATCGGTCGATTCCCCACTCGGCCTCGGCCCTGGAAACGAGCTTCTCCATTACCTGGCAGATGTGGGCGACGTCGAGCCTCGTTCCATGGTACGCGCTGTTGGCGACGACGGATTCCATGAGCCGGCAGATCGGGCGGATGCCGCGCTCGCGAGCGGATTCGACGCTCTCCACCACGAGCGCCGAGGCTCCCATCCCTATGATCAGGCCGTGGCGCCTCCGGTCAAACGGAGTCGCCGCATCTTCGACGCTTTCATCGGTCGCGGCCGAACCTGACGCGAGGAATCCTGAACCGAACCACCCCATAAGGTTGTCGGAAGTAATGTCGTCAGCGGAAATAATGATGACACGTTTGCACCGTCCTGTCCTGATCCAGTCGCTGGCGAGCCCGACGGCCTGGGTTCCGCTCGAGCATGCGCCGTTGGTGGAGGTGTTGGGACCGCGGGCGCCTATGTATTCGGCAAACTGCGAGTGGCCCATCGAGAGCACCCGGAAGAGGAATCTTCTGTCGAACTGATAGATATTCCGGTCGATCTCCTCCTGCAGCGCCTTGATTCGTTTTTCAAGTTCGCCGGCAAGGCCGTTTCCGGTCCCGGATCTGAGCGCCAGGGCTCGCAGGTTGTTCAGCTCCTCGAGCCTCTCCCTGCGGCCTCGGTCTTTGTAGAAATCCGTGATGATCTGGCAATAGGCGTCATATCCGGGGAAAGCGGAGGTAAAGAGGATCCCGGTATCGTCCCGAAGTTCATCGGGAAGCTGCCACCGATCCGGAAGTTTTGTCCCTTTGGTGGTCGTCTTGTAACGCATCACCAGCGGGATGCCGGCATCCCGAAGAGCGTCAATTCCAGCCGCTATCGCGAGTTTGGTCACCCGGTCCAACGCCGGGAGACGATCTTCAGGGAATCCGAAATCCCTTACAATGTCGAATTCCTTTGCGCGGGCCGCGAGTTTGATGACATCATCCATACTCTCGATCGACTCGAAGCGGCCTTCTCCCCCTTCAGTCTTCACCAGGCGTGTGATGTTCTTCTCAACCATGGCGCTGCGCAGTTCCATGGGGACCTTGTCGATGAGGACATCGCCGCGCAGAATCCGTTCAACGTTCGAGTCGCTGAAGACACCTTCAACGCCGGGAAGTCCCAATGCCGCGCCGGTAATGCAGACGTCCACAGGCGCCTGCGTACGCCTGCCGGAATAGACCTGGAATCCCCGGTCCATGAACTCAACAAACAGTTTCCCCAGTTCCATGTACCGGTCCGCATCACCTGCCGCGCTGCGCTGCGGCTCACGGAGAGCCGGTTCCGGTCTGTAGGCAGGCAGAGGCTGGGACGGCGAAGGGATGACGGCGGTCGTCTTCGTCTCCACCACAGGCGCCGACTTCTGAACGGGTTGCCCGAGCCCGAGACCTGCGGCATAGAGTCCGCAGAGTGCCAGGTTCAGGGATGCGGCCTCTCCGATCCTCGGATGGTTGGTGAACAGTGCGACAACACCCTCCCGCTGGCCGAGGACGTCCTCGACGAAGCCGTAGAGAATGCGTTTGGGTCCCATCTCGACAAAGACGCGGGCGCCCGCATCATAAAGCGTATTGAGTCCCTTGATGAATTGCACCGGCGAAGAGACCTGCCTGCCGAGATAGTTGATCATTTCGGGGACGACTCCCGGGCCCATCGGGTAGAACTCGCCGGTCACATTCGTCACGATCGGAATGACGGGAGGACGCAGGTTCATGGTACCCAGAATTTTCGCCAGCGAGTCTCCCGCCGGGGCGACTATTTTTGTATGGAAGGCGTGGCTGACCTGCAGGGCCCGCGCCACATAGCCGGCATCACGCACGGCATCCATAGCTTTCTCGACCCCGCGGGTCGAGCCGCCTATTACAGCTTCCTTTGTGCTGTTAATGTTCGCGACGACCACGTATTCATCAACGGTGCTTAGAATCTCCTGGATCTTTTCGATCGGTCCGAAGACGGCGGCCATCATGCCGTTGTCTTCCAGTGCGCAACGCGTCATCTCGTTGCCGCGTGCACTGACCGCCTTGAGAGCTTCATCAAACGAGATCGCACCGGCCGCGACCAGGGCGCCGTATTCGCCGAGGCTGTGCCCCATGACCATGTCGGGAACGATTCCGTAGGAGCAGATAAGGCGTGCCAGCGCGGTTTCGGTCGCAAGGACGGCGGGCTGGGTGATGGCGGTCTGCTTCAATCCGTCTTCGGCGGCGGCAAGGGCTTTCTCGTCAGATTCATCCAGATAGATGCAGTCTGACAGCTTTCTGCCGAGCAGCGGCTCCATCGTACGGTCGGCTTCCTCGAACACGCCGGCCACGACAGGCTCGGTCCGTCTGAGTTCCTTCAGCATGTTGACATATTGAGAACCCTGGCCGGTGAACAGGAAAGCCACTTTGGGAGCCGGTCCCTTACCGAAGAAAATCCCCTTCGGACGAAGGGCCTTCCATCGGGCCGCCTCATTCTCCTGGAAGGCCTTGATCGCCTTCCCGGCTTTGTCGGCCAGTTCGGCTGCGTTGCCATAATCTATCGCCACCCTCACGTTAGCTCGCAAATCGGATTCTTTCGGTGGCGCCGGCGCAGGAGCCTTCCCTGCCGCAGCTTCCTTCTGAACTTCCTGCAGACGGGCAACGACCGCAGCTTCCGATTCGGCCCCGATCACCATTGCGCCGCGAAGCGGCGCTTTCAGACTCTGTGACGGAGAGGATCCACCCGTACTGATTTCGGGAACGGAGATCAACGGCTTCGACTCCCCGGCGATTCTTCCGGGTACGTACTCCTCCATGACAACATGGAAGTTGGTCCCGCCGAAGCCGAACGCGCTTACTGCGGCGCGGCGCACACCTCCGGGCCTGACTTCCCACGGTTTCAGCTTCGTGTTGACGTAGAAGGGGGCCCCGGAGAAATCGATGTTCTTGTTGGGCCGATCGAAATTCAGGCTGGGAGGGATTTCCTTCTCCTTCAGGGCGAACGCGGCCTTGAGCATTCCTGCCGCGCCGGCTGCCCCTTTGAGATGGCCGATATTCGATTTCACCGATCCTAGCGGAATGGACCCTGCGGGAAGATTCAAGTCTTTAAATGCTTCGCAGAGGCACTCGAGTTCCGCAGCATCGCCGACCGGGGTTGAAGTGCCGTGCCCCTCGATCATGTCCCCGGGAGCAGGCATAACGCCGGCGTTCTGCCAGGCACGGTAGATGCAGAATTTCTGTCCCACAGGATTGGGAGCGGTAATCCCCTTACCTTTACCGTCGCTCGATCCGCCTATCCCGCGAATGACGGCGTAGATCCTGTCGCCGTCGCGCTCGGCATCAACAAGGCGCTTCATGAGAAATGTAACCGCCCCTTCCCCCATAACGAAACCGTCGGCCCCATCGGCGTACGGTCTGGACCCTGTCGCCGAGAGTGCTCCGATCTTGCAGAACTTCACGAAGGTGGAGGGACTCATGTTGGTGTCGATTCCGCCGGTCAGCACCGCGTCGTAGTCGTGGCCGTTCAGCCCACCGATGGCGGCGCTGATAGCAGCCATCGCGGAGGCACAGGCGGCGTCGGCGACGAAGTTCGGACCATTGAAGTCGTACAGTGCGGCAATGCGCCCGGCAACGATGTTGGCAAGTTCGCCGGGCATGGTGTCCTCTGTGATCGGCGGCGTCTTGCGGCGCACTCCTTCGTGCAGCTGCTCCATGATGGACTGGCGCACATTGGGCGGCAATGCGGAATAATCGCGCGCCTTGATGAGTTCTTCAGCAAATTCGGGGAACAGAATCCTGGCAGCGGAATAAAGATGTGTATCACCCGCCATGGCATTGCCCAGGATGACTGCCGTCCGTTCCGGGTTCAGCGGGCGTTTCGGATAGCCGTAATCGCTCAAAGCCTCCCGGGCGGTGACAACTGCCCACTTCTGCGTCAAATCCATCGCAAGGCTGACCCGGGGAGGAATCGGCAGTTTCCACTTAAGCGGATCCCATTCCCACTCGCGCACCCAGCCTCCAATCTTGGAGTAGGTCTTATCAGGGGCCTTCGGATCGGAGTCGTAGTAGAGCTCCGGATCCCAGCGCTCGCGCGAGACTTCCGTGATGCTGTAGCGGCCTTCCCTGACGTTCTGCCAGAATCTGGGCGCATTCGGCGCGTCCGGCATAAGGGCTCCCACACCTACGATCGCTACAGCTTTTTCTGCCGCAGATACTCTCATTATTTCGATGCCTCCGGACTTCCAATCCGCATCACGGCCGGCCGGTCACCCGATTCCGCACTGCGGTTGGATTCTCTTGATTTAGTGATTCGAGCAAATTATGGCCGTGTTCCTATCCGCCGACTCTTCCATACAGGACGTCCGCGACATAATCCATGTCCTGAATGATTCCGGCCTGCGCACGATGTATCTGGGGGAGATACAATTTCTTGTCGAGGTTCGCAGCGTCGGATTCGGAAAGCAGCCCTCCGATCCAGCGGGCGCCTTCGCTGACGACTTTCATAGCAGCTTCGCGGGCAGCAATACGGCTGAACGCAGCCAGGTTTTCGGCGCTGAAACGCGCATATGCCTTCTCATTCAGCTCTCCCTTGGCAGAGCGGGCCGCGCGCCGTGCCAGGCTGGCCGCACCCTCTGCATATGCCATCAATTCTCCGAGACGGAAAAGGACATGCTGATGCCTGGTCAGCCGCTGCAGGCGGGCCACTTCGAGCAGCTCCGCCAGCCCGTGCAGGCAACAGGCGAGACCCCCGGCCCCCACTCGGCTGTTCTGTTTCTCAAGCTCTTCGAGCTGCCGGGCCTGATCGTGATAAAACTCTCCGTGTGTCTTCAGATGCGTCTGCCAACGGTCACGGCAGATCGTCATTTCCATGATCTCGGACGTGCCCTCATAAATTCTGGTAATCCTGACATCCCGTTTGATCTTCTCAACCATGTATTCGCGGGTGTATCCGTAGCCTCCCAAGGCCTGTATGGAAGCATCGGCGGCAAAGTTGCCGGCTTCCGTGGCGAGATACTTCGCGATAGCCCCTTCGGTATTCAGGTTCCCTTCCTCGCTGTCAATGCGCTCGGCCGTCTCTTCTATAAACGCACGGCCTACTTCGAGCTTCACCGCATTGGGAACAATGAGCTTATGGGTGTACCCCTGCTTTTCCGAAAGAGGCGCCCCTCCCTGAATCCGTCCCTGGGAGTACGGGATCGCGCGGTCAAGAGCCGCCCAGCCCGCACCGAGGCCGAATGCGGCCACCATCAGGCGGGTATAGCCGAATACGAGCTGCGCCTGAATCAGGCCCTGTCCTTCTTTCCCTCCCACCAGGCGGTCCGCATCTACATACACATTTTCGAGTGAGACCGTAGCGGTGTTGCTGGCCCGTATGCCGTGCTTGTCCTCCGGCTTGCCGTGGCTCAGACCGGAAGCGTCCTTTTCCACTATGAACCAGCTGGGTCCTCCCGGCGCCTTTGCCAGAACGCAATACAGGTCGGCATAACCGCCGTTGCTGATCCACTGTTTGTTTCCGGTGATCCTGTACCCTGAGACGGTGCCGTTCTCGCTCACAGGCTCCGCCACTGTCCGCAGAGCGGCGAGATCGCTCCCCGCCTCTGGTTCAGTTGCACCATAGGCCATCAGGAGCCCTTCCTGCCCGATACGGGTCATCCAGAGTTTCTTCTGCTCGTAGGTTCCCCCGAATATGATCGGATCGCTGCCGAGAAAGGTGGCCAAAACCCCTGTTGCCACCCCAAGGTCGACGCGCGCAAGTTCTTCACAAACCCTGTACACGTCAAACGCTCCCCCGCCCATTCCTTCGAACTCTTCCGGGATGAAAAGAAGCTGTATGCCCAGGCCGGGACCGCACATTTCGCGCACGATGTCGACCGGGAATTCCTCCCGGGCGTCCAGTTCCAGGAGTTTCTTTTCAGGGAGCTTTGACTCGGTAAAATCCTTCAATGATTCCAGCGTCAAGTCGAGAGTCTCTTTATCAAATCCTTTATTCATATTCGGAAAGGCCTCGATATCATGGGTTGATAGGGGTCAGATAAAATACAAAAGCTCAGATCCTGTCAAGTACATTAGAATTGGTAATAATCGAACAAAGGAAGCAAAACCGCACACGCGTGCCGGGCATTACGCCCTCAGCAGCAGGGAACCCCAGTTCATCCCGGCCCCGAACGCAACCATCAGGACAAGATCGCCGGGGCGAACCCGTCCGGTACGGATCGATTCATCCCAGAGCAAGGGGATGGTTGCCGCCGTCGTATTCCCGTATTTGTGGATGTTGTGGATTACCTTCTCCTCCGGAATCCCCAGCATCTTCTGCACGCGCTCGTTGATGCGCTTGTTTGCCTGGTGCATCAGCACCAGAGATATGTCTTCCAGTGTCAGATTATTTCGTTCGAGTATCTCCCTTGTCACACTGGCCATGCAGTTGGTAGCGTTCCTGAATACATGCATGCCGTTCATGACAGGGATGTGGTCGCCGCGTTCGATCTGCTCGCGGTCGACATAGGGCCGATGCTTGAAGCCGGCGCCGGGAACGTAAATCCGGTCGTAATCGCTGCCGTTGGTGCGCAGAATGCAATCCAGTATTCCGCTGTCGCCGTTCTGGACCGCCTTGACCACCACGGCTGCCGCCGCATCGCCGAACAGCACAGTGACGTTCCGGAAACGCGTGTTCCATTCGTACTCTTCCGGCGTCGGAGCCCTGTCCGTCCTCCCATAGAGATAGTTGTAGTTCTCGGTTGTCCACGGCATAAATCCGGTGTGGGTCTCGGCGGCAACCAGCAGGACCGTCTTAGCCATTCCCGCCCGAATCTGCGCATCGACCAGCTGCAGGCCGTAGAGGAAGCCGGCGCACTGCTGCCTGATGTCAAAACAGGGGACATCCCTCAGCCCCAGTTTGTGCTGCAACATCCCGCCGCATCCGGGGAAGTAATGGTCCGGAGTCATGGTGGCAAAGACAATCAGATCCAGATCATTCTTCTCGATGCCGGCGGCTTTCAGCGCTTCGACGGCGGCGGCTACGCCCAGATCGGAGGTCGATGTGCCCTCATCAACATAATACCGGGTTTCCACACCGCTACGTTCTCTGATCCATTCGTCGGTTGCGTCCATGATCCTGGACAGCATTTCGTTGGTGACCCGGTTGGGAGGGACATAGCTGCCGCTCCCAACTATGACTGCTCGAGTCATAAGAACATCCTTCCTCCAAAAACAGAATCCTGATTGTAGCATGTTACTATCCAGACGTGATCCGCAATTCTCACCTCCTTTTTCGCATCATTGATCCGTAGAAAATGCGCATTCTTCGTGCAGCGGCGCCTCCGCCGTCCGGGGTCGATAGGAAACCTCAAAAAAGGGTGAGCATTCCCGGTCGCCGGGCCGATATTAACTGAGGTCCTCCGCTGGAATTGATGACGATGAAGACAAGATCCTCGAATGCGCTCCTACCGGCCCTCATCCTGCTGTATTCGATTTCGGCCTCCGGTTCCGACAAGGCACCTGATGAACGGCCGTTGCTGACGACGGTCCGGGCGGTGAGGAGTCTCTCGCCCGATGAGGCCGCCCGCCCCTACCCGGTGCGGCTGCGCGGGACAGTAACCTTTTGCGACAATGACTGGCAGGCGCTCTACGTCGAGGACGGAAGCGGCGGGATCAATGTTGAGATGAACAAGATGAATCCGCAGCTTCGGACGGGTCAGATGGTGGAAGTCGAGGGCATCAGCACACAGGGGAGTTTTCTGCCCGTCGTCTCGCAGGCAACCGTCAGGGTGCTTGGTCCCGGTAAACTCGCACCGGCCCACGCCGTTCCGATTGAGAAAGTAGACCCCCTGAGACACGACGGCACCCGGATGCGGTTCCGGGTACTGGTCCAGAACGCTTTCAGGGAACTGAACTACACAGTTCTGGACGCTCATGAAGGGAGAACAAGGATACATCTGCGGGTAAAGGGGCTCTCGCCCGCGGAAGCCGCGGCACTGGTCGACTCGAAAATCGAAGTCGAGGGAGTTCTGGATATCATTACGGATTCCGCCCGCCACCCGATCGGGTTGACACTCTGGGTTCCGGGAGAACGGTACATTACGGTGATGGAGGGGGCCCGGACTTCACCGTGGGAGACCCCGATTACTCCCATTGCCGTCCTCGAAGAGTCCTGGAAGACCGCGCCGCCCGTGCATCGGATCAGAATCCAGGGAACAATGATGCCCGGACACGGAGAGAATACGCTCAGGATCAGAGACCGAACCGGTGTCATCACGGCTGAGCCGCTTTTCGCCAGGCCCATTACCCCCGGAGATGAAGTCGATCTGGTCGGGTTCGCCGATCTGGGCAGTCCTCAGCCGCGCATCATCAATGCCACCTATCTGCGGATCAAGGCGCACGCGATACAGAGCAGCGAGGAAAAGGGCCTTCCCCTCGTGACTGAGATCAGCCGGATCAGAAACATGGATCCGCACGAGGCCGGTCGCGGATACCCGGTGAAGATCAGAGGGGTTCTCACACTCCACAATCCGCAACTGTCGATGACCTTTATCCAGGACAAAAGCGACGCTATCTACGTACAGTCGTTCGATCCGCTGCTTCACCTGGAAGAAGGGAGCGAATATGAAGTCGAAGGATTCACGGCCCCCGGAGATTTCTCCCCCATCATAGTGAAACCGCGCTTCAGGATTGTCGGCAAACGTCCACTCCCTCGAGCTGAGCCGGTCACCCTGGAGCAACTCGCTACCGGAAGATACGACTGCCTGCGTGTTCAGATCAGTGGAATCGTGCGGGCGATGCAGCAGGTAGGCAACCGCTGGCGGCTTGATCTGTTCGATGGAAGAAGAGCGGTCCAGGTGTGGGCGCCGTACATGCCGGAATCGAAGCCTTCCCTGTTGCAGGATTCCTGGATTGCTGTTGACGGCGTATGTTCGATACAGACAAGCTCGTGGGGCACTATATCGGGATTCAGGGTCAACGCCGCATCGCATGAAGCTCTCAGGGTGGTGAAACCTGCGGAATTCGCTCCCTTTTCCGCCCCCTTGCGCAGGATCCGCGACATATTCCGTTCCCAGGACAAAACCCGGACATCGCACCGTGTGCGAATCGAAGGAACGCTCCTGCACCAGCAGCCGGGTACAGCCCTTTATGTCAGGGACAGCAGCGGCAGCATCGCGGTCCCTATCGATACGATTGTGCCCGCCAATCACAACGATATCATTGCCGTCAGCGGATATCCGGTAGCGGGTGAGCCGTCGCCGTCATTGCAAAACGTCATGGTAAAGCGTCTGAGCACCGGGCCCCCCTCCACTCCCTATGTTCTTCCGGATTCGGAGGCGTTCGACGGGAACCTTCATGGCGACCTGGTCCGAATCAGGGCAAAGCTCCTGAATCAGTGGCAAGGCATAGACGCGGACTTCTTTCTTCTTCAGGACGTCAGAAATCCTGCAGTCGTATTTGAGGCGTTCTTCGAAAACAGGCAGGGAGGCTCTCCTTCAAAACAGATCCGCAACGGCAGCGAACTGGAAGTCACGGGCATCTATCTCCTGAAGACGAAGGCGGCGGGGAAATCGCGATTCCAGCTGCTGCTGCGGACGGCGGACGACGTGCAGTTGATCAGGAGCGCTCCCTGGTGGACGCGCGAACACCTTTATTGGGTGCTCGCAATCCTGTTCCTGCTCATCCTGTCCGCATCGGCGTGGGCGGCCATGCTGAGGAAGCGGGTGACACGACAGACTGTGATAATCCGGCAGCGGCTGGAAACAGAGGCGGCTCTGGAAAAGAAGTACCGGGACCTGTTCGAGGGATCTAACGACATCGTCTTTGCCTGCGGGAAGGAAGGAAAACTCGTGTCAGTCAACACGGCCGGGTCGCGGATTCTTGGATACAGCCGCGAGCGCCTGCAACAACTCGAACCCGAAAGACTGCTTGCGCCTTCATCGATTCCCAGAATCTCGGAGTGGGTCGAAAAGA
>Ga0209723_1003560_pt1 | contig 18532 bp, 12 predicted proteins | sample BiotimSIPDNA_2_FD_185750 | JGI IMG/M metagenome (GOLD analysis project Ga0209723, IMG submission 185750) | Anaerobic biogas reactor microbial communites from Washington, USA - Biogas_R2 time_0 SIP DNA (SPAdes) (version 2) | ecosystem: Engineered > Bioreactor > Anaerobic > Unclassified | place... | reverse complement strand
AGGCCGACAATCAGTTCCAGCAGTTCAGCGATGGCCTTGCGTTCAAAGGCATCTGCAACCTTCATAACCAGTTCGTCGAAGGAAAATTTGTCCTCCGAATTGCAAAACACCAAATCCATGCTAATTTTTCCTTGCATCTGAATCTCCTTGTTTTGGTTAGGGTTAGGCTCCTTATCAAAATAAGGGTTCAGATGCACCTTGTCAAATATCGACTCCTATCACAAGATCTCGCACATTAACACGAGATTTCATCAACAATCCCCAATTCCACCAGGCGTTCCGCCAGAAGGCGAACAGTCCATTTCGCTCGTCCCTCGGGTGCCTCGCCGCTCGCCATGGCAATAAGCCGTGCTTCCTGCTCATCATCCAAGATGCAGGGGCGATGTCCGCGTTCTTCAATACGCCCAGTCAACGCTTCCTCTATCGAATGTTCGACGCAATCCCGCTTGACGCGATATATGCGCGACCGGTCGATGTCAAGTATTTGCGCGATGCGCTCGTCTGTTTTGCGTTCCTGGTTAAATTCACCCTGGTCAACGGCAAGCAAGATCAAGGCGTTTTTGATTTTCTGCGGAGAGTCTTTCGCTGTTGAAGCCAATTGGCTGAAGCTTGGCGCGTTCATCTTCAGTCAATACAACGCGGCACTTGATTTTGGGCATGTTACCTCCATTTGCGCTTGGTGTTTTAAAGCAAGGCGTGAAACCGGAGGATGTACGTTGCCTTTTTGTTGTCTTACAAATGAAACAGCGTGAAAGCAGGTCGCACGGCGAGGGTTGTCGTGGTCAGCCTAAGATTGGTTTAAGGGACGATCCAGGTGCCGGTCTTGCCTTCCAGGGCGTCACTGATATGCTCTGGATCGGTAATCAAGGCTTTTTTGCCGCCATTTTCAAGGAATTGAATACTTGCTTGAATCTTTGGAAGCATGCTTCCAGAGGCGAAATGACCCTCTGAAACGTACTGCTTGGCTTCTGAGACGGTCATCTGGTCCAACCACTTTTGCTCCGGCGTGTTGAAATTCAAAGCCACCTTTTCGACAGCAGTGCTGATCACAAATAAATCCGCGCCAATCAACTTTGCCAGCAATGATGAACCGAAATCCTTGTCAATCACCGCTTCGATGCCCGTCAGCGTGCCATCGTCACGCTCAATCACTGGGATGCCGCCTCCACCCACGCCGATCACCGTGAAACCAGCCTTGATCAGGTTATGGATTGCTTCAGCTTCGACAATTGAAATAGGACGCGGCGATGGCACAACTCGGCGCCACCCGCGGCCTGCATCTTCCACAACGGTCCAGCCGTCGTTAGCTCGGCGAGATGTTGCCTCACGCTCTTCCATGAAACTGCCGATGGGCTTGGTAGGATGCTCAAATGCCGGGTCGTGCTTGTCAACAATTGCCTGGGTAACAATCGTTGCCGCGACTTTGTTGAGCCCGCGGCGCTTGAATTCGTTATGCAAAGCCATTTGAAGCATATACCCGATGGAGCCCTGGGTGTCCGCACCACAGTAGTCGAGTGGGACTTCATGCAGGACTTCCTTTGCCAGTTCTGAGCGGCGCAAACGAAAGCCGACCTGGGGACCGTTGCCATGAGTGATAACCACATCCCAGCCGTTTTCAATCATATCCACGATGTGAGTCATCGTATCCTGGACACAATTGTATTGATCCTGAACGGTTTGGCGATCTTTATCTTTGATTAATGCGTTGCCGCCAACCGCAACAACGGCAATTCCTTGTTTTGGCATGCTTTAACCTAACTTCCCCTGGATTGAGAAAAAAACAAACACAACGCCACCTGGCTTACTTGCTACTGCGCCCATTTAGACCCCAGGGTCTAAACAGGCGCAGTAGAAGCTGACAATCACGAAGCGCACACAGCTGGCGCCCTACTTTTCTTCGGCGCTGAATCTGCGACGCTTGTTCGTATGACTTCCTTAGGTTCCACTTCTTAATATAATCGCGCTCCGGCAAGTCTCCTCTTGCAAAGTCCACTTTTGATCCTAATTTTGACAATCGGTCACTCATTGATAACGGCCATCACGACTGCATGTTGTCAGCGTTTCTGCCGCTTCGCTGGGGCGGACGGCGTGGACATGGTGGACGGCGGCTCTGGCATCGCATGTAGTTCATGCTCCAGCTTGCCGTAATTTTCTCGCCTTCAGCGTTTCTGCCGCTATATGGCTAGTTTTCCCGTACAACGCACCAAGAAAATCTGCGTCATCAGCGTAATCTGCGGATAAAACAACAGTTTTTCGCCCCTCGCCCCTCGTATCAATCGGTGACCGATTTCCTCCCGGGTTGAGTCTGCGGCAGCGCGGGCTGGCAGTGGAGATGCACAGGCTTTATATTACTGACTTGACGACATGACAGGCGGATGACAAACAGCCGGATTCGCCTCCTTTACGAGGTTTCGCGCCGCTGGCGTGACACCATCCAAATCATGCCGTTCGCGGCGGAAACGCCGCCACGCCGGCCACTCATCAACCGGAGGCATCCACACCATGATCACCAGGCACCTGGACTGCGTTTCCGCCGAACGACTGCGTCGCGACCTATATTATCTATGTTGCGACCCGTTGCCATTCCGCAAGGTCAACTACACCCGGCCGGGACAGACGCGGCACTCCCTGGCAGAGGCCGAAGGCTATATCCTCGGCGAACTGCGCTCCACCGGCTTGGAGGTGACCAAGACTATGCACCGGGTGCAGGCGTTCCGATGCGACAGCAGCAAGCCGTTGCATCACTGGTATTCCGCTCCAGCCCCTGAAGACCCTTTTTATGAAGCCGCCAACCTGGAGGCAGTCAAGCCCGGCCAGTCACGGCCGGAAGAGATCATCCAGTTGATTTCGCACAAGGACTCCATGAGCTGGATTGATTCGCCAGGCGCGCATGACAACTGCTCAGGAACGGTGGCCAACCTGGAACTCGCCCGCGTACTCGCCGCCATTCCCTTGCGGCGAACCGTACGCATCCTGTTCTGCAACGAGGAACACACACCGTGGACGAGCCGTTTCGCGGCCGAGGCAGCCGCGGCTCGCAAGGACAATATCATCGCGGTACTCAATGTCGATTCACTTGACGGCAAGTCTGACGAAGACATGGCGTCTGGCGTGATGACCCACGCCATCGGCTACAGCACGGATGCCGGCAAACAGATAGCGGCTATGCAGCGGCAGCTGGCGGAGCGCTATACGCCGCAACTCCGAACCAGCGTGTTCCACAAGCAGCGAGTCAATGACGACGACGGCATGTTCATCAAGGCCGGTTTTGTCAACACCGTCATGCATTTAGGCTCCTGGCCGTATGGCGATTCGGAGTATCACTTGGTCGGGGACACGTTTGCTCGCGTCAATATCGCCAATCTCGCCATGAGCACGCGACTCATCCTGGCCTGCGTCCTTACGTTGGACAAAGAAGGGTTCCAGTTCCAGGAACCCACAACCGCTTGAGGCGGATGCATGATTGAAAAAGCGCGAGCCGCCATGGTGTCCCAGGGCGGCCCGCGCCAATGCTCCGCTTGCCCTGGCTTGTGGCCAGACGGCACGCATGGTTCCGGTGCCTTACTGTTTCTTGAATCCCAGGCCGTCAAGCCACTTCTGAACCTTGGCCTTGCTCTGGGCTTCTTTCACTTCCTTGCCAGGTGCGCCAAACCCCTCTTTGGCCACTGCGCCAGGGCAGGCTTTGGTGATATCGACAAGCGTGTTGCCGACCCTGCTGCCATACGTGCAGAAGGGAATGACCACCTTGCCCTTGAAAGAATTGCCGGCAAAAAAGGTCGCTAAGGGCGTGGCATAGGTGTTGAACCAGTTGGGCGAACCAATGAAAACAACGTCGTAATTCTCGATTGACGGCGTCTTGCCGTCTTTGAGCGGCGGTTTGACCTTGCCTTCGAGTTCGCGCTTGCCACGCGCCACTACTTCACGGTATTCTTGCGAATACGCATCCTGCGGAATCAGCTCAATGAGTTCACCGCCAGTTTGCGCCTTGATCATCTCCGCCAAATAGCGGGTGTTGCCAGTCTGCGAAAAATACACAATCGCAATCTTGGTCGGGGCGGCCTCTGCGGCGGTGGCACCCAGCGAACCTGCCAGGGAAACGCCGATCACGGCGCACAGCAAAAACCTTTTGATATTCAGTTTCATCATGGCGTCCTTTCTATAATAACATTGCGCTGCCGGGTGAGACTTTAATTCGGCAGTGGCTTTTGACAATGCCTCAACGACAGCGTTCCAGGGTTTTCACGTTTCGGGCTTTTTGGCCAGGGCTCGTGCTATGCGCGTGTTGCCTGCGCTGCGTCGAAGGCCTCTTCAGCCATGTAGGAACTTCGCACCAAAGGGCCGCAGACAGCCCTGGCAAAGCCGACTTCGTTTTCGGCAAAGTCGCGCCACTCATCGAATTCCCTCGGGGTGATCATGCGCGCCACTGGCCAATGCTCGCGGGTCGGGCGCAGGTATTGCCCGATAGTGATCATGCTCACGCCGGCCTGCTTCAAGTCATGCAATGTCTGCTTCACTTCGTCTGGGGTTTCTCCCAGGCCGAGCATCAAGCCGGACTTTACCACTGTCCCTGGGGCGGCATGCTCGGCCGCATAGTGCAACACCGCCAGGCTGCGCGCATAATCTGCATGACTGCGAATGATGGGAGTCAAACGGGACACGGTTTCCAGGTTATGCCCGAAAACAGCTGGCTGTGCCTGCAAGACCAGGTCAACGCATGCGACATCGCCGCCATAGTCGGAACATAGCACTTCCACCCGCGTCCCTGGGCAGCGTTGGTGAATTGCGGTGACGGCGGCAGCCATTTGCCCGGCGCCGCCATCTGGCAAGTCGTCACGGGTCACGCAGGTCAACACAGCGAAGCGCAAGCCAAGGGCAGCAATGCCCTCCGCGATTTTCTGCGGCTCAAGGGGGTCGGGGGGCGAGGGCCGGCCATGCTTGACAGCGCAGAACCGGCAGTTGCGGGTGCAGGTATCCCCCAGCAGCATGAACGTCGCCGTGCGCCGTTTCCAGCAATCGCACAGATTCGGGCATTTGGCGCTTTCGCAAACAGTATGCAACTGGCTGTTGCGCAGCAAGGAACGCATTTCAAGCCGTTCCCGGCCGCCGGAGAACGGCACTCGCAGCCAATCCGGCAGCGGTTCTGGACGACGCTCTGCAGCCTGACCCGACGCCAGCCAGTCGAGAAGACGCTCTGCGAGCCTGCGGTCGACAAGTCGCAGCTCTGGCGGCAGCGACTCGGTCGCCATGCCACGCAGAGCCGTGAGCATCGCCTGGTCAGCCGGCGCCAAGTCAAGGCCGCCCACTTCCGCGGCGGAGAGCCATGCGAAAGCCTGCCCCTCTCGGGCTTCCGGCGCATTCTCGGCGGCCAGGCTGCACCGCATGAAATGAAGTCGCACCGTCTTGTCGGGATATGCATAGTCGAACGCCAGCATCGGCTGGGCGGCGGCTATCTGCAAGCCTAACTCCTCGGCCGCTTCGCGTCGGATGCAGTCTTCCAGGCTCTCGCCTGGGCGCACCTTGCCGCCGGGGAACTCCCACTTGCCGGCCTGGTGGCTGCCAGGCCGCCTAGTCGCTAATAGCAAGCGGCCGTCGTCGGAAAAAACGACGGCCGCGCAGACATCAAGAACTCTCAAGGTCATTTTTTCTCGCCGATCAGGAATTCAGCGCGCCGGTTCTTCTGGTGGTCGGCTTCCGTCACCGCATTGGCGACGACGGGGCGGTCTTCGCCATAGCTGATCGTGTGCATGCGCCCGCCGTCAATGCCCAGGGAGACCAGGTATTCTCGGACGGACAAGGAGCGGCGTTCAGACAGGGAGCGGTTGTATTCATCGCTGCCGCGCTCGTCGCAATGTCCTTCGATCACGACGCTAAAGCGTGCATTCTCGCGCAGGTGTCCGGCCAGGGCGTCCAGCTTCGGCCGTTCCGAGGCGCGCACTTCTGAACGGTTGTAGTCGAAATAAACTTTGTCATTCCAATAGGAGCCGTTTTTCAGGAATGAGTCCGCTGTGCCCAGCGGCGCGTCTACGGGTGCCCATCCTCCGCCCAGGTTTCCCGCCCCTGCTCCAATGTCTGCGCCTCCTACGCCCGCTCCGGGGACGCCGGTTGCTCCTGGGGCGGGAACAAACAGCGGGTCGAGTTCGCCTGGGGTCAGGCCGCCGCCGGCGAATCCGTCGCCGCCAGCCAGAGCGCCGCTCTGCGAACCGGGAGGATTGTTCTGCAAGCCCTCCAGGTTCAGCTTCGGCTTCTTGCTACAGCCGACTGCGAGTACAGACACTGCCAGTGCCAAAACAAGAATCTTGCCCAAACCATTCTTCATCATCTTTTGCTTCTCCTTCTGTCCTTTACTGTTAAAAAACCGAGCCAGTTTATTTTTCATATTCCAAGGGAAACGGTGATTTCCCTCCATCTGACCAGACATAGCATCACGGCGTCACAGCCGTTCTCCCAATAGTTTATTTTCCACGATAGTGCTCTCAATCCAAGCGGCGATGCTTTGCGCTCCGATTTCATTGTGCAGGAACCAGGAATCGGAGGCCATCCAGCGTCGTGCGCTTTTGTCGCCATTGACGGTGAACAGCGCCCTGGCGTCAACCACGGCGTTCAGTCCGGCGCTGGCGCAGGACTGCCTGACTTGGCGGAGGGTGGCGTCAAACAGCGCGTGCTGACGCTCAGCCCAGCGCGCATGCGCATCCCGGTCATAGCGCCCTTCCGGTGAGTCCTGCGGGTAGATTGGGTTTGGCAACCAGCAGAGCGCCGGATAGTTGGCGGCATGCAGCAGTTCGTCGAACCGGCAGAAATCGTCTGCCAGGGCTGCTGTCCTGCGGGCGCATTCGTCGTCTGGCGCTGAGGTTCCGAATCCGCAGCGGGCGTCGCTGAAGGCAAAGGAGAAGATGACCAGCTGCGGCTCAAACGGCTTGACATCGCGCTCAAATCGCCTGCAAGCCAAGGCCGTAGTGCAACCGGCAATGCCGGCGTTCAAGACGCAGACGTCCTCTCCATTGCCCAGCCGGCGCTGCAAATTCTGCTGCAAGTGGGCCGGCCAGGAGCGGGTTTCATCCTCGCAAGACACGGTCAATTCGTCCCCTATACAGACAATGCGCACGGTCGCCTGTTCCATGTGTTCGACCTTTTCTCGCGTCATTCGCGGCGGCCAGTCACGGATGACGGCGTGTTCTGTCCAAGGTCCGCCCTTAGGGATTCTGATAAGCAGGCGGCTGCTCTGGACTGGCTCCGGCTCCGGCGGCCGGATTTGGGCAATTTCGGCGCCCACGCAGTCAGCGCAGAGGCTAGGGCGCACAGAGACGGCAAGGGCGCAATCCAGCTGCTCCTGGGAGGAAAGCAGGATAGCCTTGCCGCAATGCTGGCAAGTGATTTCCTTGGCAGGGTGGTTAGCCAGGAAGTCGTTGCAGGCGCGACAGCGCTTGGGCGGCGGCGTAGTCCTGCCGGCGGTGAGGTCACGCAGTTGTTCTTCGACCTTATAGACCCAAGTTCCCTTGCAGCCATTGACCCGGCAGGGCACTTCCTGGTCAGACAATGTCTTCAGGAGCGCGGCGCAGTCTTCGCACAATTTCGCTGGCGGCCTGGTTTGTCCGTGTTGCTTGGCGCCCAGCTGCATGCTGCGCGTCCACACCCAGGTTTTCCGGCAGGTGTGGTTGCGGCAGGGCTGCTCCATGTCCTTGGCTGAATTATAAAACGCAAAGCAATCGTTGCACATCCGATTAGGCACTGTTGGCTCTTGCCCTTCCGGGGTGGCGGCCAAGGCTTCCAGCTGGTCATGGACGCGCCAGGTCCACGTATTTTTGCAGCCATGAATCCGGCACGGCTTTTCCTGTTCTTGCAGCTTTGCGCTGCGTGCCAGGCAAGCGTCACACAAGCGGCGCGGCGGCTCTTCCAGCGTTCGCCCGGCCTTCAGGTATTCAAGCTGCTGGTAGCGGTTCCAGAGTACCGTATGCGCGCAGCCCTTGACGCGGCAGGGCAGCTGCCGGTCTTCCAAAGTGCGCAGCGTCTGGAAGCATTCCTCGCACAAGCGACGCGGCGCCGGCTTGCCTGCGGCTTCCAGCTGTTCACGCGCCGACCATGTCCAGGTATTCTTGCAACCTTTCATGCGGCAGGGCTGCTCGACGTCCTTGACGGCTTTCAATTCATCCCGGCATTTCTGGCACAGCCCCCTGGGCGGACGGTCGCCGCGGCCGGCTGCCAGTGCTTCCAGCTGCTGATAGCGATTCCAGACCCAGGTTCCGTCGCAGCCCTTCTTAGAGCAGGACAATTCCTGGTCAGCCAGCGTTTGCAGGCGGGAATAGCATTCATCGCACATCCGGTCCGAGCGCAGGTTCTTGCCGGTTGCCAGGGTGTTCATGACTGCATCACCGGAAATCCGCAGGAGATTGCGACATCCTCGCACCCGGCAGGGCACTTCCGTCGCCGGGAAAAAATCACCTAAACTGCCAAAATTGCTGCCCAAGACACAATCTCCTGAAGAACACAATCCGTTCCAGCACAAAAGACGGCGCACGCCGTTGTCCGCACATAAAATGTCATGTAACGAAAATAATATCCGTCCTGCGGTTTGCAACTTGACTGGCCCAGAAAACATGTTTTTTTCCGCTTCCTTCTGTCTTTTTCGGCCGATTTGCCCAATCGTCGGCAATTTTGGTCGAAAAAAGCGCGGCTGTAGGATATGTTATGGAAACAGGAAGCCAGCTGGCGCCGAGTCTTGCGGACAGGTGTTCGGCCATGAACGCTGGCGTCGTCCAAGTGTCATCATCGCCTTATCCCGACTATCATCCACTGTGGGAGCTGCCCATGACCAAACTTTTCTTCCCTGCTCTCCGGCGATGCAGGCTTGTCGCCGTCCTTTCACTGCTTACCGCAGTCGCTTCAGGTCAGCCAGACCAGGCTGGCCCATCGGCCGTCCTTGTCCCCGGCATGACGTCGCTGCCGGAACCGACCCTGGTGATGATTGACGGTCGGGAGAACGAGATATTTACCCGCCGGCCGACCTTTGTTCCTGGCATGGACATCATCAATGTCCACCTCTCCCATCTCGGCGGCGACAACTTCCTCTGGCGCATCGACTTCCTGGAGCCGCCGGCCTTTGACGAGGGCGTCTTCAACTTCTATCTCGACCTTGACCTTGACGTCGCCACCGGCATCCAGGCCGTTGAGCCGGAAGCGAAAACAGGGCCGCCGCCGCCCCTGGCCGGCGCTGACCTGTCCGTGACCTTTTCCCAGAACAAGTGCACCCAGCAGGTCTGGAACGCCACTGGCGCCGCTGGCGAACAGCGTGAGATTCCATTTTACATCCGCAACCGGGAGCTTTACTTCCGCACTGAACTTGCCCTACCGGCCAAGCAAGGGCGCGTATCGTTGGCGATTGCCGCCAACACCCACTCCATCGTCACTCCGGAAAAGCCCAATCCGGTCATGCGAGACACCACCCGCCGGCTCGTGATACACCGTTTTGAATTGAAGTCCGAGAAGGCGGTGCCAGACGCCTTGGACAGCGATGGCGACGGCATTCCAGACGCCGTCGAGGCGATTTTCGGCACCCGCCCGGATCGCCCGGATTCGTTCACCACCCTGGCGACGTCACCGCTGCTGCCAGCAGAACGGCGCGCCAAGCCGACGTATGTGGCTGGCATGGACATGACCGAAATCGCCGTCGCCCACGTTGCCGAAGACCGCTTCATCTTCCGCACTACATTCGCCGCCCCGCCGCCGCTGGCCGACATGGTTCACATTATCTACCTGGACACTGACAATTCTAAGGTCACTGGTCGCGACATGGGCGCTGACCACCCCGGCACCGGAACTGACGTTATGCTCTTTATGGTTGCCGGCAAAGCCTCCATCAGCCTGCATGGGGACGTGCAGAAACAATATCCCAGCAGCCAAATCAGGCATGCCCTGGTCGGCAACCACCTGTACTTATGCGCTGACCTGCCCCTCGAAGCCAGGCCGGACGGCGCTGCCTTCGGCATGTTTTCCATCACCCATACAGCCGGCACTCCCAAGCCGCCGATGAACGACAGTATCAGCCGCGTGGACTGCACTGGCATCCCCCTCGTCTCCGGTGCTAAGCAGCCTTTTGGCGACGGCTGGACAGGCACTGCTGCGATGCACCGCGCCTACGGTCTCAACCTGATCCGCCCCCTGCTCTCCCGGCCAGACTGCGTCGTCATCCCCTATGACAAACTCGAATTAGCCGGCTTTGACATCGACTACTATACCAGTCGGCAGTACGGCCACCTCAAGGCTCTGCGCCCACGCGCCGCTGCCGGACACACCGCTCCCAAAGGACGCTTCCATGTCGGATTTATGATCTTCGACCGCATGGACGGCTCTGACATCGGCTTGCGCATCAACAACCACGAGATCGCCCGTGCCCGCATCAATGCCGGCAACCTGAACTACTGGATATACTGGCTGCCCGAGGCCCGCGACTTCACTGGCGCCGAATACGTCGAACTGGTCGCCCTCGGCGGGAATGCGCCCCACCCGATCTGCAGCCTCTTCTTCTCCCCTGAGGTGCCGCCGCAGCGCGAACAATCCACCGCAGTGGACAATCTGACCATCTACATCCCGCCGGCCACGGTCGGCGAGGCCCTGGTCTCCTGGACTTCCGAGAATCTGGTCCCAGCCCGCCTGGAGTACGGCATCGGCAATTTCGAGCAGGTCTTCACCGAGCCGCGCTCCATGCTGGTGCACAAAGCCCACTTGACCGGCCTGGACCCGGCGCAGACCTACCAGGCCCGGGCTGTCGGCATTGATGCTGACGGCAGCCCGGTCTACAGCCAGACCGTCACCTTCCAGCCGCAACCCAAGCAGCCGCCCGCCACCCGCGCCGGCCGGCATCGCGTCCCCCTCGCCGTCGCCAACCCGCATCCTTTCCCTGCGGAAAACTGGCTGATTCGCAGCGGCGTCCCCTTTCCCCAAGGCGTCCTTGCCGACGCCAGCCAGACCCGTCTTCTCCACGACGGACGCGAAACGCCAGCCCAGATTGCCCCTGCCGCCTGGTGGCCGGACGGTTCCATCCAATGGCTGACCATCACCTTCGCAGCCTCGGCACCGCCCCAAGAAACAACGGAATATGTCCTCGAATACGGCCAGGAGGTCAAACCCACCCGCGCCGCTGGAGCAGACCTGGCAACGCCTGACGCTGACGACATTCTCATCCAGACTGGTGCATCATCGTTCCGAGTCAACGCCGCCGGCGAACTGGTGCTGCCGGACGGCAAGCCAGTGCGCACCCGCATCGCTACAGCTGGCGACAACGCCAGCACCCTGGCCACCGGCGAGCTGCCGGCAACCGTCATCCTTGAGGAAAACGGCCCGGTTTACGCCCGGGTGCGCTCATCAGTGACTTTCCCGGATGCCGCTGGCCAGCCGGCCCTGACCATCATCTGCCGTATAGAAGCCTGGCGCGGCGCCAAGGTGGCCAAGCTGTCCCACAGCTTCCTGGTGCAAGGGCAGCCATCCCATTCCACCTTTGAATCGATTGACTTGGAAGTGCCCGTCGCCTCGTCCGGCTGGGTCGCGTCGCGCCTGGATGGGCCGCCCCTGACCTTCTCCCAGAATGACCGCGCCTTCCAGCGCCGCGAGCATGAACTGATCGTCAACCAGGCGGAGCCTATAGAAGCCAGGCTCCTGGGTGACTTCATTGCTGGCGACAGCCTCGTCGTCCTGCGGCATTACTGGGAGCAATACCCCAAGGGCGTGAGCGTCGCCGGCGACCTTCTCCGGCTCGAACTCTGCCCAGACTTCGAGGCTGGATACTATGACAGCTTCCCGTTCAACAAGCACAGCACCAAAATCCATTTTTATCTCCACGATGGCGTGTACAAATTCCGTCGCGGGCTGCGCAAGACGCACGAGCTGCTCATCGGCACTGGCGGCGCTGCCGAGGCCGCCCTGTTCCAGCGACCGCTCCTGGCCACTGCGCCGCCAACGTGGTACTGCGACAGCAAGGCGTTCTACGAGATCGCGCCCCGTGATCCGGAAAATTTCCCCACCTACGAGGCCCATGCCGACCGCAATTTCGCCACTTACCGCCGCCAGCGCGAGGCCAGGCGCGACTACGGCATGCTCAACTTCGGCGACTGGTTCGGCGAGCGCGGCGTCCACTGGGGCAACAGCGAATATGACAACACAGCCACCTTCCTCCTCCAATACGTCCGCTCCGGCGACCAAGAATGCTTTTTCCTGGCTGACGAGGCAGAAAAGCACGTGCGCGACGTTGACATGAAGAATTGGGATCCGAATCCGCTCAACATCGGCCATGTCTACATTCACCAAGTCGGCCATCACGGCGGCTACTATGACCGCTCCCCGCCTGGCGAAGACGCCTGGGGCACCGGGAGCGGCGGCGTCACCCATGCCTGGAGCGAAGGGCATCTGTGGCATGGCTTCCTCACCGGCGACAGCGAGGCCATCGTTGCTGGCCTCAACACCGTCGACTATTACATCGCAATGCGTTTCAACCGCTTTTACGACTTCTGCGACTTGCGCGACCCGGGCTGGCATCTGATCATGAACGCCGCCGCCTACCAAGCCACTCTCAATCCGGTCTACCTCAACGCCTCCCGCGTCATCGTCGCCCGGGTGCTGGAGTTCCAGGATAAAATTCCGCGGCCACTGCCTGAACACCAAGTCGAGCCTGGCCGCACCCACCAGGTCGGCGGCTGGTCCCGCATGATGGTGCCTGGGCACTGCCATTGCGAACCAAGGCACAGGGGCAACGCCAACTTCATGATCGCGGTACTCTTGTCCGGCCTGAAGTACTACTATGCCACCACCGGCGACCCAGCGGTCAAAGCGTCGCTGATTGCTGGCGCTTATTATCTTCTGGATGAATGTTATTCCGAGGAAGTCGGCGGCTTCCGCTATACGTCCTGCCCGGCCATGAGATACAGCCGCAACGTCTCGCCTATCCTCACCGAGGGAATCGCTACCGCATTCCGTTGGACTGGCGACCAGCGCTTAGCGCACCCGTTGATTCATGGCCTGCCAGCTAATGAACGCGGTTCAGCTTACGGCAACGCCTATTATTACCGCTGCGGCCCGCGCATCCTGGCTGACATGAAGGCAGCCGGCTTGAAATGGGATTCCGGCATGGCCGTCCCAACCGAAGTCAGTGACGTCTTCAAAAAACCGCAATGGTTGGAGAAAGCCAAAAACGCCGTCGTCGTCCAGGCTGAGGATTTCTCTCGCCAAGGCGGCGGCGAATGTCAGAAAATCGGCGGGCGTCCTGGCGCCTGGGGCCAAATCGTCAGCTACTGGCATGCTGACATTGGCCACTGGCTGGAATGGGAGGTCGACATCCCCGAGGATGGCGACTACGCCGTGCGCTTCCACTACGCCACTTCCTCTCCGGAAACCCGGCGCGACTTCCTGATCAACGGCCAGCTGCCCTGCCCCCAGGCTGAAAATATCACTTTCCCAGCCACTGGCGGCTTTGGCACAAACCCGTTCGACTGGAACTATCGCTCACTGGTCGACGCCGAGAAAAAAGACCTCGCCATACCCCTCCGCAAAGGACGCCACACCATCCGCATGATCAATAAAAACGATGGGCTGGCCTTCGACTTCTTCGTCCTCTTCCAACCATGATTTGCATTGCCAAATATTTCAGGATAGTGCGGCAGTCTGGGCTTTGACATTGCCTAGTGCGGTTGCTTCACACGCCCCCCTGCGAATGGCGGGGAACCGGAGTGACAGTTCCTTCATCAGCGGGGCATTGTTAACGCCCCCGCCGGTAACAATCAGCTCGCTATGCTGACCGTATTGTTGTCGTGCGACCTGGGCGTAGCACTCTGCCAAGCTCCGATTGATCACTTTCCCGAAATCGCCGGGCGTGACCGGGATTTCGGAATGGTTCCGGTCGCAAAGCTCCTGGATTGCGACAGGCATATCAGGGGGATTGAACAACTCTGGCGAAGTCGGGTCAAAAATTCCCTTGCAATCAGATGCGTCCACAGCGGCATCAAAGGCAGCATAACTGGTGAAACTCCCCTGTTTTTTCCAATGCTGAATGCATTGTTGCTGCAGCCACATTCCAGGGAGTCCGCGGAAAGCAGTCCAGAGTCCAGGAAAGATGCCCATAGGATGGGCTTTGTCTGGAAAGGGTTTGCTTGTATCATGCTGATGTCCAAGCATGGCCCAGGTGCCCAATGAAAGAAAAAAGTCATCCGGCGCTGGGTCACCTGCCAGAAATGCCGCTGCCGTGTCGTGTCCGACTCCAGAGACAACCGGAACCCCCTGAAGAATTGTCGGGAAACGTGAATCATTGACCTGGCCGATGATTTTTCCGGAAGCGATTTTGCCGAGGAAATGGGTAGGAATCTGGAGTTTCTCCAGCATTTCTGTATCCCAACACTGCGTTTGAATGTTCATCAGCTGGGAAACCGAAGCAAGAGCCCAGTTGGAAGCCGCGTTTCCGCACAGTTCGTAATGGATTAGATCGGCGATGTGCAGCAAGGTTGATGCGCCACCAAGCAAGCCGCGTTCATGCTCGGCCAGAAATTTGAGTTGCCCCAAGGTGGAAAAGCTGCCTGCGGTTTTCCGTCCGATTCGGGATTGTAATTCTTCTGGTGGGATGATAGCTGCGATCTGCTGCGGCATGTCGGCAGTACGCTGTTCCCGGTAACTGACAATTTCACCACAGACTTTGCCATCGGCATCCAGAAGAGCAAAATCCTGTGCCCAGGAATCACAGCTGATTGACTGCGGCGTTGCATCAAGTTTGCTGCAAACAACATGAAAAGCGTCAATCAAATTGTTCAACAGCTCTTGATAATCCCAGCACAGGACGCCATGGATTGGTTGCATCGCATAGTTGAAGCGAGCCGCTTCCACCAGCTGGATTTCATTTTTTTGCCGGACGCCGATCATGATTCGGCCGCTGCCAGCGCCAAGGTCAATGGCAATATGGGATTGAGAGTTCATTTTACAGATAAATCGTTCTGCATTGGTTCAAGTCTTCTGCCTGACTACTTTCATTCCGTGATATCATAGAATTCAAACTTCTGCCAGAAGGCTAACCGCTTGAGTTTAGCAAGCTGATTGCCAGGCAAAGCGATCAGGTGATGTGTACCTCCGGTCAGGCTGTAACGGTCAAGCAATTCTGATACGTTGTTTTGACTGCGCAGCAGCCAGTAAGGCCGGTCATAATTGGGAAACAACTCCGCATCCTCGATGATTCCGGTAAAGGCAATATAGCGGAAGCCGCCTTTCCCGTTGCAGGTCAAGGTGACCAGGGTTGTTTCACCCGGCTCCAGGGTGAAATACATTCCACAGTAAGGAGCTACCCCTGGCGCCCGGAATTTCTTGTGAAGCAATTTGATTTTGCGGTCACGCCTGGCAAAGGCCGGATTACATTCCTGCATGTGTGACATCAGCATGATATCGCGCTTGAAATCCACCGTGTAGATTTCGGTGAAATTGGCCATGCCAGCGAGTTGGCGCAAGTGCGCCATCAATGCCGCCCGCAGGGCATCCCCTTCCCCTGCGTATCCCATTCCCTCAGCCATCAGGCGGTTAATCCCAAAAAAAGGAAGCGCCGGACATTTTGGGTCTTTCATCAGGTTGAGAAAATTCATTGTGAAGGCATCAGCCTGATATTTTTTCAGCAAGCCTCGCAGAGCCAAGTATCCGCGCAGGGAATTAAGATGTGTTTCTTGGCTTAATTCCGGTGCAATTTCAAAACATTTCAGGTCTTGCTGCCGCAATTCCTCTAGTTCACGGTCATCTGCAGACATGAATTCTTCCCTGAACTCGTCTACTGTCGCAGAGAAAAATTCCGGTCCCCACTGCCGGGTTGCTTGCGCGGCATCGAATTCGAAATCACCCATCCCCTTGAACATACCACCCAGGGAAACGGTGCGGATTTTCCATGCCAGCCGAGCGGCACGCGCCGCAATCAAGCAATCTGCCAGCCTGGCATTGCTCACTTCATCCTGGTAATGACCGGTGACCACAGCAAAATCGACGCCGCGCTGGAAAAGCACGTTGGTAATATCCTGGGTTCCTTGCACCGTATGATTCATGCTGAGGTCTTCGGGTCGGTAATCCTCCTTGATCCTGTCAGCGAATTGCGTGCTCCAGAGGATGATTGGAATGCCGCAATCCTGAACAAACGGAACACTCGTCAGGCTGGCTGTATAGGATAGTGGGGACATCACTATCGCATCAGGCGCCAGGTTCGCAAATCCCGCCACCGCCTCGGTCATGTCGCTTTCCGTATAGCAGGTGCGCGAGTACACGATTTCAGCCAGTTGAGAAAGCTGTTGACGCCAACAGTCAAAAACCTTGCCCCAACGCTCCATGTACGACGCCATGGTGGTCTGATACAATTCCAAGGACAAGCCAAGATAAACTACCCGCGGTTTCTGCAATGCTTTGAACATCAGGGAGCCCTTTCTACAGTTCTTCCTGGGTTTGCGAAAAAACATGACGGTTGGGAAAATCAGCTGACCTCAGACAGAAACACAGCTCATTCCAGGATAATAATGATAATAAAAATCATTTTTTCAAAAAATCAAGTTTTTATTGTTGAAAAAATCATTTCTGCCAATATATTGCTCTTCGTGTTCGGAAAATTTCGCCGTGATTTGATTGAATAACTCAAAAATGCAGGTAAAGACGGTATGGACAAGCTTCTTTCGCAGATTTATGGGTTGAGCCCGGAACAGCTGAAGGCCTACAGCGCCCATGTCATGTTGGGCGGCGGTTCCCGCGGCGGCCCGATACTGGAGCGTGGCAAGGGCGTGCGGGTCTGGGATACCGAGGGCAAGGACTACATTGACTGCACCTCGCAAAGCTGGGCCTTATATCTTGGCTATGCCAATGATGCAATCAATGCGATCATCCATGAACATATTGAAAACATGACTCACATTCACCAGGGCTTTGACACGAAGGCCCGCTACTACCTGGCACATAAACTCGCTTCGCTTGCCCCAGCAGGAATGAACAGGGTGTCTTTCACTGTTGGCGGCGGCCCGGCCATTGAGGCGGCCATGAAGATCGCCTTTAAAAATATACAGCCTTCCAGGGACTTCGTCACTCTGTTTGACAGTTATCATGGCACCACCCTGGGCACTATGGGAGCTTCCTGGATTTCAACCAAATCCATAGGTAAATTCTTTGGCGGCAGCCGCTTCCTGCCGTTGACCCGCGCCTTTGTCCGAATCCCGAATCCAGTGACTTATCGTAATCCCCTTGGCGTCGATACGGAAACATACATTGATATCTGCTTGACGATGACGCGGGAGATTTTTCAGCGCGGGACATCTGGAAAGCCTGCAGGAGTCATTGTCGAGCCGATTCAAGCCAGCGCCGGCCAGTTGATTCTGCCGACTCGCTATCTCCAGGAATTGCGCAAAATCTGCGACGAGTTCGAAACATTGCTCATCTATGATGAAATTCAAACTTTTGGACGGATCGGGGACGTCTTTGCCGCCAACCACTTCGGGGTTGCCCCGGACATTATCGTCCTCGGCAAAGGACTTGGCGCTGGATTGCCCTTGGCAGCCATCATCATCTCTGACAAGCTTGAAGGCTTCCAAGGCGATACAGAAGAGCTGCACACCTTTGCGAACCCTTCACTTTCCATGATCACTGCCGCTAAGCAACTGGAGATGTTCGAGAACGGAGTGCTGGCGAATTGCCGTGAAATGGGCGCGTACCTGGGCAGTCAGCTTTGTGCGCTGTGTGCAACCTATCCGGAAGTCGGTGATGTCCGTCAATTGGGCATGCACATCGGGGTGGAATTGGTTGACGACCCGGAATCGAAAAATCCATTGGAGAAAGAGGCCGGCGAAATCCGCAAGGCTGGATTCCGCCATGGTTTGATTTTGGGAACAGGTGGAGTCCGCCGCAATGTTCTGAAAATCAAGCCGCCACTGATCATCAACCGTAGCGAATGCGACGAAATCCTGGAAAAGTTCACTGCCTCGCTGTGTGATGTTCTGCGTAAATGAGTTCCTACCTAATGCTCCTGTTTTTTCGCCAATACCGGAAGAACCATTTTTAATCAGCCAAGGAGTTCAGCCATGCTTGATGTAAACAACTTCCGCAATCCAGACAGCGTACATTCTCCCGGGTATTTCTGGCTTACCTCTTCGCCGATGATCACGGCAAAGATGCAGGCCCAGCTGCGAGAGATGGCAGCTCACGGTGCAAAGTCGGTTTGCCTGCATCCGATTCCGCGAGAATTCCGAGTGAACTCGCGTTCGACCATGACTCCCAGATATCTTTCTGAAGAATATCATAAAATCGTGAAGGATGTAGTAGAAGAGGCCGCCCGCCTGGGGATGAATTTCTATTTGTACGACGAAGGAGGCTGGCCATCCGGCGGCGCCTGTGGGCAGGTCGTCAGGAGCAATCCGGAGAAATTCGCCTGCCGTACGATTGTCTCGGATGGCCAAGGGGGCTACAAAGTCGAGACTGCTGAAATTCTGCCTGAAGGCAAGGCAAATGCACCCATACCCAACGTCCTGGAGAAAGAGGTTATCCCGACGTTCCTAAAACTGAC
>Ga0209723_1003553_pt1 | contig 18556 bp, 20 predicted proteins | sample BiotimSIPDNA_2_FD_185750 | JGI IMG/M metagenome (GOLD analysis project Ga0209723, IMG submission 185750) | Anaerobic biogas reactor microbial communites from Washington, USA - Biogas_R2 time_0 SIP DNA (SPAdes) (version 2) | ecosystem: Engineered > Bioreactor > Anaerobic > Unclassified | place... | reverse complement strand
GTCCTTTCTGATCAAATGGCCGAAATCGTACAGGCAAATTCAAATCGTTTGTAGTTGTTTTTTTGTTCAACATATTGTAAATTATGAAGTTACAAGAAAATCAAAATTCAATAACCGGACAGTAGTGAAAATTAATTGTTTATGCCACAGAATGGACTGATGGCAGATGGGCCTTGATGATTCTATCCAAAACAGAAGATAATAAGGTTTATCGATTTTGGACAATATCACCGAATGACCCAAGGCATTGGATGAGTGATAAATTAGAGTATCCCGATTCGATGGAAAGTCAACCTATAGCAATGGAAGTGATAGATCGCGGTAATGAGAAAAACGGCTCGTACATTTGGATCGAAAAACCGAAACAAATACAATTGACAAAAAAACCAATGCCCACAACAATACAATAATAAACTGGAGTATTTCAATGGATATCCGGGCGGAAAAATCGAATAAACTCGTCGTATATGCAGCATTGATTTTGTGTCTCATTTGTTCAGTATCGTTTTCGGTTTACTTCAGATATAAAAAGGCAGCCGCCTGGAGGGAAGGTTTAATCACGATGTATGGTCGGTATGAGACAGAGAACGGGTATGTTATCAGGGTATCTAAAAAGCCCAAAACGCTGCTTCAATTCAGTGTCCAGAACCCGGAAGGCAAAATCGTAATTGATTCGAATAAGGCTGAAATTGTTATGGATTCTGAAACGTTTTTAATCTCTTTTAGTGTTGTTCAACGATGGAGCCTCTATTGGGATCGCCAGACAGAGTATTTGTGGGTTGACAGCAGTGACAGAGGTGTCTATGTGTGGGTAACACAACCCGATGGGGGTTATATCATGGGAGGACCTTCGTTGGTGAAAGATGAAGAGGATATCCCTGAACAAATTCGGAAGTCTAAAAACTACCATCTATGGTAGTTATACCAGGAAAACAAAACGAAATCAGACATTTTATCCAACCAACAAGAAAATTGAGACAATAAACACAACCGAAAAGACAACACGGTACATTTACGACGGCCGGCTGGTGAATGGCTTCAACTTAATGAAGGCCAGTCACCTATAAAAATGGAAATACGAGGCACTTATGACAAAGTATCAGTTACGAATCTGTCTTTGCGTGTGTGTGAGGTTCCTGACCGGGTGTAATGTGAAGAATCCGGAATCCGGGCTGGAGGCGTTTTATAATAGCGCGGACGTGGCCACCCTACAAACTGTTAACGAGAATTAACATGAAAAAGAGTATTAATAACCCAAATAATGCAGCAAATGTGGAAGAAATAAACAGAAGATACAAGTATATATGCGCTTTGCTTGAAGCTCAACAACATTACTCTGAAAAATCATGTGAATATTCTAACATCAAAATTGCCATTGCAACGATTCTATTTCAAATGGAACAACAGAATGAAAGTGCAAAACAAAAACTGTCTGAAAAGCAAAAACAAAGATTGCATGATGTCGAAAGTTGTATGCAAAAAGAATATGGCTATATTTCTTCCGGGGAAAATATGCAAGAAGACATAAATGAAACCATTGTTTCTGGTTCAATTACTTTTTTAAGAAGGCTGCTCGGGCAGTATGAAAATAACAAAGACATTTACGAAGCATTACAGTGTTCGGTTAACGACTTAGAAGAAACAAGTGGTCAGAAAGAACAGTTCTTTGTATTTTACAAAAAAATTTAGATAGCCCTGTATAGATACTGTTTTCAATTTGCGTTTTACATTCGCATGTAGAGTCCGCCGTTGACGGCGAGGTATTCGCCGGTGATGAAGCCGGCGGCCTGGTGACTGGCTAAAAAGAGGATGGCTTTGGCGACGTCTTCGGCGGTGCCGTTTCGGCCCAGCGGCGTTTCGTCGGCGATCTTTTGGCGGCGCTGGGGGGTGGAAAACTGCTCGTGAAAGCGCGTCTCGATCAGGCCGGGGACGACGCAGTTGGCGCGGATGCGGTACGGGCCGAATTCTTTGGCCATCGCGATGGTCAGCGTATGCACGGCGGCCTTGGCCGCGGCATAGACGCCGGAGCCGCCCCCGCCGCCGTGGTGGCCGGCGACCGAGCCGACATTGACGATGCAGCCTTTAGAGACCTTTAAATGCGGAAATGCCTCGCGCGTCGCCAGAAACGCACTGCGAACATTCGTCGCGAACACGTCCTCATAAAAGGCCAGCGGCATCTGCTCGATATCCACCCGGTCGATGAGCGTGCCGGCGTTGTTGACCAGCACATCGATCCCCCCGGCCAGCCGTGCGAAGGCGGCGACCATCTCCCGCACCTGGGACTCATCCCGCATATCCGCCCGCAGCAGACAGCCGTCGGCGTGCGACAGCACCTTGCCGAGCGTCGCTTCCGCCCCGTCGGCCGTGCGAAAATAATGCACGCCGACATAAGCTCCCTGGGCGGCAAATAGCTCAGCGGTTGCCGCCCCGATGCCGCTGCTGGCGCCGGTGACGAGGACTCTTTTGCTGCGTAAATCGCTATAGTGCATGGAGATGCTCAAACAACTCAAATTTTTCGGTTCTCAAGACCGTTTATCAAGCCCGAAAGCATTCTTGATATTTCTTCTAAATCATTTTTCAGAGATTCGTGCCATCCGGTGTTCAGAAATCTTCGCCTGGCAGCCAATTCCAGCAAAGGAACACATTCCTGTACAGAGCCGCGGGCTATACCAAAAAAATGCTTTCGATCATTTTTTGTGAACCGTCCATTGCCTTCAGCAATATTGGCCGAAATTGACACTGAAGCCCGGTTAAGTTGATCACGAAGGAAATAATAGCCTTTCGGAAACTCGGACGTTGCTGTACATATTTTATCAGCGAAATCAACCGCTTTCTGATAAACGACGAGTTTTTCAAATGCGAAAGCCATATTCCCTTTCCTTTGAAAGTAGAGAGTGGAAAGTAGATCGCAGTAGCTCGGCGTTGAATTACCAGAACGATTGCAAAAAAAAGACAACTCTTCTCTAATTTCAACTCTCTACTCTCTACTGCTCTGATTTTTGCCTACGGCAAAAATCGGGGTGAAAGGATTCGAACCTTCGGCCTTCTGGTCCCAAACCAGACGCTCTAGCCAAGCTGAGCTACACCCCGAAAAGGTGATGAGACTATACCTATTGGGGCGGGGGAATGCAAGAAAATCATTTTTCGTGGAAAAGAATGGGCTTTTTTGGTACTATCGCCGCCATGATGAATACAGAACGGATATATATCTCTTCCGTCGATGACACGGAGGCCATCCAGCGGGCCGGGCGGCTGCTTCGGGACGGGGCGATTGTGGCTTTGCCGACCGAGACGGTCTATGGGCTGGGGGCCAAGGCCGAGCCGGGGGTCCTGGCACGGCTGGACGCGATCAAGGGCCGTCAGGCGGACAAGCGGTATTCGCTGCATATCGGCTGCCTTGAGGATTTGGCTCGCTATGTGCCCCGGCCTACGCTTCAGGCCAAGAAACTGATGCAGACGATGTGGCCGGGGCCGATGACGATTATCTTTGAACCCGACAAAGAATCTCTTGAGATAATCCGAGCCGCGCTGCCCCCGGAAACGTATGAACTATTGTATCGGGACGGGTCCTTGGGCGTCCGGTATCCGGATAATCCGGTGGCGTGTGCGGTTTTGAAGGCGGCGGTTGCACCGATAGTCGCGCCCAGCGCCAATCCGGCCGCACAGGCTCCGGCCGTGAGTGCCGATGAGGTCGCGGCCTATTTCAACGGGCACATCGAGATGATTGTCGAAGCGCCGGGGTCGTGTCGGCATCGGCTCAACAGCACGGTTGTCCGCGTCGGCGAAAAAGGCGTAACCGTATTGCGTGAAGGAGTTTACAGCCGACCGCAAACGCTTGAGGCCGCACGGGTGCACCTGTTGTTTGTCTGCACGGGCAACACCTGCCGCAGCCCGATGGCCGAGGCTCTGTGCCGTAAATATTTGGCAGACAAATTCAATTGCGACCTTGACGCGGTAGAGGAGTTCGGATATACTATCATATCCGCCGGCGTTGCGGCTTTTGAATCGATGCCTGCCAGTCGTCATGCGTTGGAAGTCAGTCGGCAAAAGGGAACGCCGCTGGACAACCATCGCAGCAGTCGTTTGACCGCAGCGATGATTCAACAGGCCGACCTGATTTTTGTGATGAATGAGAGTCATTTGCAGTACATCAGGCAGACCGCCGCGGAGACGGAATCGAAGTGTTATTTGCTGGACGCTTCAGGCGAGATCGCAGACCCTGTCGGGTACGACTTGGATGTCTATCGCTCGTGCGCCGAACAGATTGAACGTTCTATTAATGAGAGGATGAACGCATTATTATGAAAGTAGCGATTGCCAACGATCACAGAGGGCACAAGGCCATCGAGGAAATCCGGGCGATTATTTCCCAGCTTGGGTTTACCTGTGTGGATTTATCGACGCAGAATGAACAGGCAACCGATTACCCGGACAGCGCCTTTATCGCGGCCAAAGCCGTGACCGACAAAGAGGCCGACCGGGCGATTCTGGTGTGCGGAACGGGCATCGGGATGTGTATCGCGGCCAACAAAGTCAAGGGTATTCGCGCGGCCCTGTGCTATGACGAACTGGCGGCGGGTCTGTCGCGTCAGCACAACGACGCCAACGTGCTGTGCTTGTCGGGCGACCTGATCGGCTCGACGATGCTGCGTAAGATCGTGGAGGCTTTTTTGACCACGGATTTCATCAATGGGCGACATCTTCGGCGAGTGAAAAAAATTCAGGCCATCGAAGAAGGCAACGACCCGCGTCAGATCACGTCGGATCAATAGCACAACGACGGGTATCGAACCACTTATCACAGGCCGGCGGCATCACCCGTCGGCCTTTTTTTTTGGATGCCTCATACGGAAGGGAGTTATGCCTCGTGCGGCCGGCCGCGAGGTCAGGGGGTTTCGGCCTGCGAATCGCGGCGTTCGAATGCCATTGCATAATCGCGGCGCTGCTGGTGGGTTGGGTTGCGAACAATGAGGGTGTATTCGCCGTCTTCGGGCAGGATTAGACTTGCCTTACGGAGATTGTTGTCATCGTCGGTTTCGGAAAAAAGGACAGTCCCATCGGGCGACCGCACTTCGAGCAATACATTGAATCGCGGCCTTTCCTCCGCAAACAGCAGCGTCCCGATGCGAATCTGCTTGCGATGCCACGTCAGTGTCACGACCAGTCGCTCCCCTTTTTTCGCGGCGATGCGGTAGCTGTGGCGCTGATCGGAATCCATCGTCTCATACGCCCATCCGGCCGCAGCAGAGAGCATCGTCTCAGGCCGGATGCGCCCGGCGTCAAGCACATTGATAGCGCGTCCGACATCCAGCCGGCCGTAGCCGCGATCCGGATGCCAGACATTTTCGTCCGGGTGCGTCAGCCGGTTGGACTTGCCCAGAAGATTCGGGTCGGCGGAGTTAACCAGAATCGCCTTGATCGTCAGGCTCTTGTCGCCATACGGGGTTTCAGTTTGGGCGGCGCGTTCCATCAGCAGCGCAGCGGCGCCGGCAGTGTGCGGCGCAGCAAAGCTGGTTTCCCCCCGCGTCGAACCGGAAGCCGCCCAGACAGCGTCTCCCGATGCCGCCGGAAGCATCAATCGATGCGCGGGCGCCATCAATTCCGGCTTGCGGCGGCCGTCAACCGTTGGGCCGGAATTGGAAATCGAGCCGGTCTTGAACCAACGCCCGTATTCATCCAGCGCCAGCCCGCCGGTGGTCACGCCGTTGTGCCCGTCGCCGAAGATGGTGACGGCCGATTCACTGTTGCCGGCGGCATTGGCAAAAAATACATCGTAATGCTCGGCGTAATAATCGTACAGATTGGCCCAAACGGAAGTGCCGTCGGGCTTGCTCGATGTGCTGGGCAGTTGAATGCCCGTGACCACAACGCGGCAGCCCTGGTTGACGACCATCGCATGCAAGGCGCGTTCGACCACCGAAGCCGAGATGGAGCCGTCGGAAAGACGAACGCTGTGCAGCGTCGCACCCGGCGCAACGCCCTTGCATTCGGCATAGTCCGCCCCGCCGCGCGACACGACGATGGCGGCCACCTGAGTGTCATGCGAGGTCGCGGCGATGCCTTTGCCGCTGAAATCATAATTGGTGATGATGCGCTGGCCGTCGGGCAATGAAAACGCTTCGTGAGAGGCGCGGGCGTTGCCCGAAGAAAGCATGGCGATGTGAATGCCGCTGCCGGTAACACCCTGCCGATGCACCACGCGGGCGTTTATCCCCTTGGACTCAACCGATTCCACCAGTCCCCATGCTGCCGCGCAGAAAACACAGACAATTGCCGCGACAAACATAACTATTGTGTTGAGCGGAACTCGATGTGAGCCTTCTGTTGGCACAATCAGCCTCCGATTGAATGGCACAATACGCTGCAAAATAAAAAGAAGCGTCTCGAAAACGGGACGCTCCTTCTTGTCATTCAGTTTCTTTGTTGCTGACCAGGGTATAGACCTGTTCAGGCGTTTCGGCCTTTTCAAGCTGGGCTTTGAACTGGGCGTCCAGCAACAGGCGGCTGATACGCGCCAGCGCCTGAATATGCGGCCCCGTCTGATCGGGCGGCGAGACCAGCAGCACGATAATCTGCACGGGCTTGTTATCGATACTTTCAAATTCTATCGGGGCGGAAGCGATGCCGATGGCCATCACCAATTCCTTGACCGCGGCGCATTTGCCGTGCGGGATCGCGATGCCGGAGCCGATACCGGTGCTGCGCGTTTCTTCGCGCGCCAAAACCGCTTCCAGCGCCTCGGTGCGGTCGCTGACCAGACCCGTATCCGCCAAAACATTGACAAGCTCTTCAATCGCGGCCCCTTTGTCCTTGCTGTTCAGAGGCGCCTTGATACAGGTCGGCTGAAGTATCTGTGTTAGCAACATAATTCCACTGCTTTTGCAATAAAGGTTACGGATAGTGACTGACAAACAAACCGTCCCTTATAGCGTTTTGCAGGACACATTGCAACAGGTTTTTTAAAAAGATTTTAGGTTCCCTGCGTCATCGGTCTGTTCCCAACAGCGCCGCAATCCGATTCGTCTAAACCTTTTAATATAATTTACTTATATCGCTGCCGCATGAATTTCAACCGGCGCGGCGTGTTTTTTGGCCAGATGCGTCCGCTGTTTGATCGTCCGAACCGGAATGGGCAACTGCTCTTGGGGCAAGTCGGCCATCCGCACGGCCTCGGCGGCGGTTTCAGCATACAGATCGGCTCCGATCTCTTCCCACAGTCCTTCGGCCCGCAAAAAGACCCCGCCGGACAGCATGATTCGCATCTGCGGCCAGGCATTGACGCCGCGAATACGGTCAATCAGTTCACGAACAGCCGGGGCCTCTTTACCGTTAAACCCATACAGCAAAAGAACATCGGGAGCGTACTCGTGAATAAACTCCAGAATATCCTCATTATTGACAGTGCCGCCGAGAAATCGACTGCTCCAGCCGTCGCTCTCGAACAAATCCGAGGTCATCTGCCCGCCCAGTTCGGCCTGCTGCGAGTCAGCGGTGACAATCACAATTCGCTTGTCGCTGCCGGCCCGACGCGGGAGCTTGTTCTGCAACTGATTGACAATGCTGCGGTTGATCCGCGACGCCATCGCCTCCTGAGCGGGGGTGATGCGATCCTCTCGATAAAGATTGTCAATCTCCACCATAATCGGCCATATTACATCCATATATATTTGATGGGCGGGAGTGCCGATTTGGAGGGATTCTTCGATAATAGAACGGCAGGAAAGCCGATCACCGGACAACAGGGCATTGAGATAACGCTCGAGAACGAATTGCTTGACCATTGTTTCCTCTTTTTTCTAAATTGACCGTGTTAACATTTTCAAGGACGACTTATTCTCATTTTGTTAATTTAGGCAACTTCAACTACACCAAGACTATCGGAGCTTGCTCTAAAAATTCTTTAGCTAAAATGGGCAATTTGGGATAAATGGGAAATCTAAGTCAATGTCGCTGACAATTAGCTTAAGTCGCTTTAATATATAAACTTACATCCTATTTTTACAAATCTAAGCGCCGATAATACTTCGCAAAAACAGGCTAAGATGCGAACTTAAAATAAATATGAAAAATGTTAAAATGGGCAATTCAAAACAAACTCTTTTTAGTAATAATGCTTTTGAAGAAGTTCCGCCTCATCGGTCGATACAAGAAAGCAGGCACTTAACAACGGTGGAGTCATAGCGATGCTTGAAGCGCTCGGCGCAAAAACAATAGTCGGCATAGAACGGTTAGGCCAATTCTGGCGATTCGCGGGCGGTGCGCTCGGGGCGATCGCCAAGACGGCGGTCCACCCGCGATCTTATGGCTTGGTGCTGACCCAGATGAATGTCATCGGCGTCCAAAGCGTCCCGGTGGTGATGGCGACCGGTGCGTTTGTCGGGATGATCCTGGCGATTCAGGCCTACGGGCAGTTGGCGGCGATGGGCCTGGAAGAGCGGCTGGGCGTACTGATTAATATTGCCGTGGTCAAGGAGCTTGGCCCGGTGCTGGCGGCGGTGATGCTGGCCGGGCGCGTCGGCGGGGCGCTGACGGCCGAGTTGGGCACCATGAACGTCACCGAACAAATCGCCGCCGTGCGCAGTATGGGGACTGACCCGATGCGGTATCTGGTCGCCCCGCGGGTGCTGGCCTGCCTGCTGCTAACCCCTTTCTTGATCATCTATGCGGATTTGCTCGGCATTCTCGGCGGCTATTTCATTAGCGTCTGGCAGCTTAAAATCAACGCCGGGGCCTATTGGGAATACAGCGCCCAAGGCGTCGAATTGTGGGACGTCGGCACGGGAATCCTGAAAGGCTTTTTCTTCGGCGGCGCAATCGCGCTGATCGGCTGCTATAAAGGATTCACCTGCCGCGAAGGGGCGCAGGGCGTCGGCCAAGCCTGCACCGAGGCCTTTGTCGGCAGCTTTATGGCGATTCTGGCGATGAATTATGTCTTCGCTGTCGTGCTGGACGCCATCTATAAAAGCTTCTGGTCTCCGCGTTCGCTGCTGTAAAGCCAGCCCAAAAAAACCACTTGCATTCGGCCCCTGTCCGGGTAGGATAAAATCATCCGAAACCCTTACAAACGGGAGACTATCATGGCACAGACAATTCTGATTGCAATCGCCGACGGCACCGAAGAACTGGAGGCCATTACCCTCATCGACGTCCTGCGTCGGGCCGGAGCAAATGTAACCGTCGCGTCTGTGGGCGACTTACAGGTGACCACCTCGCACGGCGTCAAACTGACCGCAGACGTCACAATCGCCGACTGCCGCGGTCGGGAGTATGACTGCATCGTCCTGCCCGGCGGGATGCCCGGCGCCGAACACCTGCGCGACAGCACGCCGCTGGTCGAACTGCTCAAGACACAGAAACAACGCGGCGGCTGGTATGCGGCCATCTGCGCCGCACCGGCGGTCGTCCTGGCTCACCACGGGCTGCTGGGCAAAAAGGCGACCTGCTACCCATCCTTTGCCGACCGGCTGCCCGATCAATCCATGGCGCATCATCGCGTCGTGGTGGACGGCAGATGCATCACCAGCCAGGGGCCGGGAACGGCACTGGAGTTTGCGCTGGAACTGGTCCGCCGCGTCATCTGCCCCGACCAGACCCAACACGTCGCTGCCGCCATGCTCACAAAACCATAAGGTGACAAGCGTATCATTTCGTCCGGGCCGTCGGGGTGGAATGCGTTTACACCCTTATTCGGAAGGCTGGGGGATGCGTTTGAGCGGAGCCGGGTCGGTGAAGAACTTTTCGATTTTCAAGCCGGCCTTGACAAATGCCTGTATGTTTTTGGGACTGTCCGTCAAAATCACCACGCCATCTCGCCGCTCGTGCTTGACCATGTCCGGCTTTTCGGCCAGCAGCTTACCGATGGTATCGGCATTCATCACCGCCAGCACAAGATTCGGCTCGGTCTGCTCGACCCGCAAAAACAGATGACCTGGGATCAGGTGGAATTTGATCCAGTCTCCCAATTTAATTTCGTCATCCTCGGCGGGATAGAAGTCAAAAAAACGCGCCCCGTCCAGATCAACCAGATGCGCAACAAGTTTGCTTTTGGGGGCATCTTTTTCGTGGATGGTCAACTGATACGATTTGGCTTTTTCATCCGGCACAAATTCCCACACCGTCTCGTCTTCCTGCTGCCATTTGCCCGCAATAGCCGGGTCGAAAATCAGCGTGTCGTCGGTATAAAGCTCATGAAGCGACGGCACACACCCCAGCAACACCAGCAACACCAAACTTATCCCATAACGTATCTTCTTCATAACAATCTCCTTTCTTTCGATCTACTTTTTTCTACTCGCCGGCCGTTCCGATGTTTATATTATCCCGCGCCATATTATCATTGCAAACAGGAAAATCCTTGCAATCTCATCCGTTTAGTAGAATCATAAAGGAATGGTAAGTATAGACAAAGCCCGTAAATTTGATGCCGAACGAGCCGCGATGGTGCAGTTTCACCTTCGCGGGCGCGGTATTGCCGATCTTCGCGTACTGGATATTATGGGACGGCTGCCGCGCGAGGCCTTTATTACCCCCGGCTACGCAAATCAGGCGTATGCCGATAATCCCCTGCCCATTGGCGTCGGCCAGACGATCAGCCAGCCGTATATCGTCGCCCTGATGACCCAATGTCTTACACTGACCGGCACAGAGGAGGTACTGGAGATTGGCACTGGAAGCGGCTATCAGACGGCGATCTTGGCGTCTCTGGCCCGACGGATCTATACCGTCGAACGATTCTATGAGCTGGCCGAGTCGGCTCAGGCCGTGCTGGCCCGATTGGGGTTTGACAATATCGAGTATTACATCGGCGACGGCAGCGGCGGCTGGCCAGACGTTCGCACGTTTGACCGCATCATTCTGACCGCCGGTATTCCCGACATCCCTGGGCCCCTGCTCGACCAGCTTGCCGACCCCGGCTGGCTCGTCGCCCCCGTCGGCCCCGAAACGTCCCAGATGCTTCAGATCGTTGAGAAAAAAGAAGGTCGGATTACTACACAATCTGTATGTGCCTGCCGGTTCGTTAAACTCATCGGCAAGTACGGGTTTAATGCTTAACGGATATTAAACAGCTTATTTTCGTTGGGCGACAAGGAGGGCCGCCAGCAGGATATGGCGGAGTTTGTCTAACTCAAGACTGTCGAGGTAGTCTTCTGTAAAGTCCAACGGCACCGGTCCGTCAAAATGCAGAATCTGTTGCTTGACCTCTTCCTTGGTCATCTCCGCAACCGCCGTACACATCGTTTCAATCGTCACATCCACCGCCATAAGCTATCGTTCCGTGTTTTTAGAGTATCAACAACCCGTCTGTTCTATTCTATCGGAATTTATGAGCGGCACTTTAATGTCAATTTGGAATGTGTCGCGTGAATTTCTCGTGCGGCTCGTTTGTCATTGCAACACCGTGGTTTTCGCGGTATTTTACGGAGATGAAAACCGAGTTGCTCGATTATGTTTTGCCGGAGGAGCTGATTGCTCAGACGCCGGCCGATAAACGCGGGGCCTCGCGGCTATTGGTGATGAATCGAGCCGACAATTCGCTGCGGGATCGGATGTTTACCGACCTGGTCGAGTACCTGCGGCCGGGCGATTGCCTGGTGCTGAACAACACCAAGGTCCTGCCCGCGCGTTTTTACGCCAAAAAGCCCACCGGCGCGCGTCTGGAAGGCTTGTTCGTGGCCGAAGACGACCGCGGCGGATGGCGCGTCCTGCTCAAAAACTCCCGCAAGATCAGCCCCGGCGATACGCTGGTCCTTCTGGATCGCCGCCGAGAGCCGGCGTATGAGGTTGTCGCGGCCGAGCGTCTTGAAGACGGTCTCTGGCGGCTGGCGGCCGAGCCGGGAGGCATGTCGCCGCAAGCGGTTCTCCAGCAGATCGGGTTTGCCCCGCTACCGCCCTACATTAAGCGCGGTTCTGACAGTCCCGAGACCGAAGACGACCTGCGGCGTTATCAGACGGTCTATGCTGACCGACCCGGTGCGGTGGCGGCGCCGACGGCGGGTCTGCATTTCGACATGCCTCTGCTTGGCCGGATTGAAGCAATGGGCGTCACGTTGGCGTATATCACCCTGCATGTCGGTATCGGGACGTTTCGCCCCGTGCAGGCCGAGACGCTGGATGAGCACCCGATGCATGAGGAATTTTACGAGATCGGCGAAAAAGCGGCCGCTGTCATCAATGCCGCCGCCGCGGCCGGCGGACGCATCATCGCAGTCGGCACCACCTGCGTCCGCACGCTCGAAAGTGTCGCCGACGGCCGTTCTGTGCGTGCAGCTTCCGGCCATACCCGCTTATTTATCACGCCGGGCAGCACTTTCAAGATCGTCGATGCGATGGTGACCAACTTCCACCTGCCGCGGTCCACCCTGCTGGCCTTGGTCGGGGCGTTTGCCGGACTGGACAATATTATGGCCGCCTACCGCCACGCCATCGCACACCAGTACCGCTTCTATTCCTATGGCGACGCGATGTTAATTATTTGATTTTTTGCCTTGTTGCGGCCGGAAATTTCGTTTATACTAACACACGGCTCTTTGGCAAGAAAATATATTTAATATATCCGGGCTGAAGATATTACGTTTTAGCGACACTATCCCACGTAAGACAGCGAATACCCCCCCCCCTCTGTTCGGGGTACCGTACACAATTGACGATTGATTATTTCTCTCTTCTAGAGGTTCTCGCCCGGTAATATAGAAAATACCAGGTTATAGTTTTAAAAAGCCTGCGCCGTTGCAGGCTTGGAAATAATAGGCAATTCAATGGAAAGGCAAAAGCATGATGAAAAGAGTACTGATATCGGTATTGATTATGGGGGCGATACTGGCAGCCCCTGTAAGCGCTCAGCAAGCAGCCCCTGCGGCGTCTGCAGCCCCTGCAACACGAGCGGAACCAGAAAAGGGACTTAAGGATTTGTATGCCGGGTCATACATGATTGGTACGGCAGGGGACCTGCCAAGGGGATATTCCGAGGCCGAACTGGCGAATATCAAAAAGCACTACAACATCGTGACTCCGGAAAACTGTATGAAGCCGCAGCCAACGCATCCCTCCGAAAACACCTACAACTTTACCACCCCCGATGCATTGGTGGAGTGGGCCCAGGCCAACGGTGTCAAGGTTTGGGGACATACTTTGCTGTGGCATTCTCAGACGGGCCAATGGTTTTTCCAGGGCGAAAATGGTCAGCGGGCAACCCGTGAATTGTGCCTGGAACGTCTGAAAAAACACATTGATACCGTCGCCGGACGCTACAAAGGGAAAGTAATCGGCTGGGATGTGGTGAACGAAGCGATTGAAGATCGCAATGCAGGCCGAACTGAAAATCTGCGTAACAGCAGTTGGTATACGGCGGTTGGTCCGGACGTTCTGACGATTGCATTTAAATATGCAAAAGAGGCGGATCCCGATGCCCAATTGTACTACAATGACTACAATATCGAACAGGGTGCCGTTGCCAACACAGGCAAGCATGCCAGCTCCCTGCTGCTGCTCAAGCGTCTGATCGCAGAGGGCGCGCCGATTGATGGTGTCGGTATCCAGGGTCACTGGCACCTTGATTCGAACTTAGCTGATGTTGAACAGGCGATTAAAAACTATGCCGCATTAGGTCTTAAAGTCGCTATCACCGAACTGGACGTGACCTCGACAGGAGACAACAGCGGTGCCTTCGGCGTGCGGGGCGGTGGCAGAAACATCCCGCCGGAGAATTACGAGAAACAGGCCGAAGTATACAGGCAACTGTTCGAAATCTTCAATCGTCATGCGGATGTTGTCGACCGTGTGACGTTCTGGGGCGTGAACGATAACCGTTCATGGCGAAGAGGTCAGGATGCGCTTCTGTTTGACGGCCAGATGAATCCCAAACCGGCGTTCTGGGCCGTTAATGATGCCGCTCCCAAGAAAGAAGACAGTGCGTCTTCGGCAGCGGCACAACCAGTTTTCCGAATGATAGAAGACGGCGGTACAGGCCTTCATGAAGCGGTGATGGTTTCTGAGAGTTCATTGCCCGAGTTTACTGTTTTTCGTCCCAAAGAGTTGGGCGTTATCGCCAACGACAATAAGCTTCCGATTATTGCTTGGGGCAATGGGGGATGCGCAAATTCACCCAGTGGGCATTTGAATTTCTTATCTGAAGTGGCCTCCCACGGCTTCCTCATCGTCGCAATTGGCCCAATGCCGCAGGAAGGTTCAGGTCAGCGTCGTGGAATGGGCGGGGGTATGCCTGCCGGTGGCGGTATGCCGGGCGGTGGTGCTCGCGGCGGAATGCCGGCTGGCGGTGCTCGCGGCGGAATGCCGGCTGGCGGTGCCGGAGGCGGTATGCCGGGTGGTATGCCTGCCGGCGGTATGCCGGGCGGTGGTGCTCGCGGTGGAATGCCGGCTGGCGGTGCTCGCGGTGGCGCCGGGGGTGCCGGCACATCGAGTCAGTCGCAGTTGATTACGGCCATTGACTGGGCCATTGCTCAAAACAGCAACCCGTCAAGCATCTATTACAATAAGATCGATACAACGAAGATTGCCGTCGCAGGAATGTCCTGCGGGGGAATACAGGCGTACCAAGCCGCTCCCGACCCGCGCGTAACGACGACGATGATTTGCAACAGCGGCCTGTTTGACGGCGGCGGCGGAATGGGAGGTATGCCAGCGTTGGGGAAGGATCACCTTCAGAAACTTCATGGCTCTGTCCTCTTTCTTCTCGGCGGCGAGTCGGATATTGCTTATGCCAACGGGATGGATGACTTCAAACGGATTGAAAAATTACCGACCTTCGTAGGCAATCTCGGTGTTGGACACGGCGGAACCTATATGCAGCCGCACGGCGGAGACTTTGCCAAAGTTGCTTCGGCCTGGGTCAAGTGGCAGTTGCAGGGTGACCAGGAAGCCGCCAAAATGTTCACGGGCGATCCTTGCGGCGTGGCGAATATGCAAGGCTGGACTGTCGATAAGAAGAATATCCCATAAGTCTTAATGTTGACAGATGACCATTCCTCCGGGCCGGCATTGACCTTTGCGTTGATGCCGGCCCGATTGTGTTAATCGGCCTCTTTCGATTCATTCCAAGCCGTTTTCGCCCTTATAGCTTGGGCAGATAGTCTCTTTCGCGGTACTCGAAATAATCAAAATCCGCAGGGTGGTTCGTGCCGGACATGTCCTGGCAGGCCATGCCGACAAAGTTGCCGGTAAAGTTGCACTGGCCCGGAGCAACGGCTTCGTCGGAGAGAATGCCGGCGTCGAACTGCTGGTCCAGCCAGTTCCAGTGTTCGTCCTCGCCTTCCACGCGATAGGCAAAACAGAGCCGTTCGTAGTCAATCTCGACGCGCAGATGAACCGGTTTGCCCGCGGGAATGGCAATCGGGGCGGTAAACGCATCGGTCTGCACGGCGTCGGGGATGCAGGACATAACGCGCAGATGTTTGCCCAGTGTTTCGTCGTGCGAAATAAACAGGTAGTGCAGCTTGGTACTGTTGTAGTAACAGATCAGCCCGGCCATCTGCTGGTAATGTTTCGGTTCGAATTCGATGACCGTTGAGGCACTGACGCAGTGCGACTGCTGCCGTCTGGCGACCAGCGACTGTTTAAACAAGCACCCGACGGATTCACGGCCGTAGAGACGCAGAAAACCGGGTCGAGCAGTGAGCGAGAAAAGCTCATCGGGCCAGGGCGTGCGCAGCCATTGAAAATCAATCGGCAGCCGGGGCGCGTCAAACTCTTCGCGTGCCGGCGGTTGGTCGAACGTATGTTCCGGTAAACCGGGGGCCGGCGTCTGGAGCGTTGGAACGCCTTGGCCGTCAAGCGTGCGCAACCAGTCGTCCTCGGACCACACCATTTTTTGAATAGCCGTTTCGCGACCGAGTACGCAACGGCCGCGATTGCGCAGGGGCCGGCCGCACAGATAGACCATGTACGTCTGGCCGTCCTGCGTATCCACAATGCTCGCATGACCGGCTCGCTGCAGTTCGACATCCGGGCGGAAACGCGAGGTGATCACATACTTGTCGGGGTGCAGTTCGTACGGCCCGGCGATGCTGCGTGAACGGGCCAAGGTGACCGCATGACCCCACCCCGTGCCGCCTTCGGCTGTCATTAAATAATACCAGCCGTTGCGTTTGTACAGATGCGGGGCCTCGGTAAAGCCGATGGATGTGCCCTTGAAAATATTGACCCGTTCGCCGATCAGTTTACGCTGCTGAACCGAATATTCCTGCAGCACGATGCCTGCAAACCGGTTGTGCCCGGGGCGATAGTCCCAGAGCATATTGACAAAGTATTTGCGTCCGTCATCGTCATGGAACAGGGACGGATCAAAGCCGCTGCTGTTCATATAAACCGGATCGGACCAGTCCCCATCAATGGTCGGGCAGGTCACGAGATAATTGTGATAGTCACGCAAAGACGCCCCGCCGGCGCCGCCGAAACTCGAGCTGCCGAAACGCTTGACATCCGTATAAATCAGCCAGAACAGGCCGTCGGCGTAACTGAGACAGGGTGCCCAGATACCGCACGAGTCCGGATCGCCCAGCATATTCAACTGGCTGGCACGGTTGAGCGGGCGCGTGAGCAAACGCCAGTTGACAAGGTCGCGCGAGTGGTGAATCTGCACACCCGGATACCACTCGAAAGTTGAGGTTGCGATATAATAATCGTCGCCGACGCGAACGATGGACGGATCCGGGTTAAAGCCGGGGAGTATCGGATTTTTAATCATTGTGTGTTCTCCTTTTTTGCGGAGGCCTCAGCGCGGCGCAGGGCCAAGGCCTGTTCGATTTCACTGACGCGTTTTTGGTCGAGCGGATAAATCCACAAAGCGGCTCCCTTAAGCAAGGCGACAATACCGGGTGCGATAGAGAAGGCCAGCGTGATGCCCAGTAGGGCTTTGGGAGTCTGTTCGATACAATCCATTCCTTCAGGGGGTTTAACATAGCCGAAGAATACCAAAAACCACGGAAGCAGAACGCCGCCGACCATGACACCGGTTTTGATCGAAAACAGCGAGGCGGAGAACACAAGCCCGGTGGAACGGCGACCGAATTTCCATTCGCCGTAATCCGCCACGTCGCCGTAGAGCGCCCAGGTCAATGCCGATGTTGGCCCCATGCACAGGTATCCAATGGCGTTGACAATAACCAGAAGAACGTACTGATCCTTTGGCAGGAAATAGAATGTCATGAAGCAAATCCCTGTGACTGCACACAGAAACGCTGCCGCGTATTTTTTATCCAGGCGGCGGGCGAGAAAACCAAGCATGGTTACACCGGCAATCTGTGCCAGCATTCCCGTCGAAAGGAAGATGTCGGTTCGATCAAAAGGCAGGGGCCCTATATTAAACAGGACCGCGTCTTCGAGGCCCACAACATACTTGAAATAGAAAACGGTAGAACCCGACCGAAGTGCAATAAATGATGTAGAAAGGATAGACGCAACCAACAGCATGATCCATGGCCAGTTATGAAGCAGCTCGCCCAGTTCCTCCCACACATTAGTCTTTTGTTCTTTCGACGGCTTGACACGTTCTTTTGTCGTGAAAAATGTGACCCAGAACATCATTATCGACACGACGGCGAAAATGGCCATGGTCAACTGGAAGCCGCGCGTTTCGTTGCCGCCGCCGAGATAATCCACGAGCGGACGAACAAAGAGCGAGATTAAAAAACCGCCTGTAAATGCCCCTGCAAAGCGAAAGCTCGACGCCACGGTCCGCGTGCGTGAGGACGGGCTGAGCACCCCCAGCAATGAAGAGTAAGGAACGTTGATCACCGTATAACTCATCAGCATCAAGGTGTAGGTGATAAAAGCGTACGCCAATTTACCGTTTTCGCTGAAATCCGGGCCGAGAAACATCATATAGCCGCAGATACCGTACGGGATCGCCGCAAAGAGAATATACGGACGGAACTTGCCCCAGCGGGTATTGGTGCGATCGGCAATCAATCCCATAACCGGGTCGTTAAGGGCATCGAAGAGGCGGACGATCAGCATCATCACCGCGATTTTTCCTGCATCGACACCCCAGACATCGACGTAGTAGTAGATCAGAAAAATGTTGAACATCTGGAAAAAGAAATTCGACGCCGTGTCTCCCTGTGCATAACCGATGTATTCTGTAAGCTTGAGTTTGTGATCATTAAGAGCGGGTTTGTGAGCCGACGTGTTCAATATAACACCTCCCTAATCTGCTTCATAACAAGATCCTTTTTATGGCTTTTCGAGCTTGCCCGGCTTGCCGCCGGAATTCCAGCGGTCGGGAATAGATTTTTACTTTAAACCACATTCTCCTTGATGTCAACAGTCTTGTTTACACTGCTGCCGGCGATTCCTTCACACTCGTCGATGCGATGGCAATAATGTGAGTCACCTTTGTCGCCTTTCGAGGCGATTCAGGGAAGCCATGGTAGATCGTCCCCCCTTATGGCATATTCTTCTTTGGTGATGTAGTCGGGTCCGATCCAGTCTATCATCAGTGGTGGGAGCTTGACAAGGTCGATTTTCATTTCGGGCCACTGATTTTTAATGATTTGCCATGGGGATTGATATTTTTTGTTCATATTGGTTCTGACCAAGTTGT
>Ga0209723_1003549_pt1 | contig 18573 bp, 12 predicted proteins | sample BiotimSIPDNA_2_FD_185750 | JGI IMG/M metagenome (GOLD analysis project Ga0209723, IMG submission 185750) | Anaerobic biogas reactor microbial communites from Washington, USA - Biogas_R2 time_0 SIP DNA (SPAdes) (version 2) | ecosystem: Engineered > Bioreactor > Anaerobic > Unclassified | place... | reverse complement strand
AGGCTGCGTGCGTAGTCGAGCTTGGCCAGCTTGATGGGCATGGGGCAATGCGATTCGCCGGGCACTTCGAAGTTGAACAGGCCGCAATAGTTGATGTCTTTGAGGGCTGCCATGACTTTAGGCCAGGGGACTGTTCCTTTGCCCCAGGGCAGGATATGGTCGTCCCTCTGGCCGAGGTTGTCGGCAATGTGCAGGGCCTTGAGGTGGCTGCCGGCCTGGCGAATGAAATCTGGCACGTCGACTTGGCAGATGTTGGCATGGCCAGTGTCCAGGCAGATGGCGACATTAGGGCGGTTGACTGCGGCGATGAGCGTGAGAAGGTCGTCGCAAGTCCGGGTTCCAGTGGCCGTGAGGTTTTCCAGGCAGATGGTGACGTCAGTCCCGGCGGCAAAGTCAGCGACGGCGGCGACAGCCTGGCAACGGCGCTCAAAGACTTGCTCGTAGGGCGCGTTTTCCTTCAGCATCGTGTGTCCGCCGCAGTGGAGGACGCCGGCCTTGACGCCCAGGGCCGCGAACAGCTCGACCCAGCGTTTCATGTCGTCCATGGCAGCCTCGAAAGCAGCGTCGTCGCGGGGGGCGATGTCAGCACCCTGGCGGCCTTCCAGGTCTTCGGGGCGAAAGCCTTTGTTGCACAAGTAGAAATGGCCTTGGGGAAAGGAGATGCCGATGTCAGCAGCCAAGGTTTTGAAGGCGGCGCCGACTTTATCAGGCGGGCCCATTTTGAGCAGGTCATGGCCGTGTTCGTCGCTCAATTCACAAGTTTTCCAGCCATGCCGAACGAGGGTTCTGGCCATTTCCAGCGGGTACATCTGAATCAGGTAGCTGGTCCACATTGACGGTTGCATCATGGCGTTGGTTCCTTTTGCAAGAGGACGGCAGTTTCAAAATGCGGCGTTTGGGGGAACATGTCAAACCAGGCGGACTGAATAGGGCGATAGAGGCCGTCCTGGCAGAGTGCCTGGAGGTCCCTGGCCAGGGTGGCTGGATTGCAGGAGACATAGACCACGTGCGCCGGCCTAGTGTTGCGGATGGCGGCAATGACTTTGGGCAGGCAGCCGGTGCGCGGCGGATCCAAGACCAGCGTTGTTTCCGCAGGAGTGATTTTAGTGAGGACTTTGGGCAGGATGGTTTCCGCATTGCCGTAGATGATTTGCGCTTTCAGCTCTTTTTGGGCGTGATTGTACTTGGCGGCCTCGATTGCGAGCCGGTCGTTTTCGATCACCACGCGGAACTGGGCATCCTTGCCAATGGCCAGGGAAAAGGCGCCAATGCCACCATAAACGTCAATCAGCGAACGGGCGCCGGTTTGCCGGAACCAACTAGCGACCGTGCCAAACACCTGGTCGGCGACCAGAGGATTGACCTGCCAGAAACTGTCAAGCGGGACTCTGACCTCTTCGCCTAAAATAGTCTCCCGCAGCCAAGGAATGCTGGGCGGAGCATGGCCAAAGTAGAAGGTGGGATCGCCATTGGCGGGAACCCGCAAAGTGAGGTTGGACGGCTTTTGCCGCTTTGCGTTCTGACGCGCCCAGGAGCTGCGAGTGGCCTGGGGCAGAAGGTCGTTGAGGCAGGGCATGGCCAACGGGCAGTTGCGTACCTGGAGGAACGTCTTGTTGTCGCGCTGACAATAGCCATAGTCGAGCCGGACGCCCCGCTCGTCGCGGACCGGAACAGTCGGCGCCAGCCGGAGCTTGTTGCGGTAGCCGTATTCGACAGGAGAAGGCACGGCCGGAGACGGCGCCGGGAACGACGCCATTTTGCCGAGACGGGCCATCACGTCAAGCAGCTGATTCTGCTTGACGGCGCATTCGGTCGGGTAGTCAAGATGCTGATAAACACAGCCGCCGCAGACGCCGTAATGGGGGCAGACCGGCGTGGCGCGCCCCGGCCCAGGCGTGAGCAGGCGGCGCAGCTCCGCACGGTAAAAGCTCTTCTGCTGCGAGGTGATTTCGACTTCCGCGACGTCGCCGACAGCAGTGAACGGAATAAAGGCGACAGCGCCGTCGTTAAGCCGGGCGACGCCGTCGCCGCCAAAAGCGATGTCGGTGATGGTGGCGGTGGTGATTTGTCCTGAAGTGGGCATGATGTCCGTAGGGGGGTTGAGGGTGGAAGGCGCGGCGCGTCAGGAAGGCAGCTGCCAGCGGGTGTAGAGCAGGGAGCATTTCTCGCCGCGGTTGAGCTTCTGGTAGTAGACGGTCAGAAGGTCGCCCCCGGGCAGCTCGACCGAAGCCGGATAGCCGAGGTCGTTGTCAGGACCGTCGTCGCGCAGAATGATGTCGTGCTGCCAGGTCATGCCATGGTCACGGCTGATCATGGCGCGCTGGCCGTAGGGCGCCAGGCGGTAGCCGTAGACGCAGACAATCGCGCCGGACGAGTGCCGGAGAGCATGCGGCGGCGAACCGAGGATGTTGTTAGGCTGAGCCGTCGACCAGGTGAGGCCGCCGTCCGTCGATTTCGTGGTGAGAATCTGGAATGGCTTGTGGTGACGAAGGAAGCCGAGCAGGGTGCCGTCCGCCAATTCGACGACATGCGGCTCGTGGGTGTCGTTATCGAGGAGCCCCTGGGCGAGCGGCACTTGCCCCAGCAACGTCCAGGATTTGCCTTCGTCGTTGGAGCGGGCGGCCATGATTGGCGCGCCGTGGGAACGCATGGTGCCGTCCTCGCCGATGTCCCAGCGCTTGCCTAAGTACAGCCAGGAACCGTCTGCCAGGACGATGAAGCCATGCGGCGTATTGACCGGGGCGCGGAGGAATTCGCCCCAGTATTCGCCGTCTTCGCTGATCCTGATCCAGGAGCCGCACCATCTTTGGCGCATGGGCGTGGTCCAGGAGTCCATGATGGTGTCGGCTATGCGCATGTCATCCGCGTTCCAGTACCTGCGCAGGCTGTCGCGATACATGTTGGTGTCAGAGGTGAACCAGGTCAAGGCCAGGCGTTGTCCACCCAGGCTGATGATGCCGGTGTCACGGTCATCCATAGGCGTGTTGTTGACGACGATTGGCGCCGACCAGGTCTGGCCATCGTCGCGACTGGTGCAGAGGACGCTTTTGCCCCAGGGGCAGACGTGCTGGAAGCGCAGGCCAGAGGCAGCAGCGACCAGGGTGCCGTCCTGCTGGCGGGCGACGCTGGGCCAGCCAAAATAACCGAAACGTTCCAAAGGCATGGCGCAGATGACGCCGTGGCGGGCATGGATTGCTGGATGGGATGACATGCTGGCTCCTGTTTCTGTTCGTGGTGCTGTGGCTTGAAACGTTTGGACGATAGTTCAGGCATTGACGGAAAGAAGGAATTCGACGTCTTCGAGGGTGATGTCGCCAAGGCTGGCAGGAGAGTCGGCCAAGAGAGTGTTGAAAAGGTCGCGCTTAGCGTCCTGGAGACGGAGAATTTTTTCTTCAATGGTGTTTTTGACGACGAGCTTGATGGCAGTGACCGTCCTGGTCTGGCCGATGCGGTGGGTTCTGTCAGTGGCCTGGTCCTCGATCATGGGATTCCACCATTGGTCATAGTGGATGACAGTGTCGGCACCAGTCAGGTTGAGGCCAACGCCGCCGGCCTTCAAGCTGAGTAGGAGGACTGGGATGGATGCGTCGCCGTTGAATTTGTCCACCCGGCGTTGGCGGTCGCCGGTGCTGCCGTCAATGCGCTCGAAGGGAATGCGGGTCTTTTTCAGCCAGTCTGGGAAGAGGTCGAGCACGGAGGTGAATTGGCTGAAGAGAAGGAGGCGGTGGCCGCTGTCAATGGCCTGCAAGATGACTTCTCGGGCCAGGTCGAGCTTGACAGACGGCATGGGGTCGGGATAGTCGGGGCGCAGCTCCGGGGGGAGCAGTCCGGGGTGGCAGCATACTTGGCGGAGGCGCAGGAGCATGGCGAGGATTTCCATGCGGTGCTCGTGCCAGCCGCAGCTGCGGGCCTTTTCGAGCAAGTGCCGGCTGGCCAGGAGAATGGCGTCGTACAACCGCCGCTGCTCATCGCCAAGCTCGCAGTAGAGGGTCTGCTCCAGCTTGGGAGGAAGTTCGGCGCAGACCTCGGCCTTGGTCCGCCGTAGAATGAAGGGGCGGATCAGGCTGGCAAGCTGGGCGGTCAGTTGCGGGCGACGCGCCTGGTCGCGCTTGTTTTCGTATGTCTGCCGAAATTCGCGCTGGGGACCAAGATAGCCCGGCTGCAAAAAGTCGAACAGCGACCAGATTTCAGAAAGGGAATTCTCGATCGGCGTGCCAGTGAGCACAAGCCGGTGGTCGGCCTTTAACTCTTTGCAAGCCTGGGCGTTGGCAGTGCGGGGGTTCTTGATGTGCTGCGCCTCGTCCAAGACCACATAGTCGAAATGGATGTCTTCGTAGTCGACGCTGTCCCGGCGGAGCAGGGCGTACGAGGTGACGGCCAAGTCGAACTCGGGAATAGTGGCGAAGTCATGCGTCCGCCCACTGCCGGAGATGACGGCCACGCGCAGGCTGGGGGTGAAGCGATTCGCCTCCTGGCGCCAGTTTTCGAGCAGGCTGGTCGGGCAGATGATGATGGACGGCTTGCTAGTCAGGCGGTTGGCTTTCCGCGATGCGATGACAGCCAGCGCCTGGAGGGTCTTGCCCAGGCCCATTTCATCGGCCAGGATGCCGTGGAAGCCGCAGGTCTCCAGAACCACCAGCCAGCGGATGCCCTCGCGCTGGTAGTCGCGGATGATGCGCCCGAGCCCGTCGGGCAGCGGCCGTTCCGGCTCTGTTTCCGGATGCAGGAGCCGGTCGCGCAGGGAATGCCAGCTGGGCCGGGGACCTGACCAGTACGGCGCAATGGTCTCCACCATGGCCACGGCGTGGCAACGGCTGAATTGATAGCGGTTGTCCGAGCGAGCCTGGGCGCGGGAAGCGAGGACGTTGAGGACGTTGAGGACATCAGGAGGCAGCTTGACGATGGCACCCGAAGCCAGGCGGACGTGTTCCTCGCCGTTGGAGATGGCCTTAACCGCCCGTTCAAACGGAATGGGCGTGCCATCAGCTGCCTTCAGGTCGCAGGTGGTCTCAAACCAGGCATTGCCCTCACCGCCGGCGCTCAGGGCCAGCCGAGCCTCCGTGCTGGCCGCCATGTTGACGCGCACCTGAGGAGTCCAGAAAATGATCCATTCCGGAGTGAGCTTGGGCGAAATCTCCTGTATGAAAGCCCAGATGGCCTGCTTGTCTTCTAAGCGAAGACGCCGCCAAGTGTCTTCGGTGCGGGCAAAACCGACGTCAAGAAGCAGGTTCTGGGCGTCGTTTTCCTTGGCAGTGTTGCGCTTGACAAATCGCCCGCCCGCCCAGATGGTCAATTCACCCTCGACTTCGACGCGCTTGCCGCCATAGTCAAACTGCAAGTCGCCGAGAAGCCCGTCCGCTCCCCAGTCAAGGGTGAGGACAGGCCGGACGCGGCCAGTTTCAAAGTCGATTTTGCCGGCGGCGCGGGAGAGGACTACTTTGCCCGGGAAACGCCTGCTTTCGCACAGCTCGGTCAGCCGCGCCAGCTCGTCGTCAGATAAGGTCAAAGGCTGCCCTTGCAGGAAAAGCCGCAGCCAGTTGAAAGGAAGAATGCCGGGAAACCACCAGAATTCAAGCTCTTTGCCGACCCAGAATCCGGCCTTGCCAGCGATGAAGGACAGCTTTTCCTGGCTGAGGGCGCCGCGGTTTGGAACAATGATGCGGGGGATGACAGTGGCGGCCTGGTCCTGAGGGGTGACATTGAACTGAATTTGGAGCGGGGACAGGTGGATTTGGATGATGCCCTCCGCCGAGGACAGAATGCTGGAGCCGCGCAGGCAGTGGAAGAGGTCGGCGGCAACGGCGCTGGAGAGGATGATGTGGCGCGAGCCGAAGTCGGCATACTGGTGCAGAAACTGCATCACCTGCTGCGCCTGGGGGTCAAAGTCGGCCAGGCGCATGTCCGCAGCGGCGTGGCCGGATTCGATCAGCCGCCGGATGTTCCCTTGCGCGAAGTCGCTGCCTTGGAAAACGATTTTGGCGGTCAAGGCGATGGTCTGGCTGGGGGTGGTCAGCTCTGGGAGCGGACTGGGCGCGATCAGTTGCAGCTGGGCTTCCCGAATCGGCGGGCGGAGGTAGTCGCGCAGGGCGTCCATAGTCAGTGAACTGATCGAAGGCGGCGGCAGAGGAGCCTCAGGGCGGTCCTGCGTCGCCGAAGCAGCCTGGGACTGCGTAAACAACACGTCGAGAATGTCCGGCGTTTCCTGGGCAGCATAGAGCATGACGGCGACGACATGCTGGCAATAGGGAATGACCGGCCTGCAAGAGCAGCGGCAATTGAGCCGGTTGCTGCGGACGCTCAGGGTGACTCGCTCGAAGCTGTAGGACTCATTGGCGACCCTGGCCTGGATGGAACGCGGCGAACATTGGGCGTCCAACACCGCGCCTTCATGATATAGGCGCAAGCCCATGTCCCAGCTTTCCTGGCGCACCAGGCTTTTGATGAGGTCATGAAGGTTCATAAGATGCGGAATTCAGAGACGGCGCCGTCAGCAGCGGATTTCGTAAGGGCTGGGAAGGGTCGAAAAAGCCGACAAGCGGCAAATAGTGGGCGAACCGACGTTTTTTGAGGTCTGGCTTGCTGATAAAAATAGCCCGGTCGCGCTGGTTTTTCAAACCGACTGCTGGCAAAGGACAGAGAAAAACTGAAAAAATCGGCGGGTGGTTAAAAAAACAGCAAGCACGAGTTATATTTGCTATCTGCGAAATTGCCGGTTTTTGGTGTTTTGCCCAGGCGAGCCTGGGAAAGTTGCATGAACAATGGAGGCTATGGACAATGGCGAAATTGCGTTATGGTTTGATTGGCGCTGGCGGTTGCGGCAAAGGCAAGCATTTGGCTTCCTATTCGCAGATTCCTGAGGTGGAGCTGGTGGCGGTCTGTGACGTTATCCCCGAACGCGCAGATGAGGCCGCCGACCGATTCAATGTGGAGGCGGCTTATACGGACTACCATGAAATGCTGCGGGAGGAAAAGCTCGACCTGGTGAGCGTCGCCACCCCCAATCACGTCCACGCCCCAGCGACGATTGCGGCCTTGAAGGCCGGCTGTCACGTCCATTGCGAAAAGCCAGCCTCGCTGACGCCGGAGCTGGTGCAGTCCATGATCGCGGCCCGGGACGCTGCCGGCAAGAAACTGATGATCGGACTCAACAACCGCTTCACACCCTGGGCGCAATTCGCCAAGAAATACGTCGATGCCGGCTTTCTTGGCGAAATCTATCACGCCAAATGCGGTTGGAAGCGCCGGCGCGGCATCCCAGGCAAGGGCGGCTGGTTCACGACTAAGGCGCAATCCGGCGGCGGGCCGCTGATCGACCTGGGAGTGCATTTCATCGACGTGGCCAATTATTTGATGAGTTTCCCTAAGCCGACGGCAGTGAGCGGGCAGACCTACAGCAGGTTTGCGGACACCACGCCGTTCAACCCGAATGCGAGCGGCTATACCGGCACCTACGACGTCGAAGACCTGGCAGTCGGACTGGTGCGCTATGCGAACGGCTGCACCCTGGATGTGGAATTCAGCTGGGCCTCAAACGTCGAATCCTCCTACTCCTTTGTGGAACTCTACGGAGACAAAGGCGGCCTGAAATTTGAGAAGGGCAAGCTGTCCCTGTTCGGGGAAGCAGTTGGCGCACAGCTGGACAGCCAGCCGACCCTGCCCGCCGACACGGCCTGGGGCATGGCCGAAAGCAAGCACTACGTCGACTGCATCCTGAATGACAAAGAACCTTTAGCCAAGGCTGAGGAGGCAGTCATCGTCATGGAAATCATCGTCGGATTGTACGAGTCAGCCGCCCTCGGCCAGGAAGTCCGCCTCGGCGGCAAGCCAGCGCCTGCCACTCGCCGAAAGTCGGCCAAAAAATGAGCCTTGCCAATGCGGAGCTGCCGGCCTGAATGGTTGGCGCCAGTCGGCAAAGGTACTTTTGGCAGAAATCTTGATAATGGCGAACATGAAAGGCGACGATGACGTGTGAGTTCATTGAAAGCGATGCGGCGCTCCGGGAGTTCTGTCAAACGGCAGCCCGCCAAGGGCGGTTGGCGATAGACACGGAGTTTGTCTGGACCAGCACCTATTATCCCCAGTTGGGCTTGGTGCAGCTCAGCTGGGACCAGGGGCATAGCGCCCTGGTCGATGCGCTGGCGATTTCCGACCCCTCGCCGCTGCGTGAGGCGATCGCTGACCCGTCAATGGTCAAAATTCTGCATGAGGCGGCCAGCGACCTGCCGATCCTGCGGCGCTGGTGCGGCGCATTGCCGACACGGGTGTTCGATACGCGCATCGCGGCTGGCTTCTGCGGGTTGACGACAGCGGTTTCCTTGAGTGGACTGCTGGAAAGCCAACTAGGGGTCGCCCTGGCCAAAACCGAGACCCGCACCGATTGGCTGCAACGACCGCTGTCCCCCGCGCAACTCCAATATGCCGCCGAGGATGTGGCCTGGCTGCCGCTTTTGCATGAGGCACTGCATGAGAAAATTGAAAAGCTCGGCAACCTGGATTGGTTTAAGGAGGAAATGTCAGCCTGCGAGCAGGAAGATTATTATGCTGAGCCAGAGCCGCGAGAGAGCTGGCGGCGAGTGTCAGGGATGGGGTCGCTGTCTGGAGCCGCCCTGGCGGTTCTGCGCGAGCTGGCAGCATGGCGGGAAAGCACGGCTCGCAGCCTGAACAAGGCCAGGCCGCGACTGCTGCGGGACGAACAGCTCATCTATGCAGCGCAACACCAGCCCAAGACGTTGAACGACTGCCGAAATATCCCGAATCTCTGGCCGCGCTCGGTCGAGAAGTACGGCCAGGACATCGTGGAAGCAGTGAGGCGCGGACTGGAAACGCCGCCCCCCGAGTGGCCGTCCCTGGGAAATATGCCGGTAGACAAGCGAACCCTGAAAACCCAGGCGGACAGGATTCTCAACCTGGTGCGCAAAAAAGCGGCGGCGCGTGAGATTGATCCAACGCTAGTGGCAGCCAGGAGAGAGATTGAAGGACTAGTACTGGCGGTTTTCCGCTCCCGGACGCGCCCAGAACGCAAGGCGCTTCTGAACGGCTGGCGCTATGAATTGCTTAAACCGCAGATCGACATGATATTGGAAGAAATGGCTGCCGTGCGCCAGGCCGGAGCATAGACCGGCAAAGGGGCGAGGGGTGAATGCTGAATGCTGAATGCTGAATGCTGAATGCTGAATGCTGAGGCGCATTTCATAATTCATAATTCATAATTCATAATTCATAATTCGTTAGGGGCGTATGTAGTCCAAGCGGATTTCGTAATTTTCGCTCCGTTGTCCACTAAAGTCCACTTCAGTCCACGTCCATTCTCCACTAAAGTCCACTTCAGTCCACAGTCCATCGTCTACTGGCGTCCATTAAAGTCCACTACCGTCCATTGTCCATTGTCCACTAAAATGCCTTACCCGGGGTACCCAGCGCCGCAGCTTGTCGGTACTCCAAATATCAATCGGTGATCGATTCTGGATAAATTATGCTTCTGGCATTGATTTCCGCTTTTGTCTGCTTAAATTTTGGCTTAGGAAAAATCGCTTGCCCGGAAGCGGTTTGTACGCCGGGTTGTATCAGGCAATGTAAAAAAAGCGAGAAGAAGAGGCAAAGGAGCAAGGCAATGTTCAAGGTAGGTTTGTGCGGTTTTGGAAGCATGGGCAAGGGTCATGCTCAGCTGTTGCAGAAGCATGAAGGCGTGAAACTAGTCAGCATAGCGGATGTCCGTCCCGATTGCCGCGAGAAAGCTGAAGCCGACTACGGCGTCAAGACCTGGGAATGCGGCGAAGCCATGATTGCAGCCGGTGGCCTCGACGTTGTTTTCATCTGTGTGCCGACGTATTTGCACGCGCCATTGGCGATTCAGGCGATGACGGCCGGCTGCCATGTCTTCTGTGAAAAGCCGATGGCCATGAATACGTCTGAATGCGCTGACATGATTGCGGCAGCCAAACGAACCGGCAAAACCCTGATGATCGGCCAAGTGCTGCGCTTCTGGCCAGAATACGTGTTCCTGAAAAATGCGATTGATTCCAAGGAATACGGCAAGCTGATAGCCCTGTCAATGACCCGGGTCGGAGGGGTCTCGACGGGATGGGACAACTGGTATCTGGACGAAAGCCGCGGCGGAATGCAGATTTTCGACCGCCATGTCCATGACTGCGACGCCGTGCTGTGGATGCTGGGCACACCAAAGGCAGTCTACTCCTACGGCGCCACCCGCGATCCGCGCACCAATGGCGGCATCTTCCACAACTTCACCGAATACCGCTATTCTGACGATTTCGTGGTCAGCGCTGAAGGCAGCGCTGACACCCCGCCAGGCTTCCCGTTCACCGCCTGCTATCGGGCCGTGTTCGAAAAAGGACTGATCGAATTCAACAGCCGCCTGAAGCCGACTCTGCAAGTGTTCGCCGGCGCTGCTCCCATCGCGCCCGAATTGCCAGACCCAATCGCCGCCTTGACGAGCGGCATGAACATTTCGACGGCAGGGCCGTACTACAACGAGCAAGTCTATTTCTTTGATTGCCTGCGCAAGGGCGTCAAACCCGAGGTAGTCACCCCAGAAGCGGCCATGGAGACCATCCGGGTCGTGCGCACAGAAATCGAAAGCTGCCGCGCACGCAAGGCGATCACCCTGTCCTGAAGAGCGGTCGTACGTAGTTTAAGTTTTCAGCCTGAAAAGCCATAGCATAAAAGCCCAGGGCAACACGCACCGCCCTGGGCTTTTATATTGTGGCTCTATCAGCCGTGTTGTGGACAGGGTGGACGGCGGTGGTCGTATGCATACGTGCCTCCGTCCAGTGCCGGCACTTTAGTGCCGGAATTTACTCCCAGACGCCAGGACCGTGCGGCCCCCAGGTGTTGACGATGGTAAGGCGTTTGCCCAGGGCAGCATAGAGGTCAGGCAGGTCAAAGTATTTGAGTGCGCCGAATGGGCAGTTGGCGGCAGGCCAGTCGGCAACGCTGCCGTCAATCCAGCCCTGGTAGGATTCGGGAGCGTCATAGAGCGTTACGGACGTGATTGCGTCATGCATCATGGCGGTCAAGGCAGCGAGCAGGGCGCCCTGGCCGCGGCCGTGCAGATTGACCGTGGCAGCGCCTTCGGCAGCGAGCAGGTCCAGCGTACGCAGCACGTCAAAAAGCCGTCGCCCCAGGAAGCTTTCCTGGAACATCAGCCCGAAGCTGTGGTGGAGATAGTCCATGTCGTAGGGATGGAAGAACGGCGCGGATGTGTCGGTCGGCAGCGATTCGCCCAGGCCACGCGGGTCAAGGCCGTACACGGCTCCGCCAGGATTGAGAGCCTGGAAGCAGGGGCTGTTCTGCATATCAAGCTCAGCACCGACGTGAGGAAGGAACAGGCATACCTCTGGCTCGACGTCCAGAGTGTTGTGCCAGCCACGCTCGACCAGCCGCTTGCGCATGAAAGCGCGGACTGGGCCTTCTGTCTCGATGGCATAGCGAGCCCAGAGCTTGTCGCCGATGCTCTGCGGCCGGAGAACGCGGTAGTGCGGCACGTCGGAACGAGGCGGGAGGTTGAGCAGGTCAGTCAGCAGCGTACGCCAAGAAGCCTGATCAGCTGGGGGCGTGCGCTGGGCAGCCAGTTCAACAGCCCGGTCGCGAATGAGTTCATAAATGGGCCGGCTCCCAGCTTTGACGACGTTGCCTTCCGAGCAGACCCAGACGGCTTCCGGCTTCTGCGCTATTGGCGGCAGGTCAACCGCCGGACCGCTGAGGCCGGCGTGCTTGCGGAAGAAATTGACCATAGCCATCTGGTTGTGTGGCGAATAGCCGTGCACGGTCGGGCCGATGAACAGCTCGGTGTCATCCTCGGCACCCAGCAAGCCGTAGAAACGCCGCAGTTCCGCGTAGGCTTCCTGCAAGCCGCGACGCTCGAAGAAATCGTATTTCTGGCCTAAGAGAATCGCTGGCTGAGGCGCTCTGACGATCATCATGTCAACCATTTCGAGGCCGCTGCCAATGATGCCGGGCGGGCACTGTTCGCTGTCTGTGGGCAGCTCGTTTTCGAGGTTGTTGAGGAAGCTGGTCACATGGCAGCTGGGCGCGGCCATGCTCAGGCGGTATTCGTTGGCCCAAATCCATTCGGTCAGGGTGCCGCCCCCGGAATTGCCAGTGATGCCGATGCGTTTCGGGTCGACCTCCGGCCGCGTGAGCAGGGCGTCCAAGGCGCAGCGGCCATCCCAGACGCGCCAGGAACCGAAGAAGTCGCCGACCAGCTCAAGCTGCTTGCCCATGACATTGTGGGCGCAGCACAGCGAATTGGCAAGGCCAAGGTTGTCAAGGAGGGTGTACTGGTTCCGTTCGCCCTGGTGGATCGGGTCATAAATCAGCACAACAAAGCCGTTGTTGACCAGGCGGATGCAGAAATCCTGGTAGACTGGCGCGGCCTTGCCCAGATCGCTGTGTCCACAGGAGCCGAGGACAGCAGGAGCCGGCGCATCAAGATGGTTAGGCAGGTAGAGGTTGGCGGTCACCCAGAAGTTCGGCCGACTTTGGAAGCGCAGCTTTTCGATGCGGTAGCCGTCGAGCTGGAGCGTGCCAGTGTATTCCAGCGCAAGAGGGACTTGCTTAGGCTTGGGGCCAAAGCTGCGGGCGATGGCCTGCCGGAGCTTGGCCTGGTAGGCCAAAGCGTCCTCACGGGTTTTCAGGGCGGCCAGCGCGCGGGTGCGTTCAGCGCGTTTGGCGCGCAATTTGTCCACATAGTCGTCAACCACTATATGGGGGTAGCCATTTCTGCTCATGATTGCCTTTCCAGAAAAAAGTTGCGGGACAAGAAAGCCGAAGCAAGGCGCGGGCGGCGCCGCCTGCTGTCGGTAGGTGGATTACAGCTTGAATACGGTCTTGACGTCCTGCCAATAATAGTTGTACTTGGTCGGATAGTAGATGCTGTCGCGACCGCTGACGTTGAATGCGGCCAGACCCTTGAGGGCAGAACTGCTGACGTGCTCAAGGCGCTTGTCGCAGGGAATGTAGACAGCGTGGGTGTTGGGGCGCATTTCCTGCATGAAACAAAGCTGGTTCATTTCATAGTCAAGGTCATAGCCGTTGCGCAACCCGCGCACGAGGGTGACGTCGCAGTACACAGACTCGCGCTCAATCAGGTCGACCATGAGGGTGTCGAAGTCAACCACCTCGTGGAACGGGAGAGTCTTGTCGAGCATCACGTCCGGCTCGATGTTCTTTTGCGGGTTGATGCCGACGGCGACGATGACTTTGTCGAACATCCGTTCGGCCTTTTCGAGGATGGAGAGGTGGCCGATGTGGAAGGGATTGAAGGTGCCGGCATAGATGCCGACGCGGGGGCGGCGGTGCTCAAGGTAGTCAATCAGGAAGCGCATGGTGTCCCGGCATTCCGGGAAGCGCTTGGCAAAGCGGGTGAAGAAGGCACTGCGACCGCGCCGGTACTCCGTCATGTTCAGGTACTGGTATTCGCGGAAAATCTGGAATTCGTAGTCGAGCAGGTCGACATGGGAGCCATGAATGATGATTTGGCAGTCAAAGTCGTGGAAACGGGCAGCCAGTTCGCTGACATCGTCCTGGAGGGTGGTGGCCAAAATAGCCTGGCGGACGCGCTCGACCGAATCAGCCGGAACGGGATTGCCGATGGCGTTGAGAATGTACAGGAAGGCTTCGCAGGATCGCTCCTCGCTGTCAGTGCCCTGGGGCACCCAGACAGCGTCATGGAAAAGGGCGGTCAACAGCAACTCCGCAGCTAAAGACTGATTCTCCCAGACCTCGTTGTTGCGGATGCCACGGCAGATGGAGAGCAGGTGATCCAGGGTGTGAAAATAACGGTGAGGCTGGCGATAGGCGGCAAACACGCGCTCTAACCAGACGCCATCCAGGTCAAGCTGAAAGGGATTGCATTCCGCCAGAATCGAGCGAATGCCGTTTTCTCGGGAATTGTCGTCAACGTTGTGCATGGTGGGTTGGTTTCTCAGGTTGATTTTTAGTTCGGACGGCATTTTAGTGGACAGTGCCTGACAGCTGCCGCACGTAGCATGTAGTTCAAGCTTTAGCTTGCCGTATGTAGTTCAAGCTTCAGCTTGCCTCCATGGTTTACCGCTCGAAGAATTTCTCCAGCAGTTGCTGCATAGTGCCTGGGTATTCCGCGCATTTCAAGTCAGAGCAGCCGGCCTGGTTGCCACCATTCCACCAGACGAAGACTTTCCCGTCGCGTTCGATCATTTCTGCGTCCGAGGCATTGATGTCCTTGACGCCTGGGAAGAGTTCCGGGTTGGTCGGGTGCGTCCTGTCCGGCGTCAAGAAGGGGCGATCCTTGGGAGCGTCTTCCCAGGTGATCAGGTTCTTGGAGCGGGTGACTCGTGTTTCATAAATTTCTCCTTCGTGTTCCAGGTAGAGCAGATAGAAGAACCCGCCGCGGTAGTACATGGCAGGGCCGCCAACGTAGCGACTGGGGCCATAGATGGCGCCCGGTATCTTGCGCCAGTTCACCAGGTCGGTTGACTCCGCAAACAGGAAGGTGAATGGTACCCACTTGGGATTGTCTGACTCATACAGAAGAACGTAGCGCTTGCCGTCGAAGACGACGGTGCTGTTGAACAGCTTTTCGCCCGCATCGGCGGTCACGATTTCTCGCGGCTCGCTCCAGGTGACTAAGTCCTTGGAAGTGATGGTGATGAGGCGTTTGATGTGCCACCAGGGCTGGTTTTCGCCATAGTCCGCGGCAAAGACTATGACCGTGTCATTGACCACAAGGGCCGACGCGAAATAATGATTCAGCAGAGGGATGCTGATGATGCGGTCGCTGTCAAGCTCCCGGATGAGGAAGCCGTCCTCCTGAAAACGATACTGCACCGGCTGGCCAGGATACAGGAAAACCGAGGCCAAGAAGTTCTCTAATAAGTAGTACTTGCCCTTAAAGCAGAAGGGCGTCACCTCGCTCCCAGCGCGGCGAACTACTCGTAGATTTTGCCAGGGGGATTTCCATTTCATAAGAAGATGCCTTTGGTTGGGAGGTTGAAGACCTTATGATTGTGCTGCTGCTTATGACATGCCGATTTTATACAAAATAGCATGAAGAGACGCCTTTGGCAAATCGTGGCTGATGTTTTTCACGCCAGGGGGCAGGAGAGAGGCCAGCAGCACCAACAGCTTGAAGCAAGAGCAAGAACCAAAATGCGCGGAATAAGCATTTTTTGGAAAAAATGATTGAAGCTGTCATTGACAATGACGGGACGGCATGTATACTTGATGAGTATTTGCAGCATGAGAAACGCCAGCTGCTGAGGCGAGCCAGACGACAAAGGCGTGAAAGGCCAGTAGTGGGTAGGAGCAAAGAACATCGTGAGCGGGTAATGGCGATGCTGCGGACGCACCGCTACCTGCGGATTGGCGACGTCGTCGAAAGCCTGGGCTTGTCAGAAGCGACGATACGGCGCCTGTTCGCTTCTCTGGAAGCCTCCGGCGACTTGCTGCGCGTACACGGCGGAGTACGGTTGCCCGAAGCCGCCGCACTGCGCCAAGATTACTCCTTTCGCCGAGAAGCCGGCCAGCAGGTGGTCGAAAAGCATGCCATCGGAGTCGCAGCAGCCAACCTGCTCGTGAATGGCGATAAGATTTTCCTTGACTCCGGGACAACCCCTCTTGAATGCGGCATGGCACTGATGGCGCGCTTGCGAGCCGGAACACTGCGGGATGTGTCAGTAGTCACTAATTCGCTGGCCTTCAACGACAGCCTGGCGCGAGTCTGCACCGTCACCCTGACAGCAGGACGCATCCGACCAGAACGCCAAGACTTGTGCGGAATCCCAGCCTCCGAAAGCATCGCACGATATCACTTCAGCGCAGCTGTATTAGGAGCTGACGGCATTGACGGAGACGGAGTCCTGTCCAGCACAGACGAAGATACGGCGCAGCTGGCGCGGACAGTGGTAGAACACAGCGACCGCGTTTATGTCCTGGCAGACAGCCGCAAGCTGGGACGACCGTCGTTTGTCAGCTATGGACGCCTCCGCCGAGGACGTGTGATTACTCTAGTCACTGACGCAGGAATTCCAGCCGCGCTGCACGCCACCTGGCACCGCCGGGGCTTTGAGATCCTGATCGCGGAAAACACGGCCGGCAGCGGCGATGACAAGGGCGAGAAGGCAGAGGCAGAAACAGAAGCAAAAGCGTGATTTTTCAGTCGAGCGCCGCCAGCGCGGCAGGCACTCGAAAGCAGGCATCGTCGGAGAGTCAGTCAAGACATCAATCAGAGGAGCGCGTCGAACATGGGCATTAAAATCGGTTTGGTCGGATTGGGCAGTTTTGGCACGGCGTTTGCCAAGCTTTTTACCTCGCACCCCCTGGTGGACAAGGTGGCGTTGTGCGATTGCGAGGCGGACAAAATCAAGAAAATTCTGGCAGACCCCTACATGGCCTCAAAAGTGTCGCCCCGAGACTGCTACGCCACCCTGGATGAAATCTGCAAAGTCGATGAGCTGGATGCGGTGGCCATCATCACGCAGCCCTGGCTGCACGCTCCGCAGTGCCTGCAAGTCATGGAAAGCGGAAAAAGCGTGTACAGCGCAGTGCCGGTGATCTCGCTGCCAGATAACAATGAAGTGCTCGACTGGTGCGGAAAACTGGTGGAAGCAGTAGAGCGGACAGGACGGCAGTACATGCTGGGAGAGACGACCGTCTACCGGCCACAGACGATGTTCTGCACCCGCCAGGCCGCAGCAGGAGCCTTCGGGGAATTTGTCTATGCAGAAGGCGAATATGTGCACGACGTCGACGCTAGCTGCAACCTGCGCGATGTCAGGCGTCATCGCACGACCGGTGTCGTCGGCAGCCAGTATGCGGCTTTTATGAAGAAGTACAGGGACAGAGGGTGTCGCAGCAGCCCTATGAGCTATCCGACCCATTCCGTGTCCGGGCCAATTTACGCCATGAAGACGCGCGCCGTGAAGGTCTGTGCCCTGGGGACGCCAAACACCAACGGCGACTCGTTTTTCGCCGGCGATGACTTCAGCAACGTCACCGCCTTCTATCAGCTCGCCAATGGCGCGTCCCTGCGAATCTGCGAACTCCGAGAAATCGGCGCCGGTTCCATCGACCGCCTGGAAAGTGAGACTTTCCGAATTTTCGGCAAGAGCGGCAGTTTCTCCGCAAACCGCTGGGAAGAGAATGGACGAACCGTGGAGGGAACAGCCAAGCCGCTGATCCGCAAAGACTTGACCGCCGCCGAAATGCGCGACCCTCTGCCGCCGGAAGTGGCAGCCGCCTTCAAGCATGCGATGAATCCAAATGCCGCGCCACACGATGACTTCCAGCCCTCCGGACATGGAGGCTCGCATCCGTACCTGGTACATGAATTCGTCACCTCAGTGGCGGAGAACCGCGAGCCAGCAATCCACGCCAAGATGGCAGCGCATTTCATGGCCATGGGAGCAGCAGCGCATTGGTCAGCACAGCGCGACGGAGAACTGGTCAAAGTCCCAAACATCGGCTGAAGCTGAAAAAATCGCCGCCGCAAGGCTAAATTGTTCCCTGGCAGGTTGCATTTTCTAACAAAGACTTTATATTATAAGCAAATGCGTTCCAGGTCGGACGCGCCGAGATTTCCATTATTTTTTGGTTAGGAAAGGCAAAGAAATGAAAAACATCGGTCGAATCGCATGGATGTTGGTGGTTGTGCTGGTGCTGTCGGGGACAGCGGCTTTTGCACAGGCGAGTGGCGACAACGAATGGCGTCCCAAAGTCGACTTCACGCTGGACTGGGCCTCGCGCTATATTGACAAGGGCGAAGTCGTGAATCCAGACTCAGTCGGCCAGGCTGACCTCAGCTTGTCCCTGAAGGGCTTCTACGTCGGCGTCTGGACCTGCGTTGACTTTACGGATGTGTATGGCTATCACAACGATCCGGAAGAGTGGAACTACTACGTGGGATATGAATACAAGTTCACGGATGTCCCTGCGGTAGAGAGCCTCACCATCGACCTGGGCTGGACCTATTCCGACTATCCCCGGGCAAATTCGTTGGACACCCAGGAACTCCACCTCGGCGTCCAGCTCGAAGACATCCTGCTGGCACCCAAAGTGGTCGTCACTTGGGACTACGAAGATGACATCTGGTGCGTCGAAGCCGGCATCAGCCATGAACTGCCGCTCGAATTCATCAGCGAAAACCTGGTGTTCGGCGCCGCGCTTGATCTGGTTTGGGGCAATACGCGCTGGAACGGCGGACTCTCCAAGGGGCACGATGCCTACAAGAATGCCCTGGCCTCAGCAGTCCTGATCACGGACCTGAAGTATAAATTCACCGAGAATGTTTCCTTCGGCCCCTTCATGATCGCCGCTTGGGCGCTGGATCACGACATCCGCGAGAAATTCCAGGCCAGTGACATCAACAACAACAGCAATTTCGTCTGGGGCTTCAGGCTCAACATGGAATTCTAAGTCGAAAAGCCGGCTAAGCCGGCAAGTGTGGCAGTAGACCGACCACGAGTCGGCGACTGCGGATTATATTATTGGGGCGACGGACCTGGCATCCAGGATCGTCGCCCCTAATGTTTTTTATCCGTAAAAGTAACTTTCAACGGCAAGCGTTGTCGAAAATTG
>Ga0209723_1003544_pt1 | contig 18602 bp, 13 predicted proteins | sample BiotimSIPDNA_2_FD_185750 | JGI IMG/M metagenome (GOLD analysis project Ga0209723, IMG submission 185750) | Anaerobic biogas reactor microbial communites from Washington, USA - Biogas_R2 time_0 SIP DNA (SPAdes) (version 2) | ecosystem: Engineered > Bioreactor > Anaerobic > Unclassified | place... | reverse complement strand
CCAATTTACAAAAAATTGTTACGCATAAATCATCTAATGTTCAGTAACATGAGGCTAACCATTGACCCCAACGACCTGCCCCGATATTGTGGTTTCAACTAACGTTCCGCGGCTATGCGAAGTGCCTGTGTTGCGCCTGCGGCAGGCATTTTGTATAGCCGCTGTTGTATGATGTAGCGCGCCGTTCTTCTGTCTTTGTCTTTCCCCCGTGCCATCCAACCGTAGCCAGGACGGCGGAGGTTGGATTCTTTGTTTTTAAGCTGCCCATTTAAATCCCCTGGATGAATATTCATAAACCAAGTCATAAGCTCTGTCGCAGGTCTTTTTGAATTCCACTCGATCGTATGTTTCTGGTAAATCCTTATCAAGCACCTCTTCTATGGCTGCACGAACCTGTATCTGGCTTTGACTGTCCTTATACCAGTCCTGTACAAGGATTCTGGGATGTTCCTGAATCAGTCTCTTTAGTAAATCTTTGGCAGCAAGTTTCACTTTCTTTTCTTCTTCTTTGGTCAATTTATCTTTTTTCAGAATATCAAAGAGTTCCAGTTCATCTTTTGACAAACCCTCTTTTATATGGCGTTCATCTTCTTCTCTCATTGTTTTGGCGAAATCCATAAGGTCTTCGAAATAATTTTCTGTGGATGAACCGCCAGAGTTATAGTTGTCAACAATCGCCTGTAGTCGTTCTGCAAAATCCGTTCGGGTGATATTGTCTTTGAGCATTTTTTCAAGTTTGTCTTCAATAAATGCTTTCAGATCAGAAATCTCGATATTTTTGTACTTGGTTTCCTTGAAATCCTGTTCAAGTTTTTCAAAGTTGATTTTACTTAAATCCCAGGTCTTCCCCTTTTGAATAACCTGATATTCATTTTCAGGTACTTCCTTAAGTTCCATGGCACCAGTAGCCGAAACAACGCTTTGATCCAGCAGGTCAGATATCCGTCCCTTTACTTTATCAATGTTCGAAGTGCCTACAATGCTGTCTATGATACCGCGTAAATATTGAAACACCGGAACCATTGGCCGAAACTGTTTATCAAGTATTTCAGGCTTACACGCTTCATAGAGTGAGGTGATCGTATTTTCATAAACATTAAATTCTTTGCGATAATTATCTTTTTCAAGCAGTTTGTCGGCAAACTCTTTGAAAGTATCAATCTTGTTGAATACCCGTTTATCTTTCAATACCGATTCCAGTTCGATTCCGTGTGATGCACAAAAGGTAATGCCGTCTTGTATGGCACTATCCAGCAATTCAAAGAGCTTGCTTTTCTCCTGTACTGGCTCATCATCTTTTTCTTTTGATCCTTGACCATAATCCCTTAATGCTTTTTTCATATTGCGAAATACATTGTAATAGTCAATGATTTCACCATTCTTCTTTATCACATCCTGGATTACATAGGAACTTACTCTGTTGGCCCGGGCTATAGTTTGCATAAGGGTGTGGTTCTTCATCGGCTTGTCAAGATAGAGTGTCGATACAGTAGGAGCATCGAAACCGGTTAGCCACATGGCACAGACAAAAACCAGTTGCAGGGAGTCCTCGGGATCTTTAAAACGGTATTCAACATCGTGACCATTACTATCAAGTGAGTTTAATCTTTCTCTGTGAATACTGAAATCAAGCCCTACTTTTTTAAACTTCTCAGTTTCTCCAGCATCTTCACTGACAACTACCGCCATCTCGACCTTGCGCATGTAATCCAATATTTTTTTAAGCTGTTCTTTTTCAGTTTCGCTCGGTGTCCTGGTTATTTTTCCGACAAGGCTTTTTATTTCTTCTTTCCAGTGGTGTTGTACTTTGTCGTACATCTTGACTGCGGTAAATTTATCTACGCAAATCACCATACCTTTACCCAGATAGCCTCGACGGGGAAAATGGTAGACAATATCTTTTGCAATTGTTTCGAGCCTGTCATCCCGTTTGATAACTTCTATCTCTTGAGAAAACTCTTTTTCCAGTTTTTCCTGCTGCTTTTCATCGAGATTTTCATCTTCCAGAATCTCGTAGAACTCTTCGCTGAGATCATCGTTTTGGATAAGAACTTCCGGGACACGCTTTTCGTAAAAAAGCGGAACAGTTGCACCGTCATCTATAGATTGCGCGAAGTTGTATTCACTCACATACTCACCGAACCAGGCCTTTGTTTTGCCATCCCGGTCGATGCGGTTGGCCAGCAGCGGTGTGCCCGTAAAGGCAAAAAATTGCGCGTTTGGGAGTCCCTTGCGCAGGTTTTCCGCAAGCCCTTTGTACTGGGATCTATGAGCTTCATCGACAATAACGATGATGTCATTGCGTTCAGAAAGAAGAGGATACTCTTTTCCTTTGTCGTAGCGGAATTTCTGGATGAGGGTAAAGACAAAACGCATGTTGCGTGATAAATAATCCCGCATCTCTTTGCTGTCTTTGGGCTGCGCCGCTTCTTTTTTCTGGACTGTTTCGGTATTTAAGAAGTTGCGGTAAATTTGACCATCCAGGTCATCACGATCTGTTATTATGACAAAGGTATAGTTGCCGGAAAATTTACGGAAAATTTTCCGGCTCAAGAATATCATGGAGAAACTCTTGCCCGAGCCTTGCGTATGCCAGAACACCCCAAGGCGACCTTCCCGGTTTTCTCTGTCAGAGAAAGAGGCGACTGCCTTATTTACACCGATAAACTGGTGGTTCTGTGCAATAATCTTGGTGGTCTCTTTGTGGTAGATGATAAAGTTCTCTATGTAATCCAGCAGGCGTTGCTTTTCCAGAAGCCCAAACAAAACCCGCTCCAGACTGTTGCCCTCTTTTTTTATCTGCTTTTTATCGACCTTCTCTTTTTCGTCTTCAACACGGAGCCAGTTGAAGAAATACTCGTATCCGGCAGTAAAGGAACCAACCTTTGTTTCTATGGCATTGGAAAGAATGCAAAAGGCATTGTAATGAAACAGTTGCGGAATATCTTTTTTATAGTTGGTGAGGTTGTCTTCAAAGGCATTCTGAACTTTTACATTGGAATTTTTTAGCTCAATAAATACCAGCGGGATTCCATTCACATAGATGATGATGTCCGGCCGGCGGGGATATCGTTCCCCTTTAATCCATAGCTGGGTCACTGCGCAAAAATCGTTATTTCCGGGGTGATTAAAGTCTATCAACTTTATACTTGTGTGTTCTGTTTTACCTGTATTGTCTTCATATTCAACCGGAATACCATCTTTGACAAGATGATGTACATCCTTGTTGGCTGCAATGGGAGACATGGCATAGCGCTTGGCAGTGATCTGGCCTAAAGCATCAGTAATAACCTTTTGAGGTATGTGGGGATTCAGTTCTTCAGCTTTTTTTTGGAGTATATCAAGAAATACAACATCCTGCTTATTGGTTCGCCCTGAATTATCATTCAAGTTCTCGATATCTGCAGTGAAGCAGTTGATGCTGCGATACCCGAGTTTTTCCACAAGGGTCTTGACCGCTTCTTTTTCTATCTGATCTTCTGAAATAAAGTTAGGCATTGGTAGCCCCTCCTACAATTTCACTGTTCTTTTTGCGGAGCAAAGCAATCATGAGATTTTGATGCTCATCAATTGAATCACAAGCTTCTGGCCCCCAGTGCTCATAGCTCATCATGAGTTGTTGCTTCAAACTTTCAATTGTGGTTGATTTAGCGTAGTGTTCTTTTTTTGCCGTTGGCAGATGATTACTGAGTTTTGAATTGTTACTACGGCTTATCAAACAGAGATTGCCGAATCGGTCACAGTTTGCCAAAGGCTCACCGGCATTTGGATGCTGAGGGTAGTAGTGCTCCACTGAACTGCGAAAGCTGAAAATAAACTTGTCGATTACAGATGAACTCAACTGCATTTTTTGAGGAAGCGTATTACTATAAAAATAATTGGTTTTCCAAATCAGATAATCGAGCCGGTTAAAAATGTAGTTCTGGGTATTAGTGGCCTGATCCAGATGGCTTGTGTCCAGCGTATAATTGATTGTGCAGGCGTTATAGAGAATATCCCTGTATTCCAGCGGTTGAACAGAAAATCGACCAAAGAACAGACGATCATCATATTCTTCCAAATAATTTAGGTATTCGCTTGCATTCACTGTCTGTGGTTGTTCATGAAGATAGAGCAATACCCCATTGAGCCAATGCTTATAAATCAGCGAAGGGAACGAAACATGCAACATAGAGAGGATCAGTATAATCTGGCTTGTTGACTGTTCATCGTCAAAGGTGTTGACATAGTTGATATTGTCACGATTTTCATACCAGCGAATCTTTTTGAGACTCCACTTATCGTCCCATTCCCGCTTGATAATGTAGCTGTCAAACAAAAAGCGCAGGCGCAGCAACAGGTGAACAAACTCTTTTGGGTCGATCTTTTCAGCTTGTTCCTGAAAAATATCCAGCAAGGCTTTGTCATCCAGCGCTATGTCAAATTCCTGATTGTTACGGATATTTTTCCTCAAGTAAATACGAAGCGCATGGAGCAGAAAATTTGAAAAATTAATTACCGAATTGAACCGTTCTGAAGAAGCATCGTCCTGTCGGGATTGTTGCTTTGAATCTACAAGCGGTGCAGTGATGCTATCCAGAATGGAGAGCTCGGTATTTTTTATAGAGGCACTTCCCAATGCGTTTTTTATGGAAAGAAAATCGGCTGGAATCTTGTCGAGATTATCAGAAAAAACAGCATGGCGCACGCTTTTATCAAATCCATACTGGACATAGCGACGCATATCAGAACAGGCATCCCAGATAGTCGCAAAGGTTGTTAATTCTTCAACATCTTCCTTGTTGAGTTTATTCATGAGGCGGGCTTTCAGTACTTCATGCTTTTCCAATTGCTCGCCCCGATTATTCATGATCTCAAAGTAGTGGTTCAAATCTGTATCGGATGGAACCAGAACTCTGAGGATCTTCACTTTATTGAGTAGGTAAGAGCTAAACAGGCTTAACTGTTCACTGCCAATGGTTGATGACAGATACTTTTTACAGATTTCATAGGCATTTTTGATAGACTCTTCATATTCAAGAAGCTCATGATGGGCCAGAAGTGCCTGAAGGGTTCGATGCGCCCTTTTGCGGCTGTCATAGGTTAGATTAATTGATTCGAATTGAGATAGTGGCTGTTGGAACTCATTTTTTAGTACTGCCATTAGAATTGACAAGGTTGTATGACGCTGTTGTCCGTCAATCACTTCAAAATGTTCAGCCCCTTCCCGTTGAAAGACCACCAGTGAGCCAAGGTAATATTCCCGTTCTTGATTTTGGCGTGCATAATCCCAGATATCCAAAATCAACTGTTCAATCTGTTCCTCAACCCAGGCATAGTTTCTCTGATACACCGGGACAATATATTGCCCGCTGGCAAACAACTCTATGAGGTTCAGCTCTTTTAAATCATTTCTGTTATACATGGCTTAGATACCCCATTTCTTGCAATTTTTTCTGAAGTACCTCTGTGTGTGTACCCCTGATATCTGATGGCTTCAGAGGCGTGATAACCACACGCCCTAAATCCGAAGGGTAAATAGCCTGATCTACTGCTTTGAATAGATTGCCCTGCTCCAGTGCTTTTTTGTCCATGGTAGCGAGTTTCACGGCAAATTGTGTCAAGCGCATGGAATAGGCCCAGGCGAAAGCCTGTCGAATGTATTTTTCGAGCTCATGGGAGCCGAATTTGTCCAGATAGTGAAGTATAAGGCAGTTAAAGAGGTTGCGGGTGTAACGGTCTCCGGTTCTATTGTGCCCTCCATAGGAATTGAGCATTTCATTGAGTGATGCCAGGGCTTTGGGAGGGTGGTTTTCAATATTCTTCGTCAGTTCAATGTAATGATGCACATATTCAAAAAAGCGCAGGCCATTGATCATGATCTGGTTGATCTGAAAAGGATAATGCGCCTTCTGATGATCCACACTGCGCACAGAATCGCCACCATAGGAGCGGGTAAAGTAATCATTGATACGATAGGGTTGCAGATACGGGTAATCCATGGTTTTAGCCAGAGTGATTCCCTTAAAGAGATCCACATCGGCTTTGATGAACTCCCGCCCCGGCAAGCCACGCAACCAGCGGCGAATACGGTAGAGGTAGTTATCCATCACCAACTTGAGTCTGCCGGAATCGACTTCTTTTTCCCAGCGTTCCACACATTTCAGGCGTTCTGCTTCTGTAGTATCTGCCATCTCCCGTAAATGGTAGGCTTTCAGCAGATCGTATGGTTCAAGTTCTTTACCGCGTGCATTCTGGGAATCAAAAAACTGAAACGCTTCGGATATGTCGTTGAGCTCAACGATTACCAGCTCACATTTCTCCATAATAAACTGGCGTAGGGCGAAGCGTTCGTCCTTGCCGAGGGTGCCCAGCTGCTGGCCGATGAGCTGATAGTTGTTTTTTACATTCTGTTGACTGATGGTATGGGGGAGTGTTTGCCGTAGAATTTCCGGGGTTTTAGCCGGTTCCAGAAAGTAGTTGAGCAAGCCTAACGTAATAAGTCGTTGCTGTCCGTCCACCACTTCCAAAGGATTGTCCTCTGTATCCCGATAGAAGACCACTGTACCCAGGCGGTAGGCGTGTTTATGCTGATGGTTCTGCAAATCTTGTAATAACTGACCCACCAGACGAGCATCCCATTTATAGGGTCGTTGATAGGGCGGAATTACAATAGGCTGGGCCAGTATAGCCGGAACTTTTTCTATGGTCTTTCGGACAATTGCCATTCAGGAACGCTCCTCTTCCATTCCCGGAGGAAAGGCAATGTCGAGATGTTCCACATCCAGCTTGCCGGAGATGAGGCGAGGGAGTAGGAGGTCGCGGGATTTTTTTAGAGCATTTGTTGAGGCAACTAGCTTATCTTTTTTCAGTAATAATGGCTTTGCGAATTCTGAAAAACTTTCTTGTAAGTGCTTTGTTGGAACAAATACACTTTTATTTGTTAACTCAGTCCAATGTCGTTTGTATTCTGTTGTTTCAATGAGATTATGCACCATATAATACAAATAAACGATTGGAATTTTGTGCCGAGATTTAAAGGGCACAACATTTTCAGCTAAGGAAAATGGTTTTATCATTAGTAACATCTTGCATGAATGGTCTCCAAATAGGATAATCGGCTCATCTATGCTGGCCATATGCTCTGGTTCACCATCATAAAACCCCAAATAATCTTTTGTGGATTGATCAATTACAATAATTTTCCCATCCTCGGATAAATCGGATTCACGATAAATTTTTCCGAATGGTTTCCGATCAACGATATCCTTAACCTTCTTCACCTCCCACCCCTCGGGAACACCCTTCACCACTTTTACCTTTTCATGCCCGGGAAAGCGCAGGCGCACAAACCACTCGCGGTAGATCTCTTCGGCCATCTTTTCGAGAATGGCGATGCGGCGGTTGTTGTTTTCGATCAGTTCATCGTAGGCGGAGAGGATCGCGGCGATTTTGCGCTGGATGGGGAGAGGGGGGATGGGTAACTGAATCTTTTCAAAAACCGATTTTGGTACAATCGGAGTGTCTATCCCAGAATTATATGAGAAAATATGCGGGGTGCTTACACGCAAAAGGTAATATATAAAGCGGAAATCATTATCCTTATTTGAAATTACAGATGTAATTTGCTGATTGGTCAGCAGGTCTTTTGTTGCAACCCCAATTTTACCAAAACCGTAACTTAACGATGTATACATTACGGAGTTCTTAGGCAATCTTTGCGACTTGAATTTGGTTAGGGCTTTCTTGGTAATATTTGCTTGAGTTGTTCTTATATAGAAGCTGTCTCTTTCCATATCCTTAGGAGAAACAAATAATTCATCGCCATCCCAATATTCTGGTTCTGCTTTTGAAGGAGTTTTCCCTGTTACAATTCGCCCCAAACTTGATATAGGTTTCTCTGTCCACTTACTCATTCCCCACCCCCATCTCCGCAATACCCTTTTCAGTCAGTCTATATTTCTGTTGAGGATTTGTGGGATTTTCAGGATCGGTCATTTCAAGCCATCCTGATTCAAGAAGCGGTTTAATCACAGAATCCCTGAATTTTGTCCGGTTGGATCGTTTTGCCACATCCATCATTTCCTTAATTGTTCGTTCTTCTTTGCAAAAAATGAGCAATTCTACTTGATCCCGACTTAGTCCCAGCTTGGTCCCAACTTGGTCCCTACTTGGTCCCTGCTTGGTCCCGACTTGAGGGGTAACTTCCGGGGCAAAGAAGGTCAGGGTTACTCCTTTATTGCTTTTCCACTCCGGTTTGGGTAAACCGTTGTCGCTACAGGCCTTCTGGATAAGCACGCTGCCGCGGCCCAGTTTTTCCATCATTCCCCGCAAGTACAAGACATGCGCAATATCCGGATTCCGCAACACGGAAATATGCCCGGTGCTAAGCCCTTTTACCGTTACGCCCTCAGGTAATTCTCCGGAGTTCCAGATTTCCAGGCGTTTGGGGTAGATAAATACCGATAGCCCTCCGGAAAAGTCGGTGTAGTCACGGTGCACGAAGGCATTTACCAAACCTTCTCGGATAGCCTCTTCCGGATACAGCGGGTGTTCCTGCCGTTCTAATTGCCCAGAGGGGAAATGGGTTACCGTTGGGGTGTTACGGGTGATAAAGGCATAGAGTTCTTCGAGCACCACTAAAAGCGGTCCTTCGAGATACTTGGAATCTTTATAGGTGTCGTCACTTTTGTCCGAGGTGAATCGAACCGCTTTCACCCGCACTTGCGGATAGCGGTTGGCACTATTTCGGCAAAAGAGAACATCACCTCCATTGGTCAGTTTGCCATATTTTGCAAGCAGCAGATCTTCAAGAACAAGATCCGGTTTACTCGCATCACGAAATTTCAATCTTCCGAATTTTTGAATCAAATCAGCGGTCTGGCTCAGATGTGTAAAATCAATATCCTCAGTGACCTGCGCATCAGAAAACCGACGCTCCCAGCGTTCCGGTTCAGATTGCCTGCGAAGCACCATATCGCGGATGGTATCCACATCGGCTTTTTGTGTTTTGTCGCCACTGCGCACATAAATATCGTTGGCGTAGGAATAGGGGACATCCTTCCCCGAAGGGACTTCTATAACCAGCACCGTTTTGCCTTCTATGGTGTGCAGTTCAAAGGAGAAAAAGGCCTGAGGTGAAATTTTTTGCGATATTTCTATTTCAAGTTTTTTAAGATCCTTTATGGTAGGTATTCCTGTAATTTCACCTGCATCAGAAACGCCACACACTACATATCCACCACCAGAATTCAGGTATGCGCAGATCTGTTTACCGGCAATATCTGGTTTAAAGACAGATTTAAACTCAATGTTCTGATTCTCACCCAAGGTAAGCAGGGATTTTAGATTTTCGATTTTCATTACTTAGCCCCCCTGGTGTTGGAGGTTTTGGTAAACTGGGCAGAATTTGAAAGATTTTCTTTGATAAAGGCTTCTACCTCCTGAAAGCGGGAAAACTGTGCGCTTGTAAAAAGCAGTGCATCTTCGGTGTTCTGATATTTTTGCACCCAGTTGCCTTGTCTGTCTCGCATCGGTGTTTGGGAAAGTACCGCTTCTTCGTACATATCAATCACCCTGAGATCGCCGAATATCGGGCTTTTCGCAAGGGTCAGCTTCTTGCGTTCTGCAGCTGTTTTATGCCCAAGCTTTTCCAGAAATGACCTGGCAAAAACCACATGGTCATGGGACAAGAGCCATCGAGGTTTTTTGAGCTCTAACGCTGTTCTTAGCTCCTTATGGGTGATCGAAATGCCGTCTTCTTCATCAACACCGCTTCCATAATAGGGGGTAATAAGTCCAAGAAATAGGTCGCATTTTTCAACTGCAACAATGCAATTCTCAAAAGCTGATTTATTGGAAAAAACCGGTACAGTACCCTTATGGGAAAGCCATACCTCATACCCGAAATTTGTTAAGAGTGTATAGATACGCTCCAGAAGTTCTTCAATACCGTACACGGTTGACGAGATAAAAATGACTGGTTTTTTTGCTGATTTCATGCATCCCCCGCAATCGCCGCAATATTCTTTGCGATCACGCTTTCTAACTTACGAGCCTCTTTATTCAGTGCCTCCAGCTCATCATTGAGACCTACAATCTCGGCAATAAACTCCTCTTCGGTCTTGCCGTCTTCTTCGATTACCACACCTACATAACGGCCGGGGTTCAGGGAGTATTCCTGCTCCTTTACTTCCTCAAGGGTTGCCAGTTTGCAGAGACCGGTTACATCTTCGTATTGCGCTTCGGGGAAGCGTTCCTGCAGCCAGTGAATATGGGTGAAAAAGTATTCTGTATCCTTCACTTCCCGGTGCAGTTCTTCCAGTTCGGTTTTAAGCAGGCGAATATCTTTGGCGCGGTTGTTCTCTTTTTCGATGGTGCGGACATCGCGGTCGACAATTTTCAGTAGTTCGTGGAGCTTTACAAAAAAGGGCAGTGTCTTTTCGGCCATTGCTTTCTGTGACTTGTTCTCTTTGGCAATATCACTCAGCGGTTCACATTTCTCCCATGCACTAATCAGGGTCTTTCCGCTTGCTATGAGTCCTGAAAAATCGGGAACATCATTTATGCCGTATTCTTTAAGAAGCTTAGTCACTTTTTCAGAAACAGTTTTCAGCTTGTCTCGGTTGGCTATAAGTTTTTCAAAACCCTGTTCAAAGTAGCTGCGTACCAGATCAACGAAGGCCTGACGGTCGCCCCTGTGCAGTCGTGAGATAACAGCTATGTTCTGTATCTGTTCCGCCGAAAACTCGCGATGTGCCCGGTCGATCTGGGTATAGATATTGCGGGCATCAATGAAGAGTATGCGGTTGTCGCTCTTGGCTTTATCAAAAAACCAGAGTGTTGCCGGCAGGGTTACCGTATAAAACATATTGGAAGGCAGGGTCAGCATGCAGTAAATCAGATTGGATTCTATCAGCTTCTGGCGAATATCTGCTTCACTGTGGCGCGCATCACTGGCAGAGTTGGCCATAACAAGACCGGCCCGACCGGTTTTTTTAAGAGAAGTGGCAAAAAGATTTATCCATAAGTAATTGCCATTGGGGCAGGTCTCTTCGCCCTTGCTTTTATTCTTAGTCTTGTTACGGGGTATACCATAAGTATTGAAGCGGCGATCCTGTTCCACTTTGGCAAGGCTTACATCGTCTACATTAAAAGGAGGATTGGCCAGGACATAATCAAACTTTTCAAAAGCATCCACCGGGTCTTCGTAGTAGGAAATTGCCTGATGTATCTCACCGCGTAGTCCATTTACCGCGAGGTTCATTTTGGCCAGTTTTACAGTGTCGAGCGTTTTTTCTTGACCGTACACATACAGGCTTGTATCGTTGTTCTTCTTGCCGGCTTTTTGACGCTCTTCAATAAAATGAGCCGATTGCACAAACATTCCACCGGAACCGCAGGCAGGGTCAAATACGGTACCGTTATGGGGTTCAATGATTTCTACCATCAGCCTAACAACACTGCGGGGTGTAAAGAACTCACCACCGCCCTGCCCTTCGGCCATTGCAAATTTTCCCAGAAAATACTCATAAATCTGCCCAAACATGTCACCGGTTGCATCTTTAGGAATATCCGCAAAATTCTTTAAAAGTCGTTTCGGTAAATCCCGAAACTCCTTTTTACGAACCAGTTTAAAATATTCATCCTGCGGAAGTATTCCTTTAAGCTCCGGTTTGTATTCTTCAATACTTGCCATGGCATCTTTAATGGCTTTGGCGATATCCTCTTCTTCCGGCATATTCAGGAGATAGTCGTACCGTGCTTTGGGGGCCAGATAAAAGCCACATTTTTCCAGGGCAATCTCTTCGATTTTCCGTTCTCTGCGAGTGCCTTTGAGTTTGTCAAACTCGCTCTTGATCTCTTTTTCAAAATAGCTGTATTTGTTGTCGGCAAATTTCAGGAAGATCAGCCCCAGAACCGGAGTCGAGTACTCGGTTGACTTGAGGTCTGAATTGGCACGCAATGTATCGGCCGTTTGCCAGAGGTTTTTTTCTAAATCTTTGAGTTGTTCGCTCAGCATTGTTCTTCCTTCAAATTCAAAATGGTAAATCGTCGTCGTTGATAACTGCAACCGATTCCTCAATCGTAAAGTTGGGATTAAGGAATAATCGTAAATTGTTCAATATTTCTGGTACTTGCGCTGTCGTAATACCTATTACCCATTCATAAGCATTCTTAACCTTTTTAGCATCAGCCCCGACAGAAATAGACAGTGCCCTTTCCATATTCGGTTCAAAGGCAAGCCCCTTTTTTGCATCTAATGTTGCTGAAAGGATGCCCCTTCGATCATCTACTTCATTATCTGTGTCCCATATGGCGAAATAGTCTTCAATTCCAACCATCTGACAAATGCCGATAAAATACAAAACGCCTGCTTTTCCTCCACATGGAATGATTGATATTCCTTCCGCATCAATATCGATATTCCAATGGTGCTCACATAAAGTAGCGATTAGAATCTTGTCGGAATCTCCCTCAACAAGCAGTACTTTTTTGGCAAAAAAAAGTTCATTGCGATCTTTGTTGAATTGGGTATATATCCGGTGCCAGTCTTTTTTGGCATTTTCTGCAGAGAAGTATGTTGATTTTTGCAGGGGATAGGTGCCATTCTCCATTGACTTCCGTAAGAGTATTATATCCGACGGTCTTGCAGCGTCCACAAAGTTCGGATTGTGAGTAGAGTAGAATATTTGTGATTGCTCGGATATGCTTTGAAAATGTTTGTAAAGACTTCGCTGGGCCTGTGGATAGAGGTAAATCTCGGGTTCTTCAATACCAAATATCACCCGGCCACCCATAAGCTCTGCATAGGTCTGAAAGATGGAGAGCATAAGGAGGTTCTGCATCCCAGCCCCGACATCTTCGCTGTCAAAATGTTTATCGGGCAAGGATTCTTTGACCTGTATCTGTAGTGTTTTGTAAAACCAGTTCAAGTTGTAAATGTTCAGTACTGGTTCAAAATCATTAGCTAAACCATGACTATTGGCTTTGCAATTACTCTTGAAGGAATCAACGAATTTTTTGAAAGTAACAATAGCGGGATCAGCCGAAAAATCCTTTTCGAGAAATTCCTTCGCTGGATTGATCGCTTCAAGAAAGGCCTCTTTTAAATTGTCATCAGAAGAATAATTCTCTATGTAGTTTTCGTGGATAACTTTCATCAGTTTTCCAAGCATTGTCCACTGACTTACCCTTAATTCATTAGCAAGGTTTCTGTCTGCAGGTAGATAGATGAAATGGCATAATTTTTTGAATTGTTCCTGCCCGTAAAATGTATTGCCCCCGTTTATTGTTGTCTTTGCGGAAACATCAGGCTCAATAGTTAATTCAAGCCGAACGGAATTTACTGAGGTATTGTACCCGTTAGAATTATTGAATACTACAGGCTCTTTTAATTCAGCTTCGATAACAATAGGAGTCGCAGGATCATTAAAATATTCACGAGATACTTTTGCTTTAGTTGTCCAGGCTTCACCAAGCAATAAATCCAAGGCTTTCAAAATATTTGTCTTGCCGGTACTATTTGGCCCTATCAACGCATTGAGATTACTCACATCAAGAGTAATATCTTTTATAGACCTAAAGTTTTGTATCCGTAATTTCTTTATCATCTTTCTCTCTTTTTACCTGCCATGGACGGCAGGTTTCTTGGCACGGGGGGCTTAATTCTATTTTCTTCATTGTTTTCATCTCTTCGGCGCGCTATTTCATACAACGTTCCCCGGCAGGATGCCGTGTCGCCTTATGATACCTAACACTAAAGTGTAAGCGGCATGGCACCCTGCCGGTGTTGTTGGTTATAAACTGGTACATTCCAAAAAATCTGCTTTTATTTAGCGCGACATTCTTATCTTTGCTCTCAATCTCTTTATCGATCATTTTTTTCCTCGCGATAAATAAAAGCTATATAAATTCAAAAATAAACAGTACCAGTTTATTGAAAACAACTTCCGATTGTACGAAAAAAAGTTCATACAATCTGCACTGTACGTCTATTCCACCCTGCCGCTTTTTTCCCGAAGATATGCAAGCGGACTGCGTATCTTGCCTATTTTATTGAAGCTTACATGAGTATAAATTTCAGTAGTCGTACTTCTGGAGTGACCTGAAAGTTCCTGTATGTATCTAAGATCAACGCCGTTTCCGTGCCCGGATAAGTTCCCAGTTTGGTCCTTAATCCTTATTCTGAAGCATATACCGTAAACTTTTTCCGCACTTATTTAAACAAAGATATTAACAGAACATAATCCTAAGATAATTCAAACTGTATATAGATGCAAGGGACAAAACAGATGATATTACTATAATTACACCACCATAATTCAAAACTGAAATCGTATCACCCGGTTGGACATTATTACCGGTATTTTTTAATATTTTCTGGACCAGTATTTTTGTTTCGGTTATAGGGATCAAGGCTCCAGCAAAAGATGTCGTGCTGTTCAGAACATTACCGATAATTACATGTGACACGGTAGAAACTGGTGAAATTCTACCGCCATAACACAGACCAGCTGAAAGAACTATCAAAAATAAAAACTCCAGTAAGTCATTTAGAGCTCCTTAATTATTTGTTAAAATAGGATTTTGACAATATAAGGCAATATACAGATTATAGTCCGCCCCCATTAAATCCAGTTAATGCTATTGTTTTCCGTCAGCGTCCCTGTGTATAATTCAATATATGAACACAAAAATCATTTTAACAGCCCTTCTTTACACCATCCTTCTTTGCAGCTTTCCTGCCCAGGCAAAGCGTTTTTATGTTGATCCTGCAATAGGTTCAATATCCAATGATGGAAGCGAGGCAAAGCCATGGAGCACCCTGAAAGAAGTTTTTGACAGCGGCAAAATTGAGACTATGAAATTTGAAACCAAGCCTGCCACTGCTCAGGGTGCAATGATTGTTAAAAATCCGGGAGCTCCGGTAAAAGCCGGTGATACTCTTATTCTAAGAAGCGGATTTCACGGAGAAATAGTTGCCATAGAATACTATAATGACGATTACATAACTATCATGGCGGAAAAAGGTCACAGTCCTAAAATATCCAGCTTAGAACTTCGTTCGTGCTGCAAATGGATAGTAAAAGGCCTTACCATAAGTCCTTCGTTTGTACAGCCGTACCGTGCAAAAACACTGATCCAGTTCGCTTCACATAACTGGACAGGGAAAAGCTACGACTGCATCGCTGAAGCCTGTACTGCCTATTCGGTTCCGGATGCTTCACCTTGGACTGCGACACAGTGGGACAGTCTGTCGTGCAACGGGATATCGCTTCCAGGAAACAGGATGGTTGCCAGAGGTATCTATTTTAAAAATGTCCGATTTGGTATCACTGTCAATGGCGATTCCTGTATGGTGGAGAATAACATCGTGGAGAACTTCGCCGGGGATGGTATGCGGGGGCTCGGTGATTATTGCACGTTCCAGTATAACACTATCAAAAATTGCTATGCGGTCAATTCCAACCATGACGATGGCTTTCAGTCGTGGTCGGTAGGGGACAGCGGGAAAGTAGGAACCGGTGTTGTACGCGGGGTGGTTTTGCGTGGTAATACGATTATCAATTACGAAGATCCTAATCAGCCACATCTGGGAACTCTTCAGGGGATCGGCTGTTTTGATGGCATGTTTGAGGATTGGCTGGTCGAAAACAACGTAATAATCACAGATCATTGGCATGGTATCACATTGTCGGGTGCAATCAATTGCGTTATCATTAACAACACTGTAGTAGATATCAATCAGGAAAAACCCGGCCCACCCTGGATAAGGATCAGCGATCATAAAAGCGGAACGCCATCCACCGGTTGCATCGTGAGAAACAATCTGACCACAGCGATGAATGTGTCCTCAGAGGGAGTAATTTCGGATCATAATATCGTAGTAAAGGACTACGCTGACTTTTTTGTCGATTACAATGCCGGTAACCTGCATTTGAAAACTGGTTGCGCTGCAGTTGATGCAGGTGTGACCGATCTCGCTCCCTCCATAGATCGGGATGGAATTACCCGTCCCAAAGGAAATGGTATCGATATCGGAGCATACGAATTGTCTTCCAACAGAATCCTCATTCCAAATTCTTCAAAGGTGTATCCAAACACTCCGGTATCGTTTTTAAATTCTAATGGTAAAGGAACTTTTATTTTTGAAAAGCCTTCCGGTTTTGCCCTCTCTGTGTATGATCTTAAAGGGAAACGTCTTCATTATTCACGCGGAACTGCAAATCCATATGTGATATGGCAGGGAGATGGTACAACAAACGGAACCTTCATTTTGCGGTTGCAAACGCAAGGAGAAACATATCTAGCGCGAATGGTTCTGAACCGTTAATTTTATTCCTTCTTCACGCAGAAATTGGAATGTCTCACGCAGAGACGCTAAGCCGCGGAGATAGGACAAATGAAAAGAGACAATTTATACATAATACGACAGTATTTGCCTGGGCATTACAGAAATAAGAGTGTAAAGGCAATATGCTCGATATAAAAGGAGAAATAGGCATTGTCTTACTTCGCGGCTTCGCGTGAGATCAATCCGGTCTACCGGATATGCTCACAGGTCCCGCACTAATCGAATCGAGAAGCCGCATCGTTTGTAGAAACTGCTTTCCCATATAAAGTTATAGTTGTAGATAAGCCTTCGTCCCTGAGCGCCTTCTGCAACAGCAGTATCAGGGTTGGCAGTCCACCAGGTGGTATTTGTGTCAAGATAAATAAAACTGCCATCGATATCCCGCATGCCCCCTGGAAGAGCATTAAAACCGTATAAATTGGTACTATCGGTTATATTTCCCGGTACCGAGACACCTGTTGCAGGTGCCCAGTGAGTTCTCCCTGCTATTTTTGCAGAATTTAAAACAGTGTAACCGACCATTTGAGTAGTTATTGCCTCTTTCAGGGTATCCCAATCACTTGCCAACGGGATTCGCCACCCTTCAGGTGCGAGTTTTCCGGACGCAACAGAATACCAGTTGTAGAGCAGACCATAGATCGCCACATTTGACGCATTGTTCTTATAACTGCAATACGCTCCGGTAGTACATCGTGACCATTCGTTATTATCGGTAATGCATGGAATAGGAGAATTATCATTGTATTTAGTCGTTCTCAGGTTTTCGGTTGTCCACACCTGATTACCAATACGGACACTCTGATAAATGTTGCCATCAGCGTCGGTCACAGTTCCAGATGAAGGCAGCATGGTTATGATAATTCCGGAAGTGTCACGATCAAAAACCGTCGTATGATAATCAAGCATTCCTTCTTTAAAGACATCGATTATATCCGGTGATACCTGCATCATAGCCGCATGTCGCGACTGCATGTTATTGTAAAGTGATGATACCTCTGTTACTGTTGTCAAATTGATGGAGGGAATATGCTTAACGGTTACATGGTGGTTACCAAATGTAATTCGACAGATTTGAATGTTGCTGCCTCGTACCGGCAATGGAAAGATGTTCTCTCCCGGAACGAGAGGGTACTGTTTTTGAAAAAGTAGTCGTCCGTTCATTCCGTAGGCTTTTACCGATAGCGCTATCGCACGCACTGTTGTGTTCACCCGGATTTTTCCACCCTGAATGGCAATGGAACCATCCTTGGGAATAACGGAATGGAAATCCGGTGATGATATTCCCGCAACACTTTTTTCAAGCGAAAATGATCCATCGGTACCAGTCAATACCTCAGTGCCGTTCGAGCGGAGGACAACAGATGCACCCGCAATAGCCGCTCCAGCCGTATCCATTACATGGCCACTTATGGTTATCGAAGCAGCCTGGCAAATCCCCGCACCGACTGCGGCTAACAGCAACACTGCCCTTGCCAGAAAATGTAATTCAGTCAACCACATATCCCTACCTCGTTTCGCTTTACCAGGTTTGAAGCATTTTTCCAGTGAAAACCTCATAAACCGGAAGTGATGGTCTTTTTCGAGAACTGCCCCGCGCAGACGTATCGGTGTATATAATACATCGGGAGCGCGCATATTGCCATTCAAATTGACGATTCAAGGAAAATAGATGTTTCCCTTTATCGGATAGTTATGATTTGAAAATGTTTGATAAGTTCCGTGAGATAAGTGATTAAAAAGTAGTTTTTTATTCTTATTGAGAAGACTTCTCCTCGAAGACTGGTCGAAGTGACAAACAACGAAGGCTCGCCAAAGTTACTAAAAGTGAGGACTCGTCGAAGCGACTGTCAGCAAGGGCTTACTGGAGCAACCAGCAAGCTTGCCAGGTCGGGCAAATTAAACCCCTGTTTAATGAACAATTTGAGTTAAAAACCCGGTTGTTATTTACTCATCTTCCTTCCGGTACCTTCGTTGCTTCCATGAAACCTGGGCCAGGCTGCATGGGGATCTAATCCGGAACAGTCTGATCTTATTTTGTAAAAATATCCCTTCATATCACCTATATATATGTATCCATTCTCATCAATCGCTGCAGAACTCCAGGTCACATCCATTTCCAAATTGAATGCCCACACAGTTGCTCCTGTTGTTTTTTTCATTGCATGAAACCGATTACCTTTTCCCTTGTCTCCATCTCTTGTCATTTCTGAAGCAGTATATATAAGAGACACTTATTCTCTGGAACCAGGTATTTCTGAATAGAGGA
>Ga0209723_1003541_pt1 | contig 18612 bp, 20 predicted proteins | sample BiotimSIPDNA_2_FD_185750 | JGI IMG/M metagenome (GOLD analysis project Ga0209723, IMG submission 185750) | Anaerobic biogas reactor microbial communites from Washington, USA - Biogas_R2 time_0 SIP DNA (SPAdes) (version 2) | ecosystem: Engineered > Bioreactor > Anaerobic > Unclassified | place... | reverse complement strand
ATCGCTGATGTTCCTTAACTACCGTTTTGATCTGGTCCTCTTCGGAGTCAGATTGAATGCGGGGACAAACGACAAATGCTTGGCGTCCCTTCTTGATCTCTTGGCGAATAAGATGATAAGCGCTCCGTCTTTGGGCGGGCTTAATAACTTCGGTGATGACTTCGGCTCGATTAGATGGTTTTTCTTTTAATAAAGAAAGATCGAGATCTCCATAAACAGTCAAGGCTAAGGTGCGCGGAATGGGGGTAGCAGTCATTGAGAGTAGATGTGGCTTCTCATCTTGATTGGGCTTAATTAATCGAGCTCTTTGCCGCACACCAAAGCGGTGTTGTTCATCAATCACTACTAATACCAGATTCTTAAACTTAACTCTTTCCTGAATTAGAGAATGGGTTCCAATTAGAAGATCAATCCGGCCTTCTCGAAGATAATCTAAAATTCTTTCGACTGAACATTGGCGTCCCTGAAATGATTTTGTTTCACTGGTTAAAAGTCCGATCTTAACCGGAAATTCTTTGAAAAACTCTTGAGCGGTTTGGTAATGCTGTTTGGCTAGAACGGCTGTTGGGGCCATAAAAGCAACTTGTCCACCAGCCTGGATGGCATTTAAAGAGGCCAGCATCATTACCGCTGTTTTACCCGAACCAACATCGCCTTCAAGGAGCCGAGACATGGGTTGGGGGCGACTCATATCTTGTAGAATTCGCCAGGCGGCGATTTTTTGGCTGGAGGTGAGCTGAAAAGGTAGCGATTGGACAAATTTCTTAATTAATGGTAGCTCAATTGGCACAGCTCGAGCTCGTTGTTGCTTTCCTTGAGCTTTAGCCTGTAAAGTCCGCAGATGAATTAAGAAAAGTTCTTCAAAAGCAAAGCGTTGACGAGCGGCTTCAGCTTGGTCTAAGTCATCTGGAAAATGAATCTGTTGGAAGGCTTCCGGCAGATTCATTAATTTATACTGGCCAATGATTGCGGGTGGCAAATATTCGACTATTTCATCTTTAAGTTGACTCAGTAGCGGTTTGATTAGATAACGGAACCAACGAGAGGTAAGTCCTTGACTTTCTGGATAGATCGGGACAATTCGTCCGGCGTGAGTGGGAGAACCTTGAAGCTTCTCGACGGTGGGGCTAGCTAAGTAGATTTCTCCCTTTTTTTCTGACACCTTGCCAGCCAAGATCACTTCTTGATCTTCCAACTGATTGGCCAGATAAGGCTGGTTAAACCAGACTACTTTAACCGATCCTTTTTGATCTTGGAAAAGAGCCTCCGTAATAATTATTCGGCGACGAAAGGTAAAGTTGTTTTTTATTTGACTAATTTGACCCCGTAGGCAAATTTTCTGACCGACTTTCAACTGATCGGTGTCTGTTAAAGCTGAAAAATCCTCATAACGATGAGGAAAGTGTCGTAGCAGATCTTCAACTGTTTCAATACCGAGTCGGCTTAGTTTTTGACTATAACCAACACCGACTCCCGGTAGTTTTTCTGTCTTGGATTTTAAATTCAATTCAGACATCTTTTTTATTATAGCATTTGATAAGAAAAACCCCGATCAAGTCGGGGTCCCTAAACGTTCCACCACCAGCAAATAGCTAAAGCGAGAATAATCGATAAAACCAAGATAAAGGTGGCATCGGCGGGGACAACTGGTTGAGCTGCTCCAATCAGGATAACAATTGCCCAGCCACCAGTGATAAGAGTGGCTATGACATTCCTTCTTTTTAAAGATAAGCCGAAAAAGAAGAGAGTCATCCCCACGGAGATAGGAACCGCTATCCAGGGATTAATAAGTCCCAGGAGTGATCTAAGGACAACAGTGATAACAATAACAGCGACAATTCCATTAAGAACTGGAATCTTCAGAATCTCCCAGATTTCTTTATCTGTTTTGCGTTTCAATATCCTCACCTCCTTAACAAAACTATAATATTTATAGTTTGATTTGTCAATTAAAAACCCGGCCCTGAAAATGGGGTCGGGAAATAGCGCTTAATGGTATTTCTTGTTAAAAAATAAGAGAACAGAGATACCAAGAATAAAAATACTAAGAACAAAGAGACTAACGGCAACGACTCGACCCGGTCCCATCAAGGTGAACATGAAAAGAAGAATTGCCCATAAAATACACGGTGCGGCAATTAACCATTTCTTTTTAATGATGGCCACGAGTCCGGTAGTGACCGATAAAGTTAAGAGAACAGTTAGAGCGGTTTTAGTGTTGCCCATTTTAGGGAACATCTCTCCAATTCCCAGAAAAAGCGCTATGGCTAGAATGACGATCACGATCATTAGCTGAGCTATCTCGACTCTTCTCATGATCTCACCTCCTTAATCAAACCATAATACATTTATAATATCTTGTCAATAAAAAGTTTGAGAGAATTAATGTCTTGTGATATAATAATCGTTGTTATTAACCTCTCAATTATGAAATTAAATGGTAAGTCTCTAATTATTGTTTTAATGCTGGCCGTCTTAACGGCAGCGGCGATCTGGCTAGTTCACTACTGGTCGACTGAGGCTCCTCTCGGGCCGGATGAAGATCCAACTGGACCAATCAGTGACGTTGAAATTAAGCCTCAGGACGTTCAAGAAATGGTGGCCAGCAACAATCGTTTTGCTCTCGATCTTTATTCTCTTTATCGAGAAAGAGAAGAGGGCAATATCTTTTATTCTCCCTATAGTTTATTAACGGCCTTGACTATGACTTATGAAGGGGCGCGAGGTCAAACGGCCGAAGAAATGGCGAGTGTTTTTTATTTGCCCGATGATCAGATTCGTTGGGGCGGAATGGCGGGTCTCTATAATACCTTTAATCAAAACGATCGAGAGTATGCGCTCGATACAGCTAATGCTATCTGGCCAGCCACAAACTACCACTTTTTAGATGATTACTTCTCAATTATTGAACGTTATTATCGTGGTCGAATAGAGTCTCTTGATTATCCGGCAGATCCCGAAGGGTCGCGTTTAACTATTAATCAATGGGTTGAAGATCAGACCAGGGATAAAATCAAAGACCTTATTCCGGCTGGTTTGATTGATCCACTAACTCGGCTAGTTCTAACTAATGCTATTTATTTCAAAGGCCAGTGGTTGACTGAATTTGATCAAGATTTAACTGAAGACGCTCCCTTTTACCTGAATGACGATCAGACGGTTACGGTGCCAATGATGAGACGAACTGATGATGAGGCTATCTTCGATTATGCTCGACTCGATGATTTAGAGGTCCTATCTTTGCCTTATCGAGGCGAAGAAGTAGCGATGACGATTATTCTACCCGATCAAGATAAATTTGAGGCGGTGGAAGCTTCGCTCGATTTAGACAAGATTAATTATTATCGTTCTCAGTTAGAGCCTCAGCGAATTGATCTTTACTTACCTCGATTTAAGATTGAGACTAAGTACTTTATGAATGAAGACTTGGCGGATTTAGGAATGCCTTCAGCCTTTAGCGCTGAAGCTGATTTTTCTGGGATGACTGGCAATCGCGATCTTTTTATTAGCGCAGTGATTCATCAAGCCTTTGCGGAGGTAAATGAAGAAGGGACCGAGGCCGCTGCAGCCACAGCGGTAGTTATGCTAGAGTCGGCAGCGATAATGTCGCCTGTTTTTCGGGTTGATCGGCCATTCATTTTCTTGATTGAACATCTAGAGAGTGGCACAATTCTCTTTATGGGACGAGTTTCTAATCCTAGTTAAAAAAATAAGCCCGACTACTTAAGCGGTCGGGCTTTTGTTTTACGGCGATTTCCTTAGTCTTTAATTTACTCTTCAATTCAGTAAATAAGCTTCAGTTCTGCGCCGCTCCAAAAAAAATGAGCGGATATTGGGTAACCTGGACAATCGAGAACGGTCCGGAACTTGCCCGAAGACTGAACAGTCACTAAAAGATCTCTACGCTGGGGTAAGAAGAAACCTTCTCGCTGGTAGGCCCCGGCCAGGGCTTCGCCCGGAAAGTCTGATAAGCCACCTCCTTTTCGGGGAATACCGCTTACTTCTCGAGTGCTTTTAATTAATACCAGAGCCTGATCGTCGGCCAAATTGGCGGAATCGGATTGAGCTTTTAAAATCAAGCCCATTTCTTTGTTCTTAATTACCTCAAACCATTCTAAGATGAAAGATTTCTGTTTCAAAACAAAGTCTGGTTCGAGGTGAGAGAGATCAACCGGTATGTTGATCCGATAATCATCTGCTCCTAAGGACAAGAATCCCCAGTATTGCCAGGGCAAGGGATCGCTAATTTCAGATGCCTTAACCCTAATGCCTTGGAGCACCTTACCTTTAGCAGTGATGGTTAGTCCTTGCATAACACTCACCTCCTTTTTTCAAGATCTTCTTATTTGTAAAATACAATATTTATTGATTTTGTCAATAAAAAGCCCCCATCCTTTAACGGGGGCTCTCGGTGGTGTTGGTGACTTCTTGTCCCAGAATTAGACATCCCTTGTTTCCAGTTGATTGGTGACGAGGCCAGACGAAAACTTGATTCTGCTGGTCGGTTAAAGTCGCCAGCAGTAATTCCCAAGAGCGCTGAGCATACTCATACAGATGATCCTGAAAGATCCAGAGACTGTTATCAATTATTTCGAAGCCTGATCGACTGTCAGAATAGAGATGCCGTATCGTCAACAGTCCCTCAATCTGATCATCGGGGCTCCTTAGATCTTCTAAAACGATCTGATGGAGCCTTCGAGTATTGATAACCTGATAAATTGAGACCAAGGCCGGTTGATTAAAGTATTCTATCAGTAGACGGCTGTTATACTGCAGTCGTTCGGCCATAGCCAGCGTCTGGGACCGTTGATCGAGAATCACCAGTCCGTAACTCCAAGCTGGAAGCAATAGGGAAGGAATCTGAATCTGGACCAGAGGCCGCTCCGATCTAATTGCTCGGAATGCCGGGATTTCCATTTTGACCGGTTTTTGCACAACCAGTCTTCTCTTCATCTTTCCCACCTCCTTAAAAGAACAATGATATTTATTTATGACATATCAATGAATTATTGTCAATGCGGGGAAAGCATTTATTGGATAAAATTCTTTTTAAAAAGAAAAAGCCCTCTCTCAGAGGGCTAATAAGGCTTAAGAATGGGTTAATAGACCTTAACGATGTGCATTATTTTTTCGCTAGGCCCGGGAATACTTCGAATAGTATTCCTTGGTTCTGGACCGAACTCAATGTCGACTCGAACTACTCCTTCCATTAGAAGCTCTAATACTTCTTCGACCCACCTGGTTGGAACATAGAGTTCTTGGCTAAAATCCGGTGGATTGTCTTTTTCAGCTGGAAGTAAACACTCTAGATTGTAGGAACACCAGAGGTAACCCCAAGCGGCGTCGGGACTTAAAGCCCAGAATCTTTTCCACAGTCGCTGAGGGGGCAATCCACTTGCTTTAACTAACTCTTCGAATGGGGTCCATTCTTGAGGTGTTGGATTTGGCTCGTTATTCATCTCTATCCCTCCTTTAAGGGTGAATGATTTGGACTTCTCCACGAGAAGTTCGATAGTAAAGTTCCGCCGAATTCCAAACAATGCGGAAGAGGGCTTCGTCGGGGACGAGAGCAATAATGCTTTCTTCAGGGGGTTTCGTCTGATGAGGAATAAAGGCTCGCGATAGTATTTTACCAGGAAAGTCGTTTTCGACTCCGAATGCTCGCCCCTTAGTGATAACGATAATTGTTTTTGATTTGTCTACCTTGCGATTACTCGATATCAACTGAAGCTCACCAGCTGAGGTTCGATTAATGCCGGCCGATTGAATGATTGTAAAGCAGTCTCTTTGCCAATCGCGTAATTCTTGGCCAGTTAACCGAACTGGCACTACTCGTATATCATTAGGATTGTCTCGACCGAGTAGAATCGCCGGTTGGTAATGTCCATGCTGGAGAGCAACGGCTCCTACAATTGTTCCCGAACTGACACAACCTTCCCAGATGGTTAGAATTGAATAAGTCTTCATACAAATCCCTCCTTAAGCAGTGATTGAAAGAACAAACTGCTCGTATCATAAAACATTTTAATATTTTTGTCAAAGGGGGACGGATAATAAAAGCGTCCTCGGCAGGAATCGAACCTGCATCTTCGGCTCCGCAGGCCGGCGCTCTATCCGTTGAGCTACGAGGACGGATAGTTTTAGATTACTATAGTTTATGTAAAAAAACAATTAAATATTATTGTATCGATAAAGCATTATTTTTCTTCGATACTAAATAATAGTCTGTTGCACATTGGTTTATTTAAGAAAAAGCCCCGAAGATAATTTATCTATTCGGGGCGCACGTGGTTTAGTCTTTCTTCTTTTGAGTATTCTCCGCGGGGATTATTGTTTTAAGTTTCTTAGACAAGAGAGCAAAGCCTGAAACCCAGACAGCTAAGCAAGCTTCCAAGCCAGTTGGATTTTGAGTGACCAAAATAAATAAGGCCACGCAACCGATGATTGAAAGAATAGCTCTTGTCTTTTTTTCGGCCAGAATGAAGAGGACAGTTGCGCCAAGCAGAAGCCCCAACGAGAGAACCGCTAAAAAGTAACTTTGCTCATTGTCCAGTAATTTTCCCAGAAATGGCAAAGCCAATAAGGACATAACGTAATAGATCAAAACGATCACCTCCTTGCTCTAAGCAATATCACTTTATGGTTTATATGTCAATAGAGGATATTGCGTCTGAATTGATTCTTCCTAATTTTTAGTTAAAATAATTGTCAGGAATCATTTTTTTTGTTATAGTTAATCGATTAGGACAAGTGACCTCTTTTAAATTATGGACCAAAGAGATTTTGTTAAACTGACTTCGGCCTTGTATCGGGTGACCGATTTGTTTCCGGACCAAGAGCCTTTAAAGTTTGGATTGAGAGAACGGAGCTTAAAAATTCTAAGCTTGCTCTCACCCTATCACTTTTCAGATGACACCAACCTAGATAGAGTGGTAGCCGAAGAAAGCCTCAAGGAGGTGCAAGCCCTTAGATCGTTATTGGCCGTTTCTCAAGGCCAGCGATGGGTTAATGAAATTAATTTAATTTTACTCGATCAGGAATATGGGCGATTAGAAGATCGCCTGGAGAGCGTTGTGAAGCGTCGGCCAGAATCAGTTGATAAATCAATTGAAAAACCGGCGCCAAAAAAGAATACAACAAATAGCTACCAGGCTCCTCAGCCCAAGAAATCAGTACCAAGCGAACTGAAGCCAAATCGAACCTATGATCTGAATACCGGACGGGAGGTTGATCAGGCTCCAACTGAGAGACAGGAGAAAATTCTACAGATGATTCGTCAGCAACCTCGGATTCAGATGCGCCAGATTCAAGAAGAATTGACTGATGTAACCAGTCGAACATTGAGGCGAGATTTAGAAAGCCTGGTTCAGCAGCAAAAGATTGTTCGAGTGGGGCGGGGAACGGGTACCTTTTATCGAGTTAATTTTGTGGATAACTCCTGAATAAATACGGACATTTCCTTTTGCTACTATGTCCTATTAAACGGACATAATATAGGTAGTGAACGGATTGCGGACATATTGTCTGCAGTTAAGGGACGACAGTGGAGAAGTTGTGAATATACGGACATTAATTTAAATCATTTTACGGACATCACCGATGAATCCTCATAAGAGTTTTGGCCGGGTCTACGACACTCAGGTGGCCAAGATATATCGCTATATTCGACTTAAAGTCAGTTCTCGAGAGACAGCTGAAGATTTAACCGCTCAGGTTTTTGAGCGGGGCTGGATTGTTTATCGAGAGGGCCTTGATCCAGATAATGAACGTTCAGAGGTTAGAAATTTAAAGGCCCTGCTTTATCAGTTAGCCCGCCATGCGATTGCTGACTATTATCGTCTTGAAACTCGCCGAGAGGTCGTTCGACTGGGTGATCGTGATTTGGCTGGAGAAGAGGATCTATCGGAGCGAGCGGCTCAGAGTCAGGAAATGCAGCAGATTTTAAAGGCTTTAAACCGTCTTAAGCCCGATTATCAGGATTTAATCATTCAGCGTTATTTAAATGGCTTATCGATTGAAGAGATTGCCGATCAGTCAGCAAAGTCGACGGGCGCAATCAAAACGGCTTTGCATCGGGCGCGAGAAGCCTTAAAGGGGGAATTGAATAGGGATTCAGTGACTTGAAAGGTGTAACCTTTTGGGCTGAATAACGGCTTATTATATAGAAGATCATGAACGATCACGAGTTAATCAAAAAGGTTAAATTACTGAAAAAGATAGAACCCAGTCAGGACTGGGTCGGTTTGACGAGGCGAGAATTGCTAGGGCAGACCGAATTGACTCCGAGTTGGTTTATGGTTCATTGGCGACCAGCCTTGGCGGGCTTATTGTTAAGCCTGATTTTAGTCAGTGGGCTTTTGGGTTTAATTCGATTTGGGCAAGAGGATCCATTATTAGTTGATCCGAACGAAGAGCCAATGACTATTGCTCAGTACAGTCCCTTGTCTGGTTTGGAAGACTCTCTTTTTACTTTGAAAGACCAGATTGTTGACTTGAAAGACCAGATTACGGTTCGCGACAGTCAGCCATCGGTGACTGGAACTAAGAATCGCCAGGCTCAAGAGATCCAGTCGGTTATTCAAAGCATTCGAGCCTTGACTCAGAATATTGAAGAAGTTGATCGGGATCGAGTTTTGGCTTCATTGAATGATGAGATTGAAGAGGCCGGGGAAGAGATCAAGATTGCCTTTTTAGAAAGTGAGCTGAATGATTTGAGAGAACAAGCTAGCCAGGGTTTGTTAAGCGAAGAAAAGATGTTAGGATTGTCCGAGGTAGAAGATCTCTACCAAGATGAAGATTACGAAGGCGCCTTTTGGCGCTTAATAGAATTAGTCAATTAATGACGATTTGTTTCATTTTGCAAGCAAGTCGTTGGTCTTGTCTTGTGCTTTAACAAGATTTAGACTGGTCGACAGCGGCCGATTAGAGGAATAGAAAAAATTAATTGAATAAAAAGCAAATAAAATGAATAGAAAAAGATTTTTTGCCTTGATTACAAGCTTTGCTTTAATGGCCACTTTGGCTGCTCCAATCAGTGCGATGACATCGACTGAGATGCAGGAGATGATCGAAGCTTTGAACGCTCAGATCGCTCTCTTACAGCAACAGTTAGCCAATTTGAGTGGTGGCAGCACAACGACTCCTTCGTTCACCGGGATTCCGGCGAGCTTTACGTTTGCCCGCAATCTGCGTTTAGGCAGCTCTGGGGACGACGTTAAGTATCTTCAGATTATTCTGAATTCCGATCCGGACACTCGTTTACGTGAGTCAGGAGTTGGTGCGCCCGGACAAGAGACCAGTTATTTTGGTCCTTTGACCGAATCAGCAGTAATCAAGTTCCAGAACAAGTATGCAACGACAGTTTTGCATCCTTTGAGTTTGACTAGCGGAACCGGTTTTGTCGGTTCATCTACTCGAACTAAACTAAATGCTATCTTAGTTGAGGCGAACGAACCAGAGGTTGTTTTACCTCCAGTTGACGACGATGATGACGAGCCAAGCGTTCCAGTCACTGGTTTATCGGTCAAACTAGCTGCAACCAATCCTGCTCCTGGCTATATCATTAGTGGTACAGCTGGCGGTAACACTTCCCAGCACGCTGCTTTGATGGGTGCTTACGCTCTTACAGCGGGCGGTGAGGACATTGCGGTTACTAGCTTAAATTTTGAGAGAAAGGGTTTTGTTACCGATGGTGATATAAGCAATCTCTATCTCTTTGTAGATGGTGCGATGGTTAGCGACTTTGCAACCAATATTGCTACTCGTCACTTTAACTTTAGTGGATCTCCTCTCTTTACGGTTGGTAGCGGAAAAACTGCTGAAGTGGAGTTGCGCATGGATATCGCTAGTGCAGTTGCGGCTGGATCAACCATTGGTTTCGATCTGACCACCCTGACCAGCAATGCTTCAGCTGTAACTGGAACTTTTCCTTTGTCTGGGAGCTTGATGAGTGTTGCTAACACTAGTGCTTTGGCTACAGTTGGAGTTAATATTGACAATGGTACCAATCCGACGAATAAGAAGGTTGGCGCCACTGATCAAATTTTAGCTGCCTTCACCTTCGAAACGACCAGCGACGTTGTGGTTGAAGAGATGATCTTTACCGTGATCGGATCTTTAGCTTCTAGCGATCTAAGAAACTTTAGATTAATTGATGAAAATGAAAATACAGTTGCTACGGTTTCAGCCTTAAATGGCTCCAAACAGATTGTTTTTTCTGACATCAATCTTGCTCTTGACCAGAATACTGATTTTCAGATTAGGGGTGATATTGCTGGTGGTGCCAATCGAACCGTTCAAATCATGGTTCATCAGGCTCACGATGTTGTGGTCCGTGATACAGAGTTTGAAGTTGCGGTGTTGACAGACGTTAGCAACGCTTCTCAAACTTCTTGGACAATTACAGCTGGTGACTTTACTGTTGTGCGTCGCGCAGATTCGCCAGTTGGTTCAGTTGAGCTAGATGCCAAGAATGTCGTTTTGGCGAAGTATGACCTCACTGCTGGCGGGGAGCGAGTCAAAGTTACCAGTCTGAAGGTCAAGGCAACAGTTACGGGTGGTCGAGATCTGAATAATTTGAAGGTATTAGTGGATGGTTCCCAACGCGGCTCAACCGTCCCGTCACTTGCTGGCGACGGTGCGGCAACGGCTGACTTTACCTTCGGCAATACCTTTGTTATTCCATTGGGCGACACTAAGACACTTAGCATTGTTGGTGATCTTGATGATTTGCAGGCAAATGACACGATTCTCATTACTGGAGCAAATAATGAGTTGATCTACGACTTACTTGATTCAGTGACTTTAGGTAAAACAATGACACTGCCTAGCGCTCGAACATTAAAGGCCGTGGCTGGTTCATTAACAATCGAGTCTTCGTCCTTAATGCCAGATGCTCAGGTTTTGACCATGGGCAGTACGACCGAGGTTGGCCGATGGAAACTTACTCCGGTTAACAGCAATACTCGTCTGAGAACTTTAGAGTTTGATGCGACTAATCTTGACCAGAGTCGGAACATTGACTCGGCAACTCTAAAGTTGTATGAGAATGGTTCAGTCGTCCAGAGTAAATCCACGAACATTTATGCTGACAACAAGATCTGGTTTGGTAATTCTACTGATAAAGACGGTTATCCAGCGACAACTGTCTTAAACTGGGAGCTGGATTACACCAAGAGCTATGACTTAGCCCTTGAGCTAACTGTTGGAGCATATGTTCCGGGCGTTGCTACTGAAAGTCCAAATTCTGGCGATGCGATCAATGTTACCTTGGAGAGCATTGCTCATCGCTTAGTCGGCAAGAGTACTGATACCGACGAGGCTGGTTTAACTCTCCCTTCGAATAGTCACGAAATCTATCACACCACCATGACTGTGACTGCTGAGGGATCTGAAGGTAATAGAACTATCTACGGTGGAACGGCTCGCACAGTGATGGCTTTTGATATCAAAGCTGGTAACAGCGCTGATGTTATTGTTAATGCCATCAAGTTCAGCTTAGGCGGAACCATCGATGCAGCTGGTACGGGCGACTTCACAGTTCGCAAGAGTGGTGACAGTAATGATGTGTTCAGATTGAAGAATAAGGCTGTTGCTGACGGAGCGGCGTACAGTTCACAGGCAGGTAATAACGTAACGCTGGACAAAACCACGCACGCACTAGAAGTTGGAGATGTTATTAAGCTGACTGCTAGTGGTAATCCTAATGCTGTGGTTGTTGCTGTAAACGGAGCTACGGTAACATTGCTGACTTTGGCTGGTGGTAATATTCCTGATGACGTTGCTGCTGTTGCTCAAGGTGACGCTACGTTCCTGACAGAGAGTACTCTCTACGTTCCCTCTCGTGATTTAGTTAGATCAACAATTGGCACTGGTGAAACATTTAGTGCTGTTGTCCGAGGTGACACTAGCGGTATTGGTGCCGGCAAGAGTCTCTCTTTGAGCATTGCTAATGGTAGTGATATTACCTGGAGCTCTGAATATTTAGGGACAGCAGTTGACGATAACGAAACGACTGATCTGATTAACACCTTCCCGGCTGAGAGTAAGCTTAATTTGGTTCCCAGCAGTTAATCCGTACCGATAGAAACGATAGTTTTCCGATGTCTTAATCGGAAAGAAACTCCCTCGGCTTTCCGGCCGGGGGATTTTCTTTTTGCATTGCATTCTGGCGTTGTCCTCTTATTGACTCCAATGCTCTGTCAGATTCAATGTTTACCTCTAAATAATCCTAGTTTATTTGATTGTTATTCAAAAAGCTCTTAAAAGATAATATCGATTGATCAGGCTTTCTGGTTAGGTAGAAAATCAATTATTTTGTTTAAAAGATTGGGAGGAACTTAATATCTTCTAATAGATAGTTTGTTTTTTATCTCTTTTAATCTACAATATTGTTATTATGTTTAGTTGGTTTTTAAAGCGTAAAAGGATCATCTGGATTCTGATTTTGCCGTGATGGGTCAAGAAGGTGAAGCTTCGGCGGCACCAATTGAACCATCTAAGCCTGTTAGTCAAATGACGGCTACGGAATTAATAGCGGAAATTAATAGACTGAGCATTATCGTAGCTCAATTGCAACAACAGATTGCTTTATTGAATCAAGCTCAAGAGTCGGGAGCAACCCCAGTGTCTTGTCAGGGTATTGTTTTTAGTCGTAGTTTGAGTCAGCAGATGACCGGAGAGGATGTTAAGTGTTTGCAGGCGATTTTAAATCAATCATCCGATACACAGGTTGCATCATCTGGAGTTGGCTCGCTCGGTCGAGAAACAAATTATTTTGGGAACTTAACACGTTCAGCAGTTATAAAGTTTCAGGAGAAATATCGATCAGAAATTCTAACACCATTAGGGTTGTCAAGCGGGACAGGCTATGTCGGCAATTCGACTATCACCAAGCTTAATCAATTATTAGGTCAGTAAAGTCTTAAAAGCCCCTTTTCATCGAGGGGCTTTTTGTTTGAAATAATATTTGGAATTTTATACTTTTTTAACTATAATTAGTTTTAAGATGTCAGAGATTAAGTTTAATGAAACTTTATTAGTTTTTATCTCGATTTGCGTTTTACTCGTCTTTACTGGAGTAATTGTTATCTTTGGGTCGTTTGTTAAATTATTTCTTAATGAACAGCCATTAGGAGGAATTACCTGTCCGGAAATTCAATTAGAAGCAGAAGCCAGAGAGACTCTCGAAGATCAAGCTGAGCTGCTTCTTAAATTATATAATCACCAAGAATTGACAACTGAAGAGACAGCCTTGGTCAATCAGGGTTGTTTGCAAGATTATAATATTACTCTCGCTCTGGGATTAACTTACCTGGAACTCGGTCAGTATCGTCCGACTCGAGATTTTCTCTCTTTAGCCTTAACCGAGAGGGAGGATGCTTTCATTTATGATTTAATGGCGCAGAATGAAATAGATCACTGTCGCTATCGTCCCGCTCGGGATTATTTGTTAATGGCTTTAGAACTGAAGCCAGCAAATTATCATTATTGGGAGAGATTGATTAACTTAGAAAGGGATCATTTACGAGCCAGCGATCAGAAGATAGCTGATTTATATCAGCAGGGGATAGAAGCTTCGGGCGATCATCGAGCTTTTCGTCTCTACGCCCGATTTTTAGAAGAGAGGGATCGATATCAGGCAGCGGCTGATGTTTGGGCCGATCTGTTAGTGGCTCATCCTCAATATCAAGAATATTATGAACCGCGCATTGATTGGTTGCGGGCTAAATAATTAACTTCTTTAAAATGTTTCTTATCTTTTTGTCTGGTTTTGGGGGCGGAGTCATCCGCGGCCTAACCGGTTTCATTAAACATCAGTTTTCCTATAAGGATGTTCCTTTCCGGCCAAAATACATGCTGGCCATGGCATCTCTTTCCGGTTTAATTGGTCTCTTTGTAGTGGCGGCTATTCATAATCTAGGTTTCGCCTATAATCAGAGCTTTGGCTGGGCCTTGGCTTTGATTGTCGGCTACGCTGGGGGTGATTTTATCGAAAATATTTATAAGATTATTATTCAGAAATCTTCTTTATTCTCAGAAGATAAATCAGAATAATGGCCAAAGTAGGAGCACATGTTTCAGTAGCCGGTGGGTTGGTCAATGGTTTGATTCGAGCTGAAGAATTAGGGATTGAGACTATCCAGATTTTTGGTTCTTCACCTCGTCAATGGCGGATTCATTATCCGAGTCAATCGAGCTTAGATGATTACCATCAACATCAACAGCAAAGACTGGTTAGTCCGGTCTTTTTACATGCTCCTTATTTGATTAATTTAGCAACTGATAATTCAGATCTTTGGCAGAAGTCGGTTGAAACATTGGCGGGCCACCTTTTAATTGCTGATCAGATTAAAGCCTTTGGATTAGTCTTCCATGTTGGTTCAGCCAGTGGTTCAAAAGCAGTAGTGCTACAGCGGGCGGCTCGGGGAATGATAGAAGTTCTAAAGAGAGTTCCGGGTCAAACTCAATTGATCGTTGAAAATTCAGCCGGCGGCGGGCAAAAGATTGGGGTCAGTCCGGCAGAACTTGGATTTTTAATTCGGGCGACTGATTCTGATCGAGTAGGCGCTTGTCTTGATACGGCTCATGCTTTTGAGTCGGGGTTGCTTCATCCTCATCCCAAACGAATTGATCGTTATTTGGCTGATTGGGATGACAAGATGGGTCTTCAGCATCTACGATTATTACACGCCAATGATTCAGTCACGGATTTTAATTCTGGCTCTGATCGTCATGCTAATATTGGCCAAGGTCAGATTGGATTGGAAGGTTTTCGGGCTTTGGCTTGCCAAGACTCTCTGAATAAATTACCCTGGATTTTAGAAGTGCCAGGTTTTGATGGTCAAGGTCCGGATCGCAAGAATGTTGAACTGCTGAGAACTTGTTTTGATAAAAACCCTTGACAAAAAAAGAGACTTGGCTATAATGATCATGTCCTCCGGTAGTCTACCTTCGGGTAGTTCTACTGGGGGACATTTTTATTAAAACTCCCTTGACAAAAAAAGAGACTTGGCTATACTGGGGACATCCTCTAGTTGATTTATCTTCGGATATTTCTTCTGGAGGATATTTTTTTATTTTGAGGGTTGACAAAATAACTACTTGGAATAATATATAGACACTCCTCGCGGATCTCATCTTTTGGTGTCCTCTGCGGGGAGTTTTTTGATCTTGCTTTATCTTAATAGTCGGATTAGACTTAAATAGATTATTAATATGAAAAGTCGTATGAAAAAAGTTATTGCTCTGATTGTTCTGGCCCTGATGCTATTTATGGGACTAAGCGCCTTAGCGGAAGAGCCAGATCCTAATACCGAAGTGCCTAGTGTTCTGCCAGGTAGCTTCTGGTATCCGTTGAAGGTTTTGGGCGAGAATGTTCGAACTTTCTTTACTTTCAACTCTGAAGCTAAGCTAGAACGTCATCAGTTGCTTAGCCAGCGTCGTTTAATTGAACTGGAGGCCGTGATTGAAAATGCTCCAGAAATGATTGATCGAGCAACAGAGAATTATCGACGGCAACAACAAAAGATAGAGGGAGTGCTCAATCAAGTTGCTCAGCAAGGCCCAGATCGGGAAGAATTGATGAATTGGCTCGAGGAATCTATTAGCTGGCACATTGACGCTTTTGATCGTTTAAAAGAACAGGTACCGGATGATGCTCGAGCAGCCTTAGAACAGGCTCGAACAGCGGCTCAAGAAGGCCGTAATCGAGTAATTGAAGTAATCAGCAACTGGAACCCCGAAGGAGCCTTTAATCGCTATAAAGGATTGATGGACGATCGGCTGGATCAACTAGAAGAAATTGATCCAATTGACGAAGAAGAGGTTGACGCTCTTTTGAATGAATGGTGTCTCTATAATGATGCTTTACGACGAATGTCAAAAAGCAATGGTCAAATTAATACTCAAATTAACTCTTGGCAAGGTGAGAGTTTAGAAAGATTAGATGATTTAGAAGATCGCTTTAATCAAAGAGAAACTATCCAAGAAAGAGTGCGGGAAGCTCGAGCCGAAGCGGTGGAGACTCAGATTGAAGCCTTAAGGCAAATTCGAGAGGAAAATCGCTGGGCGGAGATTGAAGATGACTTCAATCAAACGGCTCTCCAGCGAGTAGAGCGTTTACAGGAAAGAGTCGCGGAGATGGATCAGGATTGTCCCGAATCTGATCGAGAAAACTGTTTGCTGGAAAGGCAGAAGATGGTTGAAGCGCTGAGCCAAGAATATCAGCAGTATACATCTTTAGGAGAAGAGGTAATCGAACAAGATTGGAATGCCTTGACGACAAGCGGTCATAATGCTTTAGGTCAAGCCGGTCAACAAGCTATTCAAATGTTAGAACAGGTTTATAATACGGCTCCGGAAGAAGCCCTCGAAGGATTAGAACAGGCTATTGCTTCGGCTGAAAGACTTAGGCATTTAAATAATGAAGCTTTGGGGACCCTGAATCAAATTCAGGAAGGGTCAACATCAGACAATCCCTCGATCGAACGGGTTCAAGAAAGAGTTCGCCAGGAGTTAGCTCCTCAGCTGGAGACAATTCAGAATCGCTTCGGCCAGTAATTGTCTCGATATGAAGGCGGTAGTCCAGAGAGTCAATCGGGCTCGTGTTTTAGTTGGCGATCGATTAATCGGCCAGATTGATTCTGGCTTGGTTATCTTTTTAGGCATTGAAGAGGGTGATCAAGAAGAGGAAGTCGATCGATTAGCCAAAAGAGTGGCTCATCTCAGAATCTTTGCCGATCAAAAGGGAAAGAGCAATTTAAGCTTAGTTGAGATTGAGGGGCAGGCTTTAGTTGTTTCTCAATTTACTCTCTGTGCTAATACTGAATCAGGGCGTCGACCGAGTTTTATTCAAGCAGCGGCCCCGGAAGAAGCTGATCGGCTTTATCAGATGTTTCAGGTACGGTTGAGAGAAGAGTATGGCTTAAAAGTGGCCAGTGGAGAATTTGGAGCGATGATGACAGTTGAGGCTATTAATGATGGTCCGGCTACTTTTATTTTAGAGGAGAAGGGAAGAGGTGGAAAACTCTCTTGACAAAAAAAGAGACTTGGCTATAATGATCATGTCCTCCGGTAGTCTACCTTCGGGTAGTTCTACTGGGGGACATTTTTATTAAAACTCCTCTTGACAAAAAAAGAGACTTGGCTATACTGGGGACATCCTCTAGTTGATTTATCTTCGGATATTTCTTCTGGAGGATATTTTTTTATTTTGAGGGTTGACAGATAAAATCTGCCGGCTATAATGATCATGTCCTTCGTTGATTTTGTCTTCGGGCAATTTCTACGGGGGACATTTTTATTAGACCTATAGTAGGCTTTAAGTTATAATATCTGGGAGATGCTATCTTATTTAATTCTGGGAATTATCCAAGGTATTACCGAGTGGCTACCGATCTCCAGCGAAGGAGTAGTTGCTCTAACAAGTCGCTTTTTCCAACTTGGCGTTAGTGAAGTTGATGCGGCTCTTTTTTTGCACCTGGGAACAATGTTAGCTGTCCTGGTTTATTTTCGTCATGACTGGGTTAAATTAGTGAAACTTGAGAATCCTCGTTTAATGAGGTTTTTAATCATTACAACGGGAATTTCATTGTTGATTGGTTTTCCGCTCTATTACTTAGTTCGGGGGGTAGTTATTGGACCTCTATTATTGCTTATTACTGGCTTTGGTTTGCTTGGCACAGCCTGGATGCACCACACTCGACGAGATCGAGGATGGTCTTTTCGCCGTTTAACTTATTTAACTGGTTTCCTCCAAGGGTTAGCTGTTATTCCTGGTTTTTCCAGATCCGGAGGAACAATTTTTGGATTGTCCCTGGGTAATCTAAGCTCCACTCAGATTTTGAAAACTTCCTATATTATGTCGGTGCCTTTGGTTCTATTGATGAGTATCTATCTGGTTTGGCAGAATCCGATGCTACTTATTCAAGGATGGCCCGCTCTGATTACGAGTTTTATTTTTGGTTTAATCAGTCTTCGTTTATTGCTAAAATTAAGCCAACAGATTAGTTTTGCTTTTTGGGCTTTAATTTTTGCTGTTCTTTGTTTTGTTGGAGCATTTATTAGTTATGTGGCTTTATGAAAAAAATTACTGTTGTTAAATCAAGTGGTCAAGAGGAACCTTTTTCTTGGCAAAATGTTTATGATTCAGCTCGACAGGTAGGAGCGACGCGAGAAATAGCGGTAGAAATTGCCGATCGGGTGGCATCTAGTCGTCGCGAAAGAATCACCACGGCCGAAATTCGCCGTCAGGTAGATCGGTTATTGCGTCAAGCTGATCCAAAACTGGCCATGCGTTTCAGCTTACCCGAGGCGATGAGGCGACTCGGTCCAACCGGATTTCCTTTTGAGAGCTATGTTGGTCGTATCTTTGAAGCACAAGGCTTTAAAGTTAAAATTGGCACTCATCTTCAAGGACGTTGTGTCCAACATGAAGTTGATTTCTTGGCCTGGAATGACGAATTGTTATATATCGGAGAATGTAAATATCATAACAAGAGAGGGATTAAAGTTGATTTACCAACAGCTCTAATGTATGCCGCTCGTTTTGATGACCTGGAAAAGGGTGAATTTGCCCAGAAAAAGATTCAAGCTGGTCGGCGGGTAAAGTCA
>Ga0209723_1003540_pt1 | contig 18613 bp, 12 predicted proteins | sample BiotimSIPDNA_2_FD_185750 | JGI IMG/M metagenome (GOLD analysis project Ga0209723, IMG submission 185750) | Anaerobic biogas reactor microbial communites from Washington, USA - Biogas_R2 time_0 SIP DNA (SPAdes) (version 2) | ecosystem: Engineered > Bioreactor > Anaerobic > Unclassified | place... | reverse complement strand
CGGCAGCCCAAAAGCAAGACTTTTCCACCAGAAGAATTTGAATAACCCGGGACGCCTGTTGCCATGACGCCGAATCCGTGTTACAGTATGGCCTGCAAACCCGCCGCTGACTCAATTCAATCTATTGACTTTTATCATCGCCGCAGGGCAATTTCGATGCCCTGTCAGCAGGAGACGGCTCATGGTCGCAAGTAAAGACAACGTGGTGGTGGAGGCCATTGGCCTGACCAAGATTTTCCGTGATTTCTGGGGCCGCCCAAAGGCCCGCGCCGTCAACGGCATCGACTTCACCGTGCGGCGCGGCCAAGTGTTCGGATTGCTGGGGCCGAACGGCTCCGGCAAGTCAACCACCGTGAAGATGATCCTAGGCCTGCTCTTCCCCAATCGCGGCGTCCTGAAAGTCTTTGGCGAAGAACCGCAGAACGTCGACATGAAAAGCCGCATCGGCTATCTGCCAGAGGAAACTTACCTATACCGCTACCTGACCGCCATCGAGACCCTCGACTTCTTCGGCGCACTCTTCGGCCAAAGCGTTGAAATGCGCCGGGAACGCAGCAAACAACTCCTGGAAATGGTCGGACTGGCCCACGCCTTCAACCGCCCAGTCGGCGAATTCTCCAAAGGCATGGCGCGACGCATCGGCCTGGCCCAAGCCCTGGTCAACGACCCTGACTTGGTCATCCTGGACGAGCCGACCAGCGGCCTGGACCCAATCGGCTGCCGGGAAGTGAAAGACGTCATCCGGCTCCTCGCCAGCCGCGGCAAGACCATCATCCTTTGCAGCCACCTGCTGGCCGATGTCCAAGATGTCTGCGACGACATGGTCGTCCTCTACGGCGGCAAAATCCGCGCCGCCGGCGCCATGGGCGAAATCCTGCTCGAAGAAGACAAAAGCCGGATCGTCTGCCCGTCCTTGAGCGAAGAAACCGTGCGCGAACTGCGCACATGGCTGGCCAGCAAAGGCATCCGCAGCGACGATGACATCCGCATCGACCACCCGGTTCGCGACTTGGAGGATTTCTTCCTGGAAGTCGTCCGCCAGGCCCGCGAACAAAGCGTTGACACGGCCGGCGTCCAGGCAGGCGGCGAAATCCCGGACTACCTGGCTGACCAAGGCACTGCCATCCTGGCTGCCTTGAAACGCCGTGAAACCGCACCAGCCCCAGAGGCTGCAGCGGCCGCTGTTGCAGCAAAACCAGCCGAGCCTGTCATCGACCGGGAGCGCCTCGAACGCCTCGAAAAAACAGAACCGACCGCGACAACGCCAGAACCGGAACCAGACCTCGACGCCGACGCCCAAGCCGCCAAAGAAGCAGCCAACGTCAAACTCTCCAACCTGGTCGGGAAAAAATAAACCGGCTAAGCGGCGACGGCATCTTTCGTTCAAGGGCAATGCCGAGTCCTCGCTGCCCGTGCGACTGGCGCTGGGATTGCTACTACTGCCGTCACTTAGCCAGCATCGCCTTGCGGCTTTATGCCTCGTTTTTCCGATTGGTAGTTCGCACCCGGTACAGTCGCTCCGTAAAACCACCTGCGGTTTCAAAATCATCAGCCAGCCGAGCCACCTGACGGTCAAGCAGAGCACAGGCCATAGCCAGCAGGGTAAGCACGGCATTGGCGGAAATCTCAGGGTAAAACTGAGTGAATGAGGTCCACAACGTCCACTGCCTCAAAGCAAAGCTCCGCTTGTGCCGCCTGGTAAAGGGTGGCTGTGTTGCGTATCCCAAGCATGCGGAATGCATCCCGGAACAAAGTCTGCCCTTCCAGGATACTAGAGAGAATGGCTCGTGCAAAAAGCTTGCTGGTTCGCGTGCCCAAAGTGCGATAAAAGTCACCGCCGCCGCCACCGCTTCGCTCCAGAGCTTTGATTCGTTTGACCTCTTGCCGGTAGCATTGCCACAGGGTGGATTCGTCGATAAATCCCGCATCAAATAGGCGGCGCAAGGCCACCAGAGTACTCACTTTAAACAAGCGAGCCAGTCGCTGTATTTCGTCAAGCGCCTCAGAATCAGGATCATATTCACGGCGCAGTTCGGTCAGCGGCACCAGCAGCTCGGCGGCAACCTGGTTGCACCATCGTTCAGTCTTATGCTCCGGAATATTTCCTGCCTTGGGGTCGGATATTCCGCTTTCTCCCAGCCAGACATGGACCAATTCATGGGCCAGGGTAAACATTTGAGCAGCCTTACTGTCGGCGCCGTTGAGAAAAACCAGCGGCGCCAGATCATCCGCCAGGGCGAAGCCGCGAAACTCATCCACATCCAATTTGCGAGAACTGTTGCTGCTAACAATGGAGCTGGCCATGACCATCACCCCAGCATCCTCAGCCTTGGCGATAAGTTGACGCAACGCAGCAGTCCAGGTCGACAGCTTTTCGCGTTCTGCGATAGAGAGGCCTAAGCGCCGACGCATGGATTCAGCCAGGTCTTCAGGCTTGTCCTTCAAACTTGCGCTGCCAACGAAATCAAGGCGAGCCAGGCCATGCATGCGGGCATAGTCGCGGAACCAGTCCTGTCGCTGCTGGCAAAGATAGATCGTGTCTAACAGATTACTGCTGGGCTCTGCCAAGGCTTCATCACGCACGGTTCGGAAGTCCGTCATCGGCAATTTTAATTCTGGCGGTTCAGGCAAAAAGAAATAGCCGATTGGCGTGTACGTAAACCGGGCAAAATTCTCCAGTTGCTTCAATGTCGGCTGCGCTTCGCCGGTGAGCCACAACGGCCATTTGCTGAAACGTTTCTCCAATATGTCATCGGGGTGCCCAGCCCTGTCTGCTGCCCAACGCAGAACCGGAATGGAAGCAGGTACGGTGTTCATGTCGTTATCTCCCTGCCCAGGGGCTTTTATGTACAGGCCTTTAGGTCGTTCGGGCTACATACGGCAGCCTGAAATTCTTCTCCGCACCATCCAAATTCATCCTTCATCATTGGTCAGGCTCCTCCTATTTTTTGGCGTAGTCTGCCATGGTCGGCTCGGGAACCGCTTCCAGCAAGCGCAGCACCAGGTCGTCTGGGGTGATGCCCTCGGAGTCAGCGGTGAAATTCGTGAACAGGCGGTGACGCAGCACCGGCAGCGCCAAGCTCTTGACATCAGCGCAGCTGACATTCAGGCGCCCCTGCAAAATTGCCCGTGCCTTCGCCCCCAGGATCAAACATTGCGCCGCACGCGGACCAGCGCCGCAATGGACGTGGTCACGGATGAACTGCGGCGCCTCCGGATCCTTAGGGCGCGTCATCCGAACCAGCCTGGTCGCGTATTTGACCACATGCGGACTGACCGGCAAATCCCGCACCACCCCTTGCAGGCGGACTAAGTCCTCGCCGCTTAATACCTGCCGCAAGTCAACCGCGCGCCGGCTCGTCGTCGCCATCACAATCGCCTCTTCCTCGTCAGCGTCAGGATAATCGACCAGGATGTTGAACATAAAACGGTCCAGCTGCGCTTCCGGCAGCGGATACGTACCCTCCTGCTCCAGGGGGTTCTGCGTCGCCAGCACAAAAAAGGGCGGCGCCAGCTTGAACATCTGGTTGGAAGCCGTGACCTGCTTTTCCTGCATCGCCTCCAGCAGGGCCGCCTGCGTCTTAGGCGGCGTCCGGTTAATCTCGTCGGCCAACAGCATGTTCGTGAAAATCGGCCCCTTGATGAACCGGAAGCTCTTGCGCCCTGTGCTTTCATCGACATCCAGGACGTCAGTGCCAATGATGTCAGACGGCATCAAGTCAGGCGTGAATTGAACCCGCTTGAAGCGCAGCTTGAGAATCTGCGCCAGCGTACTGACCATCAAGGTTTTAGCCAATCCTGGAAGGCCGATCATCAGGCAATGCCCGCCTGCCGCGAGCGCAATCAGCAGCTCTTCGGCGACCTGGCGCTGGCCAATGATCACCCGGCTAAATTCCTCTAAGATGCGCCCCGTGACTTGCCCCATCTCCTTGATGTCGGCAGCCGTCACCTCCTGCGGCGCGGAAGTCGGCGCAACCGTCGTCGTCAACCGTTCCGGCTCGGCAGCCGCCGCCGTGGCCTCCGCAGCGCCCCTCTCCGGCGGCGCGGACGACGTAATCTCGGGGCCAATCTCGAATTGCGCGTTGATGGTGCCGAACCTGATCGCGGCGTTGTCCCGCAGCTCTACTCGCGTAATCAGCTCGCCCTGAACCATCACCCCGTTCTGGCTATTCAAATCCTCCAGCTGCCACGCATCGCCCAAAAACGTGAACACGGCATGTTGGCGCGAAATGCTGCCCTGATTCAAGCGAATCGCACATTCCTCACCGCGCCCTACCAACACCCTGCCGCTCGTGAACTCAAATTTGCTCCCAGCATCAGGTCCTTCCAAAATCAACAGTTTCGCCATATCTTCGCCTTTTGCCTGCGGCAATTCCTGCAACACACCACTTCCATACACGTCAGCATAAACTCCAGTCGCTGATTATCAGCAGAAAAGATACTGCCCTTTTGCTGTTTTGCCAATCTGCCTTTTCCGGTTTTCCAGCCTTGCCGCTGACTGCAAGCGCATAACTAACAAAACTATTGGAAAATCTTCGAACATGGCATTATGGTAATAAGTTTTATGGGGTTTTCGACGCCCCGCCCTAAGCATTGGTTTGCACAACAATCCAGGAGACCAGCATCATGCAAATCGGAGTCAGTTCCTACAGCTACAGCCGCCTCGTACGCTCTGGCCAGATGAAACAAATCGAAGTCATCGCCAAGGCCAAAGAAATGGGCTTTGACGTCATCGAATTTTCCACTATTGCCGTGCCTGAGGGGAAAACTCTGCCGGAGTTCGCCGCCGAACTCAAAGCCGAAGCCGACCGCGTCGGCATCCCCATCGCCAACTACACAGTCGGGGCAGACCTCCTCGCCGGCTCCAATGGCGACCTGCAAGCCGAAATCGCCCGGGTCAAGGCCGAAGTGGACATCGCCGCCATTTTAGGCGTCCCCGGTTTCCGCCATGACTGCTCCGGCGGCCGCTTCCCGGAAAACTGGACTAGCGCCAAAAGCTTTGAAGCCGCCCTGCCCCGCATGGCCGAAGGCTGCCGCGCCATCGCCGAATACGGGGCTTCCAAAGGCATCAAGACCATGGTCGAAAACCACGGCTATTTCTGCCAGGACAGCATCCGCGTTGAAAAACTGGTCACTGCCGTCAATCATCCCAACTTCGGCCTCCTTATCGACATGGGCAACTTCATCTGCGCTGACGATTCCCCGGAAATCGCAGTTGGCCGCCTGATGCCGTACGCATTCCACTGCCACGCCAAGGACTTCCACCTGAAGCCCGGCACCATGCCGTGGCCTGGCAAGGGCTGGAACCAATCCCGCGGCGGCAACTGGTGGCGCGGTGCCATCATCGGTCACGGCAACGTCCCTGTCCACCAATGCGTTCGTATCATGGCCAGCAAAGGCTACCAGGGCGTCCTGTCCATTGAATTCGAAGGCATGGAAGACGTCTTGACCGGCATTGCTCTCGGCCAGGAAAACCTGCGCCGCTTCGTGGCCATGGCCCAGGCTTAAACTAATCGGATTCCGAACCAGGCGGCGCGGCAGCGGAACGGCAGCCAGCCCTCCAATGCCGCGCCAGCGCCCATCGCCCCTAACGAATGATGAATGATGAATGATGAATGATGAATGACAAATGCGCCTCAGCATTCAGCATTCAGACCCTCGCCCTCCGTCCACTAAAGTCCATTGTCCACTGTCCACTAATCTCCCGCCATGCAGATGCCGTTTGCGCAACGCCTGTACATCCTTCTTGCCATCCTTGCCGTCATTCCCATTGCCTACGGCCTCTGGTGCTTGCGTCCGCGCTCCATGAAAGTCGCGCCGAAAAAGCCCTCTACACCAGCTCCGCGCAAAGCCTGCTCTCTGAAGGAGGCGCGCAGCTACGCCAAAAGTCTCCGCACCATCGCCTCCTTTGAGGAACGGCGCGCCTGGCAAGACGACAGCCTCTCCTCCCGTCAAGCCGCCTGGCTCATGGCCAAAGCGAACTACGCCGTGACTCAAAGCAAAGTCCTGGCCGACCCCAAGGCCATGACCGACGCCGATAAAAACCTGCTTGAGGACACCTACCTGATGCTGCTGCGTGCCTGCCACCAGAGCCGACAGGGCGTGGTTGACATCCAAGAAGAAGGCAACGCCCGCCTGCGCGCATTCATTTCGCCCATTGATCAGACTTTTCAGACCTATTCGCTCAGCATTCCGGCCGCCTACGACCCTGCCGTGCCCTGGCCGCTCATCGTGTCCATGCATGGTCACGGCTGGTTCAGGCCGTTTCAAGGCCACCCTGCCCCAGTCTACTCCGGCGCCTTCTGCCTGTCGCCACAAGGCCGCGGCGCCACCGACTACAAAGACCTGGGCGAAGTCGATGTGCTCGCTGCCATCGACGAAGTGATGCGCGACTATCGCATCGACCCAAACCGCATCTTCCTGACCGGAAGCTCCATGGGCGGAACCGGCGCCTTCCATCTCGCCACCCGCTACGCCGACCGCTTCGCAGCCATCTTCCCAATCGTCGGCAACGCCGATAACCAGGCATGGACCCGGAGATGGGGCTGGAACCGACGTTTCCCCGGCCGTTTTGACGACCTGCGCCTGGCCATCCAAGAGTCCCATACGGCCCGCGCCTACGTCGCCAATCTCATCAACCTTCCGACCTACATCCTCGCCGGCGCTGGTGACGTCGTCGTCCCGCCGGAACATTCCCGGAACATGGCCAACCTCCTGCGCTCGCATGGCGCCACCGTGGAATACCGTGAATACCCAGGCGTCGGACATGGCGGTTTTCCCAAGCCAGCGCTGGACGATGGCCTGGCCTGGACGTGCAGCTGGATCCGCCGCCAATTCCCCCAGCGTGTCTTCTGGCAAGCATCACAGCTCCGACACGGAAAAGCCTATTGGGTGCGCTTTGAACAGCTGGATCAGCCCCTGCGACCAGGAACGGTTGACGCCAGAGCCGAGGCAAACAACCGAATGACGGTCGCGACCGACAACCTCCTCGCCCTCTCCCTGCTCCGCCCCTATACGCTGTTCACCCCGGGCCAGCCCGTCCATCTGACCATTGACGGGGTCAACCTCGTCCTGGCCGCCGACCGCCCCTGGAACAGCTGGATCACCCTGCGCAAAGACCCGATCCACGGCTGGAACCTGGAATCCACCCTGCCTCGGCCGCCACGCATGAAGCAACGCGGCTGCGAAGGGCCAATCCAAGACGCCCTGCTCGACCCCTTCCTTCTCGTCGTCGGCACCCAGGCGACAGACTTCGTCATGCGCGAGGCCTGGCTCCGCGAAGCCAAGACCTTCGCCGCCGAATGGAAAAGACGCAACGGCGGCTCATGCAGGATGATCCTCGATACCCAGTGCACCCAGGACATGATGAAACACTATAACCTCATCCTCTGGGGAGGTTCTGACGACAACCTCGTCTCCCGCCAGCTCCTCCCGGAAATCCCGCTGACCGACATCATGGCGCCGCTGCGCGCCGACAATGTCGATCTGGGCGCGGAAGACCTGGGTTCAATGATCGCCTATCCCAATGTCACCTGCGCCCCTGAACGCCTGGCCGTCATCATCAGCGCTAACTCGCCCCGAGCCGCCTTCCAAGCCTGGGGAAGATTCGGCAACTGGTTCAACTGGGGCGTCTATGACTCCAAAAAATATTTTGACTACGCTGTGTTTGATGCTCGTTCGGCCATTCCGGAGACCATGCTCCTGTTCGGCTGGTTCGGCGCTGACTGGCAAGTCGAAACCGGGAAATGGTTCCGCGGCGACGCGGAGTTGCGCCGCGACGCCATCCCCCAGGGTTTCCCGCCGCTGACTGCTGCCCCGAGCGGCGTCAACAGCCTGTTGCTCACCGAGCTGATGCCGAGCCGCATCGACCAGATGCGCGGCGCACTCGGATTCGACCGCGGCTTCTTCGGCGAACCACTGCCGCTGTCCGACAGCCAGCCCGGCGGCATCGGCATGCGCGCCCCCTGCACCATCGAATACAACCTCAACCAGCAGTTCGCCCAAATAACCGCCATCGCCGCCATCACCAATCCGCCCGAAAGCGATATGTGCCTGCTGCGGCAACGCGGCGAAGCCATCCGCTTCACGGTCTTCGGGGACAACCGCAAACTGGCCGAAGCAACTGTCAACTGGAAAACCGCAGCCATGCCGCTCGCAGCAGACCTGACCGGCGTCACCAAGCTGCGGCTGGAGGCAACGCCGGCCGGCGGTCCGGCCTGGCTCCATATTGGTTCAGCCTGGATCGCCCCAACACTCTGGCGCAACCCGCCCTGCCCTCCCGCCGAATGGGTCAAACAACAAACCTCACAGAATGCCTCCCCAACGACGCCTGTTGACTGAGCCACATCTCGCTATAGCGCTCCAGCTGACGATGCTCATGGAAACAGCTTCGCCTGCCGCCCGCTGTCAGGGCAATTGCCGATGAGCCAGCACAGTAGCGCCCTAACCTCAAGCCGGGGCACCACCCAAGCCCCTTGAAGGCGCCTGCCCGCCAGGCTTCCACCGCGCCGACGGGCCTCCCAGCCGGCGCCAACTGCCGAGCCGCCATGCCCAGCCCGACCATCCTCTTCTGCCTGGACTACTACTATCCGCACGTCGGCGGCGCTGAGGTGCTGTTTCAAAACCTGGCCGAAGGCCTTGTCGCTCGCGGCTGGCGCGCCATCGTCGTCACCCAGCGTGTCCCAGGCGCCAAGGCCACTGAAACCGTCAACGGTGTCGAAGTCCACCGGGTCTGGACCGGCAACAGCCGGTACTTGTTCACTTTCCTCTGCCTGCCAACCATGCTCGGCCTGGCCCGCGCCGCCGATCTTATCCACACCTCCACTTTCGCCGCCGCCTGGCCCGCCTGGCTGACCGCCAAATGGCGACGCCGACCGCTCGTTCTCACCGTCCATGAAGTCTGGATCGGGCAATGGAACCGCGTCTCCGACGCCAGCTGGCTGAGCAACCTCGCGTATGACCTGCTGGAACGCGCACTCTACTGGTGGGACTACCAGAACTATGTTGCCGTCTCTAAAGCCACTGCCGATGCCCTCCGCCGATGCCGCCGCCGGATTCCCGCCGAATGCGTCACCACCATCCATAATGGCCTTGACTACGACTTCTGGAACCCGACCCGCTATTCCGTCAACGCCATCCGCGACCGGCTCGGCCTTGCTAAACGGCAGGTGTTCTTCTTTTCCGGACGCCCCGGCAACTCCAAGGGCCTGCCGATTCTGCTCCAGGCCCTGGCCAAAATCATCCCCGAGTACCCCCAGGCCATCTTAGTCGCCCTGATCAGCCATGCCCCGGCCTGCCAGGCTGGCCTGAAACGCGCCCTGGCTTTAATTAAAAAACTCGCCCTGGAGGATCACGTAGTCATCATCCCCTCAGTCAAACATGCCGAGCTACCGGGATGGGTCATGGCCGCTGACACCGTGGTCGTCCCCTCGCTGTCCGAAGGCTTTGGCTTTGCTGCCGCCGAAGCCTGCGCCCTGGGCAAGCCGGTCATCGCCACCAATAACGCCTCCCTGCCTGAAGTCGTCTCCGGCCACCACCTGCTCATCCCGCCCAACGACGCCGACGCGCTGGCCGCAGCCATGCGACGAGCCATCAACCACGATTTCGACTATGTCCCACCCCGCCAGTTCCTACTTGCCGACAACCTCCAAAAGCATATCGACCTGTATGCGCAAATCCTGCCATCGCTGACATGACTGCCGCCTGCCGAGAAAAAATCGCCCAGAGAGTCGGGTTCTGCTACCTCGCGCTCATGGCTCTGCACATCCCGGTCTGGCGAACCTTGCACTGCGAAGACCTGCTGGCGCCAGCGCTTCTGGCCATCGTGGTCGCCCGGGGCGACGTCCGCACCCTCCGACGCGACCCCGTCGCTCTTGCCCTGGCGCTGTTTCTGCTGCTGGCCGGCCTCGCCACGCTGACGCACTTTAAGCCGTTCCCTGGCAATTCCTATCACTGGTGCGTGTACGCCTACCTCGCCGTCACCTTCATCTTCTTCCGCGGCACGGCCTTTCGGACTGACGTCCTGTTCCTTCTCGGTGCCGTCTTTCTCGCACTGGCTGCGGCTGCCTGCTGCTTCGACCTGGTCATGGCCTGGACAGGCGTCGGGCCAGTGCGATTCAGCCTGATCAGCACCCAAATGGACGCCACCGCCATGCCTTTCCTGAGGCAGCGCTTCACCTTCACCTTCGGCAATCCCAATCTGCTCGGTTCCTTCTACGCCCTGCCCTTCGCCTTGCTCCTGCCCCGCCTGCTGAGCAAGGCTGCAACCTGGCGTTGGCGACAGGCTCTGACCGCCGGTGCCGCGCTGGCTCTTGCCGTCATCCCGCTCCTGCTTACAATCAGCAAACATGCCCTGCTCAGCCTCGCACTCCTCGCCGCCTTCGTCACAATAGCCGTCCGCCAACGATTCCGATGGGCTGCTGCGCTCGCCGGCGCTGCCATCGTCGCCGGCGGACTGATCGGCGGCCTGTCCATCGCCTATCCCGTCTTCCCGCTGCAAAAAACCTGGCCGTTCATCAACACGGAATGCCCGGGCATGTACATGATCCACCAAGGCGCCTACGCCAGAATGGCTGTCCACACACCGGCTAAGTTGCTGTTTGGACACGGCGGCGCCGCAGCCAAAAACCTGTATCCCGCCTTCACTAACCGCGACTCGGCCCGCCGCACCCTCGCCCACTACAACGCTCTGCCGGACTTCGACAGCTTCGTCACCTTCATGGACCCGCATAACGAATACCTCCGACTCGTCATCCTGTTCGGCCTCCCAGCCGCCCTGGCCATGTTCGCCTTCTGGTGCCTGACCGCAGCCTCGCCGCCCGACCGCCAAGCCGCCGGCCTTATCGTCGCATTCACCGCCGCGCTTATGTTCTGCTGCCTGTGGGACGACCTGCTCAGCAAACGCTGGATATGGATCACCGCCGCAATCCTGACCAATCGCCACCTCACCACTACGAAAAATAACACGGCCGCATGGCGCAATCACGAATGTGGTGATAATGTAAATAGGCCAACGCCGCCTTGCGAAACGCCTGCGCCTACGCACTCAAACTGATTACGATTTATGCCCATCCGAGACTTCCTGGAAAAAACCGAACAATACGCAATTGAAATCATCAACGGACGGCAGCGCTCAACCAGCGACCGCCTGTTCCGCGTCCTGCTGTTCCTGCTTTCCCGCGCCTACCGCAACGTGGTTCAACTGCGCCTGACCCTGTATGACAACTTCATCATCCGACGCCAGGCTCTCGGCTGCTTCGTCATCAGCGTCGGCAACCTCACCGTCGGCGGCACCGGCAAAACCCCAGTCGTCGAACTGCTCGCCAAAACCCTCGCCGCCCGCGGTCGCCATGTCGCCATCCTCAGCCGAGGCTATCGCAGCAAGCCGCGGCCATGGTTCGACCGCCTGCGCGCCGCCTTTGCCAAGGACTACAACGCCATACCGCCAAAAATCGTCTCCGACGGCAAGCAAGTCTTCCTGGATTCCGGCGAGGCCGGCGACGAGCCGTTCATGCTGGCGCGCAACCTCCTCGCCCAAAATGACCGCACCGGCGTCGCCGTCGTGGTGGACAAGAACCGCGTCAAAGGAGGCAAATACGCCATCAGCCACCTGCAAGCCGACACCCTCCTGCTCGACGACGGCTTCCAATACATCAAGCTGCAACCATGGCTCAACATCCTCCTAGTCGATTCCACCAACCCGTTCCACAACCACGAGCCCCTGCCCCTAGGACTGCTGCGCGAGCCGATCAAGAACCTCCGCCGCGCCGATTTCATCTTTTTGACCAAATCAAACGGCGGCAACCACCTGCGACACCTTCGCTCCTTCCTGAAACGCCACAACCCACGCGCCGAAATCATTGAATGCAACCACGAGCCGCGCCACTTCCAGGACGTGCGGAGTTCTGAGCAAGTCAACCTGGACTATATCCGCGGCAAACGGGTCGCCGCACTCTGCGCCATCGCCGTTCCAGAAAGCTTTGAAAATTATCTGACCGACCTCGGCGCCACCATCGTCTACCGCAAGCGCTTTGTCGACCACCATCGTTACCGCGCCCATGAGCTGCGCGATTTCATCAACGCGGCCAACAAACACCACGCCGAAATCCTCGTCACCACCGAAAAAGACGCTGTCCGCCTGCCAGAACTCCCGGCAGAGCTGCCGCCCTTCTATTTCCTCCGCGTTGAAATCAATATTTTGGACGGCATCGAGCATTTTCACCGCTGCATTACCCGAATCTGCCTCAGCTGAACAACCGCCCATCCCAAGCTGATAGCAGAAAAACAGCTCGTTTAAGAAAAAAAATGATTGTTAGACAAGAAAAACGGCAATAATGGCGTACACTATATGCATGGGCAATGCCTTGCATGGCCTCCGGCACACCTGCCGGGGTCGACACCAGCCAACGACTGCCCACAAAGGAGAATGTGAATGAGACGTTGGTCAACAACCACCTTAGCCATCCTGGTGTGTTCCACGATTCTGTTCAGCTGGCGCGGACATGGCGGCGAAGAGGACGCCGCCTCTACTTCTGCGCGACGCCTGGCCCTCGCCGACAAGCTGGCCATGCAATTCTTCACGGAACAGCCGCTGGAGACCACCACCGAAAAGGCGCTGTCAGCCCTGCTGCCCATGTTCCTGGAGAAAAGCCCGGATTTGCCCAGCCGCCCAACCGCCGACCCCATCGCTGACGCTGATCTGGAAGCAGCCGTCGAACGCGAAGTGAACCGGCTCGCCCAAGCCCATGCGCCGACGCCTGACCAAAACGCCCTCTATGCCCAGGCCGCTGCCCAGTACCCTATCTACCAGCCGGGTGACAAAGTCGTGGTCGTCTACCGGGCCAACCCCCGCTATTCCACCGCCCACGAAGGCGCCTACCAGGGTCGCAGCGGCGCTTATCTCAAAGTCGGCACCAGGATGATCCGCATCGCCGACATGGTAGGGCTTGACAACAACGACGTCGAACTGCTTAAATTCAATCCCGAGGAAAGCGAACGGCTCCGCCAGGCGTTCGTGGCCGCGGAAATGGAAAAACACCGGCTTGCCCAGGCAGAGTACAAGAATGCCCAACGACCGGAAGTCATCACCCGACTGAGCACCCAAGCCAGGCAGGCCAATGAAAAAGCCGGCTATACCCTGGTGCAGAATGCCTGGCTGGCGCCCGAACCGGTAATGTCAGCAGCCATCGATGCAGCTCGGCGCAAGACGCAGCAGCAACAACTGGAACGCGCCAACCAGGAAAGGCTAGGCAAAATCGCCGTGATCGAATCCCAGGCGCAATCGCTGATCAGCAAAAACACCCTGGCGCCTGCCATCGAACGCCTGGACCCGGAAGAAGTCATCCGCGCACGACAGGCCGAAGCCAAACGCGAAGCAGAGGCCGAAGCCAAACGCATAGCAGACGCCGAAGCCCAACGCCTCGCCGCCGAAAACGAGGCCAAGCGCCTCCGCGAGCAAGCCGAACTGAAGCGACTGGCCGAGGAAGAAGCCCGCCGCCAAGCGGAAAGAAGGGCGACTGAAACCGTCGTCGAACCAGAACCGCCCAAGACGCCGCTGCACAGGATCATTCTCTTCGCCATGATCGGCACGGTCGTGCTCGTCGTCGTCGGCGTTGTCGTCGCCATCATCATCCAAAAACAACGCGCCAAAACCACCTTCAAAAGATTCTTCGAGGGCAGAGGCAAGCTGCAGAAGGACTTCTGGGCCATGGCTGAGGCCGATCCCGATCATTTCAAATACGTGGCCTACATGTTCCCGGACCTGAAAGAAGCCAACGGCGCCTTGCAGAAGCTGTCGTACATCCGCACCGCCCCTAATGGCGATCTGCGCTCCACCCGTGACATTCTCTTCGGCGCCTATCCGCACCAAGAGGGCGCCGTGTGCTTTGTCGGCGGCGTCAACCTCCATTATGCGCTCTGGCGGGAGGCCACGGCCGTGCTCCCGGAACTGCCCAACGCCGTCTATTTCAAAGTCAGCACGGAACCTAACGTGCAACTTGAAATTCCCGACATTGACAAGCTCGCCGCTGACAAGGACATCCACGTCGAGAATCTCGGCGTCCAAGAGCTGGCCGGCGCCCACGGCGAGTTCACCCGCTGCTACAGGTACCGGACTGACACCAAGAAAGCCGCCCTTGATTTCCTGGAAAGCTTCGTGGTCAACGAAGAAGGCATCGTCATCCATGTGGAAACCCAGGAAGGCACTTGGGGCAAAGACGAAAATGGCATCTTCGAGGTTTGATTATCATGAAAAGCTATCGCCAGGAACTATGGTTCGAAAGCCCAAAGCGGCGTGAAATCATCCATATCCAGCCTCAGATCGAAGCCTGCCTGCAAGCTTCCGGCATCCAAGAAGGCCTGCTGCTCTGCAACGCCATGCATATCACGGCTTCTGTCTTCATCAATGACAACGAAGGCGGACTGCACCAGGATTTCGAAGCCTGGCTGGAAAAGCTGGCGCCGGAAAAGCCCTACAGCCAATACCGCCACAACGGCTTTGAAGACAACGGCGACGCTCACCTGAAACGAACGATCATGGGCAGAGAAGTCGTCGTGGCCGTCACCAAAGGACGCCTCGACCTAGGCCCCTGGGAGCAAATCTTCTACTACGAACTCGATGGCAAGCGGCGCAAGCGCGTCCTCGTCAAAATCATCGGCGAATAAACATCGACGACGCGAGCAAGAACTCCCCGCCTGAACGCCAAGCCTGCCAGGCACGGCGTTGCGCCTGGCCTGGCTGGCTGCGCCCCAGATCGTTGGCGAAAAAACCTCCTGCCGCCGCAGCGGTCAATGGATATGCGGCAAATCAGCATTATATTGCTTCTTTGTTTTAATTCCGTCAAAAAACACTTCAAGCTACCTAAGCGAAGGGAATTTCATGCACGAATCCGTTGTCCTCCAGCACTTGTCTGACACTGGCGCTCTTCTGGAAGGCCACTTTCTTCTGCGGAGCGGTCTTCACAGCGACCGTTATTTTCAGGCCGCGCTGGTTTTGCAGCACACGGTCATTGCCGCCAAGCTGTGCGCCGCCATGGCCAAGGCATGGGAAGACCAGGACATCGAAACCGTCATTTCGCCCGCCATCGGCGGCATCGTGGTCGGCCAGGAAATCGGCCGCAGCCTCGGTGTCAGAGCCATCTTTGCGGAAAAAGACGAAGAGTCCAACCTCCACCTCCGCCGCGGTTTCACCCTGAAGCCAGGGGAACGTGTCCTGATCGCCGAAGATGTCATCACCAAGGGCGGCCGCGTCCAGCAAACCATCGACCTGGTCCGCGCCTATAGCGCCATCCCGGTCGGCATCGCCGTCATGGTCGACCGCAGCGCAGGAGGGGTCGACTTAGGAGTCCCCCTCAAAAGCCTGATCGAACTCAACCTCCCGACCTTCGAGCCAGCCCAATGCCCCCTCTGTCAAAAAGGCGTCCCCATCGACAAGCCCGGCTCCAAATAAATCATGCCGCCGAACCGCCCCCGCAACCGGAACGTCGCCGCCGCAGAACCGCGCAGCGCCGCTCTGGTTAGACGCCGTCCCCCCGCGACGGCTGGCCGCCAGACCGGCGCCGAAAAGAGTTCCCAACCACCAAAAGTCATCTCATGATTCAATGGATAATGAAAAAAATCTTCGGCAGCCGAAATACTCGGATGCTGAAGAAACTGCAGCCGATGGTCGCGCGCATCAATGAGCACTTCGCCAGCTATGCGTCCCTGACTGATGAGCAGCTGAAAGCCAAGACCCCGGAGTTCAAGGAACGGCTGCGCCAAGGCGAAACCACCGATGACATCCTCTGCGAAGCGTATGCAGTCGTCAAAGAAGCGTGCCGACGCTTGTGCGGCACCACGGTCAAAGTGACCGGGCATGACCTGCTCTGGGAGATGGTGCCGTTCGACGTGCAGCTCGCCGGCGCCATCGCCCTGCACCAGAACCACATCGCGGAAATGGCAACCGGCGAAGGCAAGACCCTCGTCGCCATCATGCCCCTGTACCTGAACGCCCTCACCGGCCGCAATGTCCAGCTGGTCACGGTCAACGACTACCTCGCCCGCCGCGACTCGGAATGGATGGGGCACGTCTACACCTGGCTCGGACTGACTGTCGGCTGCCTCCAGAACGACCAGCCCTCCGCCGTGCGCCGCGAACAATACGCCTGCGACATCACCTACGGGACTAACAGCGAATTCGGGTTCGACTATCTCCGAGACATGGGCATGGCCATGTCCCGCGAAGAAATGGTTCAACGAGACCACTTCTTCGCCATCGTCGACGAAATCGACAGCATCCTTATCGACGAGGCCCGCACCCCCCTCATCATCGCCGGCCCGGCCAAAGTCTCCACCCACATGTTTGACAAGCTCAAGCCCGCAGTCTCGGAACTATACCGCCGCCAGGCCAAGCTGATGTCAGACTTCATGCAGCGCGCCAAAGCCATCATGGAAAATCCGAACGCTAGCCCGGAAGAACTCGACGAGGCGCACTTCCTGCTCGCCAAGGTTCAGCTCGGCATGCCTAAACACAAGCAGCTGATGCATTTGATGGAGGATCCGGCCATCCGCAAAATCCTTGACAAAAAAGACCTGGAAATCCACAGCGAAAACAACCGCGGACTCCTCCAGGAAGTCAAGGCATCGCTCTATTTCGCCATTGACGAAAGAGGCCACGAGGCCGAATTGAGCGAAATGGGCCGGCAATTCCTGCGCCCCGGCGAAGCTGACGCCTTCATCATCCCTGACCTGCCGACCATCTTCAGCGAAATCGACAGCGACCAGTCCCTCGACGACAACGCCAAGCTGGAGAAACGCCGCCAGGCTCAAGCCGAATACGACCGCAAATCAGAGGTGATCCACAACATCTCGCAGCTGCTGCGGGCCTACTGCCTTTTCGAAAAAGACGTCCAGTACGTCGTGCAAGACAACAAAGTCATCATCGTCGATGAATTCACGGGGCGTCCTCAGCCAGGCCGCCGCTTCAGCGAGGGGTTGCACCAGGCCCTTGAAGCAAAGGAAGACGTGCAAATCGAACGCGAAACCCAGACCCTCGCGTCCATCACTATCCAGAATTATTTCCGCATGTACGAAAAACTGGCTGGCATGACCGGCACTGCGGAAACTGAAGCCAACGAATTCAAATCCATCTATAACCTCGACGTGCTCGTCGTGCCGACCAACAAGCCGTGCCTGCGCGTTGACTCCGATGACCGCATCTACAAAACCCAACGCGAAAAATACAAGGCGATCATCGAGGAAATCATCGAATGCAACCAGCGCGGCCAGCCGGTTCTGGTTGGAACAATCTCGGTCGACGTTTCCGAGCTGCTCTCCCGCATGCTCCAACGCCGCAACATCATCCATAACGTCCTCAATGCCAAGCACCATGAGAGCGAAGCCGAAATCGTGGCCCGTGCCGGCCAGCTCGGCGCCGTGACCATTGCCACCAACATGGCTGGCCGAGGCACGGACATCAAGCTCGGCCCCGGTGTCACCGAGGTCGGCGGACTGCATGTCATCGGCAGTGAACGCCATGACGCCCGCCGCATTGACCGGCAGCTGCGAGGACGCTGCGCCCGCCAAGGCGACCCTGGCTCGTCACGATTCTACATCTCGCTGGAAGACAACCTGATGCGCCTCTTTGGCTCAGACCGCGTCGCCTCCATCATGGAAAAGCTCGGCATGGAAGAGGGCATGGAGCTGTCCCACAAACTCCTCAACCGCTCAGTCGAAACCTCGCAGCGCCGAGTCGAGCAACAGCATTTTTCCATTCGCAAGCGCACCCTCGAATATGACGATGTCATGAACAAGCAGCGGGCGACCATCTATGCCCTGCGCCGGAACATCCTGCTCAGCGACAATCCCCGCGAACAACTCATGGACTTCGTGTTCACAGCCGTGTCCGAACAGGTGGAGTCAGCTTTCCAAAGCCGCGCCAAAAATGAGCCGGTCAGCCTGAAAGAATTCAAGCAATGGCTGACCCGCATCTTCCCAATCAACTTCCCGAACACCCTGTTCAGCCAGACAGACAATCCAAAAACTCTGGCTAAGGCGGTGCAAGAGCTGGTGGAACAGTCGTATGAACTGAAAGTGCAGCAGGAACATCCGGACGCCTTGCAGTGGCTGGAGCGCTACATCATGCTCAACCCGATCGACAACCTCTATCAAGACCACCTCTACGCCATGGACGCGCTCCGGCAAGGCGTGCAGCTGCGCTCCTACGGCCAACGCGACCCGCTGGTGGAATATAAGCAGGAAGCCTACGAGCTGTTCTCCGTGCTCATGGATTCCGTCAAGGCCGAAATCTGCAGCAACATCTTCCGCTTCAGCACCGTCGTCAATTTCCCGGAGCCGGAGGCGCCGCCGAAAAAAGACATCCAGACCATCCACGAGGAAGCTGGCCAGTTCGACCACATCCCCGGCTTGGACGACAAGCCAGCCCGGCTCCAGGCCGGAGTGACCATCCGCCGGCAAATGCCCAAAGTCGGGCGCAACGACCCCTGCCCCTGCGGCAGCGGCAAGAAATACAAAAGCTGCTGCGGGCGCTGATTCGCCCGCCCCACATCACTTCATCATGATCACCACTTCCCTGCATAATCACAGCACCTGGAGCGACGGCGGCGCTGACGTCGCCACT
>Ga0209723_1003539_pt1 | contig 18618 bp, 22 predicted proteins | sample BiotimSIPDNA_2_FD_185750 | JGI IMG/M metagenome (GOLD analysis project Ga0209723, IMG submission 185750) | Anaerobic biogas reactor microbial communites from Washington, USA - Biogas_R2 time_0 SIP DNA (SPAdes) (version 2) | ecosystem: Engineered > Bioreactor > Anaerobic > Unclassified | place... | reverse complement strand
CTGTTCAATCTTATTTACTAATTCCTTAATATCTTCCTTACGCCCCTCAACGTAATCCGCTTCACGTTTTAACTTTTCTTCGATAACTTCATAAGACCTCTCTCGATTATCCCGCAAAAGACCTTTCATCTGTTTCAGCCAATAATACAAAAACAAAAAAATACAGACGAGCGCTATAATAATGATGATTCCTAGGAATTCTAGAGGCATAATTGTCTATCTTTTTAAATAATGTTGCCTTTCAGCTGAAGAAAACTTCTCTAGAGCGTATCTTAGCATAGTCCGGGGCATCTCACTATGATAACGGTCGAGAAACTTCTTGGCGATCAAGGGATCTTTCTTGCCAACTTCTCTAATCGCCCAGCCGACCGCTTTATGAATTAAATCATGTTTATCTTTTAAGAGACGCGTTGCTAATTGAATAGTTTCCTGTAAGTCGCCGTCATCAATAAAGGCGAAAGTAGCAATGATACTTGAGCGACGAAACCAAAGATTATCTGAATCAGCTAAATAATAAAGAAACCGACGATCTTTATCCTTTAAATAATTACCGATTATTTTATGAGCTGAGACATCAACTAAATCCCAATTATTGACTGCCTCCAAATGATCAGAGTAAAATGTAAAAATTTCTTTTTTCTGCTCATCGGTTCCTATCTGATATTTGTTCACTAAAATCAAAATACCGGTTAGTCGATATTCGTGCCAACGACTTTTTAAAAGTTTTTCTACTTCCAATAGTGGCAAGCCAACAAATTGACGAGCTATTATTCTTTGACTAGGCACTCTAACTCCTAAAAAACAATCACCTTGACCATACTCCCCTGGCCCAGTTTTAAAATAGCGACGGCTGACCCTTGCTCGAATTGGGTCAGCCATTTTATTTAATTCAGCTTTAACTATTGAGGCTTTCAAATTAAACCTTTGGCTTCTAATACTTTGATCAGCTTGGCTCGATCAAAACCAATGACCAGTTGGTCGCCTACCTCGACCACCGGTACTCCAGTCTGGCCAGTTTTCTGACGAAGCTCTTCAATTGCCTCTCCTTGGCTAACATCGATCTCCCGATAGTCTACCCCCTGTTGTTTCAGAAATTGCTTCATTGGCAAACAAAAAACACAAGTCGATGTTGTATATATTCGAACTTTACTCATTAAATACCAATTAAATAATGAAAAGCTAAATAAAACAAAATCAGAGAGCCAACTAAAGTAACCCAAGTAATTGCCTTCGACCCAGCTAGCCAAATAGACTTAGTTAGAACTGCTCCCAAGAAAATAAAAATCTCAATCAACAAGTAGAAAAAGAGATAAAGGATGATGTAAAAAATATAACTCGATAAGCTAACCTCGGATTCAACCAAGATAGCTGTGAAGGCTATCGGTATGCCGATAGAACAAGGCAACTCAACTATAGTAATTACTAGCGCAAAAAACATAACTGCCGGAGCCAGTATTAAAAAGCTCTTTTTCGGATTATCAAAAGATTGTTTAAGTCTTTCAGTCGCTCGACGAGCCCAAGCATTCTCAGAAGCCTGACAGGTCGGACCATAACGATAAAATCTTAAAAATTCTTTAAAGAAGTAAACCCCACCAGCGAGAGTCGCTAGACCAACTATTATTCTAATAATCGGTAACTGTCCCACCAACATCTCAAAAACCCACCCCCAAGAAAATACTAATAAACCATAGGCTACCGCGGTTGTTAAAATAAATAAACCTCCATAAAATAAAGTTTTCCGACGAGATTCAAAAATCAAGACAATGCTTAAAATAAGAATTAAGGCCCCAATTGAACAGACATTCAAGCCGTCAACTGAACCGAGTAAAACAGCAATTAAAGGTAGAGACCAATTACTGATGTCAATCTCAATATTCAAAATTGGAATTCGGACCAAACAACAATCCTCCTGAATCTGCTCACCGTTCAAGGCTTTAATAAGTGTTTTTTGCTGCTTCTCTCCAAAATCATGAAACTGCAAAAAACTCCCTCTCACAAAAGTCGTTGGAGCCATAATTCGATAATCTTCAAGATCATACTCAGCTGCTAGTTGATGGAAAATATCCAAATCAGATATCGAATGAATATGTAATTCCATCTGCGGATACTGATCTTGGAGAGAGACCATAAAATCCTTTTGTTTGGCGCAAACCGAACAAAGCCGATCCTCGAAGAAATGAACAACAATAGGTTCATTAATCGCTATTTCTTCGTTGATTATTTGTCCTTCAAGATTATCTGCCTTAACTATCGGAATAAAGACAAGAAAACTAAGGATAATGACTAGAAATATTTTTTGAGAGAAACGCATCATTTTTAAAGTTGGCAGCCAAATTGTTCTGCTAGATCTTGAGGATCTCGAGACCCAGTATAAAGTTCTCCGTTAACTTGAATCTCCGGAACATAATTTGTTTTCATCTGCTGAATGCACTGTTCCGTTTCCTGGTTGCATTCAACATAAATAGGCTCTACTGCTTGATAGCCCCCAAGACTGTTAATCAATTGAGCACAGGCCGGACAAGTATTAGTCCCATAGATTACAATGTTGTTAGCGGCCAAACATTGAATTAATCCCTCAAACGAAACGACTTCCTCCTCCGGCTGATGATCTCCCAAGCTAAAAGCAATGACAAAAACAACCGCAATACAAACAAGAAGAATTATAATTATTGTTCTATTATTCATGATTAATGATTATCATTGAATGATGTTTTCGATCCGGGAACAATTGATCCGATTAAAATCCAATTTCAGTTACCTTCAGATACTCGCCCTCAATAATTCCCTTAAGATTAACCGACTGTCCAGCTAATGCTTCATCTCGATCGATCAATCGCTGACAATAATCTGAGTTTCCTAAGCATTCGGTCTCTTCATCTATTTGAATTTCAATTAATAAGCCAGGTGCTCCAGCCTCTTCGTAGCTTAAATGCCAAGAGTCAGCTGGAATTCCAGGATTATTGATTATCAGCACACCCGTCTTCTCAAACCAAGACTCGACCGGAGTAATTTCTTCTAAAACTAAGTCGATCCCGTTGGGATCAATGCTCCAAAAAGCATTTTGACCAATATTCAGAGTGTTGGTTGTGAAGTGTAGGCGTGATCCTGTTTCTGCCCAGCTCAAATTTCTAAACTCAGGGTTTAGCACCCCCGAATCAATTTGATCTTCGATCTGAAGCCCAGCCACTATTTCCGATTCGCCTAGTCTAAATTTCTTAGTTAATCTATCTGTTTCGTCAACGGCTAAGGCATCTCCGCCAGCCCGAGCAGTATTTAAGGAATAAGCCAAATAACGACCAGAGGGATCCCATTGTATTTCGCCTATTTGACCGAAAGTTCCTTTCGAAGACATTCTAATCTGTCCGCTATTCAAGTCAATAATATTAACCAAAGAGAGGTCGGTAAGCATGGCATAAGACGAAAGAGAAAAAGCAACTTCTTCAAAGTTAGGACTAAGAACAACAGCGTCAAAAGCCAAAAATCTGTCGGGAGTAATCTCTTCTTGACCGATCATTAACGGCTCTGATAAAGAATTATTCCAATTAGCCTCAGCCCAATCTTGCCAGTCTTCGATCGAGAAGTTTAAAAGAGATTGACCTTCAAGGTCTAGCACCTGAAATGATTCTCGATCTGGAGAAAGATCCACTGATTTTTCTTGAACGATTGGATAAAAGCAAATAAAGATTAATAATGCAACAATTATAACAATTACTAAAGTAATAATTTTTTTCATTTTTCAATAATTCAATTCCAAAACTTCTAAGGATAACATAGATCTTCATCAATCACCAAATAGTCTAGAAGATAAACTTTCCCTTTTTGATCAGTACTCCTTCTTGCTGCAATCGACGGGCTTTTTCTTTGACCCCTCGTCGATATCCGCCAATTGTTCCATCGGATTTAATAACTCGGTGACAGGGCAATTTGGGATCTTTATTTTTATTTAAGATATTGCCCACCGATCGCCAAGCTCGCGGTGAACCAGAACGCTCGGCTACTTGCTTATAGCTCATAACTCGCCCTCGAGGAATTTGATTAACTGTTTTAAGGACTTGATTCTTGAAGCTCATAATTTAAAATAATAATTTTAAAGGAACATTCGCTTCTTGCAGTAGAGTAATTAACTCGTCTGCTTGATTAATTTTTGTCAGATTATGTTTTTCAAATAATCGATCGGCATAATGATAATTAAGCTTATCAATCAAAACATAATCTACTCGATCCCTGATTTGGGAAACTAATCCTTCGGCCCCCGGTAGCATTGGGGCAATCATTACGTAAGTCTTTAACCCGGATTGATGTAATTGCCATAATGCTTCCAGTCGCATTTTAATCGTCGGCGCCTTTGGCTCGAAGATTTGTCTAATTCTTTCATCTCCGGTGGTAATAGTAAAGCCCACCTCAACTTCAGAAAATTGCTTAAGTAAATCAAGATCTCTTAAAATTAAAGGAGATTTTGTCTGGATTGTCATTGGCCAATCGTGCTCCGCCAAGATGCGTAAACACCGATGACTCAACTGATAATGCTCCTCAATCGGCTGATAAGGATCACAAACGCCGCTCATCCAAACTCGCCCTCGCTTCTTTTGACCTATTTCGTTTCGGAGCAACTCAGGCGCATTAACTTTAATATCGATAAAATCGCCCCAATTTTCTCGATGACCAGTAAATCGTTTCATGTATTGAGCATAACAGTAAGCACAAGCATACTGACAGCCAACATAAGGGTTAATCGTCCAATCAGCGACCCGAGAAAATGAAAGAATGCTTTTTACCCTAATCTCTTTAACCTCCATGACCGATTAATATTAATTAACTCGCCTTACTCCCAATATTAACCTGAGCTCGGAAATCGCTTATTACATCATGAGCATAAAGAATTTGACTGATCCAAGAAAGAATAACACCAAAAATTATCAATCCCCAGCCGAGATAATTCATCCAAGTCACCCATCCTAATAGTAATGAGACAACCAAAAGAATAAGTGCAAAAACGTAACTGGTAAACTTAAGCCGAGCGATTATATTCGGTTCCGGATGCTTGACTCGACGGTCAAATAGATACCAGACAACATAAATAAACAAAACTAATTCAGGCAAAATAATATGCATCAAAATTCTAGAGCTAATTAATCCTTGCCAAAATAAATACCAGATGGCCCCAAGAGCCAATGCCTTATCGGCAATTGGGTCTAAGACGCACCCTAAGGTAGTTATTTGGTCACGTTTGCGAGCCAAAACACCATCAACAATGTCAGTTAAACCACCAATCACTAATAAAAACAAGGCTATCCAACTATTCATCAGACGTCCGGGAATAAAAAACAAACCTGACATGGCCAAGCGAACCGCTGTCAGGTGATTAGGTTTGATCGAATGTGGGATAAAATTTAAATATCGAATCAAGAAATCATCTCGGACTCTCATTTCGGCCAGAGTGATTTTACGAATAATACCAAAGAGGCGATAAAAAAATCTTGTCAAACCGTTCATTGTAAGTCAAATATTGTTATAGATGTAAACGTTGGCACATTATAACAGCGCGAGATCAAGTTTTTTCAATCAGCAAAGATTATACGATTAGCTTCTTCAAAAAGATAGCCAATTCGAGTTTCTCGAAGAGCCGCTCCATGCTCTCTTTCCAAATTAACAAAACATTCTGCGGATTCGAGATTTAAAACCCAAGCACACTCCCCTTCAACTAATTGACAACTGGCCTCAGCTAAACATTCCATGCCCAATAAATATTCACAATCGCTAATAGCTTCCGGATCGGCAGTACAGAGCTCGCCGCCGCAACCGCCAACATAACAATTCTGTGATTCAGTGCTCAAATCAGCTTCAGCTAAGATTTTAATTTTGCTAGCTGTAGCCTGGGCTGGATAACTTAGCAAAACCGGACTATCTACCCAAACACTGACCGTTTGACCTACTTGCAAGCTATTAAAATCCTGTTCGGCGCCATCAATGCCAAAAATAGGTGTCTCGGTTGTCCAGAACCAGGCTGCGTTACCTTGAAAATCATCTACCTGCCCGGTATATTCTGCTTCCCGAATGCCCTCAGCCACCAAGATACGACCAGTCGAGATATCATAAATGGAACCGACAATATATTCCTCGCCAAAATCAGATCCCTCTTCCGGCCGGCTTAGCCATAAATACATCAACGATCCCGCTAGTACAATTAGAATAACGATGAGAGTAATTATTTTTTTAGTCATAGGGAATTAATATAATTATTTTTTATTAACTTCGGCTAAACCCTTCCAGTCTTCAATATCTAGTTCTGGTTTCTGAGCTCGATATTGACGATAGAGAGAAATCGCCTCGGGATCTTCTAGAATATCAACTGCTATTCCCGACTGGCGCAGTAATTCTTCATTATCAGAAGCATTAGTGATGTCACCGACAACAAGACGATTAAATTGACGAGCTCTAATCAAAGCGGCACAGACATCACATGGACTAAGTGAAGTAAAAATAGTTGTTTGACTAAAATCAAGCCGTCCGGCCTCTTTAATCGCTGACACTTCTCCGTGACCATAAGGATCATTATTCTGGACTAACACATTGTGGCCCTTGCCGATAATTAAATTAGTTTTATTCTCAACAACTAGAGCTCCAATTGGGCAACCGCCTTCTTGATAACTCTTCTGAGCCAGGTAAAATGCAATCCTAATAAAATCACGATCTTTTAGTTTTTTAAAAAAGTCGGCCTCAATTAACTCTAGTAAACTTCGAGTTGGCAAGTAGGCAATTAGTTTTAATACCTTATCTGTTACAACCTCTTTTTGAGAAATAACTTGCATTATTAATATTGATTGATTTTTACCTTACAATACCATGAATACTGTCTTATTTTTTTATTTTATTCCGTCGCAATGGGAATTGCTCCGCATTCTGATTCAGCAATTCCAACCAAGGTCATGACATCATCGATCCGTGGTTCCTGAGCAATCAATGTTTGACCATTCTTTAAAGTTAAGGTCACAATTCGACTGTGAGCCTGGAAGACTTTTTCAACTTCACAATTACTAATTGCCAATACTGCTTGATCCCAAGCACTATTACTTTCCTGAGAAAAGGTGCGTTCGTCAATCGTTAGACATTGGACTGGATTCGATTCCAATACCTGAAATCCAGCCATAACACAAGAGTCAAAATCAGTTACTTCTGCCAACAATTCATCACACCTTTCGTGATTTACTGAAGAGCTGGACATTAAACATTGAGATATTTGATTAGCTAATGTATTTTCGCTGAAAGATGAATCCCAAATGACGGTTTGAGCAATATGGCTGATTACCTTGTCAACGTTAAAAGACTCACGTTCAGTCCAACAAGCTTGGCGCTGATTTTCATCATAATTACCACAATTGTTGTAACGCAGCACAAAGTCAATAGAAACTATTTTTCCTCTTAACGGAGTCTTGTAAGTATAGGACGTATAAACGCTCCCCGCCGCTCCTTCATTTTTAACATTGATGCAGTAAATGCAATCATCAATGACTCTCTGGCTGGTTATTTCGTGAACACTACTTGCTCCCTGAGGTGTTTCCGCGCAGAAAAAGTTCTCCGAAGCGACCTCAATAGTTGGTGGCCATTCTAGAGCAGAGATATATTGGACGCCTAATTCTTCTGGATACTGAAAGTTAATGCCATCGCCGCTGTACTCTCTCCAAACCAAACCTTCTTCTGGAGAAATGATTAATATTTCTGTTATGGTCCATTGCTCGTCAGATTTAGTTACCTTGATTTGGACTGGCCGCGATCCAGCCATACCTGCACTCGTCATATCTATAATCTTCCCATCCACTTTATAAGTATCAGAGCCAAGTTGACTCACATTTGAAACTTCAATGCTATCTGGCCAAGGGCTTGAAGTAAGCCGACCTAACGCACTTAATGGATCAGCTTGCCATTGAGTCAATAAAAGTTGATCAAGAAAATCTTTATAATTTATCTCAATATCTTCAGCCGCAGTTGGAGAAAGTAAGGAAACGTTCTTTAACGTCTGACCAAAATTAGTAACAAAAGTCTCAACTTCCGTTTCGTCCGTTTGCTGAATCCTTTCTCTATTTGATTGACTCCAAAAAGAAAAACTTACTCCCGCAATAATAATAAATGCAACAATAATTAAGATTGTTATAGTTTTTTTACGATTTAAAAAATACATAAAAATATTTTTTAAAATGATTTTAAGTCAGGCAATAAATTGCTGCCGGGCAGGGACTCGAACCCCGATTTCTGGGACCAAAACCCAGCGTCCTACCATTAGACGACCCGGCATTATTAAACACTTCTGACCACTGCTAATTCCAGCGGTAAAAGAGCAATGGCGCTATAATCAACCTTGCGTTGCGCCTCCAAAAACAGATCAATAATCAGACAAAGCTTTTCTCTGGTAAATTTCTGACCCTGCTTTTTAATCTTATCCTTTTCTTCCGAAGACAGGTCAATCATCTCAAAACTTTCAAAATCAGGATTTATTTGGAAGAGTAAAATATAGCGTAAATAGTTAACGATCGCTCGACTAAGCTCGTAAGGGCTAACACCTTGACCCGACAAATCATTCAAGAACGTGATGGCTCGATCAACCTTCTGGCTGGCAATGAAATCCACCAACTCGCCAATCTTTTCTACCTCAACTAATCCCAACAGACTACGCACCTCCTCTGTTTTAACTATTGGCTTTTTGTGCGACAGAGCCAAGGTCAAACAAGCGTCCAAAAGACTCTCGGCGTTTCTCAAAGATCCTTGCGCACTTTGAGCAATTAAAGACAGAGACTCAGGCTCGAAACCAACCTTCTCCATCTCTAAAATCTTCACTAACTGAGATTTAATATCCTCTAGAGATAAGTTATGAAAGTCATAACGCTGACACCGAGAAACGATAGTCGGCAGCATGTTATAAACCTCTGTCGTGGCTAAAATAAAAAGAGCGTGCGCCGGTGGCTCCTCCAATGTTTTTAGCAAAGCATTCACAGCGTCTTTGGTTAAGCGATGACTTTCGTCAAGAATTAAAACCTTGTAACGACTTTTCGCCGGTAAAAAGTTAATATCCTCTCTCAACTGTCGAATGTCATCAATCCCCCGGTTGGAAGCCGCATCAATCTCAATCAGATCAATCGCTCGACCATTGTCGATATCCAAACAAGATTCACACTGGTTGCAGGGTTCGAATTCCCCCTTCTTTCTATTTTGGCAGTTAGCTGCTTTAGCCAACAGACGAGCCATGGTCGTCTTCCCCGTCCCCTTAGGCCCGCTAAAGAGATAAGCGTGCGAAAGAACATCTTGGCTAACAGCTCCAGCAATGGCCTCAACAACGTGTTTCTGACCAACAAAATCGGCAAAAGACTTTGGTCGATATTTGCGATAGAGGGCTAAATGAGACATAATTCGCCAAAGGAATCATAGCAACAAAATAAAGACGAATCAAATTTAATTCTGTGCTAAAATAATTAAAGTGATGAAGCTTTACAATACTCTTACCAGAAAAAAAGAAACCTTGAAGCCGATTAAGCCACCTCGAGTAACAATGTATAATTGTGGTCCAACGGTTTACCAATTTCCTCATCTTGGAAATTGGCGAAGTTTTTTGGTCGCTGACCTACTGCGTCGCTCACTTGATTATTTAGGCTATAAAACGAAACAAGTAATGAATATAACTGATGTTGGACATTTAACTTCAGATGCTGATAGTGGTCAAGATAAAGTTGAGGTTGAAGCCGAAAAGGAACAAAAATCCGCTCAAGAAATTACTGATTTTTACTTTCAAGCCTTTATTGAAGACGGCCGTCAATTAAACGTTAAGGCGCCTCATGTTACCCCCCGGGCCAGCGAGCATATCGCCGAAATGATCCAACTGATTCAGCGTCTAGAAAAGAAAGGATATACTTATCAAACTAGTGACGGCATTTATTTTGATACCAGCAAATTTAAAAACTACGGACGACTTTCGAGGCAAAAAGCAAGCGAAAAAAGAGCTGGCGCCCGAATAGAGCTCTCTTCCGAGAAAAAAAATCCAACTGATTTCGCCCTTTGGAAGTTCTCCCCACCAGAGGTTAAAAGACAACAAGAGTGGGCTTCGCCGTGGGGCACCGGATTTCCCGGTTGGCATATTGAATGCTCGGTACTGTCTCAGAAGTACCTAGGACAGCCCTTAGATATTCATACTGGTGGCGTTGATCATATTGGCGTACATCATGAAAACGAAATCGCTCAATCGGAAGCTGCTTACAATAAACCGTTGGCCCATTATTGGATTCATGTTGAATTTTTACAGTTTAAGCAAGCTAAAATGGCTAAATCTTCTGGAAGCTTTATAACGGTCAAAGACCTTATCGACAAAGGATATAATCCGCTGGCTTACCGACTGTTTATTTTGGCTGCTCATTATCAAAGCAAACAAAATTTCAGCTGGTCAGCGATGGATCAAAGTTCCAAAAATTTGATTAAAATTTATAAAACAGCCACTCGCTTAAGGGATTATTCTCAAAACAAGAAGACAGAATCCAAACTTGATCTAGTAAAGTATCGCCGACAATTTAAACAACACCTACGTAATAATCTTGACAGTCCACAATTGATGGCTACCCTCTTTAATTTCTTAAATGAAGTTAATCAATCGATTGATTGCAAAAAAATTAGTCAAGCAGTCTCCCAAAAAGCTCTGAAATTAATGTTTGAATGGGATCAAGTTTTAGGCCTTAAAATTGAAGAAACCATCAATCGGGAGCACTCTCTGCCCCGTGAAGTTCAGAAATTAATTCAAGATCGAGAAAAAATGAGACGAGCTAAAAAATGGAAAGAAGCTGATCGCTTCCGCCAAGAGATTCAAAAACTTGGTTATCAAATAGAAGACACCGATCAGGGAACTAAAGCTACCTTAAAATAAAAAACCGCCTCAACCCGAGGCGGATTTTGGTTCAAGACCCAGAAAAACGGCCAGTTCATCATTAGATTGAGCTTCATCAATTATCTGAATCAGTGTTAGCCGGTCACTTACCAGCTGTTTACTTGCCCGATCAATAATTTTAATTCTTGCACCGTCCCTGCGAATAGTAAAAACAACTCCGTTGATGGTCACATCCATCTCCTTCATTGTTATCCCTCCTAATGTTTTAAAATGAATCACCGCAAAACTTTAACCCATTAAGGGCAAGGTGTCAATATAATCGGAATAAAAAAGGGGCCACTCCACCGGAGCAGCCCATAGCCTCTAGTAAGGGGGATGAACCTAGAGACACGCCTTATAGCCGATATAAAATACCATACTTGATTATATTGTCAAGAGAACGTCCAATAATTCATCTTGATCTGTTGCTACAATAAAAAGGTCGCCCTACTATAAGGGCGACTAAACGCAGTGGATTTGGGGAAGAATAACCCTATCTCCCTCTAGTACCTCCCTGTTAAAGAATACCTCTTTTACGCCAGATGTCAACAATCTGACGGCCGCCAGAAATAATAATTGATTTATCATTCTTTTCAGATTACAATAAGTACAGTTTTATGGTACAGAAATATTCAACCTCTCTACCACCTCATAATAAAGAAGCGGAGATTTGTTTGTTGGGCAGCCTAATGGTTGACATTAATGCCGTTGTTCGAGTGGCTGACTTTTTGTTGGTTGAAGACTTTTACCATCCCGAGCATCAAATAATTTACCAAGTGATGCTTGATCTTTTTCAGCGCAACACTCCTATTGATATTATCAGTGTTGCCAATACCTTAAAAGAAAAGGATCAATTGGAAAAAATTGGCGGACAAGCCTATCTTTCCGAACTTGTTAGTTCCGTTCCAACTTCGAGTAATATCGTTAATTATGCCAATATTGTTCAGAAAAAAAGAGTCTTACGTGATTTAATTAGTGCTTCCCATGAAATTGGCAGCATCGCTCACAATGAAGCTGAGGATAGTGATGTTTTATTGGATCAGGCTGAAAAACGTATCTTTAGCATCGCTCAAAAATCACTCACTCAGCGATTTCGTCCACTACGTGAAGGGCTCGAAAACACTTTTGAAAGAATTGACCAGCTCTCGAAACACAAAGGTGGCTTACGTGGATTAGCAACTGGATTTACAAAACTCGATAACACCTTGGCCGGGCTACAAAAATCTGACTTAATTATCCTCGCCGCCCGCCCGAGCATGGGTAAAAGTGCCCTCGCTCTTGATATCGCTCGCAGCGTGGCTGTTTTTAATAAAACACCGGTCGGTATCTTTAGTCTGGAGATGTCTCAAGATCAAATTATCGATCGAATGTTAGCCGGGCAGGCTAATGTTGATCTTTGGAAGCTGCGAACCGGAAGATTATCGGAAAAAGGCGAACAGAATGATTTTGCCAAAATACAATCTGCTTTAGGTATCCTGGCTGAAGCTCCCATCTTTATCGACGACACCTCAGGGATTAATATTCTGCAAATGAGAGCTATGGCTAGACGCCTTCAGGCCAACTATGGACTTGGATTATTAATTATCGACTATTTGCAATTAATGAATCCGATGAATTCCATGCATTCCATGGTTCAACAAGTAACTGAAAATTCCCGAGCTTTGAAAACCTTGGCCAAGGAATTAAATATTCCCGTTCTGGTGCTCTCTCAGCTTTCACGAGCAGTTGAGCAAAGAACACCTCATCGACCTCGCCTTTCTGATTTACGAGAAAGTGGGAGTATTGAACAAGATGCTGACGTTGTTATGTTTATTTATCGTGAAGATTTTTATAAAGAAAACCCATCTCAAGAAAATATTGCTGATATCATTATTGCCAAACATCGTAACGGGCCCGTAGGCCAGGTCTCTCTTTATTTTGACGGACCACGTGTGACTTTTCGTAATCTCGAGGAAGGTTCTTTCGAAAAACAAGATGCTTTCTAAATCTCTTCGTCAACTAATTGACCAACTCACTCGATTCCCCGGAGTGGGTTCACGAACGGCAGCTCGATACGCTCTCTATTTAGCTCATCTTGATCCATCAGAACGAGAGCTTTTAATTCAGAGTATTGAAAACTTAAAAATCATACGGCTTTGTGATTTTTGCTTTTACCCTTTTGACGCTCAAAAGCAAGAAACCCTCTGCCCTATTTGTCGTGACCAGAGTCGAAACAATGGAACTATCTGCATCGTTGAGAAAGAGACTGATTTGAATGCCATTGAAGAAATAAATGATTATCAGGGACGATATTTAATCATTGGCCCAGCTGCAATCTGGTTCGATGGTAATCATTTTCAAAACCGTTTGAAAAAATTACTGACCCACCTTCAAAAAGAATCAATTAATGAAGTAATTCTAGCTATCAATCCAACTATCGAAGGGATCGCCTTAATGAATTACTTAAAAAAGGTAATCCGGTCCAAATACTCGGATATAAAAATAACCGCCCCGAGACAAGGCTTGCCTCGAGGAGCGGAGTTAGAATATGCTGACCCAGAGACACTAAAAAGTGCTCTACGTGAACGATCAGATTAAGCCTTAATTTCGGTAATCTCAACTTGACTATAGGGCTGACGATGGCCCATTTTTTTCTGATATCGCTTCTTGGGGCGATATTTAAGAATGGTAATTTTCGGCCCCTTATCTTGAGCTAGAATTTTACCTTCCACCAAGGCTTCTTTAACTAAAGGCTGACCAATAGTCACTTTTTTACCATCACCAATCATCAGGACCTGATCGAATTTAATCTTAGTCCCTTCTTTTTCCTCCAACTTCTCTATTTTAATACGATCACCGGCTGAAACTAAATATTGTTTCCCGCCTGTTTCAATAATAGCAAACATAACTGAATCTAATAAAATTATCCATTACGGGTTGATCATAGCTCAATTTGATAAAATTTTCAAATTTAAAAATCAAGAAAAATGAGGGAGAACAAACTTTCTCCCTCATTGTCGGCCCTAGGCCTGATTTCGATAATAGCTTCGAAGAAAGATTTCAATGTTGCTCACCTCCATTAACAAGACTACTCCCAAACAATCTCTTTCGATATCCTCGGTCGAGCTTCTAGTCAGTTTGGCATAGAACCGAATAATTTTTCGAAGCTCTTGCCTGACCTGAGCAACTGGCATGTCCAGTTCTCTGGCCACTTTCTTCAGAATATCTGGCTTTCGTAGAGCTCCTTTCTTTTTCAATTCCTGCTTTAACAGCATTGCCGCAATTTCTGGTCGGCCTTTGATCATGGGCTTCACCTCCTTAAAAGACCTAAGCTAGATAATAATACAAAGATTAGAATAAATATCAATCGAGAAATAAAAAGTAGCCCCGACGGGATTCGAACCCGTGTGACATGGCTGAGAACCATGTATCCTAAACCACTAGATGACGGGGCCAAAGTGTCAATATTATAACATGGACAATACTTACTCGCTAATATCCCTAATGTCGGGCGGAATTTGATAATAGCTGAGAATATATTGACCCAACTCTTTAAATATGGGAGCCGCTGATTCCGAAGAGTTAATGGCTGATGGAGCATCTAGTTTAATTAAAATACTAAAAGCCGGATCAAGAGCCGGAGCATATCCAAAAAAACCGTGAATAGTCTCTTCCAAATATCCTCCACCGACTTTTGGTACTTGAGCCGTTCCCGTCTTTCCAGCAACAAGATAATTTTTAATCTGAGCTAAAGATCCGTAGCCTTCACCGACCACATCAACCATCATCAAAGTCGTTTGTGCAGCCGCTCGAGGACTAACTACCGTTCCCAGCTCTTCTGGTTCCGTATAGTGAATTTGACCTTGACTATCAACTCGTCGATCAACCAAAAATGGCTTCATCATAACCCCATCGTTAGCAATGGCATTAATTGCTGTAACTAATTGAATTGGTGTAGTCGCAATCCCTTGCCCAAAAGAAGCCGTCGCCAAATCGCGAGCGTAACCACGACGAAGAGTTTGATTAGTTGAAAACTCTTCCCCCGCTAGATCAATACCAGTAGGGCGAGTAAAACCAAATCGTTCCACGTATTCTAAAAACAAGTCACGGCCGAGCTCTTGTTGAACAAAGACTGAGCCAGTGTTAATTGATTTATTCAAAACCTCCATCATCGTTTGTTCGCCCCAAACTCGCTGACGATAATTATAAATAGGAGGACCACCCACTGATACTGAACCGCTATCATAATAAGTTGTTTCCGGAGTGACCTTCTCTTCATTCAAACCGGCCGCCATCGTTACCACTTTAAAAATAGAGCCTGGCTCAAAAAGACTTTGAGTGGCTGGATTCAAAAAACGAACCATCTCTTCTTGACCGTAGGAATTAGGGTTGTAGCTAGGATAATTAGCTAAAGCTAAAATTCGTCCCGTTTTAGGCTCGGAAACGATGATTGTTCCTCCGGTAATCCCCCAATCTTCTTTAGCCTGGCGTAAAAGCTGTTCGGCTTGAAATTGAATGTTGTAATCAAGAGTTAAATAAAGATCACTGCCACAGTCTGGTTCAAAATCAAGATAGGGCTGGTCTAGATTTAAGAAGTTGAATCGACGCGTTAATCCGGATTCTCCCTGCAGATACATCTCATAATATTCCTCTAGACCATACTGGCCGATCTGGTAACCGCCCAAGAAGCCAACCACATGGGCAGCCATTTCATTTTGAGGATAAAAACGAAACATTTTCTCCTCAATTCGATTCAGTAAGGGATGATTAAGCTGTCTAACAGCATTGGCTTGTTGGTCATCAATAATCCAGCGGACAGTTCCTGTGCCGCTCAGTTCTTCTGGTGATTGACCAATCAAATCAACCATAAAATCAACCAGCTCCGGATCTGATAATATTTCATCTGGCGAAAAATAAAGAAGATTTCGCCATTCGTTAGTAGCTAGGTATTCGTGGCCATTAAAAAAAATCCGACCTCGGTCACCATGAACCTCACGTAGAGATTCTTGCTGACCCTGGGCTCGAGCTCGATAGAGATCCCCTTCTTGAATTTGAAGAAAAAAAAGACGAACAGTTACAGCTATCCCACACAATAAGATGACAGCGAAGATAAGATAGAATCTGATCTTCGGCATAATTTATCGTCGAGCCGTAAAGGTTTCTTCGTCTACGTTAATATAAGTAATCTCATCAACCTCTTCCAACTCTAAATTGTTAATCATTGGCCAGAGATCATTCAACGAAGACGACGAAGCATATACATTTTCCATCTCTCGCAGTGATTGATTGATATGCGTTATCTGTTTTTGGGCCAGACGTGCCTGATAATCATATTCATTAATCTTTACGATCTGAAAAGCATAAATCGACATTAAGCCCAAAAGGGCTAGGACGTTAATTGTGATGAATAATCTCAGTTTCTGCATGTTGTTTTAATTATTTTATTAAATTTTACGAGCTGCTCTGAGTCGAGCTGAGCGAGATCGTCTATTTTGTGCAATTTCTTTTTCTGAAGGCTTGACGGGTCTTTTGGTAATAAGCTCTATTCGCCCCGCTTCTTCTTCAGTTTTAAAAAATTGTTTTACTATCCGATCTTCTAGTTCATGAAAGGAGATAATTACTATTCGTCCCTCTGGCGCCAAAATTGAAATTGCTTGCGGTAAAACTCGAACTAAATTAGACAACTCCCGATTGACTACAATTCTAAGGGCCTGAAACGTCTTGGTTGCCGGATGAATTTTTCGGTGGCGATACCATTCCGGAACCGACTTATTAATTGTTTGAGCCAGATCTTTAGTACTATCTATTGGATTCAATTGGCGATCAGCAACAATATTAGCAGCAATTTTACGCCAGAAGTTTTCCTGCCCATAGTCTCTAATCAGCGCCCCAATCTCATCTTCTGACCAACGATTGATAATCGTCCAGGCATTTAATTCTTCTCGAGGATTAAACCTCATATCAAGCCGTTGATTAGCCATAAAGCTAAATCCACGACCAGACTGTTCTAAGTGCCAACTCGAAAAACCAAGATCGAGAATTAAGCCGTTAACCGGATGGAATTTATTTTCACGAACAATGTCTTCTAGACGAGCAAAGTTATCATTAATTAAAACCACTCGCTGACTGTGTCCTTCTGTAATTAAATCTCTCTTTAACCTAACAATCAGTTCTGGAGTAAGGTCAATGCCTATAATTCTACCGCGAGGCCTGATCTTGTCTAAAATTAATCGAGCATGCCCACCGCCATTAATCGTTCCATCAACAAAATTTTCATTGGGTTTTGGATCCAGATATTCAATCACTTCTGATTGAAGAACAGGAACATGCATTGAAACTAAACTCCTAATTCTTTAAGACGCTCGGCTATGTCGCCAACCTCTGGCTCAGTCTTTTTCTGATATTCATCCCAACGATCTTTGCTCCAAATTTCAATACGATTGAATAAACCAATCACTACTGATTCTTTTTTAAGCCCAGCATATTCTTTTAAATAATCTGGGATTAAAATACGCCCGGCTTTGTCAATATTAACTTCCATCGCCCCGGCCAACATTAATCGAGCAAATGCCCGCGCATCAGATTGTGAAAAAGGCAGGTTGCTTAATTTTTCAGCTAAAACCTGCCATTCTTTTTTAGAGTAAAGAAAAAGACTATTATCAAGCCCTTTGGTGACCACAGCCTTGTTTCCTAGGCCTGTTCGAAACTTAGCCGGGACAGCTAGTCTCTTTTTATCGTCAATTACGTATTTATATTCACCGATAAACATTTGATTGTCTTTATCCACTTTATCTATTGGTTTTCCCCACTTTCATCCACATTTATCCATCTGTCGTCACTTTAGCCCATAACTATATCAATGTCAAACACTTCTTTTCCTATTAGAAATGCTAATTTTCCGTTTATTTATTAACAAATTATCCCCAATAGCAAAAAACCCGCCAAAGCGAGCGGGTCTTTTGTTAAATGAAGTTAGATTAACTCAGCTGTTTTGCCTGATTTGCTGACCGATAGAGAGCTCTTTCAGATCGATAAGCTTGAGCTTTCTGACGATTTCTAGCAAGCCAACTTCCGATCAAAATCCACTGACGTCTAAAGGTAAACAAAACTAATGAGCTAATCATAAACGGCAACACTAGATATCGAGTCATTGTCCCCCCGATACCAGTTGGAACATCAGCTGCTCCTCGAACATCACGACGAGTAACCCAAATAGTGGCTGAATCGGAAACTAACTGATTACCACTTTCAACATTAGCCGTATTAATCAATGAGCTCGTTCCATAACTAAAAGAAGATGCACTGGCTAATCTTGCTCGAAAAGTAATATTTTTTGTCTGTCCAGGAACCAAGATACCAAGATTAATTCCTTGCTCAATGTTATAAGTAGTAGGAACATCATCAATAATGACTGAACCGCTCATGAGTGATAGATTGGCTGGTAAAACATCTCTTAAAACAACCTGGTAAAGAGTAGACGAACCTTGATTACTGACCGTCAAGCCAAAAGAGATAAGATCTGTTGGAACAGCGCTAGTAGCTGTATTCCATGATCGTTCTCCTCGAGTAACGTTTCGAACATATTTATTAATCAATAATCCGGTCGACGGTGAGGGAGCCTTAGCGTAATGAGCAGTGATCGTTCGGTTGGAACCACCACTGACAGTTACCGTACAGTCATGCTGAGAAGTTGAATCACAACCGCTCCAGTAACTGAACTGGCTACCTTCGTGGTAACTCGG
>Ga0209723_1003538_pt1 | contig 18619 bp, 16 predicted proteins | sample BiotimSIPDNA_2_FD_185750 | JGI IMG/M metagenome (GOLD analysis project Ga0209723, IMG submission 185750) | Anaerobic biogas reactor microbial communites from Washington, USA - Biogas_R2 time_0 SIP DNA (SPAdes) (version 2) | ecosystem: Engineered > Bioreactor > Anaerobic > Unclassified | place... | reverse complement strand
CCTGTCCGCCTCAGTTCGGCGCGATTACGAAGCTGGTAGGTGAGACTGTTCCCCCGCCTCCCCCGGAGGGCCAGAGGGACATCGTCAAAAAGGGCAAGGAAGCGACAGCGTAGCATGCCGTAAATATCTGTCGCGGGCGTCGGCAGATCCATTCTGTCCATTCCCATCTTCAAAGAAGGACTTAGTCTTCTACGGCTAAGTCCTTCTTGTTTATGTCCTGGCGCCGGACCGGTCTGAAAAGGCGATCATGACTGGCCGTTCTTCAGGAGGAGGCCGTTGAAACGGCAAGGGCGGCCATGGTCAAGGTCAAGCATGGGACAACAAAGCCGTCCGATCGTTGCAAAGACTCTGTGCCCTGATAAGGGGGAATCATGAAACAGCCATCATCTGCACTGCTCTGCATTGACCTTCAGAGGGAATATTTTGAAGCCGGACGCCCGCTCCGGGTGCCCGATGGCGCGTCGGCCCTGGCCAATTCCCTCAAGCTGCTTGAGGCGGCCAGGAAAATCGAAATCCCCGTAGTGCATATCCGTCATGTCAGCCTGAAGCCTGGAGCCGTAACGTTTGCACCCGGAAGCAGGTATCTCGAATTTGCCGACGAAGTCTCTTCCCGGGAAGGCGAGCCCATCATCACCAAAACCAAGCCGGGCGCCTTTTATGACACGGATCTCGACGTCTATTTGAGGTCACGGAACATTGCGCGCCTGTACCTCTGCGGTCTGCTTTCGTTCATGTGCGTGGATACAACGGCCCGCGAGGCTCACGCCCGTGGGTATGAAGTTGTTTTTGTGAGCGATGCCACGGCAGCGCTTCCAATAGGCGATTTGTCGGCAGATGTCGTCCATCAGGTGGTTTGTGCAATCCAGGGCTGGATGTTTTCCACGGTTCTGCGCACCGATGATGCAATAACGTTATTAACAGGAGAGCTGAAGTGACCAAGAAAAAATATCGTGCTGTAGCCTTATACTCCGGCGGGGTCGATTCGACGGTAGCCCCGCTCCTTGCTTTAGAAGATCTTGGCCTCCAACGGGAAGAGATGCTGCTGCTTTACGTCGATTTAGGAGGGTTCGTCAACCGGAAGAGCAGAGCCGAACAACGCGCGAAGGTCCTGGGCCTGGACTTCACCGCCCTTGACGGCCGGGCCGATTTCGCCCGTAATTTTTTATCGGAAGCCATTAGGATGAACGGCTCCTACTGGGGATATCCTCTGATCACGCCACTCTCCCGGGCATACATCGTTGAGGCGGCGGCGGCTTACCTCACGTTTGAGGGTGGTGAAACGCGATACTTGATCAACGGCTGCACGCGATATCAGAATACGCGCTACCGGATCGAGAAACATTGCACCCTCCATCCTCATTTTGTTGCCGTGACGCCCTTTAAATACAGGAATTTGACCCGCCAGGATAAAATAGAAATTCTCCAGCACTATGGCATGACTCCCGGAAAGAGCGCCGGAATCGCCGAGGATGAAAACCTGTGGGGAAGGGCCCTGGAAGGCGGTCCCCTGAACGATCTTGAGGATGTCGAGGCGAAAGGGGTGTTTCATGTCACGCAGGATTTTCGGTCATCGTCTCTTGAGCCCGATCGCATTACCCTGCGTTTTGACGAAGGTCTGCCCGTCGCCATCAATGGGACATCGATGCCCCTGCACGAACTGATCGAACACTGTGCCCTGACCGGTGCGAAGCATGGGGTGGGAAGGATCGTCGTCTTCGAGGACACCATCCCGGAACTGGGATACAAGGAACGCGGTGTTTACGAATCGCCTGCCAGTGCGATTCTTTACAGCGCCCACCAGTTTCTTGAGGATGCCGTCTTCACGCTCTCTGAGCGGAAGCTGAAGCGTCAAATGGATCAGCAATGGGCCGAAATCGTTTACCGGGGGGGATGGTTTGATGCGGATCGCCGTGAGCTTTCAGGTCTTGCCCGCAGCTTCCAGGCCAAATTATCCGGAGACGTTACCCTCGAGGTATTCCTCGGACACGTCCGGATCATGAATGCCGTTGTTCCAAACTGCGGGATCCTGGGCCCACAGGCAATCGCAGGCCACGATTAATCGGGCTCAAGCATCCGTTCTTCGGCCCGGGACAAGAAGAAAAGAAGAAGACCATGAGAAAACAGACGGAACATGCCGAAAAATTGGAGAGGATGTATTCCCTGAAGAATGGGCGAGTGCAGGGAACCGGCCGCTGGGCGAAATTCCCTCTCTTCTGGTTCCACTTGTTCATGTCCTATAAGTGTACGAGGCGATGTGAATACTGTTATGCCTTCAACCAGGTCGGCGATGAAGATCCGCTGGAGATGGACGAAAAAACCTTTTCACGATTGCTGGAGTGGATTCCGGAAGTCTGGAAGGTAAACAATATCAAGGTTAATTCCGTTATTTTTCTCGGCGGAGAACCCCTGTTGAGAACGGACAGGATCAGGAAAGTCATGGACTCCGTCTTTGAAAGGACGGATGGCATGCAGGCATCTCTCTATACAAACGGGGACCTCGTGGATTCCGTCGATTGGGCGGACCTGGAAGACATCCAGTATATGATCACAAATGCCGCGGACACCCCGATCCAGGAACTGTCGCGAAGGATGAAAGTCATCGGGGATCGATCCAATGTGATTGGTCAGACAGTCGTTGCTACATTGGATGATTACAATCTGGAGAGACTTCTGGAGCTGTCAAGATTCGGCGTTGAGAATGGATACCGTTTACGGTACCAACGGGATATGTTCCGGGGATCGGACCCGGCATACAGAGCAAGATTGTTAAAGAGATACCATGAATTGTGTGACTTGCTGGAAGAGTGCATTCTCAGGGGATACGATGTCAAAACGACCTTCCTGCTGGATTTCCTGATTCCGGAATGGGAAATCGAGTCTTCTCCTTACGGTTGCGGGAGAAGGCTCGTAACCGTCCATCCTGACGGGACGGTTACGTCCTGTATCCGGGAACATTCCCATATATCGGGGACCATCTTTGAACCGGATCCTTTAAAAGCCATCCAATGTTCCCTCTATTACTACGACGTCTCGGAACCGGACATTCCCGGAGAGTGCCGGCAGTGCGAATTCAAAACGGTCTGCCAGGGAGGATGTCCGCACGACAAATTGCTCTTGAGCGGTACAAGGGCAGGAAAATCCGTTCTCTGTGAGATACACAGGGAAATTATTCCCAGGCTGAGGCACTTGAGGCAATTACGCAGAGAACGGGTTTCGTCAGGCTGCGCTTGAGTGCTTTGGGGCCTGTGAGAGAAATCTCAAGACGCACTTGAATCGCTATGCCCGGGATCTCTGCCGGGTGCACCCCAAGCCGGGACAAATGCCTCCGTATTACCTCCTCTCTTCATCAACAGCATGATATGATATGAACATTCAGTCTTCTGTTTCTGGATGCCTGTGCCAGGCATAATGGGAATGGCGGTGGATGTGCGTGGTTTTCCCGTGGAAGTGTATGTGCTCGTGGATGAGATTCACCTTCAGCAGCAGATCCTCGTCCCGGAGTATGTCATCGGCGAAGCCGATCGTTTCGATATGGTGATCTTCGGAGAGGACGGCCACGGTGGGCTGGAATTCAGAAACAAGGGCCAGATCATGGGTACTGATCAGGATCGTTTTGCCCGCCTGGCTGAGTTCAAAGATCAGCTCGGTCAGAAGGCACTGTGTCCTTGGATCGAGACCGCTGGCTGGTTCGTCGAGAAGAAGAACCTGCGGATTCATGGTAAGAACGGAGCCGAAGGCGACCCGCTTTTTTTCCCCCCCGGACAGCATGTAGGGCGGCCTGTCCTTGAGGCCTTCAAGGTCGAGCATTTTCATGATCTCGTCAGCTCGGTCTTTTGATTCTCCTTTTTCAAGTCCCAGCTGCATGGGGCCGAAAATCAGCTCGTCAAAGACGGTGGGACAGAAAAGCTGCACATCGGAATCCTGAAAAAGATATCCCACCCCTGCCCGGAAAAAACGAAGGAAATCCCTGTTCCTCAGGGTTCTTTCCGATACTTCCCGTTCCTGAAAAGTTACGGTGCCCCGGTCAGGGTAAAGGAGGCCGCTCATGATGCGCAGGAGGGTCGACTTTCCAGAGCCGTTTGCCCCAATGACCGCGTATCTTCCCCCTCCGTTGATGCCGAGACTGACGTCCACCAGGGCTGGAATCGTATCCTGGTAACGGTAGCTGATATTTTTCACGGCAAGAATATCGCCCATAACACATCTTTAAATAATCAGAAGTAACATTCCGGGGAAAAACAAAAGAACGGTCCAGGCCAGATCGGCGCACTCAAGTTTTCGCGGGGCATAGAGCTTGATCTCTCCGGTAAACCCTCGAGAAAGCATGGCGGAAAAGACCTCTTCGCAACGTCCTTTCGTCCTGCGAAAAAGAAAGGCCATCCGTCCCGCCACCCAGTCTCTCGCCTCACGGGAATCATTGTTGATAAGCTTGCTCTTCCTGGCGAGATGGAGATCTTCCATGACCTTCGCGAAGATGAGAATGTACTGATAGGAAAGGGCTATAATCAGAAGAAAAAGATCCGGCACCTTCAGGCTCTTCAGGGCACGAATCATCTCGGAAAAGGGCGTCGTGTAAATAACCAGAAAGGACAGGGAGAGAGAATTGAAGACCCGGAGGGTCAGCATCGATGTGCCTTCCAGTCCCTGCCGGGTTATGCCGACGGTTTTCGGAAGGCACCAGGCGAAAAAACAGCGTTCTTCTGGAAAATCGACCAGGGGAAGGAGGATCTCGCCGGGCGTAATGACATTCAGGCACGAGGGCAGGGCCACGAGGAATCCGAACAGAAAGCTCAGAAGCAAAACCCGACGGTAGAAGGACCACAGGTCAAGACGGGACAATCCGGCAAGCATCAGGATCAAAAGGGCGATGCCGACCTCGGGAAGGAGACTCTGTTTGATGCTTATCAGAACGACAAAAAAAAGGAGGAAAAATAACTTGACCCGGGCGTCCAGTTTCTGGAAAAACCCTTTCCTGCGCGCCGTATCCCACTGTACGAAGGTCGTTTTAAGGAGGGCGGCGCAGCCCGCTAGCCCTTTGTCCAGGAATGTCGCCCCAGATGCGGATTTGGTTCCGGGAGAGTCTGCCGGATACGGACGCGGCGGACTGAGCAGGAAAGGAGGAAGTTTACCTGGCACGCCGGAAAATCCCCCTGGAAAGGAGATAGATCACCGTAGCGCACAGAAGGATGCCCAGAAGTCCCGAAAGGATGTAGGCAAGAATCTGCATGCCCGCAGACGCTCCATCTCCCCAGAAGTTGTAGTCGGGGATGGGGGCTTTCCATAGCTCCGCATCGTTCCGCAGCCCTTCGGGTACATAGCCGAGAAGCTGCCGGAGGGTGTCCGTGCCCCATTCCCCCCAGGCATCCCCGGCGTTGAACGTTTCGGGGAGGATAATGCCGATCGGCGAAAGAAAGGCAAGAACGATCAGGCTGATCCAGAGTTTTTTCTGCCCTTTTTCCATGTCAACCCTCCTTTACACGCAGGGCGTAAATCTGGGCCGGTTCATTCTTCAGGAAATATCGAAGGAGCAGCACCGTGACAACCCCTTCGATGATACTGAACAAAAGCAGATGTTCAAGCGCCATCGCCGGAACGGCAATGGATAATGGGTACGGGGCATAAAGAGGCCTGCCATCCGGGCTGGAAGCGATAAGCGGTTGAATGCCGAATTCTACGGCCGTAACGATTGCGGCCACCGAAAGCCCCACGTAACCGGAAAAAAAGGCAGCCAGGGACGTGCGGGTCCCGGAGCCTGTTTTGCCGTTGATCAGTTTGAACATCCCGTAGGAAACAAAGGGCATGATCACCGCCATGTTGAAGCAGTTCGCTCCGATGGCCGTGATGCCGCCATCGCCGAAGACAATTGCCTGGAGAATGAGGACGACGGAAACGGCGATCACCGCCGTCCAGGGGCCAAGAAAAAGGGCGATAATCCCGGCTCCCACGGCATGTCCCGTGGTCCCTCCCGGAACGGGGACATTGAACATCATGATCAGAAAGGAAAAGGCCGCCGCCATGGCCAGGTAAGGAACCTGTTTCGTCGATACTTCCTTCTTGACTTTTTTCAAAGAAACGGACCAGAAGGCAAGGGACACGCCCCAGAGGGGAACATAGGTCTGTGGGCTCAAATATCCGTCAGGAATATGCAATTTAAAACCTCCAGGTGACGCCGCCACGGACGGAGATATCCGTTTCAGCATCCGTCAGGCCGCCTTTGATCCCCAGACCGATATCAACATTCTCGCGAGGCGAATAGATGAAGCCTCCAAGGATATAGGCCGGATCGACGGAGGAACAGCGGTAGGGATTTTTCTCCATACCTAGATCGCCAACGAATTTTAAATATTTGAAAATGTCATAACTTGATGCCAGCGAAACGTGCCATAAATTCTTCCTCTCATCCGTCTTGTTTTCGTTCCGGATGTAGGCCAGATTCAAATGGAAGGCCCAAGGAGCTGCCTCTCTGGAAGTGAGAAGAAAAAGATAACCGTTTGCTCTCCCCGGACCCAGTCCTTTTTCCTCATCACCGGTGGGAAGGGTCAAACCGGGCTTCAGGGCCAGGCTGAAGCCCTCCCTATCGAAAAATCGCCACTTCAATTCCAGGGAAAGATCGGCGAGTCCCTGCTCTTTTTCTGTACACCCGCCTTCTTTTTCTCTCCCAAACTCATAAGGAACGGAAAGCACAATATCAACAGGATCGAAAATTCCATAGGTGAAGGATGCCGTGAAATCCTCCGTATTCTCTTTGGCTCCGTCGTCCTTGTCATAACCGTATTCTCCGAGAACTTCCAGCTGGAACTTCCCCTTGCCCTGGGTGCCCGTATCATCGGTGACCAGAGGAATTGCGGCAGAAGCGATTGGCGTCAATCCGGTCAGGTACGTTAGTGAGATCAAAAGATAGAGGGGAAAGAATTTATTCGACATTCGCAAAAAAGCCTGCAGAAGCTCATTCATAAGACATTTCTCTTGTCCGTGATTATCAAGGTTGTGACCTGGAAAAAAGTGCTACCAGTCGATCAAAAAAACTGCAGTTATGATTTCTGCAAGAGTACGTTTCTTTTCCTTTGCCCCAGCAGCCATATATTGAGTTTCAACAAGAGAATTCTCCAGCATTTGCCCTATGATTTAAGTCTTCTTTACATGTCTTGGTGCTACTATAATAATTTTAGTAATACGTAGCAAGTTCTTTGGAGATTGTCAAATTTTTTGAAAATCCTTTTTTTGATGTCCTCTTTATGAATTCGAGAACTTTATACATCCTGGTCGAAAAAAGGATGGATCACCTCGGAGGCGGCATAACTGGCCAGGAAGTTGGCGGAGGGTTTCATCAATGGCTGAGGATCAAATGACCTCCCTGAAAAGAATAACGGCCTACAACAAAGGAGAGAGCATCGACCGTTTGCCCTGCAATCCCAATATCGCCAATGGCGCCGCCCGGGTAACCGGCTGCAAGGTATCCCAATTCAAAAACAACAAAAAACTCACATCCTCAGATCATCAAGGAATTCCGACGCTGGAGCAACGCTCGTCACGAGGAGATGATCCCGGGCGCGGGTGCAGGCGACATAGAGCAGGTGCCGCTCCGTGTTGTAGACCTCTTCCAGATCCGTGTCATCGGCCACTGCCTCAATCCGTTCCTGGAGGGGAACGATTTCGTCATCACAGGCCATCACGGCAACGGCCCTGAATTCCAGGCCCTTCGCCAGGTGCATCGTACTGATCGAGACATAGCCACCCGTCGTTTCGACTTTGTCATCAAGAATCTTGAATGGCAGCCCAGCCGTTTCGACAGCCCGACGGCCCCGATCCAACTCCGCAGCCGAACGAACAAAAACGCCGATTTCATGAGGCGCCATCCCCTCACCGATCCGCTCGATCATCCATCCCCCGACCCCTTTGATTTCGTCCTCCTGGCTGTCGAAGATCGTGATGGCCGGTTTCGGCCCGTTGAAGACGGAAACGATACCGCGCCGCTCTTCCGTGTTCCCGTCCACGTCGGATAACTCGGGTCCAAGGAGGCGGTCAGCCTGCATGCGGATCTGGTGTGACGTCCGGTAGTTGATCCGCAGGGTCCGTGACCGCCCCCGGATATCGACGCCCAACGCCTTCCAGGAAAAGGGTTGCTGGAAGATTCGCTGGCCCAGGTCGCCGGCGAAGAAAAGGCCGTTTGGTCGTCCAGTTCCGAGGGCGGCGATAAACCGCAATGGTTGGATGCCCATATCCTGAGCCTCATCGACCACGACAAAGTCGAAGGGCGGTTTCCGACCGGCCCCAAAATGCGCAGCGACACGGTTGAACATGCCGGCCATCGTGACCAGGTTTCCGCTCTTCAGGGACGATTGCACTCCTTCGAAAATCGACCAGAGGACGGCGCGCTGCTTCTCCGGCAGCCGCGTTTTCCGGCCCAGACGCCGGGCGTCGCGGTAAGCCTCCCAGGAATCCAGTTGCCAGGCATCAACCACGTCCTCCCACTCCATCATCAGAAAATGGCGTGTAAATTTGTGCCCCCCGACTGCGCCGGCGGCTTCTTCGAGAAACTGGCGGACCTTTTCCCGTGAGGCAATATGCGGGTGTCCGATGTTCAACTCGTGGAGCCGCAAGCCGATTTCGTTCAGGGCATGGATCTCCAGACGCTCGCCGAGGCGCGGTTCGTGGTGGATCAGACGCCTCAGCTTCGTTTTCAGGGCATGAGCCAGGGTGTCGGAGAAGGTGGTGAGCAGGACCCGGGCCTCGGGATTGGCTCGGGCCAGAAAGACGGCCCGGTGCAGGGCGACGATCGTTTTCCCCGTGCCCGCCGAACCGGAAACCCGCGCGGGACCGCTGAAATCCCGTTCCATCAGTTGACGCTGCGCCGGATGGAGAAAGACCGTCCATTTTTCCCAGGGATATTCCAAGGCGCGCTCCAGTTCTTCGACATTCTGCATCACGCGGAAACGTCGCTGGGCATCGGGATGCGCGAAAGGATCGGTTCCGGCGGCAAGCGGTGGTGCGATCTGCGGGGTTGTGCCCGTTGCCAGGCAGAGGAGCGCTTCGGCGGCCTCTCCCGGGAGATGATCGGCCAGTTCCAGCAGGGCATCCTCGTCGGCCCGGCGCACATCGTCCAACCATTCGGCCGGCACCCCGTACCCCAACAGGACCTCGTTCGCAACACCTGCAAAGAGAGGCGGTTTGGGATGAACCTGTTCTTCCCCAATTGCATACCGGGGAAGCGAAAACTCTTTTATGGTCTCCCGGATCTCGACCAGTTGCGCTGCGCCTGTCTGAGGGTGCGTCTCCAGCTTCCGCCGTTCCGCCCAATGATAGGCGTTGTCATGATGGCCGACATAGCATAGGAGCATGCTTTCCGCCGTCCGGTGAACGATGAGCCGGATGTCGCTGCCGACGCGAACGGACCAGAAATTCGGATCCCGGGCCCTATCGAGCTTATGGAACTGCATGCCCGGACTGGCGGAATCCAACTGGAGGTCAAAGGCCGTCGTCTTGACGAGCTTCTGCTCCTCGTTGTTCAGTTTCGCGAGACTGTCGGTAAAGGTGTCGGCGATACGGAATTGCATGATACTCCCACTGTTACGGGGACTGTGATTTAATAGGTTATGGCGGTATAGAGATCGATACGAATCTCCGGGGCATGGATGCGCAGCATTCAGCCCTTCCTGATGGTCATCCCGGAAACAGGGTGTGCCGGACAAAACCAGCCAATGTTTTTGACCATTCAAGAATGTGAACCGGTTCTCAATTTGATGCGTAGTTCATGAAGGCGTCGCCGCGCACGATTTAGACTGTCAGCACATTGCGATGCCCTTTCGAGAGACCATGAATCTTGAACGAATCTGCATAATGCCTGATTATAGGCAAGTCCCACCTTGGCTGTAGAGCCCTTCTGCGGCAGAATGTCAGCTTTAATCGCTCTCTTTTTGCCATATCGCCTGATGAGGTTGATGAGGACCTCTTTGGGATCGTCAAGTGATTCCGGCTGCAAGGGAATACGATGCATGGGAATGCCGGAAAATTCAGCGAATCCCTCTCGATCGGCCAACAACCAAGCCTCGGTCTCGCGCACGGCGATCCGAAAAAGAAGCATGTCCCGCAAAACGGTCTTGCCACGCCAATCCTCAATCAACGCCATCGGGCATTCAATCCGATCAAGATCCGTGAACAGCAAGACAGGGATAGAGCTAGCTATCTCATTGAAACGAGTTATATTTTTGCGAAGATAACCATTCCCTTTTCTACCCATGCGAACCGTGATCCGCATTCCCTGATTTTCTTCTTGAACAAGACGCTCCGCAACCGCCTCACTTAAGGGGTCTTCCGTCACCAGATAAACCCCGATCATTCGAATAGCCTCATCTGGCCCAATTGCTCAATCTTCTTCGGGCGCGTCTGGGGAAGGACCACCTCGGCAACGGAGAAACCGGCATCGAGTCCTTTCCTCTCATCCGCGTTCACCTGCCGCAGTTTCGTTCCTTCTCGCTCCGGTTCCAGTACGATAATACTGCGAGGATCAATTCCCCTGTTACTTAAGAGTGCCTCACTGTGAGAACTGATGATGATCTGCCGTCGCTGCTTGGCGTTACGCTGAATGCGGTCTATGAGAGCAGGCAACTGTTCTATCACGGCCTGATGGAGTGAAAGTTCCGGTTCCTCAAGAAGGAGCAGAGAATTGCCTTCAAGAAGAGACCAGAGGATACCGAGAAGTCGCAGTGTGCCGTCGGAGAACTGATTCTCCCGTTGCCAGCCTGCATTAGGGCGGTAATGCTCATACTGGGCTTCCAAATGAGGTTTTCCCGTCACATCGTCTTTTATAAACCGCAGTTCTTTAAAATGAGGGACAGCGGCGGCAAGCGCCTCGTTGATCTTCTTCAACCGCGCATCACGAGTCCGCTGCTGGCATTTGGCAACCCTCTCCAGAAAACCCTGCCCGAAGGGATCGTCTTCCAGGCGGTTCCCACCGATCCTGTCTCCGTACTTGAGCAACTGAGGAACCAGATGAAGGTAAGTGATGCTGCTGAAGAAATCGACGATGTCCCGGAAAGAGGCATTGGTCCGCGTCTGTTCCAGATGCGTTTCCGTCAGCAATATGCTGTCTTTGCTGTCGCTGCTATCAGGCCGCTTGAGGATTGATTGGTTGTTATGCCAGACTTCCTCTTGGGAAACGAAAAGGCGTTGCGCTCCCTTGCCCTCCGACTTAAACCCAAGCACATACCGCCACACCGGTGAAGGATCATCCGAACGTTCATTGAAACTAACCTCGATCTTTACCTCCGGGTCACGCCGGGCATGAAGGCAGCGGAGCTTCGTAATGCCGTTCCGGTCTTTCACGGCTTTCTGGAGACCACCGCCGTCCGGTTTGCAGATGTCTCGAAGGAACCGCAACGCGTCAAGGAGGTTTGACTTTCCCGAAGCATTCGGGCCAATGACATATGAGGTATAGGTCAAAGGAGTCTCCGCTTCACGGAAATTCATCCAATTTTTCAATTTCAGGTGCGTGATATACATGATGCCGCGGCCTCCTTAAATCTGACAAATTCAACTCCCAGCACGCCACGCCTATGATTTCTTCATCCACAATGAGAGGTCAGGCAATCATACTCAATCCTCGGAATGGATGCAATAGAGCCGGTGTGTCACGATTGCTCTATTATTTCTTATTTATATCTTAAACACCTTCATGACCTCATCCCCTAGATGATTAATGACCTTCACGGCGATGCGGCCGGAGGTGGGTTTGTCAAAGGGGCGGGAGGTGTCGCTGTGGAGGGTGGCCCAGGCCTCTTCGTGAATTTCGGCTTTAAGGGTGGTCTTGAGGGATTTGTAGGGGTCGTTCGCCCCCAGGAAATAGGCTTGGCGGACGAAGAAGCTCTCCTCGTTGTAGTCCGTGTCGATGAACCAGCAGGCGATGCCTTCGGCCCCATCGCTACGGACTTCGCCGGTGTTGGGATGGAAGACGTCCACGCCGTTGATCTTCACCTGGATCTGCCCGTCTTTTCCTTCTGCCCCAGGGGCCTCCAGGATGTCGATATCCGGCTCGCCGAAGATGACGAAGAGGTTTCCCTTGCCGGTGTTCTTGAGGTCATCGGCCATGTGGAGGTCGGCATTCATTCTTGCTTTGAGGACGGGGATGCGGCCCAGCTTGTTGAATTCCGACGAATGGGCGTCGTAGTTGAAGGCGCAGGTGATGAGGACGTCGAAGTCGGCGTCGCCGGCCTCGCGGGCCGCGGAGACCAGATCGGGACGGGAAACAGTGCCGAATTCGGGGCCGATGAAAATGGCGGCGCGCTTTTCAGCGCCGGTTTCTGCGTTTCCCTCCAGATAGCGGCCTTCGGCGCAGATCAGATAGCCCGGCCAGGGCGTAATAGAGGTAAAGGTGATCTTGTCTTCCTTGTGGGCCTGCTGGACACCGGCGATCCGGAGATTTTCCAGGATAATCCGGGTGAAGTCCCGCTCCTTGCCGTAGGCGGTTTTAGAGTCCGCAACGCCGTCGGTCAGGTCGTCGTTTTCGTCCACCGTCAGGACGCGATGGGGCAGGAGGCTTTCCACCGTAAACGGCCCGGCTACGCGGACCTTTTTGTTGTTCTCGTAGGGTTTGTCGTAAAGATATTCGTAGTCGGCCTTGGCGGCGATGGAGGCGTCGATCTCCCTCTGCCGGGCAATGCGCTCTTTCCACCAGTCGGCGTGGAGCCTTTTCGCGGCCTCCGGCCATTTCGGATCGGCGTCGCGCGGGATCTCCCATTCCTCCCATTTCTTCCCGAGGGCTTCGTTGAGCTTTATCCGCAATGGCTCCAGCATTTCCTGGAACTTTTCCCCGAGGATGTCGATCTCGGCATTGTTGGCGATGGACTTCAGGGTGATGTGTGGCACCCGTTCGTAAACAAATCCCTGGCGGATGTCGCCGCGGGTCGGCTGGCTTGACGGCTCGGTGCGGGAGACTTCAGCCTCTTTGATCTGACCGTCGCGGCTGTCGGCAAGGAGATAGTAGGGGTAGCGAGCACCCATGATCCGGGCTCTAGCGAGGGCCAGGGCGACGCGGGAGGTGTCGATGGTGATCCAGCGCCGGCCCCACTGCTCGGCCACGTAGGCGGTGGTGCCGGACCCGCAGGTGGGATCCAGGACGAGATCGCCGGGGTCGGTGGCCATCAGAATGCAGCGTTGGATTATTTTCTCTGCGGTCTGAACGACGTAACGCTTTTCCTCGGTAAAACTGCCTGTGGACATGTCGTCCCAAAGATTACCAATAGAAAAAACAGAATAATCGTTCAGTCGGCGAACATACCGAAGGGCTTTACCGCCAGGAGTCAATCTGGCAGCCATATGAAGACGCTTCATTCCTTGAAGATTTGTTTTCCATCCACCTTTGGTGATAGAAAAGTTTGTGCCTTCGAATAGATAATCGAAGCGAGTAGTTTCGCCGCCAGATTGTGATGTCAGGTTATCGGAAGCAACAAGGTAGCTTCTGGTAGGATCAAATATGACCCCTGTCGGCATTGTTCGAACCGCGCCATTTTCTGAACTCTGCAAGCGATTGTATGCAACGGCACCTGCTTGACCTGGTTCTTTTTCTTTGAGAGGCTCCCTATATTTCATTAGCTGACCATTTTTTGCAAACCAAACCAGATAGTCTGTTGTTCCCGCGATATATCTTGAAGTTGCACTTGTAGTCTTTTTGACAGCGATTTCACTGATGAAATTTTCATCCCCAAACACTTCATCCATCAGCGCCCTTACCCGATGGACATTCTCATCCCCGATCTGAACAAAGATAGATCCACTGTCAGTCAGTAAATCCCGCGCTACGGTCAGGCGGTCCCGCAGGTAGGTCAGATAGGAATGAATTCCGTCCCGCCAGGTATCGCGGAAGGCCTTGACCTGCTCGGGCTCGCGGGTGATGTGGTCGGTGTTCCCGTCCTTCACGTCGCGGCTGGTTGTGGACCATTGGAAGTTGGAATTGAACTTGATGCCGTAGGGCGGGTCGAGGTAGATGCACTGGACCTTGCCGCGGAGGCCCTCCCTTTCGGCCAGGGACGCCATGACCTGGAGGCTGTCGCCCAGGATCATGCGGTTCGTCCAGTTGGCGTCGTGCTGGTAGAATTCGGTCTTGGCCGCTTCCGTCGGGATGCCGTTGAAATCGGCGAAGAGATCGACCTGGAATCCGGGTTGCTGCGCCCGGGTCTTTTCCGTCTGGAGGAGCAGATCGTCGATGAGAACCTTGGGCTTTACCTTTTCCTGAATATAGAGGGGCGGGGCGTGGACAACGAGGTCCGACCAGTCCTGCTCATCCTTGCCGCGCCACATCAGTTGCGGGTCGAGGTCGCGGTTGCGGCCGTCCTTTTCCCGCTCCAGTCCGGAGGAGCCGCGCTCATAGGCAACGCGGACGGGGCTCTCTTCCTCCTTCTGCATCACCGACTGGTATTCGGCGGTGGGGATGTTCTTCCGCCGGGCCGCCTCGTGGGTAATGGATTCGATGGATTTTACGCTTTCCTTCTTGGCCATGTGCTTATCCCTATTTCCTTATCTGTCCTGTCGGTCTCGTCTGTGTAGGCTGAAATATGAAAGGGTAGAAAAATTTCCCTTGCTGTACTCCGTCTTCTCGATCATCATCACTCGGGTGAGAAGTCGGTCAAGTATCCATCAACTACCCATACTGACCCTAACCATTTGTTTTCATGTCTTTAATAAGAAACAAACCGTTACTTTTACGTGCCTCAGTCAACTACCCGTCAACGAAATCTTCAGGCCCAGAAGGGAACATATTTTCTCAATTTCATCGCCGAATCCTCGTCATAGAGTTTGATGACTTCTGCCTCCACTGCCTCTCGTATATAACGAGAAGCCATGGATTTATTGCCAGGTTCAATCCCGAACCTCTCTCGGAGCGTCGTGTTTGTCATATAATCTCGGTTCACATACCGCAAACAGGCATGGAGGTAACAAGCCCGTATGCGGTCGGCCTTATCCATCTTTGCCAGGGGACGGTGTGCAAACAATACAGCCACCGTATTGTCCCCGCTCACCTCAAATACAGGGGCCGGCAATTGGAAATACTCCGTCTGGAAGACGATCTTATCAACCCCACTGCCTCGCTCCTCACAAACCCCGATGCGCCTCATGAAAGAAGCCAGTGCCTCATTTCGGGAACGGGGCGGCGAGTCCAGAAAACGCTCCGTCTTTACCAGGGGAACACCAGGATTGCGGACTTCCATGCGATCATTAAATATTTCGATCATCGGACCGGCTCCAGTAATGAAAAAATCCTGATGGAGGAGGGCATTGGCCACCAGTTCGCGGATAGCCAGTTCCGGATACATGGGCACAGCCCTTCTCAATGCCTGCTCAATAATTTCATTGGTTGGAATCAGGCCATTGATGAATCCGATCAGGCCCTCGAAACCATTTGCATAACCTCTCGTTCCTTCCTGCTCCCGAATGGTTTCTGTCCGACTATTTCCTTTGTATGCGATGACTCGCACCGCTTTGCGTCTGAGAACTCGGAAATCCCCCAGTTTCTTAGCCAAAAGCATGGCCCCCAGATTGGTTATATTCCACTTGCCTGCATCGGACCGTCTAAGCAAATCATCCGCAACCATGGCTTCCAGAATACCGGACTTATTATCGGGCAATGGGCGACCCAGCAGCTCAAAGTAGGCCGGGTAATCCAGTAACCTGATGACATCGTCACTTGTCATATTCTCTGCCGCAATCAGTGCTTCAAAGGGGGTCTGGTCGAAGATACGCCACAAGTCGCGCTCTTTCTCTGGAAAACCCTTGAGCTTTTTCTTGTAGGACCCGACTCGGATGAACTCATTGCTTTGAAATTGCACCGGGTGTCGGAAAGCACGGCCGATTTCCAGCAGCACGAGAGGATAGCCATCCATCTCTAAGGGATAAAAACGAAAATGAATCTTTGGAGAGAGCAAGCGCAGGAGCCAGTTTTCCAATGCCTCATTGCCGACCTTGGCTGTTAAGGGCGAGAAAGAGGTTCCGATAACAGCATGTGTTCCATTCTCAATTCCCCAAACAAGATAGGCATGGGCCTTCCCGAACAGGGCAGCCGAGTTGGCCAGCGCAGAAAGATATTCGCCGATCTCTTGCGGGTCGTCATTGTTATGCTTAAACTCCAGCCATTCGGTTTCATTTGGTAATTTGCGTAACTCCTGCACCAAGCTGATGAGATATGCGGGGCTACGGTCGGTAGTCATGATTTCTCCATAGGTTCGAGTTCACGTATCTCCTCTTTTCTTATTCAATAACTTCCCAATGTCCGCCCTTGGCCGGCCCGACACGGCGGAGGAGGCCATCCTGGCGTAACTTCGAAATCTGTTTTTCCACTCCCCTCGTCGTCATGCCAAGAGCTTCGGCCAGTTCCGGAATGGTCATTTTTGGCCTTTCTGAAAGAGAGATGAGGATTTGTTCCTCTGTTTTCCCCGAACTTTTCCCCGAACTTTTCCCCGAACTTTTCGGTGGACCGGTGAGTTCTTCCGAACCCGCCACCGCTTTCCGGTGAACCGTGGCGGTGAACAGGCAGCCTTCCCGATCGTCGGTAAAGTCGATATCCGGCCATTCTTCCAGCGCCCGTTTGATCCCCGAGCCGAGTCCGTGATAGGGCAAAAGCCCCTTGGCCACAAACGAAACCAGGATTGGGTTGCGGATATTGGACATCCCTGTCCGGATCTTCTCCACCGTAAGGTTGTTGGGCAGGTGACCGGGGCTGATGATCTCGATGCGGTTGTCGAAGATGAAAAGGCGAATGGTGGCGCTGACCAGATAGTCCCGGTGGATCAGGGCGTTGACCAGCAACTCCTCGAAAACCGCCTCCGGGATCTCCGGCAGTCCCGGGGCATTGACGCCGCGGCCGCCCTGTACCTTGTGCAGGTTGCGCATGACAAAGGCCAGGGAATTCTCGAACACCTTGCGCAGGGGGCCGGAAAAATCCTCCGTATCGACGTAGTCGCTGACGTGGATCTCGTTTCCCGGATAACGGATCGCCTTCACGACAAACTGGGGCTTGATCCACTCCGGACGTTCGGCAAAGAGGAGTACCCCGGCCAGATTCAGCATGCCTCCCTCGGTGGCGAGATTCATGTTCTGCAGGAGCCGCAGCCTTTCGGCAGGCGAGTCCGGATAGTCCAGCTTGTAGAAATCGCGCAGAAAGTCGCGAAAGCGCAGCTTATCGATTTTCTCTATTCCCGCTTTGGTGGGCAGCTCGTCGGCATGGAATTGGTCGGAGAGCTGGAAGAGTCGGCGCAATTCTTCCTTGGAATTGATCCGCCGTTTATCGGCGCCGTTTTTCAGCCAGATGACGCCGTTTTTATCAAAGTAGGGTTTGTCGACTCCGTTGGGGACGGTTAACGCAATGATGAGTCGCCCATTGGGAAGCTGGATGTTTTCCGTCTGAACGGTAAGCGGGCTTCGCACATGCTGGCTGGCCGCATTGCTGATGAGCTGGTTGATCCGAACGATATCCTCACGCGACAGACCGGGCGTGGAACCGTCGTCTGCCACGCCGATGAGAATCGTCCCGCCTTCCGAATTGGCAAAGGCCGCCATCTCCGAGGCCAGGGAATCGACATTCTTCACCGTGACCTTGAACTGACGGGAGCTGTCTTCTCCCAGGGCTATGCCGGCAAGCAGGTCGTCACGCTTCATTTCACCCTTTCCCATGTGTTACGCCTTCGATCATCCGGTTGAACTCGGCCTCGACCTTGGCCTCGAAGTCGGTCTCCATCCGATAGACGTCGGAAAATTCGGCGAAGGCCCACCGGCTATACCGGCCGGAGTGGTTGACGCCGGGCACCCAGTAGGGTTCCATGGTCGATTTCTTTATTTTGGCGTCCTCCCGGCGGTGATGTGCTCACAGGCCATGTCGGCCAGTTCCTGGTAAAGCAACTGGGCGGGATAAGTGCCTCCCTTGCAGACCAGGCAGTTGTCCAGCCAATCTTTGGTGATCCGCGTCAACTGGCCGAAGAGATGCAGTTTCGGCTCCTCGCCGGGATCGCGGGACTTGGTGTAAAGCAGGTGCTTGGTGACATGGAACAGCAGCGTGGAGCGGCGAAGATCCCCCGTATGGATCAGGTCCGCCCCTTCCGCATTTTCAGGTTTGGCACGATAGCAGTGATGGGCCTCGTCGTTGAAGACGAGGATATTCTTCATTCCCATCAGATCGGGCATGACCCGCTGGATCATCTGGCCTTCCGTTTCCAGCGTGTCCAATGCCGCACCCTGTCGTCCCTGGAGGAGCAGGCGGCCGCCTTTCGAGAGTTCCACCCGTTCGCGGAGCTTGAAGGCGTGGAAGTTCGTGATGACGATCTTGGCCCGTTCCAGATCGGCCAGCATATCGCCCGGAACAAGTTCGCGGCTCTGGTAATAACTGTCCGGATCATTCGGCTGGAGGACGCGGAGACGATCGCGGATCGTCAAGCCGGGCGTGACGACCAGAAAGCCGCGGGTAAACTTCCGGCTGTTGGGGCGGCGGACGGCATTAATCGTCTGCCAGGCGATCAGCATGGCCATGACGGCGGTCTTACCCGTACCCGTGGCTAGTGTCATGTCAACATTGAAATGTCGTAAATAATGTGATATATTTCTTCATAATCGACCCGGGAGGCTTTGGATTATGAAGAAA
>Ga0209723_1003535_pt1 | contig 18624 bp, 16 predicted proteins | sample BiotimSIPDNA_2_FD_185750 | JGI IMG/M metagenome (GOLD analysis project Ga0209723, IMG submission 185750) | Anaerobic biogas reactor microbial communites from Washington, USA - Biogas_R2 time_0 SIP DNA (SPAdes) (version 2) | ecosystem: Engineered > Bioreactor > Anaerobic > Unclassified | place... | reverse complement strand
ATTTTCAATTCCCCGATCCGTTCCCCGCTGGAGAGACATTCCGCCTGGTTTGTACGCGCCCCCCTTGAGTTCGATAAAATGGCCCGGGCGTTGTCTCTGCTTCGCGGCAATCATGATTTCACCTCCTTCTGCGCCGCGGGAAGCGACGTGAAATCCTGCGTCCGCACCGTTCTCAGGACAGAGATGCTCCTCGATTCCGGCCGGGTGATCTCAATCTCGATTGAAGCGGACGGCTTTCTGCGGCACATGGTCCGCAACATCGTCGGGACGCTGGTCGAACTGGGTGCGGGGGAAGAGGCCCCGGAGACTATTCAAGAGATCCTGGAGGCGAGAAACCGGGGACGGGCTGGAATCACCGCGCCTCCCCAGGGACTTTTTCTGCAGGAAGTCCGGTATTGACGACCGTCTTCCGGTGCGGGAATAAGGGAAGAGAAATTTATAGAAAGAGAGAAGAACCCGGTCCCCATGGTCCATGCGATTCCAGATTGCGGCTTTGCACAGGCCTATGTCATCTCCGGAGCAGACGGCCTGATGGTCGTTGACGTGGGCAGCATCGGCGCCGCCATGGATGTCGAGCGGTTTCTTGCCGGCCGTCCGGACCTGTCCATCGAAGATGTCCGGTTTGTCACGGCGACCCATTTTCATATCGACCATATCGGCGGGATGGGAACGTTCCTGGAAAAATGTCCGCCAACAACAAAGATCCTCTTTTCTCCCCTGGTTGGGGAGTACTTCCACGGGAAAAGAAAACTGTCCCTGATCCGGAGCTGGTTCGTCGGTTTTATGCCCGCCTCCCTGTGGTGCAGCCGCTACGTCAGGAGGTTTGACCATCTGCGCGTTGAAAGCCTCTCCGGAATTCCTCTCCCGGGATTGAGAAATCTGATCAAACCGCCCTGCCCGGAAACGCGGATCCGGTACTTCGATCTGGACCTTTTTCCGTCTCGGAATCCGGCCGATGGACGGCGAAAGTGCCCCCAAGCCTGCCCTGTCGGTTTCGGTGATTGGAAAGTCATAGAAACACCGGGCCATACCGAAGATTCCCTCAGCTTTTACAACCCTGTCACGAGGGAGCTGATCTGCGGCGACCTGGTGATCAACACGGTCAAAAACGGTCCGGGCAGGCTGAACACCTTCTGCTGGAGCCGGAAGATAACGAAAAGGACCTATGACAAGCTCCGGACGGGGCTTGTCCCCCGGATTCTTTATCCCGGACATGGGTACAGGATCGCTCACCCCCAGAATGCCCTGGCAGACGTCGAAGTTTCACGGCTGTTCCTGCGGCGGCGGGTGTGCCCTTGAGCCCTTCTCTTCGGCATTGCATCGGGCAATCGTTTCTGATAGCCTCAAGCCCTGGGCAGGGATGCCGGAAAGCCGCGGAAGGCCATCCCACCCGGGCCGCGATGGCCCTTTCCTTAAAAGATCCCAATGAACTGGAGCAACTCTTTGAGCCGCAGAATTCACCTTCTTCCCGAAACGCTGACCCATAGAATCGCCGCCGGCGAAGTCGTGGAAAGACCGGCGTCCATCGTCAAAGAGCTCATGGAAAATGCCCTCGATGCCGGGGCGACGGAGATCACCATTGAACTGGAACAGGGCGGCTGCGGACTGATCCGCATTTCCGACAACGGCAGCGGCATCAGCGCCGAGGATGTTCCGTTGGCCTTTGCCCGTCACGCCACCAGCAAAATTGCGGAGTTCGATGATCTCTACCGCGTGCGTTCCTTCGGCTTCCGCGGGGAAGCCCTGGCAAGCATCGCCTCCATATCCCGGACGGAGCTGGTGACCCGGATCCCGGAGGTTCTGGCAGGGGTGCGGATCATTGTCGAGGCGGGAAAAATAATCGACACGGCAGAAACGGGCTGTCCCGTCGGGACGACCGTGACGGTGAGCCGGATCTTCGATTCCGTGCCCGTTCGCAAGAAATTCCTCAAATCCGAAAACACGGAGCGGTCGTACTGCCTCGATGTGATTACCCGGCTGGCCCTGGCAAACCCCGAGGTTCGAGTCCGGGTTCTCGCCAAGGGGCGGGAACTCTTCTCCTACCCGGCAACGCCCCGCCTGGCGGAGCGGATCGCCATCGTCCTCGGACAGAGGGACTCCCAACGGATGCGGCCGATTGAGGGCGCCACCGCCGGGCTCAAGGTTTACGGATTTGCCTCCCAGCCCGACCTGACCTGTGCAACGACGAAGCAGATCTACACGTTTGTCAACCGGCGGCACGTCAAGGATTACCTTCTCAACCATGCGGTCATGACGGCCTACCGAAGGGTCATCGAGCCGCGGCGCTACCCGGCGGCGGTTCTCTATATCGATCTGGATCCGGCCGATGTGGATGTGAACGTCCACCCCGCAAAGCTGGAAGTGCGCTTCCGGCAGCCGCGGATCGTCTACGAGGCGGTTGTCGAGGCCCTGTCCCTCATGCTCCGCGGCTTGGCTCAGCCCCCTTCCATCGAGCACTCCCACGGGCCTTCCGGGGCCCTCGAGGAAAGCCCCATGCTGCGGGAGGAATACACATCCCGAGTTTCCGAAGCGTTGCGGCGGTATTCCCTGGCTTCGGGAAGCCGGAAGCTGATGTATGGGAAGGGACACGAGCCAGGAACGGGAATGCAATCGGCTGTCAGCCCCGAGATGGGATTGCAGGCCCGGACGGCTTGGCCGCCGTCCCGGACCCGGAAATCGGAAGGAGATCCTGCAGCGCCTGATCTGTTCGAGCCGGCTCCGCCGCGGAATCTTTCCCGTCCCGTCTTTACCGACCTGGACTGTATCGGCTCTCTCTGGGAGACCTATCTGATTTTCCCCTCCCCCGAAGGAATGATCCTGGTCGACCAGCATGCCGCCCATGAGCGGGTCCTCTTTGAAAAGATCAAAGGCGGGGCCGAGAGGGGAAAGCAGGCCGTTCAAGGGCTTTTGATCCCTGAAGTCCTCAGCCTGTCCAAGGCTGACTTTGAACGGATTTCCGACCTGATCCCTCTGCTTGAGGAGGCCGGTGTCGAAGCGGAGCCCTTCGGCGGCGACTCGGTGGTTGTCAAGGCCCTGCCCGCCCTGTTGGCCCATCTGGAAGCGGGGGCGCTCGCAAAGGATCTGATCTCCGAATTTTCCGAACGGGAGCGGGCTCTTTCCCTTGCAGAAAAGAGGGACAGAATTTACGCCTTCCTGGCCTGCCGGGGAGCGGTCAAGGCCGGTCACCACCTGACCCGTGAAGAAGTGGGGCAGTTGTGCCGGGATCTGGATTCCACCCCCTTTGCCGCCACGTGCCCTCACGGAAGACCGGTCTATGTTCTCTATCCCCAGCGGGAGATCGAACGGATGTTCAAGCGCCGGTAATGCATGGGAGCGGGCAGGATAACATGATCAGGGAGCAAGAAAAGCCCCGCCTCATCGTGGTGATGGGTCCCACCGCCGCAGGCAAAACCCGGACGGCCATCGCCCTGGCGGAGTTCTGCAACGGCGAAATCGTCAGCGCCGATTCCATGCAGGTCTATCGCCATATGGACATCGGAACGGCGAAGCCGACACCCGCCGAACAAGGTCAGGTTCGTCACCATCTCATCGACATCGTGAATCCCGATGAACCCTTCAGTGCAGCCTCCTTCATGGAGCGGGCCAGGGCCGCCATCACCGATCTCCATCGCCGGGGAAAGGGAATTGTCGTGACAGGGGGAACAGGTCTTTATATCCGTGCCCTCCTGGGGGGGCTCTTCGATGGTCCCGGTGCCGATGAGGCACTGCGCCGATCCTATGCCGCCATTCTGGAGCGGGAGGGAAAACCCGGCCTGTACGAGATCCTGAAAACGAAGGACAGTCGCGCCGCAGCGATCATCCATCCCAACGATGTGGCGCGGACAGTCAGGGCCCTGGAGGTCCTGGAACTCACCGGCGTCTCGATCGTGGACCAGCAGCAGGATCATGGTTTTGCCCAGCGGCCCTATTCGGTCCTGAAAATCGGTCTGCGGATGGAACGTCCCCGCCTTTATGAGCGCATCGAAGCCAGGACGGATCAAATGATGGCGCTGGGATTCCTCGAAGAAGTTCAGGGCCTGCTGGATATGGGCTTTTCCGGGGATCTCAAGCCTATGCAGGCCCTGGGCTACCGGCAGTTGGTCAGGGTCCTGAAAGGCACCCTTGGCCTTGAGGAAGCGGTAACTTCGATCAAGCGGGAAACCCGGCGCTACGCCAAGCGCCAGCTGACCTGGTTCGGCGCTGATCCGGAGATTTCCTGGTTTGACGCCGGGGACAGGGAGGGGATTCTTCAGTCTGCCCGACGCCTTCTGGAGAGAAATCCCACCAGCAGATCCCCCCTCCAGAGCGGGGGAACACTGCAAAATCCCTTGACTTAGACAAGGGATAAAGATAAGGATGCGCCTTGAAATAACAAGTTCTTGCATTCGAATAGAAATCTACTCGAAAGGGCGCAGGGCCGACTTCCCGAAGGTGGGACAAGGGAGCATCAGGGCGGCATACCTGCCGCCCTTGTCATTTTTGGAGCACCTGTCATGGACAAAGGGTCTTTAAGCAAAGCGTATGAACCTCGGGAAGTTGAGGAAAGATGGTACCAATACTGGCTGGATGCCGGCTTTTTTCATGCGGAGGACGAAGGGGAAAAACCTCCCTTCGCCATTGTGATCCCGCCGCCCAATGTGACGGGAATCCTCCACATGGGGCATGCCCTGAACAACACCCTTCAGGACATCATCGTCCGCTTCAAGCGCATGCAGGGTTTCAATACCCTCTGGATGCCGGGAATGGACCATGCAGGCATCGCCACCCAGAACGTAGTGGAACAGGAACTGGCCCGGGAGGGGCTGACACGCCATGATCTCGGCCGGGAGAAGTTCATCGATCGGGTCTGGGAGTGGAAGGCCAAATTCGGCGGGGTCATCATCAATCAGCTGAAGAGGCTGGGATGCTCCTGCGACTGGGAGCGTCAGCGGTTCACCATGGACGACGGGCTCTCCCGTGCCGTCCGGGAAGTTTTTGTCCGCCTCTACAATGAGGATTTGATCTATCAGGGGGATTACATCGTCAACTGGTGCCCCCGCTGCCACACCGCCATCTCCGATCTGGAAGTGGAGTACAAGGAGGAAGCCGGCTCCCTCTGGAACATCCGCTACCCCCTTGCCGACGGCAGTGGTGAGATCATCGTGGCGACCACCCGTCCGGAAACGATGCTGGGCGATACGGCGGTGGCCGTTCACCCCGACGATGTCCGCTACAAGGATATTGTCGGCAAGGACGTGCTCCTTCCCCTGGTGAACCGCAGAATTCCCATCATTGCCGATGACTACGTGACCATGGATTTCGGTTCCGGGGCGGTGAAAATCACGCCGTCCTCCGACCCCGCCGACTTTGCCATGGCCGAACGGCATTCGCTGGAAATCATCAACATTATGGACGGAAACGCCGCCATCAACGAAAACGGCGGCCCCTACCAGGGCCAGGACCGCTACGAATGCCGGAAGAACGTCGTGGCCGACCTGGAGAAGCAGGGTTTTCTGATCGGCGTTGAGCCCTACATGCACAATGTGGGACAGTGCTACCGCTGCAAGACCGACATCGAGCCCGCCGTTTCCAAGCAGTGGTTCGTCAAGATCAAGCCCCTGGCCAAATCGGCCATCAGCGCCGTGGTTAAGGGGAAAACCCGCATTGTCCCGCCCATGTGGGAAGCGACTTATTACGAATGGATGAACAACATCCGGGATTGGTGCATCTCCCGGCAGATCTGGTGGGGGCACCGCATCCCCGTCTGGTACTGCGATTCCTGCGGAAAGATGATCGTCTCCACGCAGGATCCCGATGCCTGCCCCGATTGCGGGAATGCCTCCCTCCGGCAGGAGGAGGATGTCCTGGATACGTGGTTCAGCTCCGCCCTCTGGCCCTTTTCCACCCTGGGCTGGCCGGATTCTACGCCCGCCCTGAAAACATTTTATCCCACCTCGCTCTTAATCACCGGGTTCGATATCCTCTTCTTCTGGGTGGCCCGGATGATGATGATGGGGAAATACATCATGCATGACGTTCCCTTCCGGGACGTTTATCTCCATGCCCTGGTGCGGGACGAAAAGGGGGAGAAGATGAGCAAGTCCAAGGGGAACAGCATCAACCCCCTGGACATGATCGACAAGTATGGAACCGATGCCTTCCGGTTCACCCTGGCCGCCTTTTCCGCCCAGGGACGGGACGTCCGGATGTCCGAGGAGCGCATCGAGGGCTATAAGTTCTTCGTGAACAAGATCTGGAACGCCGCCCGCTTCTCCCTGATGAATCTGGAAGATTATCCGTCTGAAGAAAGCGTTGTCGCTGCAGCGGATAAATCCCTGAAGGATCAATGGATTTTGAGCCGGCTTCAGAGGACTGCCGGCGAGGTTGTCCGCAGCATCAACGAATACCGTTTCAACGACGCCGCCGCCGCCGTTTACTCCTTCTTCTGGCATGAGCTCTGCGACTGGTATCTGGAGCTGGCCAAACCCGCCCTGTACGGCAGGGAAACACCGGAAAGGCGCCTGGCAACCCAGGCCACCCTGAAAGAGGTTCTGCAGGGCGGGCTGAAGCTCCTCCATCCCTTCATGCCTTTCGTCACGGAAGAAATCTGGCAGAAGCTTTCCCATGACGGCACGTCCATCATGGTCAGCCCGTTCCCTGAGGTGGATGATGGAAAAATCGACGATGAGGCGGAGCGGCAGATGGGCTTGGTCATGGATGTAATCACCTCCATCCGCAACATCCGGGGCGAAATGGGGATCGCCCCTTCCCGAAAGCTCCGGGCCGTGCTTTCCGCTCCTCAGGACGGGGAAAAGGCGCTGATGACGGCGGCGCAGGGTGATATCATCAATCTGGCCGCTCTGGCAGAGCTGGAAATCCAGGGAGACATGGAGGAACCCAGGGGCGTGGCCACCGGCGTGGTCGGCTCCATGCGCGTTTTTGTCCACCTGGAAGGCCTCATCAACATCGCCGAGGAAAAAGCCCGGCTGGAAAAGGAAATGGCAAAACTGGACAAGGACCTGGCACAGGTTTCCCGAAAACTCGCCAACCGTGATTTTCTGGCAAAGGCGGCTGAGGCCGTCATCCGGAAGGAAGAAGAAAAGCACAAGGCCCTGCGGGAAAAGCACGTCCTTTTGAAAGCGGCCTACAAGAAATTTCAGACCATGGAAGAACGTTAGGAGTTTCCCATGATGCTTTCCGTACCGAAATTCATGATGGAGACCCTGATCCGTGCCGCCTTGGCGGAAGACATCGGCTCAGGTGACGTGACCACGGCATCCGTACTGACCGGGCAGGAAAAGGGGCATGCGCGGGTGGTGGCCAAATCGGACCTGGTGGTTGCCGGCGGGGACATCTTTGGCGAGGTTTTTCTCCTGGTCGATGACCGGATCCAAAGAACATCCTGTCTGCCGGACGGTATGCAGGTCCAGCGGGGGCAGGTGGTTGCCGAAATTTCAGGCCCCCTGGCCGGCATTCTGATGGCGGAGCGGGTGGCCCTGAATTTCTTCCAGAGGATGTGCGGCATCGCCACGGCAACCCGGCAATATGTGGAAGCCGTTTCCGGGACGAAGGCAAAGATTCTGGACACCCGGAAAACCGTTCCGGGGCTGCGCATCCTGGACAAATACGCCGTGCGGATCGGCGGAGGAACCAACCACCGCTTCGGCCTCGGCAACTGCATCCTGATCAAGGAGAATCACATTGAGGCGGCGGGCGGCATCGGCGAGGCCGTATCCCGGACCCGGCAGGCGGCGTCCCACACCCTGAAAATCGAAGTGGAAGTGAAAAATTTTCAGGAATTGGACGAAGCCCTCGCCGCAGGGGCCGATATCATCATGCTGGACAACATGAGCGTTGCGGATATGCGGAAGGCTGTCCGAAAGGTCAACGGCAGGGTCCCCCTGGAGGCGTCGGGAAACGTCACGCTGGCAACGGTCCGGCAGATCGCCGAAACGGGTGTGGATTTCATCTCCTCCGGCGCCTTGACGCATTCGGTAAAGGCGGCGGACCTGTCGCTTCTGGTGAGCTCTCAGGGGTGAAGCATGACCGAAAAGACTCTACAAGTCCTGCCATCGGATCTCAATGAAACCGCTTTACGGGAAAGGCTTCAGGGAAGGCGGATCGGGCGGACCGTTCATGTGTATCCGGAGATTGATTCCACCAACAGCGCCGCCTTTTCGCTGGGACATTCCGGGGCGGAAGAAGGGACCGTCGTAATCGCCGATTCGCAGTCGCAGGGACGGGGGCGCCTCCGGAGACCCTGGCAGTCCCCTCCCGGCCGCAACCTGTACACCTCCATTCTCCTCAAACCCCCTATCGAACCCGCTGTCGCGCCTCAACTGACGCTCCTGGCCGGGGTGGCCGTCGCGGATCTCCTGTCGACGTACTGTCCGGGCTCCATTCGACTCAAATGGCCCAATGATGTTCAGATCGAGGGGAAAAAGGTCTGCGGCATCCTGACGGAGATGAGGACTTCCGGTCACGGGATTGACTATGTTGTGGTGGGCATCGGGATCAACGTCAACATCAGGAAGGACGATTTCGACGAGAGCTTCCGGAACCTGGCGACATCCCTCCGGGACGAAACGGGGGGTCGCATGCTCTCACGCCTGGATCTTGCCGTTGGCCTGTATGAGCATGTTGAAAGGCGCTATGCCCGCTATCTGGCCGAAGGCTTCGGCCCTCTGAGGGAAAGCTGGCTTCAGTATGCCCGCATTGTCGGGGAGCCCATCGAGGTGATCTTCCGGGACGAACTCCAGGCTGGAGAAGTGATCGGGCTGGAGGAAAGCGGTGCCCTGCTGCTCCGGGACGACGACGGCAGGGAAGTGCGCGTCCTTGCCGGCGATGCGACGGTTAAGAAAAAATGAAAAGGACGGCCTATGCTTTTAGTCATTGATGTGGGAAACACCAACACGGTTCTCGGCGTGTTCGACGGAGAGGAACTGGTCCATGACTGGAGGATCCGAACCGTTATCGAACACACGGTGGATGAGTACGGCATGCTCATGTACAACCTCTACAAATCCAGCAAGATCAGCTCGAAGGCGATTCAGCACATCATCATCTCCTGCGTTGTGCCGCCGATGCTTCATATCCTGGAACGGGTCTGCGAGAAGTATTTTCAGGTAGAGCCCCTGATCGTCGGCCCGGGGATCAAAACCGGAATGCCTATCTTCTACGACAATCCTCGGGAGGTTGGAGCAGACCGGATCGTCAACGCTGTAGCGGCCTATGAAAAATACCGACAGGAAGCCATCGTCGTCGATTTCGGAACGGCCACCACCTTTGACTATGTTTCCCAGAAGGGCGAGTACATGGGCGGATGCATCGCGCCGGGGATCGTCATCTCCAGTGAAGCCCTTTTCAAACGAGCCTCCAAGCTGCCCAGGGTCGATTTCAGTACGCCGAAATCCATCATCGCCAAGGATACGGTCAGCAGCATGCAGGCGGGGATCATCTTCGGCTACGCCGGCCTCGTGGACGGGATCGTGGCCCGCATGAGAGAGGAGATCCAGTCCAATCCCCTGGTGATTGCCACGGGCGGTCTGGCCAGGGTCGTTCAAAGCGAGGCGAAAAGCATCGGCATCGTGGATGAAATGCTCACCCTGGACGGGCTCCGCCTGATCTACATGAGAAACCGCTGATCAGCAAACGCCTTTTCTCAAGGTCGTCTATCAATACGGTTTCTGTAGAGGAAATGGCCTTCCAGTCGGGAGAGGCGCCTGCTCCGGTCGAATGTCGGTCGACATTCAAGAACCGGCCTGAGGAGCAAATACGGGGGACACGATGGCCTGGTGGTTCTGTGTTTGGAGACAGCCTCTTTTGCTGTCAGGCCATCCTGAAACGAGATGAGAGAGTCGGTCAAAACGGCCAAGCCCTCTCATCCCGAATGGTCTACGAATGACGGAACTTTCTCCTGAGAGCCGCAAGACCTGCCAGGCCGGGTGCAAACAGGAGAAGGGCGGAGGGCAGCGGGACGGGAGCCGTCTCTATGATGCCGCAATAGTTGACTTGACCCCCATTGAGGTCATTCCATTCCCCTTTGCTGTTCCAGTTCATAACGGCATAATCTTCACCACCGAAATCGTTGGGCTCCCCACCAGCCCAGTTCGTGTAGGTAACCGCTTCGCCTGAGATCCATTCCCATGTTCCCTCTGTAACTCGGTCGGTAAAACCGATCCAGAGATTGCTCGCGGCAAACTGTCCTTGCAGCCACGACTGCTCAGCCGCATCGTTGATGGATCCGAGATGGATCCGAATGATCCTCTTGCACTTGTTTCTGGATTCCACCTCCCCTCCGGCACCTGGTCTGAAAAATTCTTGGATCCTCTTGACCAAGGAACTTTTTCTCACCATCCTTTGACGGGAGGCCACTTCGGCTCTCTTTCACGGACGGGAAACAGCCTCCTTTTTTCCGTAACCCGTCTGGATTTCATGAAAATTACAGCTCTTTACACAAGGTGTCAATTGAGGAAATTCCTGATTTATGGCTCAGTTTATAGAGTTCCGTTCATAATGAATTTTACCTAGGCCGTGCTGGTTGAGCGCTGAGAACAAGAGACGGCAACAGCGAACGACTGGCAGAAAAGGCGAAGCAACGGGACATTGCCGCGGGCAGGACCATGTCATTGACGTGACAGACCGGTTCATGTCAGGAGTGAAAGTTCAGCCCGGTTTTGTTCATGGATGATGCAGTGGTGATTGATCTTTGCCCCTTAATCCTTTATAAAATAAGAACGCCTCGAGCAAAACGGGCATGCCGGATTTCTCTTCAAACGGCAGAAAACGGGGGTTGTCATGATTCTCCGAAGACGTTTCCGGATCTTCTTCTTGTTATCCCTGATCGTATTTCCGTTTTACATAACGGGTTGCACTTCCGTTATCTCCAAACCGGTTCGGGACCGCGTGAATCCCGGTATCACCTTCCAGGAGCTGAAGGGCAATCCGGAGCGGCACGCCGGCACGATGGTCCTGCTGGGCGGGGAGATTGTGGCAACGACGGTGAGAAAGGAGGCAAGCTGGATTGAGGTCGTCCAGAAACCTCTCGGCTGGGAGGATCAGCCCAGGACGACCGACCTCAGTCACGGCCGTTTTCTGGTCCTGTTCCAGGGGTTCCTGGACCCGGCGATCTATGCAAGGGGGCGGAAGATCACGGTTGCCGGTGAGGTTCAGGGTACAAAGGTTCTCCCCCTCGGCGAGATCGAATATACCTATCCTGTCATACTTCCGAAAGAACTTCATGTCTGGAAGCCGGTGGAGATCCATGACGGACCGAGGTTTGGCATCGGCATCGGCATTGGAGTGGGAGGCGTCATCCGATGAAAAGATCTTTGATCCTTGCCCTGTTCTCTCTTATCCTGGCAACGGCCTGTGCGCCTTTTCCCCAGAATCTGATGAGGGATGCACAACTCGCCGTATCCGTATCCGATGTCCAGAAGGAACCCGATCGCTACCGTGGGGAAGTGGTCATCTGGGGCGGCGTCGTTATCGACGCCTTGAACCGCCGGGATGAAACCGTCCTTAAGGTCATGCAGACGGATCTCGATTTTCAAAAGCGTCCCACCAATACCGCCAGATCACCTGGGCGATTTCTGGTGCGCTGCAAGGGTTTTCTCGACCCGTACATCTACAGCAAAGGGCGTGAAATAACGATTGCAGGCGTCTTCATCGGGAAGGAAGAGCAGAACATTGGAGAGATTCTCTATGCCTATCCCGTCTTGGAAGCCCAGGAAATCCGCCTGTGGGAAGAGAGACAGGATCCCCAGTACTGGGGGCCGCCCTACTGGTGGGGCTATCCCTATCCATGGTGGCCGGGATATCCATACTGGTGGTGAGTATCGAAACCGGAGGTCGCCTGGAGACCGCCTCTTTGTCCTCCCCGTTGCAGGCAAATTTGTGTATGCCGGGTTGCCTTCATGATCGCACCCCCGGGATAGCCCGCCCTTCAAACCCAAGGCATCACAGCCGCATCATTCCTCAAGTTTTGCCCCGACCTGCCGAATAACTTAATATCAACCAAATCATTTTAAAGATGTCGTCCTTCGGGTTTCACGAATAGCGATTATCCCGCCGCCCCTGTTGAACAGCGTCATGGGTTTCAACAGGCCGCAGCGGGTTATATGCCATGCCGTCAAGGGATCATGCATCCTCATCCCTTGCCGGCGCTGAAGATGGAAGGATAACGGGCTAATCCCTTTAGGAAGAACAAATAACGGATGAGAGGAACCGATGATGAAAGTGATGGTAATGGCAGCCCCCCCCGCTGGAGATGAAAAAAGAAATCTGGATACAGACCGCTTAATACACAACGCCCTGAGTTCGCTCGGGGAGGGAATGGGGGAGGCATTGGACGGCCACGCCAGGGAAGATGTTCTTTTGGTTCTTGTGGATGGCGGCAGCGGGAAGCTCCAGGATATGGCCAACCGCATCAAGGAGAGTCTTGAAATCTCATGAACAAAGAAAAGGATTCTGCCGCACTGGTATGAACCAAGCTTCTTCAGGCCAAGCTTCCATAAGGAAGATTCCGGATTTACTGTGGCGATTGCCCCCTGAGACAGACCGGGCACGGCATGCGCGTCGTCAGTCCAGAAGGCGAGATGGATCAGATGGACCCCTGTCAGCCCCTCGATGAACGGGAACAGTTCACAGGGGCTTTGTTATGCCCGGAAAGGCTACGCTCAGGAATTACAGAATACCAGAAGGACGGCGTAACATTTTCCCCCGGAATCATGCAATTTAACCCATGGATAGAGCCGGACATTCGGGAACAATTGTTTGCTTCTTCGGGCATAATTTTCTAAATTGCAACAGGTGGTGCTTGAAAGAGCGGCGACAGGAACCGGCTGGACTTTCGCTCCGCAAAGGCGCACTGTTCCGGCCGTTTGCCTTGAAGCGGCTGATCGGAAACGCCAACAGAATAGAACATTGAGGAGGGAAGAGGATGAAGGTATTGGGCATCAACGCCAGCCCCCGCGGATCGAGAAGCCAGACGCTCCGGTTGGTCAAGGCTGTTCTCGATGGGGCGGAATCCAGGGGATTGGACGTGGAGCTGGTGGATCTTGGTCTGTTGGAGATCAATTACTGCAAGGGGTGTTTTGCCTGTTACAGAACGGGAAGATGTCCCCAGAAGGATGACTTTCAGGACCTCTATGCAAAGATGCTGGGCGCTGACGGTTTGGTGATGGGCTCTCCGAACTATATCCGGTCGGTTACCGCCCAGATGAAGAGCCTGTTCGATCGGATGGCCGACACAATCCACTGCCAGCTGTTTTCCGGAAAATATGGCGCGGCCGTCGCAACATCCGGAGGGCTTGGCCAGGATCATCTTGTCCGTGAATATTTGAGTGACGTTCTGTTCTCCTTCGGATCGTTTGTTTCCGGTACCGCTGGAACATCCATGGCAGAGGGGCCGGAGGCTTTCGCGGATGCCGAGAAACGGTCCTTTCAGCTCGGGGAATCCCTGGCCGAGGATCTCAAGACAGGGAAAGGCTACCCGGATCAGCAACAGGCCCTGGCTGAGAGCGCAGCATACTTTCACGCCCTTGTCCAGATGCACAGGGACGAGTGGCTCCACGAGGCTGCCTACTGGGACAGGATCACCAGACAGCCGGGAGAAGGGCGACAAAAATGAGAAGCTGAACAGAAAGGGGAGGAATCATGGACAAGGACCTTTTCAAGGTATACCGATTATTTTTGAAGGACAGCATCCGCAAGGTTGTCGATTTTTCCCAGACCGACCAGAATAGAGGCATCAAACCGCCCCCCTTGGAAAAGCCCTTTGCAGAGGATGCCGTACGAGTCGACCTTCCGCGAAACGTGCAATTCGGGAAGATCGGACAGATCGATCTGGCGGCGGCGATCGGAAACCGGGAAAGCCGCAGGGCCTATCGCCGATCTCCTCTTTCCCTCGATGAGATGTCCTTCCTGCTCTGGGCAACCCAGGGGGTCAAGGAGAAACTCGATCCCGGCCACGCCCTGAGAACCGTACCTTCCGCAGGATGCCGCCACGCCCTGGAAACCTACCTGGTCATTCTCAATGTCTCGGGAATGGAACAGGGCGTTTATCGTTATCTTCCCCTGGAGCATCAGCTCCTCCTTGAATTTACCGAAAAGAACCTGGAGCGGAAAATCGTTCGTGCCGCCCTGGATCAGCCCTATCCGGGCGAGGCTGCCGTCACCTTTGTCTGGACGGCCGTTCCCTATCGGATGGAATGGCGCTACGGACTCGCCGCCCACAAGGTCATTGCTCTTGACGCCGGTCATGTCTGCCAGAATCTCTATCTTGCCTGTGAAGCCATCGGCGCAGGAGCCTGTGCGATCGGCGCCTACGACCAGAGTCGAATGGACAAGCTGCTCCGGGTGGACGGCGAAGAAGAATTTGCGATCTATCTGGCTTCCGTGGGCAGGAGAAATTGATCCGATGATGAAAACAAAGGGGCATTGCATCGAATTTTTCTAAAGAGGCATGAATTTTATGACAGGAATGAGGACGGAAGAAGACCTACTGGGAACACTCGAACTTCCCGCGAACTGCTACTGGGGCATCCACACCCAAAGAGCGCTGAGCAATTTCCCGATCAGCGGAACCCCGGTAAATCCGGCGCTCATCAAGGCACTGGCCCTGGTGAAAAAAGCCTGTTGCCAGGCCAATGCCGGACTGCGTTATCTGCCGACGGACAAGGCGGAGGCCATCCTTGCCGCCTGTGACGACATTGCCGCGGGAAAACCCTCGGATGCTTTTCCCGTTGACGCCCTGCAGGGCGGGGCGGGCACCTCGACCAACATGAACCTCAACGAAGTCATCGCCAACCTGGCCATAGAAAAACTCGGCGGGAAGAAGGGGGATTACCGGCTCGTTCATCCCCTGGATCACGTCAATCTCCATCAGTCCACCAACGACACCTATCCAACGGCCATCCGCATCGCCGGAATCCAGGGTCTGCGGCGTCTGAGTTCGTCCGTTGCCCGCCTTCAGGGAGCCTTTCAGGACAGGGAGAGGGCCTTCGGTGAAATCGTCACGATCAGCCGCACGGAACTGCAGGAGGCCGTTCCCGTCACATTGGGCGCGGAGTTCTCCGCCTTTGCTGAAGCCCTTTCTCGGGACCGCTGGCGCACTTACAAGTGCGAGGAAAGGCTCCGTGTCGTCAATATCGGCGGAACGGCCGTGGGCACGGGGCTGACCGCCCCGCGGGATTACATCTTTCTCGTCATCGAAAAGCTCCGCGAGGTGACGGGGCTGGGGCTGGCCCGCGGCGAGAATCTCATGGGGGAGACGGCCCATGCAGACACCTTCGTGGAGGTTTCCGGCATCCTCAAGGCCCATGCGGCCAACCTGATCAAAATCGCCAACGATCTGAGACTGCTCAACTTCACCGGGGAGATTTCCCTCCCGCCCCTGCAGGCCGGCTCCTCGGTCATGCCCGGAAAAGTCAATCCTGTCCTGATGGAAGCCGCCATGCAGGCGGGCATCAAGGTCATGGCCAACGATGTGATCATTGCCGAGACGGTAAGCCGGGGAACCTGGCAGATCAACGAGTTCCTGCCGCTTCTTTCCCACGCCCTGCTTGAGTCCCTGCATCTTCTGGACAGCATCGACGAGCTGCTGGCGGGCCACATCCTTCGGATTGTCCCCGACAGGGACCGCTGTCAATTCCACCTCGACCGCAGCCCCATGATCCTCACCGCCCTGCTTCCTTTTCTCGGTTATGAACGGGCAACAGAGCTGATTGCGACGTTTCACCGGGAAAAGCATGCCAATGTGCGAGCCTTCCTGGAAGTGAAACTCGGCAGGGAACTGGTCGAAAAACTCCTGTCGCCCTATGCGTTGACCGCGCTGGGCTACCGTAAGGAAACATCCCCCCCGCGTTGAGACCCGTTCCTGGACTTGTGGATGTTGTTTCACCGCCATCCCGGTCAGCCCCCCGGGAAAATGCCGACCAAAAATAGGTTGACAGGATTTTGCCGTTATAGGATAAGAAAAAATCTTTTTTGCTTCCTGTAATACGGCTCTCTCTTTTGATACCTGAGGGGAAGGATGACGTTCTAACCTCGAGGGGGATGAAATATCTTTAGGAAATGCATCTGGAACCTCCCGATTTCGGAAAGACGGATTTGCAGGAAGCAGGGGGATGAGGATACGATCCGGCATTTGCGACTAGAGAGGTTTGATTCCCTGCGGGACTCAAACCTCTTTTTTTATGGAAAAATTCCATGAACAGAAGAATCGGCACCATCAGCATCATCATTACTCAGCGGTCCGCACAGGCCGCTTCGGTCAACAGGATTCTGTCTGAATACGGCGACATTATCATCGGGCGGATGGGCCTTCCCTACCCCCCTTCCGGACTGCACATCCTGTCGCTCATTGTTCATGGCACCACGGACGAGATCGGAGCCATGACGGGAAAGCTGGGGACCCTGACAGGCGTCAAGGTCAAATCGGCGCTTCAGAAAACCTCATAACATCGAAAGGAATGATTTCATGAAAGATTTCATAAGAGATGGGGAAATTGAGGATCTGCTGGTAAAATCGGAATCCCCCGATCACAAGCACGTTCTTGACATCATTGAAAAATCAAAAGAATTAAAGGGGCTGACGGTGGAAGAGACGGCGGTCCTTCTGCAGACCGAGGACCCGGAGCTGCTCCAGGCGATTTTCGAAGCGGCCAGGGAAATCAAGCAAGGCATATACGGCAATCGTCTCGTTCTGTTCGCACCCCTGTATATCGCCAACTACTGTTCAAACAACTGCCTGTACTGCGGCTTCCGTAGAGACAACCAGGATCTCAACCGGGTCGCCCTCACCATGGATCAGATCGCGGAAGAAGTCCGGGCAATCGAGAGAGAGGGACATAAACGCCTTCTGATGCTCTGCGGGGAACATCCCAGCCGCTCCAGCCTTGATTATTTTATCGAGGCCATTGAGACGGCCTATGCCACCCGCACCGACGAGGGTGGCGAAATCCGGCGCATCAACGTGGAGATCGCCCCCATGAGCGCACCCGACTTCAGGCGCTTGAAGGCGGCCAGCATCGGCACCTATGTCCTCTTTCAGGAGACCTATCATCACGAAACCTACAAGACCATGCATCCCAGCGGCCCCAAGGCTGATTTCGCCTGGCGGCTCACGGCGATGCACCGGGCGCAGGAAGGGGGGATCGATGACGTCGGGATAGGTGCCCTTTTCGGATTGTACGATTACCGCTACGAAGTCCTGGGGCTTCTCATTCATGCCCGGACCCTGGAGGCGGACTGCGGCGTCGGCCCCCACACCATTTCCATTCCCAGGCTGGAGCCTGCTTTTAATGCCCCGGCCGCCATTTCCCCACCCTGCCCGGTCAGCGATGATGAGTTTAAAAAGCTCGTGGCCATTATCCGAATGGCGGTTCCTTATACCGGCATGATCCTGAGCACGCGGGAATCGCCTGAAATCCGGACGGCCGTCTTTGAGCTGGGAATTTCTCAGATCAGTGCGGGCTCGAGAACAAATCCCGGAGGCTACACGAAGGATTCCAGCGAAAATTTCCGCGCCGCGCAGTTCAATCTCGGAGACACGAGAACGGCGGACGAGGTCATCCATGACATCGCGATCAGGGGGCATATCCCGAGCTTCTGTACGGCCTGTTACCGCCTCGGACGGACGGGCCGGGATTTCATGGACCTGGCCAAACCCGGCCTGATTCAGCACTTCTGCCGCAGCAACGCCATGATGACCTTCAAGGAATATCTCATGGATTATGCCTCTCCCAGGACCCTGGAGGTGGGAGAGCGCCTGCTGGCCCAGCTTCTGGCGGAGACCGAAAAGCCGGAAACGCGGCGGATTCTTGAGGAGCGTCTCGAAAGAATCGAACAGGGCGAACGGGATCTCTTCATATGAACGGCCTCTCCCTTCGCGGCGGCTCGGGCATAAGAAACCGATGACGTTGACTTCAAAGACGGAAGAATGCCTGGAACGGCTTCAGGAAGCGGGCCCGCCCCGGCGTGAGGATCTCATCGCCCTTCTTTCCCTGCGGGATGAGAAAGCCCTGCAGCCGCTTTTTTTTGCGGCCGATGCCCGAAGAAAAGAAACCGTCGGGGATGTCGTTCATCTTCGCGGCATCGTCGAGTTTTCGAATTATTGTGAGCGGAACTGCCTGTACTGCGGCCTGCGGCAGGCAAACCGGCAGTTGAAGCGCTACCGGATGACCGATCGGGAAATCCTGGAAGCGGCTTTTGCCGTCAAGAGGGCGAACATCGGGACGCTGGTTCTGCAATCCGGAGAAGATCCCTTTTACGACGCGGAAAAGCTCTGCCGCCTGATCGAATCCATCAAAAGGGAGATCGGTCTGGTCATCACCCTTTCCCTTGGGGAACGGCCGCGGGAGGAATACCAGGCATTCCGGCAAGCCGGAGCCGACCGCTATCTGCTCAAACACGAAACGGCTTCGCCGTCCCTGTACCATCGCCTTCGCCCCGGTTCCCGGCTCGAAAACAGGCTGACGTGCCTGGGGTGGCTCAAAGACCTGGGCTTTGAAACGGGTTCGGGAAATATGGTGGGGCTGCCCGGTCAGGATGCCGCCGTTCTGGCTGACGACATTTCCCTGATCGACTCCTTGAATGCGGATATGGCAGGGATCGGCCCTTTCCTCCCTCATCCGCAGACACCCC
>Ga0209723_1003531_pt1 | contig 18633 bp, 9 predicted proteins | sample BiotimSIPDNA_2_FD_185750 | JGI IMG/M metagenome (GOLD analysis project Ga0209723, IMG submission 185750) | Anaerobic biogas reactor microbial communites from Washington, USA - Biogas_R2 time_0 SIP DNA (SPAdes) (version 2) | ecosystem: Engineered > Bioreactor > Anaerobic > Unclassified | place... | reverse complement strand
TAACGGTGACCGTACACGCTTCCTCGTACCACAGCCCCCCGGCGTCCGTGGTCCGGACGCGGATCGTGTAGCTGCTCTTGGTCTCGAAGTCGAACTCCGCCGCCGTCTTCAGCTGGTCGCCGTCGATGGTAAACGAACCGTTGTCGGCGTCGCCCGTGCCTGACACCAGCGTGTAGGTGAACGGCGCCGCCGGCGCTTCGTCATCGGTGGTCGTGAACGTACCGACCGCGGTTCCGATCGCCTGGTTCTCCGCCACGCTCGCGGACGACAGCATCAGGTCGGTCGGCGCCAGATTCTGGTCCGTGACGGTGATCGTACACGCTTCCTCGTACCACAGCCCGCCCTGGTCCGTGGTCCGCACGCGGATCGAGTAGCTGTTCTTGGTCTCGAAGTCGAACTCCGCGGCCGTTTTCAACTCCGCGCCGTCGATGGTAAACGAACCGTTGTCGCCGTCGCCGGTGCCCGACACCAACGTGTAGGTGAACGGTGCCGCCGGCGCTTCGTCATCGGTGCTCGTGAACGTGCCGACCGCGGTCCCGATCGCCTGGTTCTCCGCCACGCTCGCAGCCGACAGCATCAGGTCCGTCGGCGCCAGATTCTGGTCCGTGACGGTGACCGTACACGCTTCCTCATACCACAGCCCCCCGGCGTCCGTGGTCCGCACGCGGATCGTGTAGCTGCTCTTGGTCTCGAAGTCGAACTCCGCCGCCGTCTTCAACTGGTCGCCGTCGATCGTGAACGAACCGTTGTCGCCGTCGCCCGTGCCCGACACCAGCGTGTAGATGAACGGGGCGGCCGGCGCTTCGCCGTCAGTGGTCGTGAACGTACCGACCGCGGTCCCGATCGCCTGGTTTTCCGCCACGCTCGCAGGCGACAGCACCAGGTCCGTCGGCGCAAGATTCTGGTCCGTAACGGTGACCGTACACGCTTCCTCGTACCACAGCCCCCCGGCGTCCGTGGTCCGGACGCGGATCGTGTAGCTGCTCTTGGTCTCGAAGTCGAACTCCGCCGCCGTCTTCAGCTGGTCGCCGTCGATCGTGAACGAACCGTTGTCGCCGTCGCCGGTGCCCGATACCAGCGTGTAGATGAACGGGGCGGCCGGCGCTTCGCCGTCGGTGGTCGTGAACGTACCGACCGCGGTCCCGATCGCCTGGTTCTCCGCCACGCTCGCAGCCGACAGCATCAGGTCGGTCGGCGCCAGATTCTGGTCCGTGACCGTGACCGTACACGCTTCCTCGTACCACAGCCCGCCCTGGTCCGTGGTCCGGACGCGGATCGAGTAGCTGTTCTTGGTCTCGAAGTCGAACTCCGCCGCCGTCTTCAACTGGTCGCCGTCGATGGTGAACGAACCGTTGTCGCCGTCGCCGGTGCCCGATACCAGCGTGTAGATGAACGGGGCGGCCGGCGCTTCGCCGTCGGTGGTCGTGAACGTACCGACCGCGGTCCCGATCGCCTGATTCTCCGCCACGCTCGCAGCCGACAGCACCAGGTCGGTCGGCGCCAGATTCTGGTCCGTGACGGTGACCGTAAACGCTTCCTCGTACCACAGCCCGCCCTGGTCCGTGGTCCGGACGCGGATCGAGTAGCTGTTCTTGGTCTCGAAGTCGAACTCCGCGGCCGTCTTCAACTGGTCGCCGTCGATGGTAAACGAACCGTTGTCGCCGTCGCCGGTGCCCGACACCAACGTGTAGGTGAACGGTGCCGCCGGCGCTTCGTCATCGGTGCTCGTGAACGTGCCGACCGCGGTCCCGATCGCCTGGTTTTCCGCCACGCTCGCAGCCGACAGCATCAGGTCGGTCGGCGCGAGATTCTGGTCCGTAACGGTGATCGTACACGCTTCCTCGTACCACAGCCCCCCGGCGTCCGTGGTCCGCACGCGGATCGAGTAGCTGTTCTTGGTCTCGAAGTCGAACTCCGCGGCCGTTTTCAACTCCGCGCCGTCGATGGTAAACGAACCGTTGTCGCCGTCGCCGGTGCCCGACACCAACGTGTAGGTGAACGGTGCCGCCGGCGCTTCGCCGTCGGTGGTCGTGAACGTACCGACCGCGGTCCCGATCGCCTGGTTCTCCGCCACGCTCGCAGCCGACAGCACCAGGTCCGTCGGCGCCAGATTCTGGTCCGTGACGGTGACCGTAAACGCTTCCTCATACCACAGCCCGCCCTGGTCCGTGGTCCGGACGCGGATCGAGTAGCTGTTCTTGGTCTCGAAGTCGAACTCCGCGGCCGTCTTCAACTGGTCGCCGTCGATGGTAAACGAACCGTTGTCGCCGTCGCCGGTGCCCGACACCAACGTGTAGGTGAACGGTGCCGCCGGCGCTTCGTCATCGGTGCTCGTGAACGTGCCGACCGCGGTCCCGATCGCCTGGTTTTCCGCCACGCTCGCAGGCGACAGCACCAGGTCCGTCGGCGCGAGATTCTGGTCCGTAACGGTGACCGTACACGCTTCCTCGTACCACAGCCCCCCGGCGTCCGTGGTCCGGACGCGGATCGAGTAGCTGTTCTTGGTCTCGAAGTCGAACTCCGCCGCCGTCTTCAGCTGGTCGCCGTCGATGGTAAACGAACCGTTGTCGCCGTCGCCGGTGCCTGACACCAGCATGTAGGTGAACGGGGCGGCCGGCGCTTCGTCATCGGTGCTCGTGAAGGTGCCGACCGCGGTCCCGATCGCCTGGTTTTCCGCCACGCTCGCGGACGACAGCATCAGGTCCGTCGGCGCCAGATTCTGGTCCGTGACCGTGACCGTACACGCTTCCTCGTACCACAGCCCGCCCTGGTCCGTGGTCCGGACGCGGATCGAGTAGCTGTTCTTGGTCTCGAAGTCGAACACCGCGGCCGTCTTCAACTGGTCGCCGTCGATGGTAAACGAACCGTTGTCGCCGTCGCCGGTGCCCGACACCAGCGTGTAGGCGTGAGTATCGCTCGGCAGGTCGGGATCCATGGTGCTCAACGTGCCCACCACCGTCTCCACCGGCTGGTGCTCGTCCACGCTGCCGGGCGTTAAGTCGATGTCCGTGGGCGCGTCATTGATCAACAGCACCACGTCATTGCCGTCGCCGCCCGCGTACGTAATCCAGGCCGTCAATCCGCTGCCCAGGAAGTTGCTGATCGGGGCTCCTTCCGGCAGCCCGTCGAACCCTCCCATGGGCGGCTCGGCTTCGTCATTGTCGATGACGGTGAAAGCATCGCCCGCGGCCGGCACGTGGGAGTTGATCGCCGACAGGCTGAGCGTGGTGGGATCACTGAAGGTGACAATGCCCGTGACGTCTAACTGGTCGTATTGCGGCGTGGGCGTCAGGTTCGTGCCGCCGATCTGGACGGCCAACGTCGAGTTGCTGCCGAAGGCCACGCTGCCGATGTGCAGAATCCCCGCCGACGTGCCCGGCGCCAGCGTCCCGCCGCTTTCGACCGTGACCGGCCCGCCGAGCGTGCCCGTCCCGCCCAACGTAGCTCCGCTTTGCACCGTCACCGCACCGGTCGCCGCCGACTGATCGCCGTTCACTAGCAGCGTTCCGGCACTGACCGTCGTGGCGCCGGTGTACGTGTTCGCGCCGCTGAGGATGACCGTGCCGTTGTCGTACGTGTCCTTGACGTTCACATTTCCCGAGCCGGCGATCTGCCCGGACACTGCGATCGTCCCGTTGGGGCCGCCGTCCACGCCCTCGAAAGAAATGTTGTAGCCTGCGATTTGGACGGTTCCCGCAAGGGTCAACGACTTGTCGCCGGAGTAATTGCCCACACTGCGAGCGCCCCCGCTGAGCGTGACGGTGCCGGAGAGTTTCAAGCCGTTGGAGCCCCCAAACCGCAGACCGCCCCCTTCCACGGTGAAGTCGTTGTCCAGTTCGATGCCGGGTGTCGCGGCCCGGAGCTGTGCACCTCGAGACCTCACCGCACCCGTTCCCAGTCCCTGGTCGTTGCCGACCACCACAAAGCCGCCATCGGCGGTCGTCGCCAGCGGGTTGCTGGAATCGTTGACCGTCCCGTACCCCAGCACGAAATCGCCGCTGAACGTGTTTGTCCCGGACAGCGTCTGCGTGCCCGTGCCGATCTTCGTCAATCCGCCGCCCACGCCGCTGATGACGCCGCTAAAAGCCGCCGTCCCGTTGTCCCCGCCCACCGTCAGCCTGTTGGCGTTCAAGGTCACGCTTCCCGCGCCGTTCAAGCCGTCAATGGTGTCGTCGGCCGCCACATTGTACGTCGCCGCACTGGCGACGGTCACATCGGACGAATCCGATAGCGAACCCGAGACCGTCAGCGTCCCGGCGTTGATCGTGGTCGCGCCGGTGTACGTGTTGGCCCCGGACAGCGTCTGCGTGCCTAGCGAGACGGCGCCCCGCAACGTCAACCCGCCGGTCCCGGAAAGCGAACCGCCGAAGTCGGCACCGGCCGCCAGATCGTCGAGGAGCAGTGCCCAGCCGTTGTGGTTCTCAATATCACCGCCCCCGGCGAGGTTGCCGATCACATCCCACCGCCCGTTCATGTCCAGCACGCCGCCGGTGTTGATGGTGAAGTCGGAACCATTGGCAAAGATGTTGTCCTGCGCCAGTCGCAGCGTCCCGCCGGTGTTGATCGTCACATCTCCTTTCCAGGCCCCGTCGCCGGCGAAGCCGCCGCCCATGATCAGCATCCCGCCGTCGACCTGCAACCGGCCGCTGGCGGTGTTCGTCGTGGAACCGGCTCCCGAGATCGTTTGGGTCCCCGTGCCGATCTTGGTCAGGTTGGCGCCGGCGTTGCCGTCGTTGAAAGCCCCGGCGAACGTCCCGCCGCCGTTGTTGACGCCGACGGTAAACACAGAGTCTGAGTTCGGATAGCCCGACGAGACCGTTCCGCCGCCGGTCAGCGCGTCCACCCGGACATTGGCCTCGACGCCCTCAAACGTCGCTCCGGTGGCCACGTTCAGGCTCGACAGGTTGCCCGTCCAGTCTTCGTTGCCCCAGCTGCCGCCGACGAAACTGCCCTCTTGCACGTCGATCAGCGATCCGGCCCCCAGGCCGAACGTGGCGGCGCCCCCCGCCCACACGGCTTGGCCGGATCCTGTCTTGCGCAGGGTTCCCGTGCCGCTGAATGTCGTTGTCGCGTAGTCCCGCGTCCCGCTGGCGACGTTCAATTCCAGCACGGCTCCCGCGGCGATGCTATGCGCCGGCGAAGCGTAGGTGTTCTGCAAGACCAGCGTTCCGGCGCTGACCGTCGTGGTGCCGGTGTAGGTGTTGTTTCCGGACAGGCTCGTCGTGCCCGACCCTTCCTGCCGTACGGTGCCCGCGCCGCCGATGTCGTTGGCGACGGCCAACGCGTCCGAGCGATCGAACACCAAAGCCAGCGTGTCCCCGATGGTCACGGCCCCCGTGCCCAGCGTGCCGCTCGTACCGCCGTCGCCGATCCGCAACTGTTGCCCATAGCCGGCTTCCCCGTCGATATTGGTCGTCGTATACGTGTTCGTGCCGGTCAGGGTCAAGCTGCCACTGTCTTTCAAGGTCAAGGCCCCGCCCGTGATCGGTCCGGGAATCGTCATCGGCTGGCTGTAGCCCAGACGGATCGTCCCGCCGCCGGCGCCCAGCGTGATCCCGCGGTTGGCGTTCAGCGTGATGTTGTTGCCGCCGGTGAACCCCGTCGCGGTGGTGGTCATGTTGCACAGCGTGCCGCCGCTGAGCGTCACGTTGTCCGTCTGCGCCGTGCCCGGCACCGCGCCCAGGCCGGCGTCGCTGTTGATGGACAGGATGCCCGCATTGACGATCGTCTTGCCCGTGTAGGAGTTGTCGCCCATCAGGCCCAGCGTCGAACTGTCGGTCTTGGTCAGACTGCCCGGGCCCGACACCGGCCCGGCGATCGTCAGGAACGTGTCGGTCCAACCCACGTAGAACACACCGCCACCCGCGCCGAGATATACGCCTCGGTTAGCGTTCACCACGAAGCTGGAATTGTTGTTCTGCAGCACGCCGCCGTTCCGGAGTCTGATGTTGGTGGGATCCACCGACCCGGGTACAGCCCCCAACATGCCGTCACCGCTGATCCGCAGGTGGCCGTTGTCGACGACCGTCTGCCCGTTGTAGGTGTTCGTGCGTGTCAAGACCTGGATGTCCGTGTTCTTGGTGGTCGAGTTCTTCACGACAAGGCCCAGATTGCCGGTGATCGTGCCGTCGTAGGTCCTGGCCCCGGACGCTCCCAGGTTGATCGTCAAGGTGGCGGCGGCCCCCGCGTTGACCACCGCTCCGCCCGTCGCCCCGCCGCCCGCCAGCCAGCGGATCTCCTGATCCCGCCCGTTCAAGTCCAGCACGGCCCCGGCCGCGTTGGCAATCGTCACGCCCCCGCCGGTCGGCAGCCGATTGTCGGCCCCCGACAACTGAATCGTGCCGCCGGTGATCGTCGTGCCGCCGGTGTACGTGTTCGCGCCGCTCAGCGTCAGCGTGCCGGCACCTTGCTTGACCAGCGCGAAGTTCTTGTCGGCGGCCGTGGCTCCGCCGAGCACGCCGCTGTACGTCGAATTCCCTGCCTGGTTGATCGTCAGCGTCGTCGCGGTGGCCGAACCGATGCTGATGGCGGACGAACCCGTAACGCCCGCGGCCGCCGTCAGCGTCAGGTTCTGATTGCCCGTCGTCGTGCCGTTGAGCGTGATATTGCCGCTGGTGGTGGTGACGGTGGTGGCCCCACCGCTGATCGTCAGGGTGTCCGCGGCCGTATTGCCGAACGTGACCCCGCCGCCCGAGCTGAACGTCATCCCATCCAGCGTCACATCGGCCTGGAACGTCGCACCGCCCGAACCGACCGTCACGTCCCGATTGAACTGCACGGCGCCCGTGCCGTCGGTCTGCGTCAGGCTGGCCAGCGGCGTTTGGCTGCCCACGAAGTTCTCAAAAGTCTTCGTGCCGGCGCCCACCAGCGTCAGCCCGAAGCCCCCATCCACGTAGCCGCGGTAGGCCGCCGGGCCGCTGCCGCCCAGGCTACTGGCGCTGGCCAGCGTGATCGTCCCCAACAAGCTGGCCGCCGTGCCGCTGCTATTGATCAAGGCCCCGCCGGAACTGATCCCCGTGCCGTTGAGTGTGATTGGTTCCAAGCCGACCGCCTTCCCGTTCAGGTCCAGCACCGCGCCGCTGGCAACCGTCGTCCCCACCACGTCTGCAACCCCCAGAGCCGAAACACTCCCCAACCGCAGCGTGCCGGCGCTGATTGTGGTGACCCCCGAGTAGGTGTTCGCCCCCGACAGCGTCAGCGTGCCGCTGCCAATCTTGGTCAGGGCCAGCGTCCCGGCCGTGTCCTGGATCACCCCGCTGAAGGAACTGGTCGTATTGTTGCCACCGACGGTCAACGTCGGCGTACCGCCGGCGCCCGTATCCACCGTCCCGGTGCCGCTCAGGCCGTTGATGGTTTCGCTCGAGCCGTTCAGGTCCAGAATGCCGGGGCTAGTGACCGTCACATCGCCTTTGCCGGAACCGTTGGGAATCACGTTGGAGGTTCCGAGTTTCACGGTGCCAGCCAGGACGTGCAGTCCCCCCGTGCTCCAGTTACTGCCGGTCCCCGAGAGCGTCCAGGTGCCGCTGCCTTGCTTGGTCACCGTCAAGTCACCCTCGCCGGCCATGATGCTGCCTGAGATCGTTCCCGTGCCCGCACCGTCGAGCACGAGGTCGATACCTGTTCCTCCACCAGAAATCCCGTTTTGCACTTGGATATTGGCGCCGGAATCCACCAGCAACGTTACGTCGTTGGCGGAGTTCAGGTTGATCCCGGTGGTGCTGGTGTTGAACGTCAGGGTCCCTGCCATCGCCCGGAGGGTGCCGCCTCCGGTGCCGATTTCCGTTTGCGTGGTAATCGTATAGCCGTCGCTTCGGTTCAAGGCCAGCGTCGCCCCATTCTGAACGGTGCTGGCACCGGTTCCCAGCGTGCCGCTGGTGCCGCCGACCCCAATCTGCAGCGTGCCGGCGCTGATCGTGGTCGTCCCGCTGTAGGGGTTGTTGCCACTTAAGGCAAGCGTGTCGCTCCCGGCCTGCGTCAGGCTCCCTGTGCCGCTGATCGCATTGCTGACCGTCAGCGCGTTGCTGCGGTCGAATACCAGCGCGGCGTCGTTGGTGACCGCGCCCGTGCCCAGCGTCCCCGCCGTACCGCCGGCGCCGATTTGCAGCGTGCCGGCGCTGATCGTGGTCGTCCCGCTGTAGGTGTTGTTACCACTCAAGGTAAGCGTGCCGCTCCCGGCCTGCGTCAGGCTGCCCGTGCCGCTGATCGCATTGTTGACCGTCAGCACGTCGCTGCGCTTGAATACCAGCGCGGCGTTGTTGGTGACCGCGCCCGTGCCCAGCGTCCCCGCCGTACCGCCCGCGCCGACTTGCAGCGTGCCGGCGCTGATTGTGGTCGTCCCGCTGTAGGTGTTGCTGCCGGTCAAGGTAAGCGTGCCGCTCCCGGCCTGCGTCAGGCTCCCTGTGCCGCTGATCGCATTGCTGACCGTCAGCGCGTTGCTGCGGTTGAATACCAGCGCGGCGTTGTTGGTGACCGCGCCCGTACCGAGCGTGCCCGCCGTACCGCTCGCCCCGATTTGCAGCGTGCCGGCGCTGATTGTGGTGACCCCCGAGTAGGTGTTCGCCCCCGACAGCGTCAGCGTGCCGCTGCCAAGCTTGGTCAGGGCCAGCGTCCCGGCCGTGTCCTGGATCACCCCGCTGAAGGAACTGGTCGTATTGTTGCCACCCACGGTCAACGTCGGCGTACCGCCGGCGCCCGTATCCACCGTCCCGGTGCCGCTCAGGCCGTTGATGGTTTCGCTCCAGCCGTTCAGGTCCAGAATGCCGGGGCTAGTGACCGTCACATCGCCTTTGCCGGAACCGTTGGGAATCACGTTGGAGGTTCCGAGTTTCACGGTGCCAGCCAGGACGTGCAGTCCCCCCGTGCTCCAGTTACTGCCGGTCCCCGAGAGCGTCCAGGTGCCGCTGCCTTGCTTGGTCACCGTCAAGTCACCCTCGCCGGCCATGATGCTGCCTGAGATCGTTCCCGTGCCCGCACCGTCGAGCACGAGGTCGATACCTGTTCCTCCACCAGAAATCCCGTTTTGCACTTGGATATTGGCGCCGGAATCCACCAGCAACGTTACGTCGTTGGCGGAGTTCAGGTTGATCCCGGTGGTGCTGGTGTTGAACGTCAGGGTCCCTGCCATCGCCCGGAGGGTGCCGCCTCCGGTGCCGATTTCCGTTTGCGTGGTAATCGTATAGCCGTCGCTTCGGTTCAAGGCCAGCGTCGCCCCATTCTGAACGGTGCTGGCACCGGTTCCCAGCGTCCCCGCCGTACCGCCGGCGCCGACTCGCAGCGTGCCGTCGCTGATCGTGGTCGTCCCGCTGTAGGTGTTGTTACCACTCAAGGTAAGCGTGCCGGCGCCGGCCTGTTTCAGGTTCCCCGTGCCGCTGATCGCATTGCTGACCGTCAGCGCGTTGCTGCGGTCGAATACCAGCGCGGCGTTGTTGGTGACCGCGCCTGTGCCCAGCGTCCCCGCCGTGCCGCCGGCGCCGACTTGCAGCGTGCCGGCGCTGATCGTGGTCGTCCCACTGTACGTGTTGTTGCGACTCAGCGTCTGCGTGCCCGTGCCGGTTTTCGTCAGTCCGCCCGTACCGCTGATCACGCCGCTGAAGTTCATCGTCGAGTTGGCGTCGGCTTGGAAGACGCTGTCGCTGCCCAAGGTGACCGCGCCCGTCCAGGTCCCCGACCCGCCGGTGCCGGTCCACTGCCGGTGATGGACCGTGCCGCCCTGGACGCTCAACGCCGCCGCGTTGGTCACGCTGCCGCCGTCGCCGGTGACCTGCTCGACGGTCGCGCCGCTACCCACCGTGATGGTGCCCGTCCAGTTCTGGTCGGCTTCGAACTGCAGCGTGGCCGACCCGCTGATCGTGATGCCGGCCAGATTGCTCAGGGCATTCGGGCTCCGCACGTCCGTCCGATCGGTGCCGCCCACCGTCAGCGTCTTGCCGCCGCCGTTGACCGAGCTGCCCAGATTCAGCCGGCCCGCCGTGGTGCCGACCGTGGCATTCGCGGCCAGTGTTACGGGGCCGACCCAGCCGTCCGTCGCGCTGCTGCTATTGACGATCGCGCCCGCCTGTCCCGCGGCCCCGGTGCCCGCAATGGTGAACGAACGCGTCCGCACGTCCTGGCCGTTCGTGTCAAAGGTCCCGCCGGAGTTGACCGCCACGTCGCCCGCCAGGTCCGTGGCTGCCGTGATCTTCAGGATGCCCGCCGCCACCGTCGTTCCGCCGCTGTAGGTGTTCCGGCCACTGAGGGTCAGGGTGCCGGTACCCTGCTTGACGAACGCCAGGTTCCTGTCGTCGTCCGTGCCGCTCCACGGCCCGCCCAGTTGGCCATTGTACGTCGAGTTCCCTGTTTGGTTGATCGTCAGCGTTGTGGCGGTGGGCGAACCGTTCATGATGTCGTAGGAACCCGTAACGCCCGCCCCGGTCGTCAGCGTCAGGTTTTTGCCCGGCTGGGTCAGGTCCGCACTGACGGTGATCGTACCGCTGCTGGCGTCTCCGATCTGGATCGTCCCGCCGGTCACCCGATTTAGTTCCGCGTTGGTCAGTCCGAGCGTCCCGGCTGCGTCGGCACCGCCGAGGTTAATCGCTCTGTTAGGCGACTTGGGCTGCAGGGTCACGGTGCTGCCGGCGCTGGCACTGACCGTGGCCGATGTGTCGAATCTCATCCGGTCGCCGATCACGGTCAGCGCCCCGCCGGAAGCGGCGGTGCTGATACTGCCGACTTCTACTACCACGCCAAATGGCGCGGCGCCAGCTCCCCCCGTTCCCTCGACCGTCACCGTGCCGCTGCCGCCCGCGGTGATCGTGCCGTTCGAAGAAACGCGAACGCCAAAGTTTTCCTCTGTGCTGGCTCCCGAGCCGCCGCCCTGGCCCGTCACCTGCACGTCTCCCCCCGACGACGTGATCGACGAGTTGGTGACGAAGACGCCGTAAGCGTTGCCGCTGGTACTCGCCCCGCCCGTGCCGTCGACGGTCAGCATGCCGCTGCCGCCGCTGATCCGCCCGTTGTTAATCAGGTACACACCGGCTCGGTACCAGATGCCCGTAGCCGCACCCTTGCCTTTCACCGTCACCGTGCCGCTGCCGGCGCTCTCGATCACACCGCGGTCCACCAATACGCCCACGAAATCGCCACTAGTCGGCGTGGCCTGCTGATTGGCCTCCACGGTGAGGTTGCCGTCCACCACTTCGACGCTGGAACCGCTGTCCAACAGGATGTTCCTGCTCGCCTTGAGCGTCGCCGTACCCGTGCCGGACAGAACTAGGTTGGCGTCCGTCCCCACGTTGATCCTGTCGATTCCGGGCGACGCAGCGTCGTCTTGCAGGTCCACGTCCAAGTTCTTGCCGGCGGCAAACGTGATGTCCCCGTTTAGGTTGACGGTGTCGTTGCCCGTCCCGCCGTTGATCTTAAGGGAGGCGTTGAGGGAGCCCAGGGCATCGACCGTCACCGTGTCGTTTCCGCCTAGCGTGTTGACGACGATTTGCGTGATGCCCGTGACGGGCACGCGCACCTCGTTCGGGTCGACCGAGGTTGCGCCCGGGATGCGTGCGTAGACCAAACGGCCGGCATCCCGGATCACGAACTGGTCCGGGTCGGGCGCCGCATTCAGCGAGATCGTCAGCGTATCGTTAGAGTTCCCTCCAGCGACATCGGTGATGAACAGCTCGCCGCCGGACAGCGAGACCAGCGTGTCCGTGAATTCGTCCGCCCCCATGTCCACCACGCCGACGCCGGTGTTGTCGGTGTTGGGATCATTGAGCCTGCGGGCATCGCCTTCGAAATCCGTGGGCGGAAGCCCGCCGATTATCCCGGCGTCGATGCACGGCGAGCCGGCCCGAAGGTGAAGATCGTCGTCCAAAGTCCCGTAGGTGTTGTCCGGCCCGTCGGCATCCACGAACAGCGGGTCTGCGTTGATATTGCCGGTTCCCGTGTAGCCGTCCTGGACGTTGGAGTAGGTGACCGTCGGAGAGCTGTTGTAGTCTTCGATTTGCCCTCCGGTGTTCGCCCAGAAGATGCAGTTCGTCACCGTCGGCGAGGAGGAGTGGTTGTACATGCCCCCGGCGCCCGGGGCCGTATTGCCGGCGAAGGTGCAGTTCGTCACCGTCGGTGAGGAGGAGGACCCGTTGAACATGCCTCCGCCGAGCCAGGCCGTATTCGCGGAGAAGATGCAGTTCATTACCTTCGGCGAGGAACTAGAGTTGAACATGCCCCCGCCGAGGCTGGCGGCCGTATTGTCGGCAAAGGTGCAGTTCGTCACCGTTGGCGAGGACGAGTTGTTCAACATGCCCGCGCCGTTTTGGTGAGCGACACTGCCGTCCGCATTCCCCGCGGTGATCCTGAAACCGTCCAGGACCGCCGTGTTGTCTAGATTGGTTCCCGTGGGGTGATAGAAAACGTGGTAGACGTTGTCCGAGTTGTTGCCAACGGTGCCGATGTCGCCGCTGAGGATCGATACGTACGTCGCCGGCTCGCGGACCCCACCCCCGTCGGGAAAGCCGCCCAGGATGGTGACGCCGTTCTTCATCTGAAAGGTCGCGTACCGGGCACCGGTACCGCCGACTTGACTGGAAGGGCGGTAGGTGCCTTCCGCCACGTGGATCTCGTCGCCGATTTCGGCCGCAGTCAAGGCACTTTGCAGGGCAGTGTAGGCATTCGCCCATGACCCCCCGTTGTTGCTGCCAGCCGCCGTGTCGTCCACGTAGATCGTCGTCAGTAGGCGCCGGTCTTCGAGCTGTTCCACCCGCAGCCGCCGCGGGCGGGGCCCTCGCGCGTGCCGGGCTTTACGGCGGCGGTTCTTCCCCTGGCGTGCCCAACGATCGAATGTTCCCGGCGTCTTCATCGCAGCGTCCTCCGAAAGAAGGAAAGATTGTCTCCGCCACACAAGAGCCCCGTACGTCCGGCTGGAAAGCCTGACGTACTCGCACACCAACTGGGACCGCGCCCCGCTTGCGGCCGTTTGGCCCTCTAATAACAGCAATGCCGAAACGCCCGAGGCGATGAAAAAGAAAACTAGAGAATCGGACAAAATTCCCAAAAAGTTTTTCGCCTCGACGGGTCTGGAAACCCGTTTTATCAGCGTTCATGAGCGGTTCTGGCCGGATCCGTCTCGCGGCCGGGAAGAGGAAGCAGACCGCTGATCGACGCTCATGAACGCTAATCCGAGGTTGGAGGGGGATGACAAGAAGCCTGCTTGGGCCGCGGATTTGGCAGAAGAACGGGCAAACGACCGCTTGCTTGTTTCTTTGCGCGGCAAAGAAGCAAGAGCACCGCGGATTGCACGGAGTTCACGGATCGAGATGGGACAGGCGACGGAGAAATATCAGCATCTCAAACATTTCGGCAACGCCAGCTCCGTCAGAACCTTGTTGCGATCTCGGGACCGTCAAGCGTAAGCCGGAGGTGCGCCAGCCAATCCATCCCCAACACTGCCAAGCTTACAAGCCTCTTTGATTTGGATTTGGGGTGAGCAAATCGGTGAATGGAGAGCACGTCGATCGGCTCGAAGGTGATTGTCTCGGAAGCCCTTTGATTCGTCGCCATTGACCATCCCACACGGTGCTGCCAAGCGTCAAAATCTACCCCAAACCACCGAACCTTTGTCAGCAAGCCGGATTCGATATCGTAGATGCCGGCGCACCGGGCGAAGTCATCGGTGAACGTGGTCCAGAGTGCCCCTGTGTCGACGGTGACATAGAAGAAAACCGAATGGAACGGTCCCTCCGGTGCTTGCAGCTTGACCATGAGCCGAACGCGCCAACTCGGTGACTTGATGCCGTCAGGGGACGGCTGCGGAGTCCACGGAACGATCATTTCCAATCCAACGGCTCATTCGGAAGTGGGACGTATTCAACCAGCAGTGTTTCCGCAGGGCACGTGGCCTCGATGCGTTCCTGCAAGTGTACCAGGTCATCGCTGAATAGGCGGACGGAGCGGCCGGCGCACGCGACCCACTTTCCACCGTAATCGTGCTGCAACCGGTCCCAGTTCTGCGCCAGAAAATCAGCGCTTTCCGTCAGACAGAAAGACCTGTCAGCCTGCTGATCGATACTCACGGGAGATGCTCCTGCTTCTTGCCCTGACCCGAAACCGCCGTCTGCAAATTGACCCAGGCCCCAGCCTTGATTCTAGTCGTTCCGAAGAGGATTGACAATCATCTCATTCCGTTGCCCTCCATTCCTTTGCCCTCGTCGTCAAACTGCCGCGCGATGCGGAAGCCCCGGGAATACGCGCGGCCCCCGGCCTCCTGCCAGCCGCAACGGTACGCGGCCTGGCACCCGCCGGCGGCATTCGCCCAGCTTCCGCTTCGGGAAACGTGGTACGGGCCCGCGGACGGACCGGGCGGATCGTCCTGCGGCGAGGTGGCGTAGTATGCGGGATCGTACCAGTCGGCGCACCATTCCCAAACGTTGCCATGCACGTCGAACAGGCCCCAGGCGTTGGCCGACTTCTGCCCCACGGGATGCGTCCCCGTTCCGGCCGTCGAATCGAACCACGCGTGCGCCTCCAAGGCGTCCCATCGGCCACCGCAATACCACGGCGTCGTGGTCCCGGCCCGGCAGGCATACTCCCACAAGGCAAACGTGACACCCGACAAGTACGGCAAAACACGGGAAACCGAAAATATTTCTTGGGGGCGTTGACACCCGTTGCGACACCGCTAGACTAAATGACGACGCCCAACGGTTCGTGGCCGCTGGGCGTCACGCAACCTCAAACCCGTTTACAATCGGAGGTCACGTCATGAGCAAGTCTAGCCGAAAGTCCCGTCTGGAAAAGCCCCGTCCCGACTTCCCGCTCTTTCCCCACGATCCGACAAACCCGCAGCGGTCACGCTGGGCGAAGAAGATCAGGGGCCACCTTCACTACTTCGGCAAAGTGGCGGACGACCCGCAAGGCGAGAAGGCCCTTGCCCTGTGGCTCGATCAGAAGGACGCCTTACTCGCTGGCCGCAAGCCCCGCGCCCACGTCGAGGGGCTGACCGTGGGCGACCTGTGCAATCTCTGGCTGGAGTGGAAGGACGCCCGTGTCAGGACCGGCGAGCTATCCCACCGCACGTTGGAGCAATACAAATCGCTCGCCCGAATCATCATCGAGACATTCGGCCGGGAGCGGGCCGCAGACGATCCGGGACCGGAAGACTTCGCCAAGCTGCGGGCCGTGTACGCGAAACGTTGGGGACCGGGCCACTTGGCGACCGGCGTTATCATCACCCGCAGCATCTGGAATTGGGGCTATCAGGACGGGAAGTTGAAAGCCCAGCAGCAATTCGGGGCGGCATTCAGCAAGCCCGGCGCCAAGGCGATCCGTCAGCAGAAGCTGGCCGCTGGTCCGCGAATGTTCACGCCGGACGAGATTCACGCCCTACTCAAAGTCGCGTCCCCGAACATGCGGGCCATGTTGCTGCTGGGGGTGCAGGCCGGCATCGGCAACACCGATCTCGCCCTTGCACCGATCGACGCTGCCGATCTGGGGGCCGGCTGGTTGACCCTGCCCAGAGCGAAGACCACCATCCCGCGCCGTGTTCCGTTGTGGCCCGAGACCGTGGCCGCGATCCGTGATGTACTCGCCCACCGCCCGACGCCAAAGCCCGATGCCGAGCATCTACTGTTCGTCACGGCCAAGCACAACAGCTATGAGGGCAAGCGGCGTGGCAATCCCATCTGGCAAGAGTTCCGAAAGGCGGCAGCGGCTGCGGGTGTCACGGGAAGGACGTTCTACGACGCCCGACGCACGTTTGCGACCGTGGCTGACGGCGCGAAAGACCCGGTTGCCGTGAGCGCGATTATGGGGCATGCTCCGAAGTCGGGCGACATGGCCGCGGTGTACCGTCAGTCGATTGACGATTCACGGCTCCGCGCCGTGGTGGACCACGTTCACGGCTGGCTGTTCGGCCAGGATGACGACGGCGACCGGAAGCCCGGCGACCGCCACCGCCAGCACGGCCAGAAAGGCACCCAGCAGGCCCTGGACGGCACGGCGATACAGAAGGCCGTCGTCAAGTGCCTCAAAGCGATTGAAGCCGCCAGTGAGGCGGATAGGCGAGTTCTGCAATCCGTCTGGAATAGCTCAGAAATCGCTCTTGCACTTGCGGGTGACACCTGCACCGTCAAGCGGTTCCTCTCGACTTGGGGCGAAGACGATCAGGAGCAGCGGCCGGCGCTTCGGGTTGTCGGCTGACGGCGCCAAGGTACAATCTGGACACCGGGCTAGGGCTGTACACCCGAACGGCGGCACCCGACCGCCCCGCCCGGTTCCTTTCTCCATCGGGGCCAACAACGGGAGTTGGAATCATGGCGGAAACCTTCAACCAAGCCATTGAGCGAATCGACCGCGAAAACGCCGAACGGGCAAAACGCGAACTTCTCAAAATCCAGCTTTTCGAGGTGTTAAGCGGTCCCCAGACCAATGGCTCAAAAAAGCTAGTTGTAGAGGCGGACGGGCCGTTGCCCGGCAATCGGTTCCGCTACGATGGCAGAGTACACGACATGAGGCCAGTCCCGTGGAAGCTACTCGCCGCGTTGTGGGAACGTGACGAGCGGAACATGCACGATGTTGAAGAAGAAGTCTGGGAAGTGGGCGGAGGTTCGCAACTCAAAGACGCCATGCACGACCTAAAGGACTTCCTGCAAAGTATCGGCTATCCGCGTTACGTGTCCAAGGCCCGGCGTTCGGATTCTCTTGTCTGGAAGGCGTTCTAGCCTCTAGTGCCGCAAAAAGGAACTGAGCGGCAACCGTCCGGCAACTGACGGTCTGTATAGTGCGGCCATCCTGAGATGAGGAGGGCCGTACACATGATCGTATCTGCCATCGACCGACCGCAGCTAGTCGAGTCGATACCCGACCCGGCGACCATCCGGCAGCGGCTGGATGAGTTACGCGCCGAGGCACGCATCCTGCGCGAGCTACTGCCCGTAGCCGAGAGGCGGCAGCGGCAGGCCCTGCGACACACACAGCAGCGGGAGGGCACCCGCGATGAGTGACACCCGCCCCGCCTATCTCACGCCGCCCGAAGTCGCTAAGTCGCTTCGGGTGTCCGAAAGCAAAGTCGCGGCGTGGATACGGTCAGGCCGATTGCGCGCCTACAACGTGAGCGAATCCGCACGGCCGAAGTATCGCATCCGGGCCGATGACCTGGACGACTTCTTGCAGGCCCGCGCGGTCACACCGCCGCCGGTGCCGGTAAGAAGAACACGGTTGTGTGTTCCGAGGTATGTGTAGAAGCGGCGGCACTAGTTCCACCAGTTCAACACTTAGACGGTAAGTGTAGATCAAGTTGCACGATGGAACCCGTTCAACACTTAGAGGGTAGCTGAGATGAGCAGGGGACCGGGCACAGCACAACGCAAGATCCTAGACGCCGTGGCGGAACACGGGGTGGTCTATCTTGCCTCACTGACGAGCGACATGCAGACCGAATACAAATCGCTCTATCGTGCCGCTTGTCGTTTGGCGGAAGCCGGCAAAATCGGGATTGTGAACTACCGCTTTGGGGCGCAGAAAGTCGTCATCCATCGGCCGGACGTGGACGCCAGCACGCAGGTAAAGGCCGTGCCGCATGGCGGGATAATGGAGGCGCTCCCGTTTGACCGAAGAGCCCTGTCCCAACTACACGACTATTTGAGAGACCAAGGGTAAACGCAAACGCCCCGCGCTGGCAGGCGATCGGGGCGAAGATGGATCGACAGATGGATTCTACCACCGATAACACGGATCGGCAAGTCGAGAGTATCTCGCTGGTCGATTCACTGACGCGCGAATGGATCAAGCTGCCGCTGGCCGTGATGCAGGACGTCGGTCCGGCGGCGCAGACGTTCGGGGGGCTGTTGAAGGTGACGGACAAAGAAACGTATGTCGAGACCGCGACGATTGCCGGTCATGCCCGGCTTCCCGTGGCGACCGTCCGCAAGCACCTGGTGACGCTCGACGCGCGCGGCTGGATTCACAATAAGGGGCGTCAAGAGACTCGCCGCGGCCGATTGCGGAGGACGTCGACGATTGCTTTGACCGCCAAGGCACGGGAGAACCTAGCGCCCTATGGCGTGTTGCCGTGGTGGGCGTCAGGCTTCTATTCGGGCAAGCATAGAACGCCGTGGCAATCGTGGGGCTGCAAAGCGGTACTGTCGCTCGTGATGGCTCGCCTGATGCGTCTTTCCGCAGCCGTCCAGAGGCAGGATGGCTGTGGGGCCGATGCTGACGACATTCACGGCACGTTGCTGAACTGGCGGGATGAAGACCATTGGCGTATGGGTCTGCGATGGATCGAGGGACAGACTGGATTGACGCGCGAGACAATCGCACGGGCCAAGGGGGAATTGAACCGTGCAAAGGTCATTCGCTGGGCTGGCGACCACGACGAGGCGGGCTGCGAACTGACCGATATCCTTGCTCCGAATTGGAACGCGAGAATCGTCTTGAAGGACCGAGCGTCGGGACGTGTGAACATGCACATCGAGGAGGCTTCCGACGATGAATAGCGGGGTGGTCGGAAACTGGTCAGGGGGTGGTCGGATTCTGGGCAATGAGCGTGGGCGAGATCAGGGCGGGATAACCGGCAGAATCTGCGCAAGTTGCCTGATGGGCGCGAAAAAATTCCCTCGCGAAGGCTGATCACTGGATCAAGGTCCGCGAGGGATGTACTCCGTAGAG
>Ga0209723_1003522_pt1 | contig 18684 bp, 41 predicted proteins | sample BiotimSIPDNA_2_FD_185750 | JGI IMG/M metagenome (GOLD analysis project Ga0209723, IMG submission 185750) | Anaerobic biogas reactor microbial communites from Washington, USA - Biogas_R2 time_0 SIP DNA (SPAdes) (version 2) | ecosystem: Engineered > Bioreactor > Anaerobic > Unclassified | place... | reverse complement strand
GATTATTTTTATATTTCTTTATGTCTTTGATATTTTTATAAATTATCTGCATAAATACCTCATTCGGCTTAATAGGGTATTACCTCCACTTTTTACCGATTTTGTCTGTATGCGCCCACCCTTCAAACTTTGTTTCAATTCTTGTAGCCCATGACTGATTTATCTCTTTTGCCTCAACAAAGTCACCGCCTAAAAGCTGTACATAGTACCATATATTTTGCCGGTGGGTGTCGGTGTTTTGGATTAGCAGTATATACATTTCAAAGTCGCCGTCATCCTCAAACTTAATATAGCTTTCTTTAAAGTTGTCCTTCATCCAGTCGGAGTTAAACACCGCTCCGCTTTCAAATTTTAGCATGCCCTCATTTTTTAAGTATGTTATGCTGTCCTCGTGGACATCCTTAACCTCGGCACTTTCAATATTGCGGCATGCTATAAGACATGTCAACAATGCAACTAAAAGCATTGCCAAAGCCGTTATTCGTATTTTCATATATAACCTCCTAAAATTAAAAACCCCGCCGTGTAAGGCAGTCGATTTTTGTTTTTTTCATTGCTCTTGCCATTACTTCCCCTCAATACTTTTACAACAGAGAAGGGCGGTTGTTACGCCGCCCCTTCTGCTATGGAGGAAAGTTATGAAAAACAAGAAACTTACATAGTTTCACACTAATAGTGTACCACTTCTTTTAGCCTATTTCAAGCACTTTTAGTCCTTGATATTAGGACTAACTGCATATTTTTTATATAAATCGCTGTATTTCGCTATTTCTTTCCTTAAATAACTGACACTTATCCCCGTCATCTTTCCCCACACTTTCAACCTTTCACCTGTTAGAAACTCGTATGCATCCCGCCCTATTCTATCGTCAATCACTGTTTTTCTGACGCTGTCTTTTTTTATTCCAAACTTTTCCGCCGCCCGTTCATAGCTGCCAAGCTTTATGTATTCTTCAATAATCTGCTTTTTTTTGCCTGTTGCTATTAGTTTTAAATCCCGTATAGCTTGGCTTATCACTGCCGCCGCTAACTCAATGCACCAATCGTTCATAAAAGCTCAAACTCCTTCGCCCACATAAGAGCCGTATTCAGCCAGCGTTCACGCCAAAAGAAAAATGTGCTTCTGTTTAATCCGTACTTGTTTCTTTCGCTTTTAATAATCTCATTAAAGCGTTTTTTGTCTATATACAGCTCGACCATTACATCGTATTCAGCCTCAAATCTGTATGTATTAAAAGTATTCCGTACCACCGCCGCCCAGTTTCTATCGGGTGAAAACTTGCTTAACTGTATCGCTTTGTTTTGTGTCGGGTCGCCTATCTTTGTGCTGTGTCCTACTTTGTTGTAATTTGCCGTCAGTCCTGTTTCGACAATGTCTTTTACTTTCTCTTGATATAGCTTTTCATCTGCTGTGTAATTGTAAAAGTGCCACTCTATCTGTCTGCGGATATTTCTATTCATTTACTCTCCTCCCCACCCAATCATAAGCGACATATTTCGGCTTTACTGATATCATTATTGTTTTCATTTTTGCCCCTCGCTTCCTTTATAATTTCCTTTACGGGCTCAAAAGGTACTACAATCATTACTCCGCCAAATTCAAGGCTTATTGTTTCGCCTAAATGGTCTGCTGTAAATCTTGCAGTAACATTTCCTTTATATTGCTTGTCTTGTGTAAATGCTATTCCCTGAATATCTTTAATTGTTGTCATATTTCACTCCTTCAAATTCTATATTTTGCGATAAGTTTTATGAAGTCAGCTTCAAAATTAGAAAAATCATTTATAGCAAATCCTACACCGTTAATATTAATTGTATATTCTCGCCCTCCGTCATAGTTAACGATTTTGTCAATCAATCTCCAATCTTGTACGTTCGCCCAATTTAGCATTCTCTGTTTGTAATCATTACTTTGATGCATTCCAACTTTGTATCGTACTAAATCGCTTTTGGCTACCCATTTGTGCCAAAAGCCACACTTAGCACAATATAAGCCTGTTGCCGTGCCTTTTTCTCTTAGGGCATATTCTGTGTGTCCGCATTTTTTGCATTTAAACATTTTTATACCTCCCATATTAATTTATCTTGCCGGAAATCTGCACCCATTAACTGCCGTAAACTTTCTTTCATAAATACTCTTATCCCTCGTTCGTCTGCTTGCTTTACGATATCGTCAATCCATTTCTTTTCAGGTATAACTTTGCCTTTTCTGTTGCCTGTTTCTGCGCCTATGATTATTTGTTTTAAATAACTGTGCTCCAAGTCGCTTAGCACGCTAATGTCAACATACTCTAATATCGGCTCTATGCTTAAAAAATCTTGTAGTCCGTTATAAGAGTTCATATCAGCTTGCGTTGTTACCGTGTACCCACTAAACACATTAGGCATATATCTGCTGTCGTCAAAATAAACGCTCTTTGTAAGAAATATGTAGTTGTGTTGCGGATTACACATAATAGCCCTCATAACCTGTTCTCTTTGCGTATCTTTCCAAAAAGCCCAATCACTCATACTGTTTACAAATATACTTTTTGGCTTTTTGCTTTCAAACTCTTTAAGTCTTTCAGGGAAAAATTGCGGTTTTGAAAAGTCAGGTATCCATTTAAAGCGTGTGTTTAGCTTTCTTGCGTAACAATATTCACAACCCCTCGGACAGCCAACAACGGGGTTGCACACGCAGTCCGTCCAATCAATTTTCGTTTTTTGTAATGACATTTTTTAATCTCCTTATAGTGGTATTTTTTCGTGGGCAGACTTATGACATTTTGCACTTGCACAAGAACCGCCACATATTGAAAAATTAGGGCAGCATATGCATTTTTTTAATTCTTTGTTTGTCATACTTCCTCCAATAATTCTTTATTATCAAATACATTGCCGATTACTCCCGTATTTGTTATAGCCAGTTTTCCATAAAAGTTTTCACAGTCTTCAATCATTTCGCCGTTCTTCATAAGCAATTGACCAGTCTCTACATCATAAAAAAGTTGATATATACTATGATTGCGTGCGCCTTTTGTAATTAATTTAACAATATCCCCCTCAAAAATCTTCTTTCCATTTATATCTTTAAGTCCTGTGTATTGCCCGACGGTTTCGGGTATAACCTCATAGCTTTTTGCTATTCGGTTAATGTCTGTTTCTCTTTCTCGTACTTTTACACAATCAATGTTGTGTATTAAGTCGCCATATACCCAATCGCCATTATCAATTCTTTTGCCTCTAAATAAAATCTCTCGCATTGTTATTCCTCCCCATAATATTTCATTACAATTTCGACATTCTTCATTATAAATTATTTCTTACTATTTCGTCTTGTTTCGTTTCTGTGTTGTCTGTCATAACTGTTATGGCATTTCTGACATAACGCCCTTAAATTATCATCTGTGCAGTTCTCTGGTGTGTGGTCAAGGTGCGCTATTGTTAATACTACCCTGCTGCCATTCTCTTTAATTATATAGTTTTCAATGCCGCAGAATTCGCAGCGGTTATTCGCTCTTTTCAGTATTCTTTGCCGTATCTCTTTCCAATTTTTAGGATAACGGCTTTTATTTTCAGGCTTTATAGGCATTATCTGATCCCCTTATGCATTTCGGGCAATATCCTTTATATTTTCCTTTTTCTTGCCGTATTACCCAGCCTTGCGCCCTGTTTAATTTGTTAAGCTCTTTCCAATCAGTATGGTTTGCCCTACTTTGTTCTCCGCATTTATCGCAGATTTCCACAAATATATTATCAATGTATCCGTATACCGCTACCTTTTTACTCATGTCCACCGTCCCCCATATAATATATTTCCTTGCCTTTAAGCCGTGCGTATAAATGTTCCATCTTTGCCCCTTTACTCTCTTTCCAATTAGGCAAGAACGCTACCTCATCTGCAATGTCAATCATTGCAAGGCAGATATGCAAGTATTCCTCGTGCTTTAGCCCATCTATCCTTGCTACCGTATCCGCTGGATTTAAGACCTTATGCCCTTTAAGCTTTAAATCAAGTTCTGCCTTTTTAAAATCTGATTTGTAGTTTTCGTGTCCTGTGATTTTGCCGGCTATGTAAACCTTCATAATGCCTCCAATACCTTAATTACATCTGTCAAACTTGTTACCATTACCGCCGTACCGCCGGCTTTGTTAATATGTTCCATTGTATACTCTTGCAGCTTGCTTGCCCTGCCGCCGGGCGCCTTGACCTCGGAAGGCGGCGAACTTGTCCACAAAACCGCCCACAGCCTTGATTTTGCCACTTTGCGGCGCTTTAACCGTTTGTTCTGTGTTTATCTCCGTTTTTATACATCATCCTCTATGGTAAAAGTATAACCTTGTTTATTTTCATCACAAAATACGCAACCTTTGTTGTTTAAATAAGTAAACCTTGCACCATAGCAATACCGTTTTCCGTCATTAGATATTTTCCCCCGCTCAATAATTTTAGAAACTATAACTAATGCTTCATAATCAGGTATATCTGTGAAGTTGTTAATTATAATGCGATTGTTTTTCATAATCTCTCCTTTTTAAACATATTATTTTTTTATTTTTCTTTTAATTTAGCCAATTCGTGTTTGACCTCGCTTTCCTTCTCTGTTTCCTTTGGTGGTTTTCCCTTTTCAAATTCAGGGCATATTCCTTCGCCGTGGCAAAAATCATATCCGCACGATTTATGCCATTTACATTTTTTGTCGTAATTCATCCTTCCTCGACCTCGCTTTCCCAATGCGGGCAATTTACCCTTATCCATTGTCTTCCAAAATATCTACTGTCCTTGCAATTATCAGGGTAGTAGTACCCTTCACATTGTGGATATTCATTCCCATTGTCTGACCGTTCAAATTCGCCATATTTGCAAGTTAAACAGGTTCTATTTTGTGGGTTATAGTAGCACCCCGCTTCGTGGTAATGAGTGTCTATTCTCCTTCTATATATCCTAATAGGCTTTCCTGTTCCTTTTCTGTGCTTAGTACAGTATTCGCACTGATACGCCTCTATTTTTATCATCCTTCCTCACCCTCGCTTTCTTTTTGCCATTCATCCATGCTGATGATGTATAAACTTTATCATTAAAAAGTCGTGCCATCTTGGACACCAAATAGCTTTTACCTTACCCCTCCAACGCCTTCAAAGTCCCTTGCGCCAGCTCCGCAAATTGCGGATTTTCTATCTGGATTTTTACGCTTTCCCTTATCCGTTCGATGCTTTTCATGAATCTGCCCTTCTCGTATAGCTCCAAGTCGCTGTCGCCAATTTGAGATAGCCCAATTAACCCATTTACACTTCCGCAGTATCTTTTAAGTTCCGGCGGAAGATTGTCGTAAATCTTTTGTATCTCTTCCCGGGCGTTTTCTCCTTGTGTTTTGCCGTTATCTTCCACGGCGTTGAATTTAAGCCTATATGCCAAACCATCAACCTTTGCAAGCGCCCTCTTAAATTCTGCCCATATTTCCTGCTCTGATTTTCCGAAAGCCGAACGCAACTTTTCAATCTGCTCTATGATTGCCGCCGGAACGATGTTCACTTTTTCGGCCTTTAAAGCCTCGTGAAAGCCTTTGATAACAAGTTCTCTCGGATAATCACTTAATAGAGCAAACCATAAATTAGCCGTATTGTTTAATTCGTTCTCTAACTCTTTCTCGTCATCAATGTTAAGATTTTTAAATGAGTACGGATATGTATTTTTAATTGTTTGAATTATACCTAAAACATCATTAATTTTCAGTTCCATTTCGTACCTCGTTTACTACCTTGTTAAATATGTTTATTTTTTTTGGTTTTGCACTGATAATATCATCATTCCACCTTTCGCCGTTAAGCCAAGTTGTCGGGTGCGGAATAAATTGCAGCTCGGTTTTTTCTTTTTCCCAGAAGTCTATGTATTTTTTAAGACCTTCTAAAATATCGTTTGCAGTTTCCTCTGGGCTTTTAGACTTCTTTAAAATAGAGTAATACTTTTCTTGTGCTTTTTTCTTGTTTACTTTTCGGGGATAAAGGCTGTAAAAAGTTTCAAAATACGCACATATATTACTCTTACTCTTATTCTTATTCTTATCTATATCTTTATCTGCCTCGCTAACATTAACTTTACGTAAAACATTAACGTTAGTTTTACACAGTTTTATATAGTTTAGAATTTTTTGACATCTTGTTTCTGTATAAAATTTTTGTTGACTATACCATTCTTCCATTGCTTTGTTTCCCTTGCTTGCGTTACATCTTCTGCAAGCAGGTACTATATTCCCAATTTCATACAACCCTTTATTTGACACAGAGTCTATATGTTCCTGCTCTAAGTTGTTTTTTTCTCCGCAATAAGCACATTCATAATCAAAGTAATTTAATACAAATTTCCAATCTTCAACGTTTAATCCGTTTTGACACAGTTTGCCATTCCCTATCAATAATTTTTGTTTTTCTCTATAATCCCTCATATAATTTCGCATATACTCATTTTTTTGCTCTATTCTGTCAAGCGTTTGGTGTTTCCCCCAATTTGGTATTGTTACAGCTCCATTAATTATCTCAATCATTCCAAAATCTTCAAAAGTTTTAAAGGCAAGCTGCACTGTCGCTTCTTTTCGCCTAAAAATTGTTGCGAACATTTTTTCGTTATACGGCATTTTGTCATTTAACATAAAAACACCGCTATTATTTTGTTTGCCTGCCAAACATAAAAGTTTAAACCATAAAACTATAATGCTATCTGCCTCTGGTAATGTTTCAATAAGCAAAATCTTTTCATCATCAAAAACATCTGTAACAATTTTAATCCATTTGACATCTGCCATTATCTACCTCCTCTATAAATTCCTTAAACTTTTCCATTGCATTTACCGCCCTCTTTTTATCCCTGTCACAGTCAATAGTCAAATACTTAACCCACTTTGCAACATCTCTTTGAGCGTTCTTGTACCCCTTCTTTAATCCGTCATAATAGCCTTTTGCGGGCTTGTTTTCCGCAATTCCCGTCTTTCCTTTACCCTGACCGCCTGATGTCTTGTTGCGGAGCTGATAACCTTTATTTGCCATAAATAAAATGTATCTTTGTTCATATTCGTCAAGTTGTTCCTCACAGCAATAATAAAAATCTATTTGATAACCTGTTTCGTTATCTTTGCTGTAAAAACCGTGTTTTTTGATTGACAAATCGATGTGCTGATAACCTGATAAATGCTGTGCAAGCCGTGTCAAAAGTCGCTTAGCCTGCCCTACATATGCGTATCTTATGCCGTTCTCATCTTGTCTGTAAAATATGTAAATTCCGCTTGTTTCTGTTGCGGCAGGGCAAACCTTTAAAATGCGTTGTTTGTTCTTTTGCTCAATGGCTTTTATCTTTGCAAAATTCATTTATTACCTCTTAAAACGGCAAATCATCATCTGTAACAGGCTTTAAACTCGCCCACGCTTTGCTCTGCGGTATTTCCCCCTGCTCTTGCTTCGGGCTTAAAAACTCTACCTCATCCGCCACTATTTCCGTTACATACCGTTTGTTGCCGTCCTTGTCCTCGTAAGACCTTGTTTGCAATGAGCCGACAACCGCCGCCTTTTTGCCCTTTGACAGAAACTTACTACAATTATCCGCAAGCCCACGCCACGCTATGATTTTGAAAAAGTCCGTTTCCCTTTCGCCGTTTGTCTCAAACCGTCTTTGTACAGCAATATCAAACTTGCATACCGATATGCCGCTTGTTGTGGTTGAAAGTTCGGGGTCTTTTGATAAGTTTCCGATTAAAATTACTTTGTTCATTTTCATTCCTCCAAATAACTTTTTCCTATTAACCTGATAAACTTTTCCCTGCTATGCTTTTCCTCGTAAGTCCTTTGGCAAATCTGCTTTAACGCTTTTAACGCCTCCGGAAACCGATGAACGCCCTCATCGCCCGTGTGGTGTTTAAAGCAAAGGTAAACCACAAAACCGTGCCTTTCCGAGATTTTGCGGTTGCCTCCGCCGTAAATGTGGTGCAAATGCAAATCTTTTGTCGTGTGGCAAAAATAGCACTCTTTTTTTAACTGCATTATGCTTTTCATTTCAGCAATCTTTCCCATTCTTTTATTGTCAATATGCCCTTTTTTGTAAGCCGTAAAGCCCGTCTAAACATTTCGCCAACTTCGCCATTAAAAAATATATCTTTAATATCGTAAGGCACTTTTTTTAATTCCCTTGCTGATAAATCAAACAGCCTATATTCCTCATCTTGTGTAAGCCCTAAAATAGACGATAATTTATAAAGTTTATCGTTGTATAAAGGGCTTCGCCTGTTCTTTTCCATATCGCAAATATAAGCAGGAGATAAATTTAAAAGCCTTGCAACTTCCCTTAAATATAACCCTTTTTGCTCTCTGTGGCGTTTTATAAAATTGCCAAATCTTTCATTGTTCCGTTCCATAATCTACCTCTTTAAATGTTCGTTGTTTTCGCCTATCTCGTAATGTATGCCCAGCTCCGCTAACTCCTCATTAATGCTATTCATAAACTCAAACATCTGCTTTGTGTTAAACTTTGAACTGCCGTGAAAACATTGATACATATACAGTTCTTTGCCGTTTACTTCCCTTTTCTCAATTACCCGTAAAGCTCTGAAATACTTTTGCAATTCGTCTTTTGTTTCAGGTAAGCCCTGTAAGTAAAAAGGCTCTTGCCCGTACTTTAAAAGCATTTCGCAATAGGTTTCCCAAATAAGCTCGCTGTCAGCTTTTTTATGTACCGCCTTGCTTAAAATCGTTAGCATTTCCCACATTGTCCTATTCTGTTCAACACTCCGCTTTGACTTATACGGTCTAACTTCAACTGTGAGGGGCATATTCTCACCCTGTGCCGTTTTAGCCATTGTTTCGGCAACTTGCCCCGCAGTCCACTTGTCAGCCGTTACAAAGCTAATAATAGCCTTGTCAGCCGTAAATGATAGACGGTCAAATTTAGCTTTGAACTTCATCGTACTTGTTCTTGTAAGTCTTTAACTAATGCCTTAAACTGTTCTAAATTTAACTCGTTTGCCTTTCTCTTGCTGAACTTTCTTTCCATTGTTTCCGCTATCATTGTGCCTGTGATTTTGCCTTTTGAGTTGTCAATAAGTTCTTTAAGCTGTGCCTTATAATCGTTTTCCTCTTTCGGCTCTGGTTTAGGTTTTGGCTTTGTTTCAGTCTCGGGCTTCCCCTGTGTTGCGTTTAATGCGTCGCTTTCTGTGATTTCATAAACATTTTGATAGAGGTAGCGTTTGATGTAAGTCTGTACCGCTCCTAAATTCTGCACATCGTGGCAACCTTTCAATTGTGCTGTGCTCATAGGTGATGTGAATGTGATTTTATCTCCGCTTTCGCTATCAACAACATCGCAAGTCGCCAAGTCTGCGGTAAAGCTGATTATTGTCAAAATGCCCAATTCCTCATTGATTTTGTTTGTTACGGGCAAGATGTCGGATAGTTCATAGTATTTGTATTCTGCAAAACTATTTTTGCCTGACATCTTTACATTTGCTTGTTGAAACATTACTCTTGCTTTTGCAAGTTTTTTTGTTAATTTTTCCATAACTCCCTCCAAAACTTTATTTTATTTGTATATTTTTCCGCTCAACAATAGCAGCGCCTCTGACCTTTTTACCGCTTTCGATAGCTAACTTTATATCGGCTTTTAACGGCGTTCTTGTTATTTTAAAATATGCTTTCGGCAACTTGCTTTCGTCTACCTCAACCGCCTTGCTTGTTCTAAAAGACACCTTGCATTTTGGCGTTTCAAACTTGTCTTTCTCAAAAAGCTGCATACTCTGTGTAAGCCTTTCCTTTAAACTCTCTGCTAATCTTTCTTTTTGTTTTTGTCTTTCGTCAAGCCTTTGCTTTTCAGCTTTTATTAGTTCCGCCTCTGCATTTAATGTCTTAATCAAAATCGCATATGCTTCTGCTTTTTTCTCGAACTCGCCGTCTATACTTTCATACTCAATTAACATTTCCTGTGTTAATTCACCCTCGTTTTCCTGTGCCTTTTCAAGCCATTTGTAATAAGCGTCGTTGATTTCATACAATTTCATTTTTTGCCTCCTTTAACATCTCCCTTATCTTTTTGTTCCGTCCGGCCGTCTTGTAACATTTGACAAATCTCCCTTATATTTTTGTTCCGCTCAACCAATTTATAACATTCAACACAGATGTCCTTTCCGTTTACAGTGTAGTACTCCATACCTTCCAAGTCGGGTATATCGCACCCGCATAGATAGCAAGTTGTTTTTGTTTCCATTTTTTCATCTCCTTTATGTATTAAGCATTGATTCTTTTATACAAAGCGCGGATTTATTTTGTCAGTCATCATAACCCGCTTCCCTCAAAACCGCATTTATCTCAAAATCTTCGCTGTCAATTTTTAGAGCCTGTCCGCATTCGTCACAATAATAGTCGCCGTTGTAGTCATAGTACTCGTCCCCTTCGTAAATGCCCATATCGCACTCGATGCATTTTTTTATCGACTCCGGTTCCCAATCGGGCTCTTTAAACCGTGCAAAATCTCTGCTCATAACTGTATCCCCCTTTGTTTTAATGCTTTTAATAAAGGTTTTTCCCTTTCCAAAAGTTCTTTTCGTCTGCTTCTGCTTTCCATTACTGTTGCTATTGCGTCTTCAATGTCCTCATCGTTCTTAAACTTTTTATACCCTATTGTCTGCGAGTGTGCCAAAATCGGTATTTTCTTTGCTGTGTTGCTTACATACGCCCTTGCTGACCTTTCCGATACTCCTAAAATGCTTGCTATCTCTTTTTTTGTCCGTCTGCTTTCCAACAATTCGGGCAATAACTTTGCCGCTATTTTTGCCTTCTCTTTTTCTAAATTCGGATTAAACATTTATTATTCCTCCTATAAACTCATTAATTTTGAGAAGCGCATCGTCTATGTCTGTCGCCTCTGCTTTAATTGGTTTAGTTGGTTTTGTGTAATCTTCAATGGTGTATAAAAAGCCTTTTTTCTGTAGTACTCTAAAATCTGGCGTAATGTGCCTTGTATACATTTCAATTCTAAAAATGTAACCGTAGGGTTTTTTACAAACAAGGTAACCGTCTTTTACAAGTGATAGATTTTCAAAATCTTTATAACTTAATATCATTATTTCCCTCCCATTTTTCTTATATAGCCCTCATTTACTTTGATTGTGATTTTGCCGTTTATCTTTGATATCATTAATATTTTTAACACCATCACACCTCCTCTTTATTTCTATGTATTTGTCGCAATCTTCCGGTTTAAGCAGTGCCAAAGTTTCACATATGTAACAAAGGCTTTTGCCATGTTCAAGCTCTCTTCCGCAGATACATTTTGTTTGCATAATTCACTCCTTTTTTGAGTTATTTATTAAAATAGCATTTCTGTTTTTCACAAAATTTTATTGTAGTTGCAAATTCGTCCTTAACCACAGAAATTATACATATGTCATTACTTTTCAAAACTTCTTCTATTTTCTCTGGCTTTGTGTTTTCAAGCGTTACTATGCAAGTTGCTAAACAGTTTGTATCCATAATTCCCTCTGCCGCCTTAGCTAAATCGCATAAATATCTGTTGCCCGAATATCTTTTCATTTCCCTTTCCCTCCGTATAAATTTTCTTTATTTGTAAAATTTTGTCCATTTAAATTTTAAAGCTCTTGCAATCTTTTTTTGAGTTTTGGTAAAAAAATTATTTCTTACCAATATTAAAAGTGTGAAAATACCCTTCTTTATCTTTAAAAGTTGCATAAATATAATTATTGTTGCTGATAAACTGAAATCCGACATATTTATATTCAGATATTTCTTTATCCGACATATAAGTTCTTAAATATTTGTAAATTTGCGTATATGGTAATTCAGCTAAAACATAAGATTTTTTCATTTCCTTCCCTCCCTGTATAAAATTTGTTTTATTTGTGTAATACTTGTAATACTACTACATCAAAAAAATATCGCTAATTTTAAGACTTAAAGCAGAAGCTATTTTTTTCATTGTAGAAACAGAAGGCTCTTGCAATTCGTTTTCTATCCTTGATAGTGAAGCCCTCGTTATTTTTGCCTTACTTGCTAAATGCTCTTGGCTTATATTCCTTTCTGCCCTTATTACTCTTAATCTATTTTTCAAGTTTTACCACCTCGCTTTGTTGATTTTCTTTATTGTATCACAAATAATACACCCTGTCAAATAAATAATACAAATAATTTTAAATATTTTTTTGCAATAAAAAGAGCCCCTCAATTAAGAGGGGTTTTTATTACTTATTTGCAAACTCTTCTATCAGCGCTGATACCGTTATGCCTTTTTTCCCTGCCGCCTGTTTTAGCTTTTCGTGCGCCGCAACCGTTAATGATATACCAACAACTCTCCGACTGCCATCCTCCGCTACCTCGCCAAAAAACTTTTCGTATTTGTCTGCGGTTAACTTTTCCTCTGCCCACTGTTTAGCATATTCGAAACTAATAGGCTTGATTTGCTCGCTGCCGCTCATTGCGTTACCGCCAACGCTAACAGCATACTTACTCATTGGTCCGCCTCGCCCGTGTATAAAAAACTCGCCTGTCTTTTTGCGGTACAGGTTTTCGATACAAAAGTTAAAATCTCTTGTGCTATAAGTGTTTGCCCACTCGCCGACCAGCTCCGCTGTGTCTGTGTTGTAAACTCTGCCTTCAATAATTTTTTTCATTTTCTCTCTCCTTTTTTGCGTGTCGGGGTTGCGACCGACCTCCCGCATTAACAGCCCCGAAGGGCCGTCGCTCTGCGTTATTTTGTAAAATCTTCAATACATTGTTAATTTCATTTTGAGTTCTCGTATTCTATCCATTCAATCATTTCCAAGAACCCATGCCGGAAGTCTTCAACAACTTTTTCAGCGTCACATTTCGTAACTTCTTCTTCAGTACTTCTACTTATATCAACGCTGTCTAAAATTTCTCTGAAGGTAAAATGAGAAGCTATTTTCTCGTTCTCATAAAGTTTTTTTGCGATTTCCGCATTGCTGATTGTTTTCATTTTCTTTCCTCCAATTTTTATTTTGCGGTTTTAAAGGGTGACCGCAAACCTTATCCAGCGTTACCAAGTTTCTGCTTCTTGCTCTTTTTCATACTCTTCCATTTCGTCCGCGGCATCATCGAATGCTTTCGTGGCGTCTATGTCTATGCCGTAACGGAAGGCTGTAATTCCACTTGCGACCTCTTGGTCTGTGCCAAGTGCTTTAATAAATTCTTTCTTTGACAGTTTTGTGCTCACTTTCTCGTAAGCCTCTTGAACACTGTCATATGCAACGACTTCTCCGTCGTTTGTCCAGATTACCACTTTACCAACTTTAAATCTTTTTGCCATTTTCTTTCTCCTTGCCCGCTGCCTTTTTGCAGCCGCGGCCTATTTACATTTTTATTATAGCATATAGTTTATATAATGTCTACTAAAATAACATAGTTTTTATAAAATAATTTTAAATATTTTTAATATTTTTTTTGCAACAAAAAAAGGCAGACCGTTAAGCCTGCCTTTATTATATATAATAATAATTTAAGAAGGGCTATCTTTTTCAATAGGTTTATCTTTTAAAGCTTCTAATAATTTAAAAGCCCGTGAAACTGGCGGGGCTTGATTTATATATTTTGACAAAACTTCCGACCGGTCATTATAAACACCTATTAAGCGTTGTATGTTCTTTTTGCCCAAAGCAACATACCCGCTTGTAGCGTTAAAGATTATCATTGCAATGTCATACAAACAGCTCATTGCGTTAATACTGCCCATTGTGATATTGTATGTGAGCATACTGCCGAAAAGGGAAACAAAAAACATCAGCGGCAATCCTTTTGTAATTCCCTTTACAGTTTCAAATGGGGCGTTTATGCTGTATGTTTTTTTGGCGGTATTGGCGACTTCACTTTCGGTTTCAAAGTCTTTTGCCTTTAACCGCCTGAATCTTATTCTTAAATAGCTTATATTTTCGTTTATGTTTTCTTCGGTTATCTCGCTTTCCAAAAAGGCTTTTCTTTCATTTAGCTTATTGATTATTACATCGTACTTGTTTTTGTGTTTTAATCTGTTCTTTGTTGTAAACTTGCGAATAGACCTTTTAATGCGATTAATCTTTTTAGTTATCTTTTCTTTATATATTCGTATTTTTGTCAAAAGGTTTTCGCCATCTATCCACTCTTCAAAAGTGCCATAATCGATTGCCCTTGACAGCTTGATAAACCTTTCTTTCGGCTCTTGCACATAAGGCTTTACCCTCTCCAAATTATAGCAGGTGTCAGCTCCTATATAACGGCTCATAGCATTTAATAAGAACCTTAAAGAAAACCCTACTATAAAAGTCGCCCAAACAATTTGCTGTATGTCAAAATTGAATTGAATAAGCGTACCAAGACCACTCATGACTATAAGTATGATAAAGAAAATCAACGATGGCAAATAAGCTAATATTTTCTTCATAGATTTTCTCTCCGTCTATCTATTCTCTCCGCTTCTTTCGCCTTTTTGATTATCTCAATTTCATACTCAAAAAATGACTTAAAATATAGAACCAACTTATCAACCGCAAAAAACGCTATTATGTACTCTATGCAATTCATTGTTTGTATTGTATGATTTTTTAACAGCCCAACAATAATGGTTAAAATCAGAAGCGGGATTAAAGACACAATAAAAAGTATAAACTGTCTAAAATCTGAATACTCTAATTTCTTAATCCATTTGCTGACTTTTTTCATCGTTAAAACGCCTACCACAATAAACAAAATCAAGCCTGTTGCGGTCCACTTCAACGCCGATGAACTAACTTTAAATAGCTGAAACTTATCCGCTATGACTACCGATGTAAGCACCATTGAAAAGAGTATACTCAACCCTGCCAAAATCCGATTCCACATCTTAATTTTCTTTACGGGCAATTCTGCAACCCTTTGGCTGAAAGGAATTCTTTCCATTATATCTCTCCCAAAATCTCTGATATTGTCTTGTTATTGTTTTCAACTTCCTGCTCAATGGTAACATCTTGCGGCACTTCCTCTACGATATCTTCGACATCAGCCGTAACAGTTTTTATTATCTCCTGCATTTTCTTTTTGGCGTCAACCGCTATGTTTGCCTGTCTGCCTAATTCGTATGTTAGTTTTGCGACAGCTTGCATTTGCGCCCCTGCGTTTTTCAGCTCGTCAACAAGCCCCGTTGTTTCGTCTTTAAAAGTCTTAATTTGCTGATACATCTTTTTAACAGAGCCATACTTAAAGCCGTAATAAAGCTTCTGCCCTTTAAGATATACGGCATAAGCCGCCATTCCAACTGCGACAATTTCTGACCAATTATTTGCAATAAAGTCTATTGCTGTTTGTATAAAATCCATTATTTTGCCCCCCATATGTTACCGATGTTTTCCAACTTAAAAAGTCGTTTTGATATGGCATCAAGCGACTTTGCTATTGCGGTATCGTTGATGTTTTCCGCCTCTGCGTACTTTTTAAATGTTTCCTTAAAGGCGTTAAAATCACGCTCAAATTCTCTCTGCGTTTTAACTATCGTTGACAACAATTCAATAACCGTCATTTCCTTGCCGTTGACAATTAAGGGAATATCAAGCGGACTTTCAAATACGCCTTTTGCGTTCTTAAATAGTCCCAAGTTAGGATTATTTCGTTTATCAATTTTTTTCTTTACCATTATAACCCCCATTTTTGCTTTAAAAGGTTTAATTCTTCAATCAACGCCTCTTTGTCCTCACTGCCATTGATTAATCTTTTAAGTTCCTCAATCCTAATCAGGTCGGCTTGCCTTTCCCGTTCTCTCCTTGCCTCGTCTGTAAGCCCTGCAATAATAATCTTCCCGTCTTGCTCTATGTAATTGTAATCGCCAAAATGATAATCAAAATTAGACGGTATTATTATTTCTTTTAAGGGATTGCCTTCTTCCGAAAACATCTCAAAAACCCTTTCAATCGTTCGCCTTGTTCCGTTTTTGCGAATACCCTTGCTGCCTTTCCAAATGCCGTCAACCGTTCTGCCTGCATAAACTACTTTGTTATCTTTTATATATCCGTATAACATTTTTAATCCTCCGTTAGTGGTACATCTACTATTGCACCGTCTGTGATACAATAACATTTGTTATTACCTGCACTATCAATGTAAAAAATGTGATTGTAGTCTTTACCATAAATGTCTGTATTTGTTACTTCGTTGCCTATAAAACCACTTTTTACATCAGCATAATGTAAATAATCGCCAAATGTGTTTCCGTAACACTTAAGGTCAAATGTGTTTTCGTAACAATTACTGCCAAATGTGTTGCTGTAGCAACTACTGCCAAATGTGTTTCCGTAACAATAATTGCCAAATGTGTTGTGGTCACAATTGCTGTCAAATGTGTTTATGGAACAATTACTGCCAAATGTGTTTTCGTAACAATTACTGCCAAATGTGTTGCTGGAACAATTATTGCCAAATGTGTTGCTGGAACAATTACTGCCAAATGTGTTTCTGGAACAACCAGTGCCAAATGTGTTGCTGTAGCAATTACTGCCAAAGGTGTTGTCGTAACAATAATTGCCAAATGTGTTGTCGTAACAATTACTACCGCTAATAATGTTATAAGCACTGTCTAAATCTGCAAATGTCAAAACCTCCTTACCCTCTCTCCACCACAGCATAGTTCGCCAGTCGTACGAATAATCAATATTCTTTTGCGTGTCAATTCTGCGTATGATTATGCCTTTAAACCCTTTGCTTATTCGGTCAACATAACTGTAAAACAATGTTGTATTTTCAGGGCTTAATTCGTTGTCAAAGTTATACCAAATAACATCTTGCGGATATGCTGGCGAATAAGCAATACTGCTGAATTCATCTGTTGATATTGCCATCAAGACTAATGGCTCAACGGCACTTACTTTATCTGCATAAGTTCCCCCTCTATCTTGCCGATAGACGGTTTGATAATCTGTCAAAAGGTATTTTTGCCCCGCAATAAGTTCTCCGCCATCTCTCAACCCTTTTAAATCCTCATAGTCAAAAGCCATATAGTCGTCTATCACCCTTTTGAAGTACCCCTCTTGACTTGCCTTTAAATTTGCAAAGGTTGTCCGCCGTGTTCCTGCCGCTGTTCTCACCGCCAATAAATCAGTGTCCGTCAATGTGCCTTGTAATGCGGTTAAATCTCCAAATGTTAACTTTTCGTCTGCCATTTTATTTCTCCTTAATATTCTAACATTATATAATCGCCGTCTTCGGTTGTAATCTTATCTCCGTTTTCGGTTACCCAGTAAAACTCGCCCATTTTCCTGTTGCCTAACTTCCGCACTTCGCATTGTATGTCAATGTTTTTGTCTGTGAATATGTTTGTGTGATATTGTATAGACTTCGGCTTTTCGTTATACTCCCAAACCACCCCGCCGTAAGTTTCGCCGTATTGTTTTATTGTGTAGGTTACGGGTTCGGCTAATGCGTATTGTACCGTTACGGGATTATTGCCAAGCCAAGTATTTAAAGCCTGTACCGTTTGCGTGGGTAAAACCGTTGTATTTATCTGCAATGTTAAAGTTGTCCCGTCACAAGATATTAAATTATTATCAGTTAAAACAGTTGGAAAATGCGAACATCTTAACGAATTACTGCCCGTTTCAAGCGGTGTTGTAAAAGTCGTGTAGCCCGTTTCAACATCGCCCAAAGTCCAAGTTTCCGTTACACCGCCTAAAACCTTTACGCCTTTTCTTTCCACAAACTCTCCTGTTTCCCTGTTATAAGTATCCGCCGTTCCGTCCGGCAAATCACCGCCGTAATGCAAATTGCCGTCTGTATCTTCAAGGCGGTAGCGGTAGGGGTAGGATTTGCCTGTGTATTTTTTCCACCCTGTATAACTACTGCTACGTTCTATCTGTATATTATAAAATCTTACAGACAATAAATCAACAAGGGCGGAAGCTGTATTTAAATATAAAGCTAAATATACTTCTGTTGTATTTAGTAAGGTAAAACTGCCGTTGTTATTTCTAATACTATTAGTAGTACCTGCTTCGTATAAAATTGTCCTTCCTGTACCTCCTATACCTGTACCACTTATAATCTCAAAATCTCTGTGTAAATAATAAGTTCCTGCTGGCAACGTAAAATTAGTACTTTGCACCCGTCTAAATGTGCCTATGCTTGTTGCTGTAACTGTAATGTCGTTGTCTGTTATTGTCGTGTTGACATTATATTTGTTTGTTAGTGTGTTAATGTTAAACAAATTTTTTCCGCAAACAGTCTTATTCCAACTCGACACGTTAACAAGCGGAATGGAATTGTCGGGTGTTCCCTCACCGCCTGTGGAGTGAAGGGTGTCAACATTATTGTTAATGTCTGCATTGACGGGCGGTTTGTCTGTGCCGTCTTTAGGCAGACTGATAAAACTGCCGCTTTCTACATCAATAAATGTTTGCGTTTTGTTCATTGCGTGCAATAATGCGTTATTCATCGCCAATCACGCTCCTATGCCATTCAAAATTAGTTCCGTCATAGTAAAAACTGTATCTGTAATACTGATTCCCTATCGCCGCAAGATAACCGAAATCGCTCGACAGTATGCTGTTTTCGGGCAAAGTTAACTGCCCGCCTTTAACAGTTACAACGCCGATGTCGCCTGCGGTTACGTTGGTTATCTCTATGTCCGTTGTCGGTTCGCTGCCCGTCATTTCGATTACCGCGTTATCGCTTTCCGAATAATCCCACTCCCAGCACTCGTTATCA
>Ga0209723_1003520_pt1 | contig 18704 bp, 23 predicted proteins | sample BiotimSIPDNA_2_FD_185750 | JGI IMG/M metagenome (GOLD analysis project Ga0209723, IMG submission 185750) | Anaerobic biogas reactor microbial communites from Washington, USA - Biogas_R2 time_0 SIP DNA (SPAdes) (version 2) | ecosystem: Engineered > Bioreactor > Anaerobic > Unclassified | place... | reverse complement strand
CCTTCCATCTGGCCTATCTTGATTCCAGTAGTTGTTATATTGGTTTTTACCGAGCAATCCATCATCGGGGCCAACATACCGTTTAAGATATGGGTTATTGGCGCCGGTGGAATGAACCATGATCCCCTTTGGCATAATGGTTTTACCCGCCTTGTAACAAGCATTTTCAGTTAAAATGAGTTTTCTTAGATTCATTTACCCTCGCCACCTTCACGAAGCTGAGCCAAGACGTTCTTTAGTTTCTCAGGTATGGGGAGGCCAATCTTGGATGCATTTTCGATGATACTGATTCCTTCATTAGATAAATAAAAGAAGATGACTGCGGTGCGAATTACACTGCCCTCTCCGATAATATTGCTGTCAATAATATGGGCCACGCCCACCAAGCAAAAGATCATCACTTTTTTAAAGATCCCCCGAGCACCTATATCACTGGATAGCCTTTTTTCCAGGAATGCCAACATCACCCCGGTAATATAGTCGAGGACCACAAAGGCTACCAGGGCATATAAAAAGCCATCAAGGCCGCCTAAAAACCAGCCCAGCCAACCACCGATGGCGGTAATGGTGATCTGCATGTAGGTCCATATTTCTTTCATGTTCATTACCTCACTTTCTGCAAATAAAAAAACGCCCTAATCTCTTAAGGCGTAATTCTTCTTCCTAAATATTAAGGCGTCTTTAATAGGGAGCGTAGTAGACATAGCCGGTGGCTTTTATATAGAAGCCATCTCCCGGCACATAAATAGCACCTTCAAAATTGTCGTACTGGCTAACACTAAGCCCTGGCTGTTCTACCCCTTCCCAGGTTAGGCCATCGTCTGAAACATAGAGCATCTCTTCTGCAAAGAGGGCATATTTACCCCAGTCTGCCATCCAGATGATGTTGTTGGGATTGGGGATATTGTTATCAGCTAAGCCTCCCACATTATATAGATTAGTCTCTGTCAGCTCCGTAGCACTGTCGTTTAAAACACATAATTTTACATGGTAGATACTATTGATATAATTCCACTTCATGACAAAGAGCTTCCCATTAATTGAACGGATGTTCATATAATTGGTTTCATTCAAATCTGCGGCAATGGTAGTAGACCAGCTGCCGGGACTGCTGGAACTGGCCTTGGCGATAGCTTTGCTGCTGCTAACGATTCCCACAAAGTTTCCTTTATGCATAGTCAGGTACCTGAAAACCGGTACTGATTGCCCATCGGCCCCGACCAGTGTCCAGGCGGTACGTTCCTGCAAAGAATCGTAGCTATAGTAAAGGGGAGACTGATAGTACCACCAAGATACTACCCCGCAGCTGGTTGCAGGGTCGTAGGCACCACAGGTCATATCGTTCTTGGCACCTTGACAATAGCCGGCGTTATACCAGGTTATCCCGTCAAAGGAGGCAATGATATTGGCGAGGCCCACAATACAGGCTAAAAAGACCCCTTCTCCTGCCCAGAGGATATAAGGCTGTCCGTAGCTCCACCATGGTACACTAACTGCTGTCCACTGCTTAGTACTTTGGTTGTAGTAGGACATATAGGGGGTTTTGGCATAATACACCGCGATTTGAGCAGATCCGTTATCATATACATCAATCTGTTTTTCGCTACCATACTGGGTATAGCCAAAATCGTTATAGTATTTCTTGCTCCAGTTGAGAGTTGGAGTAGCCACAGTAACGCTCCCCCGACCTCCAAAGGCGGTCCAGATAGCTAATGGGTTATTATAATTACGATGGTAAGTCATGTTTCAACCCCCTTTAGACTTTTTCAATGGCGGTGATTCTGCCGCTACTGTCAGTAGTATAGGTGTAATTTGCTGTACTGGCGTCTGCATAAGTAACAGCAAAAGAAGCTTCATCCACCATTAATGAAGATACTTCTTTCAATAAAAGTTCAGAGAAAATATCTTCTAAAGTAATGGAGGTAATCCGGCCACTAGCATCGGTGGTAAAACTGTACTGGGCATGGTACTGATGGGTTGCTCCTTTTTCTACTTCATAGGTAATATTGATGGTGTTATCCACCACAGATAGTTCCTTGACAATGGTGTAAGAAACCTGCAGGTCATAGACCTGGTTTTGCAGATTATCTACTGAACTGCTCACACCACTAATAGAGTTTTCTATCCGGTAGAAGGTATCGGAAATACTGGGCCGGTAAGAGCCCACTTCCACCCGGATGTTATATCTATAGAAGGGATTGTACTCTAAGGAAATAATCCGGGTCTTGACGTTAATCCCCAGGGGGTTAAAAACAATCTGGACATTGTCCCCTACAGATAAATCTAACAGTTTAAAAAAGGCAATATCATAGGAAGAACTATTCTCCCGGGAATCATAGGATACGGCCACATTAGTTACGTTTTTTGTATCCATCACCAGTTGATAATTGGTACTGCCTCTATGGCTTCTGATATTAATTTTATAACCGTCGTATTCAATCTCCCCGCCTAAGATGGCGATGTACTGCATCAGGGCCGCTCTTCTTGAAACATTCTGGTTGATTTTCATAGTAACGCTATCGGTGAAATCTACGATACCGGCAGTAAAAGGTGTTCCCGCTAAAACTTGGGTTAATCCTGCTGCCGGATCTCCGGTAAAATCAAATTCAGTGATGTTATACATTTCATGATTAAGCAGATAGGACACATGTTCGCACAGGACTGAGCAGATAGGCAGATCCCCCTGAAGGGATTTACTAATCTGCACAATCTCAAAGGACTGGCCATCAAGTTTAGCTACTTGCCGGGTTTTTAAAGCCAGGGCAGACTTGGCCAGTACCGTAAAGGACAGGGTATATTCCCCGTCCAGGGTTTCTCTTAAGTTAGCACTCATGACTTTCTTAATGGATTGAATCAAGGTGCTTCCTGCATAAATATCAATCATGGCCGGACTGCCCTCCTTCTTACTGTTATTTAAGCTCCGGCTACTCCCAGGTTTCTGACGGTGACCGTATTCTGGTTCCACTGCAGCTGGGCAATGACTCGGGTTAAGATATTTCCGTCAATGGTTAAGGGAATGGTCACATCAAAGACTGCTCCGCTGCTGCCGGCTTCCACCCCGCTGACTACACTGTTCATATCTAAATCAAAGTCGGTAGGAATAGCTCTAGCCATTTCTTTTTCTACATCTTTCATAGCACTACTAAAACCTTCTCCGATGCCTTGACCCATGTTTTCACCTATACCGGCAAAGACCCGGGAAGGTGAGCGTATTCCCAGTACTCCTTTCATACTGCGGACAATACCGTTTACCATGTTGTTTACTCTGCTTTGCAGCCAGCCCAGCATAGATGCAATTCCACTCCAAAGACCGGTCATGATATTTCTACCAATTTCCACTATGGAGACAGCAGCTTTTCCTACGCCAGTTATAATGGCGAACACAATCTGCGGCAGGCTTGCGACTAATTGAGGTAGGGCCTGAATCAATCCAGCCGCAAGCATAATTGTAAGTTCAACGCCTAATCCAATAATTGTGGGCAGATTTCCTGTAATAAAATTAATGATGCTAGTAATGATTAAAGGTAACGCCTCAATAAGCTGGGGCAGAGCATTCAAAAGTCCTTCTGCCAGTCCCTTTATAATGGCAAAGGCTGCTTCGATGATTTGTTCCATGTTGTCAAGCAGCCCTTTTACGATTGTTATAACCGCACTCATCGCCGCAGGAATCAATTCCGGCAAAGCAAGGCCTAAGCCTTCCACAAGAGCGGTCACTAATTGCACCGCCGCATCGATTATTAGCGGGAGGTTATCGATTAGTGCACCGACAATCGTCATAATCGCATCAACGGTGGCCGGAATAAGTTCCGGAAATAGGTTCAGGATTGTTTCCAGTACCTGGCTAAACAAATTCGTGACAGTATTAAGCAGTGTAGGAAGCAGATCGCCGACCGCCGACAGAATCGCATCCATTGCTATCGGCAGTGCAGTTACGATATTCTCTAAGACAGGCACAATGTTTTTAACCACCGCCTGAAAAGCGTCCACAAGATTCTGTGTCAGGTTTGTCATGTCAGCATTAGCATTGCCTAATCCAGCTGTGAAAGAGCCAAGAGCCGCTTGCATCAACCCAATCGAGCCGGTTATGGTCTGGGTGGATTCCTTGGCAAAGTTGCCCGCATACTGCTCTGTATTTTCAAAGAACATCTGCATCGCAACTTCAGCTTTTTCGGCATTTGAAGCAGATGCCCAGGTGAAATCTAAGCCCTTGGCGAGGGCGTAGGCTTCAATGTTGGTAGCATTCATCGCAACGCCAAGGTTATCCATCATCGTGAAGTTGCCCTTGGCTGCTCCCGCAACAGAATCCAAAGCCATCTGCATATCAATGCCCATCACAGATGCCATATCTGCCGCCCGCTGCATTGCCTTTTCTGTCAATTCAAGGCTTTTTTGCTGTTCAATGCCGGAGCCTTGAAATAAGGCCCCCATCTTGTTGGCGGTAGCCAGATACTCACTCTGTGACACGCCGAGGTTCTTGTAGGCTTCCTCGCCCGTCTTTTGGATTGACGCAGCATATTTGCCGAACACGGCTTCCGAACCGCCAAGATTCTGCTCCAGCTCACCGAACTGTTGCACAACCTCTTTGCCGATTTTTATCGCAGCGGCACCGGCTGCAACGGCCACTGTACCCATCGCCGCTCCGACACCTTTTAAGATACCGCCTAGCTTCTCGAACCTACCGCCAGCCGCATCTGCAGATTTACCTGTTTCCTCCAACTCATCGCCAAGTTTGTCCGCATCGGCGGCGGACTCCTCCAACTCTCGTTCCATATTGTTAAGTTCTGCTTTGGCATTATTAAGCTGGGTAGCCCAATTCTGCGTTCTGCGATCCGTTTCACCAAAGGAGTCAGAGGCGTTTTTAAGGGCAGCTTCTAAGGTGCTGATTTTATTTTTTTGCGCATCAATCTCTTTATTAAGAACATTGTTCCTGGCTGTTATTGCCTGAATGGATTTATCCTGTTTATCAAACTGGGATGTAACCAGATTCATTTCTGAACCTAACACCTTGAAGCTTTGGTTAATTTCCTTTAAGGCGTTTTTAAATTCTTTTTCGCCCTCAATGCCGATTTTAAGGCCAAAGGAGGAGTTATCTGCCATAGTGTTTCACCACCTTACTTACAGGCATAAAAAAAGACACCCTGGTTTAGAGTGTCTTGGTAAAGATAATATTTTTAAACCGCGGAATATAAATTATATAGCATATCGTTCTACTAAGATGATGCTCATAATCTCAATCTGACTTTTGAAAATCATTTCTTAGACTTTATCCAATTAATTACCAGATATACAAGGAACGATGCAACATAGCCGATAACGAAATAAAGAACGGCCTGTTGCCAGATAGGTGGCCATGTGTCGTTGTGTAAATTACTGAAGAATATTCTTGGAAGAACGCATCCTCCAATCGTTACACCGATGCTCACGCCAATTGCACTTTTAAGAGATTTTTTTATCATAAATTATCCTCTGCCATTGCCAAAGAATATATAACGCGGTTTCTTTGTTTCAGGAATTTTTACATAAAAATTATTGGCTGTGTCACACTTAATAGTTGATATTTCATAAAAATGAACCAAACAGGTTATGCTTGGTTCATTTTTTCCGTTTAAGAGGCTAAACCCCTATTTGTTCTTATCAAATACATAAACAATATCTGGATAGCAGCAAGTCCCCTTAGGATTATTTACTGCACAGTTGCTATTCTTCATAGCGCCAGTCTTGTCGATCACTTCCTGGACGCTTCTAGCGCCATCTTGGATAGCATTGATGATGTCCTGCTCCGTTACATGATTGCAATAGCAGACGTATTCACCAATTACAACTTCTTCTTTCTCGGTTGATGCACAACCGCAACAACAGTCAGACATAGACACGTACCTCCTACAAAGATTTAATTATACCGAAACTCGGCAGCGGGCTGTTTATTCACGAACTCTAAAAAAACAGATCAAAAAATGCAGGAAGCATGTCATTAAATACAAAAGGCCGCAGTACCCGTTTCCCCCGGAAACCCGAACCTGCGGCCTTTTTTTATCTTATGAATGAAAATCCCAACGTGCTGATTGCGGTCAGTAAAATCGTCCAAACCAGAATGCCGACACTCATCCAAAGGAACAACCGTTTCGGAGAGGCACCCAACGAAATGCCGATCGCAGCCCCGAGCGATGCGCCCGTTAAAAGCGGAGACAGCAGTCCCAGCCCAACGACACCATATTTGTCCCAGATTCTGTAGATCCGCCCTTTTTCTTTCTGCTTTTTTTCTTTCCTCGCAAGCAGCCAGCTGCGAAGGCGATCGCCGACAGCAATCACCAGCAGCGCGCCGATCATAGCCCCCAGTGCGGACGCCAGGCCGTTGAGAAGCGGCGGAAGTTTTAAGGCGGTCCCTGCCGGAATCGCCGCCCACAGTTCCAGAATTCCAAGACCGGTAACGGTTATAAACTTAATCATGAGTTCCATAACAGGCTCCAATTTCAATATATTCGAATCTGTTTCCGTGCTCCGTGATTACACGTTCCAGATCTTTCAGCTTAAGGAACACTGTCGCGGTGTTATCATTCGGATGCACGCCGACCCGTTGGTTTCGCAGCAGGGACTTATCGATCAGCACCTCGACGCTCCGCCGTTCGTCATTCAATACCCCGAACGGGGTGACGGCTCCCTTGCTTAATCCGAGGTATGTCTGCAAGTCAGCTTCCGAGGCAAACCCAAGAGGACGGCTGTTTATTTTTGCGCTGAGCTCTTTAAGATCGACTTTCTTGTCCTGAGAAAGCATCAACAGCAGATAGCGTTTCTTTTTATCATCGCGCAGAAACAGATTTTTATTGATTTCCTTCTTGTTATTGAGTTCCAAAGCTTCCATTTCCTCGATCGTATGCATCGCGGGGTGCTCGATCAGCTCATATTCGATCCCTGCTTTTTTTAATTTTTCGAAAACAACTTGACGGCATTCCTGCATAGCATAAACCGGCCTTTCAAAAACTGCTTTTGCGTATATTTTAATAATACCTAAATTCCACGTGCATTTTTTATTAGCTTAAAAGAACACTATTTCAAGAAGAATTTAAACTGATACTCCCACATTGTAACATTATTTACCACCACCTTTCAATCTTTTTCAATAAATTATTGATTGCAACTTTGGAGTAAAGATACTTATTAAACCCTGCAAGTTATCCACAGAGCAACACTCGATTTTCAAGATGATATCTTTATTATACCAGACATTTTTCATACACTTCCTTGTACGGATAGTTTTCTGACAAATTCATAATTACAGTTCTTGCGGTTTTAATGATTTTGGCTGCAAGAAATACATACTTCAAACGAAAGGTCTTTATTTGCTGTCTGTATTCTGAAGGCTCTAAGGAATCAATCTTGAACAACAAAAACAGGTTATATGAAAGCATCATCATTTGAAACACCGCTTCATTTGCCCAAAATGATTTAAGTAAAAGATGACCCACCGCCATGTCGTATTTGGCTTCTTTAATATAGTTCTCAGCATTGCCACGTTTTTCATAGGATATAACTACTTTTTCAGAAAGCAATGTAGTGTTTGTCACAAAGAAAAAGTATTCGTACTCAGAGCCTTCTAAAAGTGATATTTGTGCTCTTTCTTTTTCTGGTTTCAGTACGCGAGACACAACAAACCTTCTGTCTTTCTCCCAGTTATCTAATTTTGTAAACAGTTCTGTAGTTTCTCTGCCTTCTTCACCTTTAACGAATACAACCGATGAATTCGTTGCTTGAGATGCAAGCGTAGAATAACTTTTGGCTTTAATTAAATATTTGCAACCAAGAGATTCTATCGTTTCAATAATTTTTTCATCAAAGTAGCCACTATCCATTCGAAATAAAATCTCTAAATCATCTGTTTTGATGTTGGCTACTATTTCTTTGATCATTTCAGATGCACCGTTAGCTGTGTAAGTATTGCCACTTCTTACAAATCCGGTGACGTAGGCTTTTAATTCGTCGCAAAATGCAAACTGGATATTGTAGCATCGGGTTCCTAGTTTCTTGGGATTATATCCTTTTGATGCACCTTCTTGATGACCTTCTACGTTGATTACACTACTATCAATATCAATCGTAATGGATGTCAATTTACTTTTAGTGAGCAGTTTTTTAAAGACTTTAAAATTAATGTCTCTAAACATTTGTGTTGTCTTAAAGGTGAAGTTTCCTAAAAACCGTGACACTGTTTCAGGTTCTTTTACGGAAATATCAAATTCATTAACGAGTGGATCATTTTGAAGGAGCTTTAGACGTTCTAGCTTGTCTATACCAATAAAGTGACCACAGATCATCGTCTTTATATGATTCATCTTGATTTTATTTGTGGAGTCATTATCAAATACGAGGTCATTTTCAACTAGATCAAAAATCTCATTACTTTTTGCGTTCTCAAGGAGAAGAAAAAGACCTGCATTTGATGTTAGATTCTTAGCTGTGAAATCAATTTTATTAATCATATTTTAAACCCCTTTTTCTGCTTTTGTTACTATTATTGTACCATATATCGACTCATAAAAGCTGATAATTCAACACATTTTTGAGCATTTTTCTTTCACCCAATGGGTGAAAGCTGAATTTTGAAGGAACGTATATTTATCAATGCTTTGAGGGTGGTTTATAAAGTACTGACGTAGAATCTCAGTATAAATAATCTTTGTTCGCATTTATCTAGTAATAAAGTATATTTGATTATAACATTGTTAGCCAATAAATATACCATTTTATATTCCAGTGGGAATCACGTCATCAATAAAATATTGCTTTCTCATTTTTGAGATACCAATAAACTGCTTATGACATTCCCACAAATCCATCAAGTAGCCAATAGGCATAAGCCAGACTTCTTCTTCCCGGCGATTCAATTGCACCGTTCCAAAATAAATAATTCGGGTAAAGAGTTCTTCCTCACTTACCCGACCGCCTCGTTTTTTGATTCTTCACTCTCCACATTTCTTTTGGTCCCCTTCAGCATGCTGGCCATAATAGCATTTTTGTACTGGGCCAGATCCAAAGGTGAGGTCAAAAGCTCCATCTCTTCTTCGGTTAAGAGTTCCTGCTTATTCTCTTTGTTTCTAAGATTGTGGATTAGGATGGACTGATTGGCCAGCAAAGTGATGAGCCACACCACTTCCTCCAAGGCCATTTCAAAGTTTTCTGTTTTCATGAGTTTTTCGCCAAGCTTCTCTAGCCCCCCATAGCGCTTGGCGATGGCTTTGGTTGCTTTCGTGGTGAGAATCAGCCGGTACTCTCTATCGCCAATGGTTATCGCTGTACTTCTTTCTTCAGAAGCTTCATCTACTTCCACTGGTTTTAATTCATTAGTCATAAGTTATCCTCCCATCCTTATTCTGAAACCACTACGCTAGCTACAGTAGTGGTTACGCTATCAGCACCGCTTAGGCTTAAAACACAATAGTAATAATAGGTACCGGCTACCAAATCAGTAGGAATGTCAAAGCTGGCCGCAGTTTCTCCATTGATAATCGTGCCGCCGGTGGCACTGTCCACCTCATTCTCGTACCATTGGTAAGTAACTGGGTTACTGGTATTGCTGCTGGCTACCACCGAGAGGCTCTCGGTAATGCTACCTGCGGTCACTTCCGTTGTGGCTGCTGGTTGAGTCGCAATGGTAATGGTGGGTGTTACCTCAGTGAAGTCGGGTTCATAAACAGATGTGAACCAATTGGTAATGATGGAAGCTGCAACTCCATCATCTCCTTCTGTCACTTCTGCTTTCCACGGGTGTTTATTTTCCCCATCAAGCTTGTTTCTTCTAAAGACAGTGCCTTCTATGGTGGGACTACTAAAGGTGATGGAATCCCCCTTGGTGGCCAGACTAGTTGCGGGAATACTGAAGATAACCCGGTAAAGCCAAAAGTAGCGATATCTTCCGTTGGATTTCTTAGCCCGAAACCCAATAGCTACCGGGCTGCCACCGTCCTCACTTCTGGAAACTACTACATTGTTACTGTCAATCTTACAGCCGGTTAGATCTTGAGCCACTGTAGGCCCTATATCATCTACGCCAAGGCTTAAAGATCCACTTTTAAACTCTTTGACTATTTCTGATGCTGCGTCATTGGCATAAAGTATCGCTTCAATAAGCTCTACACTTAGCTCGGCGGTCATGGCCTTGGCCAGTATTTGGGGGGTGCCATAAGTTTCATCACCATTTGTATCTTCAGTGATTTTGGCGTAATATAGCCGATCTAATCCTATGGTTGCCATGGTTTTATACCTCCATTTCGTATACCATCATTACATCTACGCAATAATGATGGTATTTTGTATCTTCTTCAAACCCGATGTATCTGCAATCGGTAATGGAAAAACCAGCCTCAAGGAGTAATCTTGTCAGCTGGTTTCGCCTATTTATATAGTTGCTTTTTGTGAAAAGAGAAAGTCTTACTTCCTCTAGTTGTGTTAACGGCCTATTATCAGCGTAAAGGTCAAGGATATCTGACATCGGAGTGATTACCAGATATTCATCTGGGGGAGCTTCGCTGAATATTCCGGTTTCAATAGGTATATCCAACGTTCCTAAGAGAGTATTTAATTCAGATAATATGCTCATATTCCTTTCAACTCCTGGTCCAGCTTTGCCTTCATCACTTCAATGCAGAATTTTCTGCCGGAAGATCTGGCTGGCTTTAAAAAAGGTTTTGGTGGTTGACCGCTTTTTCCATACTCAATGATGTTGGCAATCTTGGCATTGCTGTCACCATCACTTCTCGGCTCGGAAAACCCTATCTTAATATTATGGTTGCCCTTATTATCAAGTCGAGCCGGGGAGAGTCCTAAAGCAAGTTCTAGTTCTCCGGTGGAACGTGACGGGTATTTGGTGCCGCTTCCAATGGCAGCGGTTAAGTTTGATTTAATCTTATGAAGCATGACCACACCGCCTGCATCCAGAACTTTAGGAATAATTTCATCTGTCTTATCACCCAGTTTTGAAATCTTTAAGAGAAAATCTTCCGGCATTTTAACTGAGCAGCGTCCCATAATGCCAAGTCACCCCCTCATTTCTGATGCCACTACTTTTTTGGCTAAAACCTCTATATACATTCCACGATTCTTTATGTCCATCACACTTGTAACTTCATAGCGTCCGTCACTACAAACAATAACCATAGCAGTAGAGACTTCAACATCTGGTATCCTTCGAAAACGGAAAAGAGCATTGGCTTCAGAAAAGGCAGCCATGTTTGCCCATTTCTCGCTGGCATACCGATCTTCCTTATATGCTCTAACCGAGGCGATGATGGTATCTTTAACTGTGCTAAAACCTTCACTGTCTTTTGTTACTTCGGTTGTTATAAGGTCAATGAAGGTGTTCATTTTTCCAATGCTCATAGGCTACACCTTCCAATCCCGGTTAAGCCGCAAAAGCAAATTGACCGTATCCCGTGCGTGTTGTCCAGCTAATGCGCTGTCGGCAAAGAACCCCCCGGTGCCACCATCCCTACTTTCATAAAAATGGGAGGTAAGCATGATTACTGCTTGCTCGGTAGTAAGGGGCATTTCGTTATTGGAATAATAACCTTCCGATAGATGCTGGTAACTTTCAGCATAGGATATAGCGGCGGCGATATAGCTACTGAGAAGTTCATCATCCTTATCATGCTCTAAGATCAGATTAGCTTTAACTTTTTCAAATAGTGTCATCTCCGCCACCATCCTTTCTTTATTCTTCTGGAGCCACTATTTCCACCATAAATTCGGTTTCATCATAGCCGGAGGACCACAGCGTAAAGAGCTTAGGCGTTTCTATAATCTCATCGCATTTGAGCCACATGATGATATCTCCGTCTGTGCCGCCTACACTGGCTGCCTCTGTTACATCAGCTTGTGTTAGCTGATAACCGTTGTATTTGATTTTGGTGATATCAGAAAGTCCGGTAGATATTAAAATCCCTATCCATTTATGGATGCCCTGTGCGGGATTGGCGCTATCAAATTCCACTAGCTCCTCTACATCAACGGTAACAGTGATTATGCCATCGGCAATGGTTACATCACTGACCTGGCTTTGATTCGCGGTTATCGGCTGCCCTTCGGTAGCTATCGGTGCTTTCGCAACGGATACGTTCCAGGTGTCAAATTCCATGAAACCAGCATCCTTAAGCTTGGCCAGCAAGTCATTGAAGTTATCCTTTAGATCATTGACCTTGGCGGCGGTGCTGTTAGCCTGGTTTGAAGCTATAGGGAATCCTTTTAAAAATGCTCCTTCTTTAATCTCCAAAGAGCCACCCTCTATAACTTCCAAAATCCCGCCAATGACAGTTTTCTCGCCGCCTTGCTCGGTATAGTTTTTAGTGTTATAGCTCATCATTAGCACCCCCATTAAGCCTTCTGCTGCAAGACTTTAATTGCTTCAGGAAGAATCAGTTTCCCATCCACCCTTTGGCTGCCGAGAAAACCAACCTGACCTGTAGTTGCATAAAGCTCGTTCAGGCGTTTAAAGCTTCTTCCTTGTCTGTCGGCAATCCAGTAATACTTGAAATCACCGAAAGCGATAGTCCTGGCACCAGCTGCAATAGTAGGGGCATAAGCAGAGGTATAAACCGGCCGGTTAAGAAGAGTATCCGGAGTCCCAGCAGTTAATGAGGGCTGCCATAAATATTGCCCTTGACCATCTTTTAGTTTTCTTAAGACTTTAACGGTGGCGTCATTAAGGATGAATACCGCATTTTTCCTGTAGGGAGACTTAAGCGAATAGACTAAATCAATAACCTCATCTGCAGTAATAGCGTTATTTGCGGCAGCAGTAGCACCTATTTGCGCACCTCCGGTTGCGGCAAAGATGCCTGTAGGCTTTCCTTCACCGTCCCCTACAAGAAAGGCTTCTTCTTCCTTGGCTCCGATTCTTCTGGCAAACTCAGTTGAGATAAATTCCTCAATGTTAAACACACTATCATTTAGGAGCTCTTCGGAAACTTTAATCATAGTACCCAGCTTGTAGGCCCCGATTGAAGCCTGACCAAATACTACATCGTCTTCGTCATAATCTTCACCTTCATCGAGCCAAGATGCGGTTCCTTTGGTGACTACAATGGGAATTTTACGATCCCCACTTGAAGTTTGAATGATCTTAGCCAGCTTACGGAAGATGTTTTCTTCTTCCAGGGTTTGAATAAGGGTTCTTTCAAACTCATTCGGCACAAGGTATCCGCCTTCTGATTCTTCGCCTATGGATAAAGCGTTTAGCACATCCTGTCTGGGGTTCTTTGAACGCATTACATTCCAGAAGGCTTTTTTGTATTCATCGCTGGCTCTGCCGGTTTTTTCATCCATATCTGGATTTACTGGCTTTCCGGTAAGGGGCATGTTGACAGGCTTATTAAGTTCAGCCTCTAAAGCCTCCTGTCGCTCAAGGCGGGTTATTTCCTTACCCAGATTAACAATGTCTGCTTCCATCTTGTCATAAACTGCGCCATCCTCAGCAGATATTAGACCGTCATTACCTCGTTTTGAATCAAGAAATGCTTTGGCTGCTTCCCAGGCTTTAGCCCGTTTTTCACGTAATTCAAGTATTTTACTCATGTTGGTACCTCCTAATATTTTAATAAATTAAGCCGCTCATATAGCGGCTCGGTGGACTGTTGGGGCATTGGTTTTTTCAGCTTGTCGAGAAGGGAATTTGCTACCGCTCTTCGACTAAATACAAAACTGTCTTGCGGCGGGCTTTCGCCGGGCTTAAACATAATGGCATCGGCAAAGCCAAGTTCAATAGCTTTATTAGCATTTAGCCAGGTTTCCGCATCCATCAGGTGTGAGAGCCTTGTCCTCGACAGGCCGGTTTTAATCTCATAGGCGTTGATGATGCTTTCTTTTACTTCATTTAGCATACCGATTGCTTTTTGCATTTCTTCACTGTCTCCAATGGCGATAGTGAAAGGATTGTGAAGCATCATTAGGGATGTGGGGGACATTAGAACTTTTGTTCCCGCCATGGAAATCACTGATGCTGCTGATGCGGCAATTCCGTCAATCTTAACTGTGACATTGCCCTTGTAGTCCATTAGCATATTGTAAATCTGTGCTGCTGCGATGCAATCGCCTCCGGGAGAGTTGATCCAGACAATGATATCTCCTTTGCCGCTTAACAATTCTTCCTTAAAGGCAGCTGGGGTCACATCATCTTCAAACCAGCTTTCCTCGGCTATCACGCCGTTTAGGTAGAGAGTTCGTGAGTCTGTATCTTCATCACGTACCCAGTTCCAGAATTTCTTCATTCATCTTTTACCTCCAATCTATAAAAATTGGTCTTTGCCTACCATATCAACCCTCGCCATACTTATTACTCCAATCCCCAGCCCGAGCTAAATCCACCATGTTGCCATTGCACAAGAATTTGTTTCCACCTAATTCATCAGGTATCAAGTCCATATCTTCTAATGCTCTTGCATCATTAGGGCACATAAAGCCATTCTGTATCCCTATTGCATAACCGTTCATTCGGCTAGTATAGTCGCCTCGAAGCAGCCCATCCACATTGAATTTGGCAAATAGAAGCTTCTTTTCATCAGTCCGTAAAAGAGAGCGGCTGATAGCCTGTTCCCAGCGGATTACCCAAGGGTCAAGGGTGTATTTTACAAACTCCAGTGACTGCTGCTCTATATTAGAGAAGCTCGATTTCTCAAGATCTCCGATCATATGTGGGGGTATCCGGAAAATTCGAGCTATCTCATTGATTTGAAACTTCCTTGTTTCTAAAAACTGCGCTTGTTCCGGTGAAATACCTATTGGCTGGTACTTCATGCCTTCTTCTAAAACGGCTACCCGGTGAGCGTTACTGCTTCCCTGATAGGCCATGTTCCAGCTCTCTTTGACCTTTTGTGGATCTTTAATGGTGCCGGGATGTTCAAGGACTCCGCCCGGTGCAGCACCGTTGGCAAAAAACTTGGCTCCGTATTCTTCAGTTGCCATTGCAAGCCCGATGGCGTTTTTAGCCATGGCAATAGGAGAGTACCCCACCAAACCGTCAAAGCCAAGTCCTGGAATATGCAGCACATCGCTGGGCCTTAGGGTGACTGTCATGCCATTTATAGCCGGTGCTTCATCTGAATACCGGGTGTAGGAGTAATAAAGTTCTCCTTTGGAATCCCGGTCAACCCTCATGCGGTTTGGCATCAATGGGTAGAGGGCAATGACTTCGCCTTTACCGTTACGAATAATCTGGGCATAAGCATTTCCCCACAGCAAAAGATGAGTCATTAGTGTCTCCCGGAAAACGAAGGAGCTCATCTCAGGGTTTGGCTCATCGTGCAGTAAAAAATACAGCGGGTGGAAGAGGGCTTTCTCCTTGCCGCCGCTTGTTGTGTATTTGTATAGATGAAGGGGGAGTCCCGCTACCGCCTCAGCCAGTATCCTTACACAAGAGTAAACTGCTGTCATTTGCATGGCTGTGTGTTCATTTACCGGTTTACCGCTGGTAGTTCCGCCAAAGAAGAAGCTATAGCTGCTGCCTGGTGTTCTGTTTTTTGGTTTATCTCTTGCTTTAAATAGATTTTTAAGTAGGCCCATTTGCATCACTCTCCTTAAAAATGAGCATGAAAAAAGCACCTCGGGTGAGATGCTTCTGGATTATTAGTATTTTAGATGTGCTCCCGCATGGAAATAACGGGAGGTAACAGACCCCTATATCCGGTATTTACTATTTTACACTCATTAAGATAATAATAACCATTGGTTTTATCTGTATTTTCAAATGGCTGCATTTCATATATCAGAGCACTTTCCACATCTGTTATTAAACTATCATCATAGGTCTTTGGTGAAATGATTATGCCCAACCTAACAAATAGCTTTCCTCGATATAGATTCAGCCAGTATTTGTGGGAATTTAAGCGGTTGTAAAAACTGTTGCTTGTTTTCCCAATATACAACAGTGTTTCCTTATCTCCAAAATTCCTGGATAAATAATATATTCCCTTTTCACTAACTTTAATGGAGGAAAAAATGTTTTCATATAGTACCGGGTAAGTCCAATAAATCTTGACGGTTTTTATGCGCATGTTTCATCACCACTAACCATAAATATCCTTTACTTGCATAAATCGATTATACCATGAAACCAATAGCACTAAAGTATTAAAAGCCCTCTATCATCGTAAACTGAAGATCCTGTCTCCCCGCCACAACGTATAGCTCTATCTAGAGCCATTATTGTTGCAACAGCACCGTCAATTCGCTCGGTGCTTTTTTCTTTATCCGGCTTAATGTTTCCTGCTGGATCGGTACGAATAAATATATTATCCATCATCCAGCGAAGTACTGGATGCCCGCCATGGGCTAACTTTTGTTCTAAAGTAAGCTTCATCAATTCTTTTGTCGGAGGACTCATATCCTTAAAACCCTGACCAAAAGGAACAACAGTAAAACCCATACCCTCAAGATTCTGCGTCATTTGCACAGCACCCCAACGGTCAAAGGCGATTTCACGAATGTTATAGTCCATGCCTAATTCCTCAATGAAAGATTCTATAAAACCATAGTGAACAACATTGCCTTCAGTGGTTTTAAGAAAACCTTGCTTTTCCCACAAGTCATAATTAACATGGTCCCGCCGGACACGTAAATCAATATTCTCTTCCGGAATCCAGAAAAAAGGCATAATGCTGTATTTATCATCTTCATCAACCGGAGGAAACACCAGCACAAAGGCTGTAATATCGGTGGAAGAGGAAAGGTCTAGTCCGCCATAGCAAACTCGCCCTTTTAGTTTTTCTGGATCAACCTTAAAAGCGCATTTATCCCATTTTTCCATAGGCATCCAGCGCACAGATTGTTTCACCCATTGATTTAATCGAAGCTGTCGGAAGCTATTCTCTTCTGCTGGGTTTTGCCTTGCTGATTCAAATGCTGCTTTAACCTTATCCATTGTCACTGTAATTCCCAAAGAAGGATTTGCCTTTTTCCATACCTTCGGATCCGTCCAGTCATCCTCTAAGTCGGCTCCATAAATAACTGGGTAGAAGGTAGAGTCATTTTTTCTACCGTCAATAATATCAACTGCCTTTTGGTGCACTTCCCAGCAGATGCTGTTTTGATTATCCCCGGCGGTAGTTATAAGGAAATATAAAGGCTGCATTCTGGCATCTCCGCTGCCTTTGGTCATAACATCATATAATTTTCTATTGGGCTGAGTATGCAACTCATCAAAGACTACACCATGGGTGTTAAAGCCATGCTTGTTTTTAACATCGGCGGAAAGCACCTGATAAACACTACCTGTGGGTTTAAATATTAACCTTTTCATGGAATCAAGGATTTTAACACGTTTTGCTAAAGCCGGGCACATCCGCACCATATCAGCAGCCACGTTAAAAACAATAGATGCCTGGTTGCGGTCAGCAGCACAGCCATAAACTTCAGCTCTTTCTTCTCCATCCCCGCAGGTAAGAAGGAGAGCGATAGCAGCGGCCAGCTCACTTTTACCCATCTTTTTCGGGATTTCTACATAAGCGGTATTAAACTGGCGATATCCGTTAGGCTTTAAAATGCCAAAAACATCTCTTACAATCCGCTCCTGCCAGTCTATAAGTTCAAAGGGCTTTCCCGCCCATGTACCTTTGGTGTGGTTAAGAGCCTGTATAAAAGAAACAGCATAGTCGGCGGCATCCTGGCAATAAACTGAATCCGTTGCTATGAAGTTTGTAGGGGTGTATTTCTTTAGTTTCCTAATAAACGCCGCCTCCTTCCGTGATATAAAATGGGCAAAAGAAAAGAGCCTTCGCTTGAAAGCTCCTTGCTTTTGAAAATCTATTTACGGTGTTTCGCCAGTTAGAATAAAACGACAGTATTCAGCTTTATTTTCTTTCAAATATAAAACTAACTCGTACAAGCCTAGGCGGTTAGCTTCATGCTGGACTCTATTAACATCAAACATATTTGTAACACCACAGTCCCTAATTATTAGTATCTGCCTCTTAATCTCCTCATTCATATCTTACTTCCTCTGTTTCAATAGAATCCTCGGTGGCTTGGCGAAGTATTTCAACATCAAAGCCCGCCGCCTTATAGCCTTCAAAGATAACGGAATAGTAATAGCCGCTGGGCTGACCAAGTGGTCTGCCTTCGTTCATTATATAGACCATTGCCTTGACAGTTTTTCCGTTTAGTTCAATCTCCACTGTTTCCTTGCGATAGAGAAAGGGCCAGCCTTCGTAGCGGTCTAGAGCTACCTCGTCTGCCTCAGCTATTTCCCATACCAATACCGGAACAGTACCGTTTTTAGAAGGCTCCACTGTCGCCACAGCGCCCCCGTGTGGCCCCTTAAAGAGCAGTCTCCAATCTTTCATTGCAGTAGCACCCAAGGCCCTTGCTGTGGGGCATCTATTCGCCATTTGGGTCTGGTTTAAGTTTGACCCGTAAGCAATATACAGCTTCTTATTTCCCATTCCTTAATTCCTCCTTCTTAAGCCCCAAGGGCAGCTTAGGCTGCCCGAAATCTCCAGGCAGCCGAGCCTGTAAGTGCTGCTGTCAAATGCTCTCTGCAGTTTGCGAACTCTTCCCCAATAAAGCCGATGCGGTTTAAGTAGGTTCTCATGGCGAACTTTTCATTTTCAACTTGCGGCTTTTTAGCCGATGCAAACTTTTGCGTTAAGGCTTGGTTGTTTAGGGCTAGGGCAAGAACAATGTAGCTTCTAATCTTTCCGGCATGCAGTTCGCTGTTAAAGCCCCTA